>Ga0179593_1485275_pt1 | contig 17715 bp, 19 predicted proteins | sample CZODoug2_1_08_16_FD_185931 | JGI IMG/M metagenome (GOLD analysis project Ga0179593, IMG submission 185931) | Vadose zone soil fungal communities from Angelo Coast Range Reserve, California, USA - CZODoug2_1_08_16fungal (PacBio error correction) | ecosystem: Environmental > Terrestrial > Soil >... | reverse complement strand
CAATCTTGTCTACATGTTAAGACTCCCACTCTGGGAGTCGAGTTTTGACCCTTTCCCGCCACCGTTCTCCGCCGTAGATCCCCCCGCCTTGCAGACTAACTAGCCTTCCCCGTTATTTTCTGCATCGACGTCCCCGCGGCTATGGTTCGAGGTCAGATCCAGTCTTTGCTCGCGGGGCCAATTGGTCTGATGATGAGAGTTTTCCAGGATGGTTTTGGCAGGCCGTCCGTACAATTTTTGCTGGCGCTCACTTGGAAGTAATGCCCCCTGCCGTCAGTGCGACCGCTGGACTTTTGGCTCGGCTTCCAGTCTTTCTTTCTTCCACCTGAAAGAAGGTAACCCCCCCAATCCGCATCAAAAATTCTCCTGCTTGAGTCCCTTTCTCTGCTGAGGAAGTGATTCGGAAGTTTGGTCACCCCCAGCTTTTAGGGCACTGGGGGTCGAAGCCCTCGCCAGCCCCTGAACTCTTCAGTTTCCATGTGGACCCCACCCTGACAATTTGCTGCTCACTGCCCGATGCGGTGTCATCCTCTTCGCCTTTAATCTGAAGCAGTGCATCGCTATAGGACCTATATTTTTGGTTGGTCGGGCCCTTCGACGCTGTGCTGGAGAGTCCCTCCAACTGGGCGCCGTGAGCAGGGGGTTTTTATATTGTTTTGTGGTTTCTGCTATTCAGACTGATACTGGTGGGGCTGTTGGATTACCGTGCTTACCGACCCCCGACCTTAATATGATCTCTTTATGAATGGATTTTTGTCTATTATGCTTCTTTGTTCCGTGTCCATTTCTACGTGGCACAATGGTGTATATGACCGCCCCCCCCTGCTTCCCTTTTTTCCTAGCTGCCGATGGGCTTTTTAATTTGGCTAAGTCTCCAGACCTGTTGTACAAGGTTGTTCGGCCGGGATTTGGATTTGCCGAACTCGGACGCCCCCTTTTTGGCAAACCCGCTCGCCGCGAGAGTTCCTTTACGATATTTTGGTTTTTTTGGGTTCCTTATCCATGGATACGGCAAGGTTTGCCTTTTCTCCATGGTTTCTTTTCATAATACCCCAGATGTTTTTCATTCAAAACATAGTGGCTTAATCGCCTGAAGCCTTTATTCAGTAACTGATTTAGAGATACCTTGATTCCGTCATTGGAAATAGTTGTGCTCGAGTCTTTCTGCAAAGTTGTTGCGTGCCCGTAGGCTTTCTGGGCCCTGGTCGCCCGTCCATGGCACCGGGCACCATTTGTTCTAGTGCCTTAGGGCCGAGCCCACCCATCGCTGATTATCGCGGGGTCGCCACCTATGCGCAGGTTTGCCGTTGATTTTGAATGTGGTAAACTCAGAGACGCCGCAGGCCCCCCCCCTTCCCCCCCCACAAGCCGGTTTTTATCCAATAACGCTGACATCACTTTAGTTTCCCGCCCTGCCCACGACTTCAACGTAGGCACTGCGGACCCATATGCACTGTGTTGGTTTCTGACGTACGTCCCCTCCTGCCGCATCGTGAGTTTCGCGCACTTACGACCTGCAATCCCGCGCGGGTTCCCTGGCCTCTGAAGAAAAAGAACCACCAGTCGTCCCTTCCCCCCAGACGCCGTCAGAAGGGACCTTACGTCTTCGATACGTTACCTGGTGGCCACCCGCGGGTTTTAGCTATTCTTTTTTGCGGAGCTGTTTTCCCTCGTCGCGTTCCCTTGAGGGTCCCTGTGGGGGTTCCCCCTGGTCCGGTCCACTGGTGGCCTTTTTGGGCGAATGTTCCTTATCCTTGATTTTTTGAACGCCCTTTTTTTTAGAGCCCATGGTGTCCCCCCCTTTTTGGACACAAGAGCCGCCGGAGAGTAGCTTGTTTTATGCACACAATGTTAATTCCATGATTCCACTTTCTCCTTCTACAATATGGCCTACCGTTCCACTCGGCGCCTTCTAATCGCTTTCCCCATTATGGTTCTATCCCCCTGTCAAAGGGGCGTTTGCAGCCCAGTCCCGCGAATTCTTCTCCTTTTTCTTTGCTCTGAACTCCCCCCCCCTTTCTTGAAGTGCGGGCGCTCCTCGCAGTGCTACCACTTCTCGAATGACCGCTCGTATAGTTTTATGATCGATGAGCAGGCTCACAAAGACCTTCTGGAAGTATAGAGGCTTCCTTTCGATACTATCTGTATACAGGCACCTAACCTAAGACCGTCAATTTTTGGGTTTTTTACTACGGTTCTGGCTTCAAGGAGCGGATCCCTCACCCTTATTTTCGAATAAAAAGCATGCATCGTGTTTGATTGTGTGTATGGATTTCACTCCAGCCCGGACCTTAAGTAAGCCTTGTCTCTACCTTAAATTCGCCGCTCTTCCCTTTTCCCTGTCTGGTTTTTGATCATTGGCTCTTGGATTTTACCATTTTATAGTTTGAGCGGACACTTTCTCTTTCTTTGGGTCCCCCCCCCCAAAGACGACGAGGCAATCTTCTTCGGCGTCATTGCTCGCTTGATTTTTCATGGCCGATACCGGGCCCACATTCCTCTTCCGTTCGGGCAGCCCAAACCCCTTGCCATCCCGATAACCGAAGAACCCCCCCCCCCACTCTCACTCCCCTTTTTTCTGGGAACTTCATACAAGGAAGGCGACCTTCATGAACTTCCGTCCACCCAACGGTTGGTTTCCCTCTTTTCCCCCCCACCCCCCCGCAATGAGTTTCTTTCAAAAGCCCCACCTTTTGCCCCCCTTATTTTAGGCGACCGTACCCCCTTTTTTTCCGCCTTTCGAAAGATTTTCACCGCCAAGCTCATGACGTTTCTCCCTCAGCACGTATTTGTTTAATTGGCTCTCCCCCTTCTGTGTTGTGAGAGAGAAACAGGTCTGGGAATTCTTTCTGGGCGGTACGTCACTTCTTTGGCTTTTATCCCCCGGTCTTTTTAGAGCAAAGCGTTTGCTTTCTTCGGCTTATGTCCTGTAAGTTAGTTTGAAATTGCCCCCGACGTCATTTTCGCTTCCCAGTTTTTTGTTTGGATTTTCCGATGTGCCACCCTTCTTTTTTCCTTCTTTTCTTTGCGCGCTACTTACTGCTGGAGTTTCCGCCCTGTTGAAATTAGGGGTTTCTTTAGCGCTTTTTTAGGATCAGCGGTTTCCGGGCCCTACTCCTCCCTTTGGTCCTTTTGTGGGACCTCGCGTCTTCCCCCTTTCCTTTCCAATGACGCTCCCCCCCGAGATTCGTGCGCAGTTTGTGACTTACCTCCCGCAGGCAACCGCTGGCTTCCCGCATCCCCTCACTTTTTCCCGTAGCTGATTGAACATTCGCAGATCACCCCTCCCTTTCGCCCCGGCATCCTCGAGTACAGGCCCCCTTCGCCCTTTTTTCGAATCTTCTCTTTGTTCAGGGCCCAAATCAAAGTGTAGGCTCTTATTTTCTTCTTTTTTTTAATTCATCTTCTTCGGGCTCTTCCCCACGACCCAACGTGATGGCTTCGGGTATGTCTTCCTCAGATTTATGTGAGAACACCTTTTACAACTTAATTCTGGTCTTTTTTTTGGTCTCGCATCACCAGAAAAGACCCCCTCAATTAGTACTGGGGCTGACTGAATTTTTCGGGACTGCTCCCCTAGCGCCGCCAGTACTCACAATTTTTGTCAGCTTAGAGATTCACGTGCATCTTTCCATCGGTATTGATGAGATCCCCCTATTAGGGTTCCAGAAGGATCCGATCAGTTAAAGATCTTCGATTAGATTTTGTGATTTCTCTCCCGTGTTGCTCTCTCCTTTTACTCATCCTTGTTTGCGATCCCCAATTTCTGGTACCGCCTTTGGTTGGTGTACTTTTTTGCTGGACGGGTGTTTGCGATCCCTTTTCCCTGTTTTCCCTCATGGAGGTTCCTGAAGCACGCCCCAATGCCTCTTGGTTTTTCCCTTAAACTACCTGCAATCGGCAACGAAAGACCGACGCGTTTTTCCAGTGTCTTGTTGTGGGCTGCCCCTTTTCCATTGCCCCCACTGCCCCCACCCAATGCCCCCCCCCCCGGAGCCGGCCCCGTCGCGCCCCACATTTGGGCCGCGAGGTTATGGGGAGGTGAGTGCTTCTTCAGCCACCATCTCGGGCTTTCGTGAGTTTCGAGTTTTTAAGTCCCTGAACACGGCCCTGGCTCTGTGCCTAAGACGACGCCTTCGAAAAGCAACGCAGTTTACGGCCATTTCCCCAGTGTTTATTTGCCGGTTGGTCCCTTTAAGGGAGGGCATTTCTGAGTTTTTCGATTTTTGTTTGCCGTTCTTTTCTCTTATACTTTTCTTTTATCCCGCAGCCATTCGCAAGTTTTTTGCTCCCGCTTTCAGGGTGATGTTTTTCTTTTCCCCACGTTTCTGCAGCTTTTACAGTGTACACACCAATCATCGTAACCTTTCCTGATCCCAGATTACCGTCCCTCCTCACAAGGTCACATGCCGTATTTTTCCGAAGAACGTCAGGATGTGATTACCCTTTTTTTCCCCCTGTCATGAGGGAATACAATTAAGTTTCTACTAGGGACGGGCGTTCGTGTTTACCATCCGCGTCGTGGAGATATCGGCCCCACTTTTTTTCCCAGGAACCTTTGCCTTCTCCCTGGATTCGGACCCAGCCCGACCCCCATACCTGGATTTTTTCCATTTTTTTCAGCCTCATCTTCTGCTTGGTTTTTTTTGCTTCGTCCATGCACTGAATGAGGCTCCCTTCTTAAACCTTTTTCCCGTTTTCCTAAAAACCTACCCCAAGGATAAGTTGTGGACTCCCCCCCCCTCAACATTACATCTTGACCGCGGCGGGTCAATCCATTTCAGTAGATAAGACCTCTTCCCCTCTTCTTTTCGGTGCCATTTTACTCAGTAATCGGTTTGCAATCAATCCACCGGGTAATTTGCATCGATTTAACCCACATCGTCATTCTAGGAGATATCCCCATTCAAACATTAGAACTCCCAACCTGGACTGTAATTCCCAAGAAGGGTTCCTCTCCCTCTTCTCTGGGCGGACGAACCTATTCGAGACCCTCTCCCAACGGCCCCTCCCTGCACTGGCAGCATGAGTAATTCTTGGTGGTCAGACGGATGCAACGGTGTCATTGACTTTTGCACAGGTGAGGTCCCCTCGAGCGATGGTAAGTTGCTGCTGCCGATTCCCTCCACAGTTTCTTGCCAGCGATTGTCACCTTCTCACATCGCTACAGACGGCTCCATCGTGGGTGTAGCCTTCTGCGGCCTTTTTTTCATTGAATCGGATCCCTATTCGCCTTCGGCAGCCGTTCCACTTTTTTCTGATATCGCCGCTTTCCTTCCCCTCGCTTCAATAGGACCCGCGTAGTTCCGTCTTTCAACCCCCCGGGTCTTTTCTGTCCAGAAGTTCATCCTTACCTGACCCACAGAACACTCTTCTCTCCGGTCAGGTCAACCTAGAGAACGCCTGCTACTAGTCCTTTGGGATGTTGACGGAGAGGGAGGACAGCGGATGCGGGATTCCGCCTGGCAGTTCTTGCGGCCACTCTGTGCCTCTAGAAGTCTCAACGTGGATCGACCACAGATCTAGGTCTCTAGCCTCCGTTGTTGTTATGAGATAGAAGTAAAACGGAGGCAGTTGCTCTGACCCCCCCCCTTAACGGGCACCTCTACCTCTGTCGTGCCGACATCTGGCGCCGCAAGCTGACGCACGTTGAAGAAACGTGCCCTTCCCAGCTCACTCCTTTGTGGTAATATACTCCTTTTTTAGCATGTGCTCCAGATGACTCTGCTTTTTTAGTGTCTGATGACTTCCCCCTTGCCGTTACCGGTTGTTGAGCGGTTGCAGGTGCCAGCTTTCTGAGTGTGTTCCCTGCTGGCAGTTAAAATTTTCTTTTTGACGGGGCTGCGCCTGCTTTGCTGGTGGGATCCGTACATTTCCCCACACCGATCCTTCCCATAAGCCTTCGGTGTGACCTGATATGGGCTGTTTTTCCGTGAAGGGGCCACAATAGGTAAGGCCTCGAACCATGTTTGGGTTGGACTCTTAGTCCAACTTTACGGCGCCCTGATTGCCCCCCGCCTTCTCCATCCATCCCACCCGTCCCCTTCTTTGGTGACGCCTCGCCTCGATTTCCTGCGACGAATTGCATTTTCATGTCGGTAAGGGATCCGTGTTCGTGGGGGCCGTAGCATGCGAGCCGAGGACACAACGGCTTGGTTCGCCGTTTTTTCTCCAAGTGTTGAGCTACTTGGGGTAGTTGCGTCGTTCGATCGTTCCCCCTCTCGAGGGCACCCGTTTGTTGGCATACCTTTTAAATGGCGACGGGACCCTGAACGCTTCCAGCCGACGGAAGCGAACGCCTCGCCGATCCGCGGTAACTGGAGACTTATAAGTGAACCATGACTGGGGAATTCCTCCCGAGTCATATTACTGCGTATTAGTGCGTGACCCCCCCCCCTGTTGGGCATTGATTTTCTCGTTCCCCTTTTGCCACTGTGCGCCTTACCTGGGGGCGCCCCCATTTAGGTCCTTTCTTTCCGGGAGCTTTTTTTCCTCAGGCACCCCATTTCTCACTAATTTGCCCATTCCGTGTAGTGTGTTCTGTCGGGTCAGCCTGAGACTGCAGAGGTGCTTGTTACCGGTTCCTGCACGCCTCGCCGTGGGTATTGCATTCAACGAAGCGGATTGAATCGCCGCGCACTCGCGGGCTCAAGTCACTTTTGCGCCTATTCGGGTTCCCAGGTCCCCAGCCTCCTGTGGGTTCCGTGTTTGACTTTTTTCTTATTCCATAGGGAGTTGATTTCCGGAGGTGTCTTGGCCCAGGTCTTTGCCAAGGGTCCCTAGCCAAACATGCTCGCGCTTTACCTTGAAAGTCCTTTTGCGACGTCGCCCTGCTTTTGAACGCCCCCCCTCCGTCCCTCCTTCGTCCCAGCCTTGCTCAAACATACGCACTTTGGGTCTGACTCACACTTTAACGTGACTCGTGGGTGTCTTCCCACGCGCTCAATCAAAATTTCCCTTTCCTGAGGTTGTACTCTGTGTCCTCGCGATGCGTCGGTTTCATTCCCCCGTGGGTGACTGCCCCGAATTTCCACAAACCCCCCCTTTCCAGCCATCTTCTGGTAAGCGAGTGCCTTTTCCAACATACTATGTCCGGTACCAGTCCCTGTAGGCGGGAACTTTCAGTAATCTCCGCTCCCCTCAAACGGACGAGGTCCTCGGCGTGACATACTTTTTCTTTTGGTCGGATGGGAGTTCAAGAACGTATTGGTTACCGGGCAATTGGCGTCAGCCTTATTTCCCTTCCCCTTCGGGTGACCGCCAATTCTTCCCCCGTTTTTCGTTTCCCGTACTTCGGTCCTCGAAGGGGGAACCACCGCATTGTTGCTTCGCCCCACCCAATTTGGCCGGCCTTTTCGCTTTTCTCGGTACGTATTTGGCGGTAAAAACGGCGCCTTTCGATTTTTAGCGGGTGTCACTGGTCTCTCTGGACCGAGTTCGATCAGTCGGGAACGAGCCACTTGCGGTTTCTTTCCTGGGCCCCGTTTCTTTCGCGAATCCCAGGCTTGAGACGAAGAGTCTTGCGAATTTTACCCCCCCATGTACCGGGGGATCTCCGTTGACAGGCTTTCCCCCTCAGAACTTCCCCCCTGAATTCTTAGAGTCTTATCTGTTTGCGCTGCGAAAACGTACCACCCCACTTGCCTTGAAGGGCTGGTTCGATCCTTATTCTGGCTTCAGACTGCATTCCCCGCCTTCCCACTTCTTTGTATGATGGGTCTCGTGGCATCTTTTGCTTCCCCGACACGTAACTCCCCCCCAAAGCTCTCCCCAGTGATGTGGGTTTTTCTGGTTACCAGCACCGAGACTACGAGCTCGATTTTCCCATTATTTAGTATACTATTGAACGCATTGAGCTGCGTCCTGTTTCTCTTTCATTGTGCTTTCCTTTTCGATGGAGTGGCTCGGTCACAATCCTTTGCTTGTGGTGGACTCACAGACGCAGTTCCGAATTTGTCTTTCATTGACCCAGGAGGTTGCTTGTCGCTAGAAAGTATCTTCGTCCTTTCCACATTCTATGTGATGGCCTTTCTGTCGCTAGATTTTGATACGCCCGATCACACCCTACGACCCCCCATAATCCCCTCAAACAGCTGATACAAAAACCCCCTTAATCCTGACCTAGGAACATAGCTTTGTCAAAAATTCTTGGATCCCTTACCCCCCCTGGAGCGGAATGACCGTTTCTTTCAACCCGCTGACCCACAGGAACCTGTTGCTGCGCGGCCTTATCACGGCGCTCGCCGACACTCCTTCCAGCTCCCTTCCGTGTACCCCCTTTTTCCCAGCTGCTTTCCCCGACCTTGTACCCTTTTCCCTCCGGATGAACCCCATTTTGGGCCCTTTGTTTTTTATTCCGTCTGCTCGTGTGCGAGGGAGGCGGCATCAGAGTTGTTCACAGAGTCCGTCCCGTTTTTCATCGACCCATAGGTCAACTTTGCCCGCGGACAGGGGGTGAATCGGTGAATGACCCAGGCCTGGTCCCATGCTGGTCGGCCTTACTTTACATTCCTTTCTTCCTTTTCTTTTTTCCCCCTTTTCGTTAGTCTCTTTGGTCGTAGAGATAGGTTACCGGAGCTTCGCCTAAGCCCTGCAAAGCACCAATATTGAGGGAATTTTGTGACGTTCGCGCTAGTTTTCCTCATTAGACCAATTACCCCCTCGACTCCATTAGCAATTCTTCTTTTTTTTTTTGCCCCCCTCCCCCCCTCTATCGGTACATGGGACAACACCAGTTCGACTCATTCTCCCCCCATTAAACATCTCAGTCCCCCTCCTTCTATTTCAGCGAAACCCGGCCAAATGTCCCTCGACCTTGCTTATGTCGCTGGCGGTCAGTGTCCCCAGGGGTTTTTACCCCATCAACATGTGTGGCTTAGCGTCATTTATCGGTTTAACAGGGTTCTCCTGGAACCACAGTCTCCCCTACCCACCTGTTTATTGTTAGAGGTCCGGCTTGTACGTAGATACTTGAAGAATACAGTTATTCAGAATGGATTATCGCCTCGATAGCCTATAATTGGTGCTTTAGTTCGGTCCGAATTATCCGCACGGCCCTTCATTTCATCACTCGTTAGAGCCCCCACCGGCAGTGGGGGTTTTTTTGTCCCTTCACGTTGCGCCGCCCCTCTACTGGCCTCGAATACCTTTGAAAAATTTTCGAAGCTCTCCTGCTCTTTTTCTGCCCTCTCCCGTTGAATGTAAGAAAGTTCGCCCTTCAAAGGGGCGTTGCCGCTCAACACAGCGTGTTTGTACTTTTCCGTAGGCATGCATTTTTCCCCCCTATGCTGAAGACCCTGAGTACAATGGGCCCAGAGTTGTCCCAATCCCCCCCTTTCCCCTTGATTTTGCCCGGAACTCACGTAGCAATTCCCCTCAGAGGGTTTTCACAAACGTCGAGCTTGAACCAGATACAGCAATAGCACTGCGTCCCCGACCGTAGGCCACCCGGGGCCCACGCAGGTCCTGGGGGGGCTTTGTTCCCCCTGCGATTCCTTACTGGGTTAGCGTTTGCCGCGCATAGATATTTGGTATTTCTGCCCCCCTCGCGCTCTGAATTGTGGAGTCAGGTAGTTCTTCTTCCCGTCTGCCCAAAGGCGTCGGCGGCTCTTTCAGGAATGTCCCCTACGCGCACAAACTAAAGAAGAGGACCGCAGTGCATTACGCTTGTATGTCTCCGTGTTGCATTAGAGATAAGGGCTGTCCCTAGAGCAGGCCCCTCCGTTTTTTGTTAGAAGGGTTGCTGAAGGAGAATTGCCTTGTGTTAAATGCAAATTCCAGCGCTCGTTTATCCCTTGCGGTGAAAGATCGAGTCCCCTTTTGGCCCCTATTCAAACGTTGTGTTCCCTTGGCTCCCCCGGTTCATTCCCCCCCCCCAGATGGAAGGGCGCCCCCCCATACTTACTTTTAGCCCCAGTCACAGCAGCTCTCGCCTCCCCCCGCCGTGCATTTTACCCCCAGTCTCGGTATGATTATGCGTCGGGCGATTGAAGGGATTTCCCCCAGTTTTTTCTTCACCGCTCGGTAGTTTTGTTTCTTCGGCCCCAGGGGTCAACCCGTCACCTTTTGTTCTTTTTTTTTTCACGGCTCATCGCAACCCATCCAAGGACTGTCCCCAGTCCTAGCTTCCCCCTCGCTTTGGCTTCCCCTGCGCTTTATCATTCAGAGGAAACGAAGATCGTGAGACGATCCCAGTGCTTAAAACAATGGGTTGGTGGGGTGGGTGGCGTGCCTTTGGGGGGCGGGCGGGGGTGGGGGGGGGGGGTGTGTGGGTGGGTTTTGGGTGGGTTGTGGGTGGGGCGTGTGCGCGGGGGGGCAGTGGCTGGTTCCGCGGGTGGCTCTTTGCGTTGCCTGGGGGCGGGGGGCCGGCTGGGGGGTCCCGGGGGTTGGGGGGTGCCGGGCGGGCTGGGGGGGGGGGGCGCTGGGGGTGTCCCCGGGGTGTCCCTCTTTTCCGGCAGCTTGGTTGTTTCGTGCTCCCGTTCCCCCTTCTTTTTTTGCTTCTTGGGTCCTTGCGGCGGGTTCCGGCCTCGTGGGGGTGGCGGGGGCGCGGGCGGGGGGTCTTTCGGGGCTCTTGGGGTTTTGCCGAGTTTTTTGCCCGTTGGCTCGCTTTCCGCCCCTCGGGCGCCCGCGGTTTTTTGCGGTGGGGTTTTTCGGCGCTGTTCTGTCGTGCCGTGGTGCCGTTGGCGGGTCCCCCGGGGGTGGTGCCGCGCCGGGTGTTGCGACCTCGGGTTGGGGTTTTTGGGTATCTTTTCGGGGTTGTTTGGGCGCGTTTTTTTGTTGTTTTGGGGCGGGTGGGTGCGGGGCTCTGCGTGGTTGGCCTACCGGGCGGGCATGCGGGGGCGGGGCCGGGCCCCTGTGGCGGGGTGGGCTTTTTTTCGCGGCCGTTCGAGGGGGTGGGGGCTGTTTCCTGGTTTGTCCCGTCGTGCTCCGTTTTCCCACAACTTTTCACCCCATTTACCAAAAACATAAATAATACCAATACACATCTTTTAACACTACCTTTTACCCTCTCTTTTCCTTTCTTCCCCCCTGGCTCTTTTTTTCCCCCTCTTCCCCTTTCTTTTTTTTCTTTCCTTCCAACATCCCAGACACCCTCAAAATTTACTTCCTTTCGCCTCCCCTTTTTTACTCATTTTTCCTCTTCTTTCCTTTACTACTCTTTAATTTTTTTATCCATTCTATCACCCCCCTTATCAAAACTTTTTCTTCTCTTACTTCTCATTTTCTAAACATTTTTTCTACTCCTCTTTTCTTTTTCTTTACACAACTAATTCTTTTTTTCTTACTTTACATTCTATCCCCTCAACCCCACCCCCCTACTTATTCTTTCACCACCTTAATCAAAATCCACCCCAAACTCTCACCCTTTTTCAATTTTCTCTTCAATTTAACAATCCCTTTATTTATACATTCCCACTTCATTCCCCCTCGACTAATCTCAACGGCACCTACCTTTTAACCCTCCTTTCAACTTCCTTCCCCCATAAAATTTCTCTCTTATCCCTCCAACACCCTCCCCTTTTCTCTACCAATACCCTTACTAAACAAAACATCCCAAACAAATTTACCCCACAAACCCCTTTATCTCCAAACCAACCCCACTACCTTCTCACCCTCCAAAGAATAAAACCCATTTTCCGACCCTCTTTTTACTTCCCCATATCCTTACTTCCCCTTTATTTTCAATTTTTATATACACACTAACAATTTTCACATCCACACCCCACAACAAAAACAACCCCCACCTCAAACAACCGCCCCACACAAATTCCCAACCCCCAACAAATTAACAACAAAACACCCAAACCACAGGTTTGTCTCTTTCCCCCCCCCACTCATCCCAATAGGCCCGTTCTGCAACTGAACCCTTACCTTGAAAATCATTTGCCTTTTCTTTGCCTGGTACTTCCTATTAATTGTTTCATCGTTCTCTCAGTACTTGCACTTTCTCCCTTTTCCCTCCCTTCTCGCCATTGGTCAATCAGGCCTCGATGCCCCTCACCTCCCCTGGTTAGAGTCTCCGGTATACTTTTTCCCCACCGCATCCCTTCACAAGCACTCGCCCCCCCTTAGCCCACACCCCCCCGCTTCTCCCCCCCTGTTCACGGAGTCCCAGCCATTTTGATTCTCGGTCTTTCCTTCTCTGAAAAAAGGTCTTCTCGGATCGACGGGAGTAGGTCTTCTCATATTCGTCTTTTCAGTTTAGAGCTTTGGTCCACCACATCCTGGGGCCTTCGTGGGCGGATTCGTTCGCAAGGTTGGTCGTGTTCCTGTCAATTGCGCGTTTCCTTTTTGGCCGCCGGTCCCAGATACCCCGCGGCCCTTCCTCCTTTTTTCCCCCACTTACTCAACGACGCTAGATAGTCAGCTCACTTCTGCTTTTGCGAGGTGTTTAGGGATTTTTCCGGGGCGTTTTGTCCCTGACTGTATTGTCTGATCAAGACTCCCTCCTTTCCGCCACTCTCGAATCTTATTTTATTCTACTGCCGTTTCCTAATGCACTTTTCGCGTGCCCCCGCCACCCCTTACTTCCCTCCTGCTGCTTACTGAACCCCCCCACCCCCAAGTTGTAGCACTGAGGTACCTCTCTCCTCCTCTACCCCTGATCGCCCAGCCTGCTCATTTGTAAGGCGAACACCTCCTCCCTCGATTCGAGTACTTGCCATTGACGGCCTGACGGTTTTAATCCCTTCTGCGAGATGGGATTCACGGGCTCGCCCGCACTCCTTCCTCGCTGCGCCCTCTTTAGCCGTCCCCCCGTTTTTTTCTACTCTCCCCCCTCCTTGTCCTTTTCGCTCTCACCAATAATTGTGGTTGGGAGCAGATAATCCACTTTTCTTTTTTTACACACCCCGTTTTTTGACTGTTCCCTTGCTCCCGCCGATCCTTAGGAGTTTGACCTTCCCCCCATCACTTACGCCTTTTTTGCCCGTCGTCACGCTATGCAACCGAATCGATCTGTCCATTTTTCTCCCCCTTTTCCCTTTCTTTGCTGTCAGGGCTTGACGGTACTCTTTGTCTCCCCTTTCCCCCTCTCTGCGGTGGCTGGAATTCCCCGCCCCGCTCTCTTTTTTTTGCTGATTTGCGATCGCGGCTAGTAATTCTTTCCCTTTGTCATCTCCTCTCGTCCGGCGTCCCGGGGCGTCTTCTCGTACTCGTGTCCTCCCCGTCCCCCATTCGACCACACTTCTTATCCCCCCCTTAGCCGACCCCCCATTTCACCCCAGCCCGATTGCTGCAGATCTGGCCGCGCGTTTCTTTCAATGTTTTGGCCCCTCTCCGGACTCGACTTTGGCTTTATTCTTTTCTTTGTTCTCTCCCGCACACCCATGTCATCTCCGGCGCCCCTTTTTTTACTGCACACCACCCTACCGGCGAACCTAAAGGACCCCCCTATGCACTTTGTTTTCGCCCCTCTGGCCCCGCCCACTAGACTCTTTTCCTACTCTTTTTTAGGTCGATCCCCGCTTCAGCCGGTAGGGGACGGGAGCGGATTCCAAGCCGATCCTACTTCCATCTTTGCCTTATCCCGTTGGAGTTGCTTTTTGTGTGGCGATGTCTCTCTCCTTTATGAATTATGTGGGGATTTGTATACCGGCGTTACTTTTGACTCACTTTCCCGGGCAGCGAGTTTTCTTTCCTCTGATTTTAATGGCCACTGAGAGGCTGTGCCTGTGCTTTGCTCTTTTTTCTCTCCGACATGATGTTTTTTGGCTTTACGACTCTTTTTCATGTGTATGCGCCTATTATGGTTCTCGAGGACCCGACTGGTTCCCTGGGTTTTTACGATCCATTGTTTCCAACTTGTGTCTTTCCTTCCCTGGCTTGGGAGTCTCATCCTTTTCTTCAATGTTGCGCCTGGCCCTCCAACGCGATTGAGCCGACCTTTGGACACCGTGTTCTTGGGTCCCTGTATTCCGTTTCACCTTCGAATTGAAGGTTTTTTTTTTGGCCCTTTAGTGGCTGACATAACTCCCTCTGCTTTCTTCCTGGACCTCATCCAGAAGCATTCTTGCGCACGTCCATGACCTCGGCGTACGAGCCAGTGTTTTACTTGCTTTTTCCCAGCGCCTCGGCTGGTGTGTTCTCTGCTTTGTTGTAACCTGTTGGTATGAGAGCAATGAGAAGAGGAGGACGGTTGCGCCCCTTCATTTTTTGAATGGCCCCCTTGTACTTTCACTCGCCCCTTTTTGTAACTCGCAACATTGCTCGCACTATTTTCACGCGCTTTTTGCACAGCCCTCTGACTTTTTCCCCGCCAAGGTATTTTGTTGGTAGACTCTAAACCTTCCTTTCAATTATTATTCAGCGTATTTCGGCTTCCCAACCGTCCTCATCTTCGAGCCGGGCTTTAACCTAAAAAATCTAGTGTACTTTTCCTACCCCCTTCCTTTTTTTTTTTCGTGCTCCTCCCTCTACCCCGGGTTTTGGTCCTGCCATCCTTCATCACGCGCCCTTTCATCCGTCTTTTTTTTTTTGTTCTTGCTAGTTCGCTCCTTACCCTAGACGCATTTTTTGTGCTTGGTCGCCGCGTTTGCCCCCGAACATCCTCTCCCCTGTATGGTGAAACTGGATTTGGTCTTTACCTCAACCTCGCCCCCACTCATTCATTCTTTCCCTAAGGCTCGGCTGAAAATTCACTTTATTCTGAGCACGCCCTTCACCCAGGTCCTTTCTTTGCCGCGGTTGCCGTCCTATTCGTTTACGCATGTCTTTCCTTCTTTCCCATGAGTAGCTTTCTCTTCTTCCCCCTTTGTTGGTACACGGAGGGGATGTTTTGCTCCTGTTTCTTGGCCCGACCCTGATTCCTTGACACCCCCCCCTGTTCCGTCCTAACAAGTGGTCGTTCAAATTTTTGCCTCGGTTTCCCTTTTTCTCATGTTAGGTCTACCACCCCTTTTTCTTGGTTTTCTGAACTAAACAAAATGGAAGGCCCCCCCCTACTCTGTTCTTCTCTTCCCCTTGTTCCGTCAGAGTGCCCGCTTGTTTTCACCTTGTTTATCGTTTCCTCTCGTCGGTGAAGAAGAATTCTGTTTTTGTTGCCTGTCCCTTTTCCCGCTACTTCCCTTCTCCTTTGCCGTTTTTGCGATTTCACCCACCCTCGTGTTGCCTTTCCCTTTTTCAGTGGTAAAACGTTTTGAAAATTCGACTCTTGCCCTTGAGACGACCTTGACTCTTTTTCCGCCGCTTCACAACGCACCTTCCGTTTCATGGTCGTCGTCGTCCCCTTCTAATTCTCCAAGTACCCCAGACTTCCACGTCACTCTTCCCCTTTATTGCTTTATTCCGTTCTTTCCTCTGGAATTCCCGCCTTACTTTCCTCCTATCTAAATCCTCCAATAACGGTTGATTTTCAGGACTTGGTCCCACCTCCGAGCGACATGTTTCTCGGCCGGTGAACCTCCCGATTTTTCCGCCGACGTCATTCCCCCGCCATTTTGAGCCGGAGATGGTATCATTGGCTGAAAGGGGTCACAATGTATTTACGGATCCCTTTTTATAGTAGTTCATGGGATACTCTCCCCCATTTAATTCCCTTTATGGTTTCCCCCCTTTCGGTCGGAGAGAAGGTAACGGTCGTCTTATGTCTTCTTTTCCAGTTAAGTGAAGCTATTCTTTGCTGGGATTGTCCCCCAGATTTTCCCGGCCTTCACGCTCCCCCTTCCCCCTTCTCCCGGCTCCGCCCCCCTCATCCTTTCCCCCCCACTCAAACCCCCCTCCACCAAGGAATTTTTTTCGCGACGACATTCTCCCCCCGTTATCCTCTGCCCCCTCCTCCCCCTGGTTGGATTCCTTCACCTCCCCATTTCCCTCCATGACACAGTGTCGTATTTCCCCAAAACGCCCCGCGCCGGTCCCCCCTGGCCTTTGATGCTTAAGTCAAACCCTCTGGTTCCGACCTGCTCGACACCTTTCCTTACGCCCCGTCTCTATTCCCCCGCAGAACTTCTTCCCACGGTTTATCTATTCTCTCTCCTTCCCGTTCTGTCTAAACCGGCGTTTTACCCGTTTGTTTTTCGGGCTCTTTTCCCCCTCTTTTTCTCTTTCGTATGTCCCGCAGATTTGCTTTTATGCGTCGGTCAGGATCCAGGTCTGTGTTCAGAGAGGGCTTTTTTGACTACGACTCCTACTTTTCCGCTTGTCTTTGTTTTATAGTTCTGGCCCCCAAGCCTGGTCGGCTTTTTTGCCTACTTGCCTTCCTTCTTAACCCTCTTGGGTCTCAGTTCCAGGTTTGGACCCTTTTGTGGGGGGTCTCTCTTTTCTTGAGGTGCGCCTTAATTGCTTCACCATTCACCGTGCCTTTCAGTCCCCTTTTTTTCCGCTTCCGTTTTCGCTTCCCTCCCTGATATCTCGCCCACTTTGACGCGACGAGATCCCTCCTGCTTCTTGTTTATCTCCCCCCCCTCCCCCCTAGCTGTGCTTCTCCTCCCCTCCTCCTCCACTTTTCAATGATTCGACCCCGCGAGCTCAAAAATTCTCTCCGCTGCGGCGTCGGTGCCCGTTTCTTTCCTTGTCGGTCTTTCCTCCGGGACACAATCAAACCTTTTTTTACAGGCTTTTCGTATTCGCACTAAGGTTCCTCTTATTCCGGTCAGACCCCCCCCGTTTTCGTTGTGTCCCATTTTCCCTTGGTAATAATACGTGACCCAAGACGCCCTAGTTTCCAGTAACGTCCGTTGCGTCTTTTACATTCTTCCGCAATATCTAGTGTCTCTTTTGTATGCGCCTGTTCCCCCAACTCCCACGTCCGCGCACGGTCCCCTCCCCTTTCCCTTGTTTCAATCGGCTTCGTTGTTTGGCAGGTCTTCTTCTCTGTTTCCAACATATTCGGAGTTCAACCCCAGGATCTGCCCAGAGAGATACCAGTTTTCATCGTTCCATTAATGCGCAGTGTGACGGTCCATCCATTCCCCCCCTTTTTTTTTGAGTAACCCCCCCCTTAGAAGTTTCATGGAAGGCCATGGCTGGTGCTGCTTCCATCACCATGCCTCTCTCGTCTTCTGGGTCCTACCCCTTCTCTAGCTGGCAATTTGCCTAATGTTGTTTCAGTCATTTCGCGGTGTCCTAAAGCCATTGAGGTCTTCACCGCACTTTCCCCATTTCCCTCATTTTTGTTTGACCGATCCTTATTTGAATCCGCCAGCCTTGAAACGGAATTCGTACCCGTTCTTTTTTGTACGCAGTTTTTCTTGTTGTAGGATCGGAACTGATATTTCTCCGGTAGTGTGGCAGAGGGTAGATAACTGGTTTTTCACTTTATTGACCCCCCTGTCCATGCAACATCTTCCTCTGCTTTCCCGGTCTTTTTCATTTAGACTGAATGACACCCCGCGGCGCGGGCCTCCTCTATTCCACCCGGACGAACGATCACAACGTCCCTGCCTATCCGCGCGTCCTGAAAGGAATCTTTATGTCCACTCGGCCCTTTTGTTAACATGACTTTGGCTTTATTCATCCGCTTTTCCGGTTTATTGAATGGACGCTTTGTTTATAATGGTCCCTTGTTTTCTTCAAACGGCCATCTTTATCTGCCTTTTCTCCTCCCTATTTAGTTTAACAGGAGAGAGGTATTTTTTGCTAACACCCCTCCTCTCTGAGGCAGCGCCCGGTCTTGGTTTTCCCCCTACCTACCTTTACTGCGCCCCCGTTCCAAAGATAGTATCCTTTCCCCCCAGTTCACCCTCCCCCGTTTTTCGCTCTCGACCCCATAGACCG
>Ga0179593_1275275_pt1 | contig 17717 bp, 20 predicted proteins | sample CZODoug2_1_08_16_FD_185931 | JGI IMG/M metagenome (GOLD analysis project Ga0179593, IMG submission 185931) | Vadose zone soil fungal communities from Angelo Coast Range Reserve, California, USA - CZODoug2_1_08_16fungal (PacBio error correction) | ecosystem: Environmental > Terrestrial > Soil >... | reverse complement strand
CCCCTTTTGAGACCCGCCCGAAACCCCCCTCCGAAGGTACCATTCATTCGGGATTGTTCTATTCCCACTTTTTATACTCTATTCTCTTTTAATCGAGCAGCCGCTTGCACATTTACGCCGCAGCTGTGACTCGTAAGGCTTCTCGAGTCTTATCCCCGAATAGTGGGTTCTCCCTATTTGGTACGGGACTCCTGAGTTATTGACTTAAGCTCGTTGAATAGTGAGCTAAAGCCGCCTGTGGCTTTGAGTGTAGACTGTCGGACTCTGAATCCCACTTGCGTTTTCTTCCCTTGACCCCTAGGACCCCCCTTTTCTTCTAGGGCCGGTCTTGCTTTTCGTTCCACGTTCTCTCCACTCTCTGGCTATCCCTCTTACTAGCGAGGCGGTAATAGTCGCGCGGTACCCTTTTTAGCCAAGGAGCCCCCTGTTCCTCCGTGCTGAACTCCCTCCCTTCGTCCTCTGTTCTTGCTTTGAATTTCCCCCCTTCTTTCTAGACGCTTGCTCCTTCCGACGATTCTCTGTCGGTCCGCGGTCATGTTTTCACGAGAACCCCCCCTTCTATTTTTTTTTCCTTTCACCCTTAATATTCTCGGCTCCCTTTGCACTCTCCTTTTCCCTGACCCCTTTTGTTCCTTTTCCCGGCCTTCCTCGTCCCAAAACGTTATTTCTTCTCAATGTCCCGGTTCGGTCCCCCGCGCGTGATGTCTGATCCCCCCTCAGTTAGATCGAAATACGCTCTTTTTCAGTGCTCATCCCCCCCGAGGTGTTTGATTTTTCCTCCTTTTTCGTTTTTCTCAAGGCTTTTTCTCCTTTTGAACATTTTTCAGCTTATCTGTTTCGCATCTTCATCTGCGAGATGTGCTCCGGCAAACCGTCCTTTTTTTCACCCTATTCTCCACCGACTTTGCGTATAAGTTTTATTGCCTTTTTCCTTCTCCCCTTCTCACCTCCTCCTTCCTCTCATGTGACTTGCCACCACAATGAGCGGAACCAGCACCACCCTTTATATGGCCTGCCCCCTTCTGCTTTCTCTCGATGGGACAGTTTTTTCCCCAGTGTATTGCTATTTTCTTCACCTAGTTTTTCTTTCCCTCCCCATTGAGGAGGATTTCCTCTTGTGTGTGGACCCGTAAATTTTCTGGAACCTCAAAAGTCTTTCCTCCTGCCTAGGTCCTACTTTGATTCTTTCAAAGCTGGAACCCCCTCCCCAAAGTTTATTTCTCGTGGGGTGTTTTTCCCCTTCTTCTTCCCAGCTTTGTCGTATACGTCCACTTCCTTTTACTCTTGGTTAGAAGTATCCTCCCCAGAGCTTCGAGTTTTCCTTTTCCCCCCCTTCTGTTTGACTTTCCTCTTCTTCTCTTATTATGCCAAGTTTAAGTGCCAGGTATTTTCGGGTAAACCTTCTCTTTTCACCAACTTCCCCGATTTTTTTAGTCATAGCCACCCAACCCTCTTTATCCTAAATGTAGTTTTTTTTTTCCGTCCCCATTTTACTCCCTGATCGGCGGAGGTGTGAACGACCGGGACCGGCCTGCATCTTTGGAGATTTGTGCGCGCGGGCACGTCAGAACACCCATTTCTCTGGTCCCCGCCCCCTCCTTTTTTGCCCAAGGTGTGTCGGCTATAATTTCGGACGGTGTTCCTACCTCTAGTCGCTTCCTCGTCCGGACGAGAGTCGCGTTCATTTGACATTTCATGCTGAAGAGGAATGATTTTCCGAAGAAGAACCCCCCCTGGAGTTCCCTTCTCCCCCCTGTCTCAATGTGTTCATACCTCTACTCTTGTTGTTCACCGCCGCGGCCCCGCGGCCTCCGTTGCAGATTCTCGTTCTCGCGCCCAGCCCTCCTTCTACCCTTTCTACCCCCCCCCCAAAGCCTTCCCGTGCCTATCCAACTGGTGGCCTCGGTCCGCACTCCGATGAGTTTCTCTCATTACCTTCCCTCCCTGGTACTTCTCCACTCCCCCCTTCCCTGCAGTGGCGTGGCTTTGTCCTATACCCCTGTGAAAGAGCCTTCAGTCAATCATATGTAGGACGTCCCCCCCGATTTCTTTCTTGGTCAACCTTCTTGTCTTTTCCTCCCCGCTTGGATCCTGCCGTCCCAGACCGTTGGCGGCTCTAACTACCTTTTCCTCTTTTTTCCTCCCGATGAGTTGTTGCCCTTTTTGAGTAATACGCCCGGTACGCCCAACCCCCTCCCCGTTGATCATGGACGTCTCGGTTTTTTGGCGAGTCCATTGTCGAACCACTCTAGTACTCGGTCTTTGGTCATTATGGTTGATCCTCGTGTTTATTCGCTAGTTTCTCCTCTGCTTCTCCAGGTTCTTTCCCGGAAGCTCCTCTTTTTGGATAACCCGAAGTCTTTCTTCTTCCTTTCCCCCGACCGCCGTATTTTTGTCCCCAACTGGGTTACTCCCTACTCCCCACTGGTGCATGGATGACAAAACGTGCGCTCGCGAGCTGCTAACAAAACCTGCGGTCAAGTCAGGGCGCCTCCCTCCCCTTTTTCCTCTCTGACCTCTTCTTCCCTCGGCGGTTATTTATCTTTCCCTCCGCTTAGACGTGTAGAGCTTTTGGCCTCTTTGATATGGGCTCTGCGCATGGCCCTCCGACAGTCAAAAACTACTCTCTACGACTCCCTGTCTGAGAGAACAATATTTCCCCCCTACCCTTTCGTAGTTTTCTTTTTTTCCCCCCCCCAAGTAAGCCCCTTCTACCTCGGTATACTGATGCACCTTCTATTCCTATGTCGTCTCGCCGTTCCCATACCTGGCCTTTCCTCCTGCGCAAGCCTATGCCTTGTGCCAGTCCCTCACGTGTTTCTTCCCTTTTTTCTGAAGCCCCCGGACCTTCTCTTTCTATGGACCTCGCACATTTTTCCTTCTCTTTACCGAGACCCGCTTAGATCCAGTCAGGTTAATTTTTCTTTCCACATTTTTTCTGAACTTTCTTTCTTCATGGTCCCTTGAGTAGTGGGTTGTCGTGGAGAGTGTGCTTCAGATGTTTTGTTTTCCCCTCTAATAGTTAATTCTCATCCGTCACACACACAAGCTTCCTAGCTTTGTGACTACCGAATCTCAAATGGAGTGTCCTGACGCCATAAAGCCTAATTGCTAGTAATAGACAGTTCATATCTCTCCTTCCCTCTTTTCCCATGCCGACAACTCTTGCTCTTGTTTCCCCTTCCTCTTTTCCCTTCCACCTGGTGATTTACTCTCTTCCTCAACCACGGTATTCCCTTTTCCTAATCAAGTTGTTAGTTTGAAGAGCCACCAACGATGAAGGAAACACTAATCTTCAAAATAACCTGGTGATTCCCCCTCCTCTCATCTTGGTTTCCTTCTTCTCTTCTTCCCGATTTTAGTACCTTCGCAGGATGTCTGAAAGGCTTTCATTCTTTTTTTCATTTGTTAAAGTCTTTCTAAAGTTCGTCTGCTTTTAAAGAGATAGTGAATTTTTTCGTCTCCTCTCCTCATCCGTCTTTGACACCCATCGCCTAGCTTCTTCGGGCCCACGCTCTATTTGTACCCGATCCTCACTCAGAATTCGTCTGATCTTTAAGTTATTACGCCCGTCGCTGCGGCTTGGAGTATAAGCTGTCTCGTTTAAACCCGCCAAATTTTTACTCCCCCCTTTTCCTTCCCGCTGTCTTTTCTTTTCCTCTCTCTCACACTGGAATTTCCGTCTTTTTTTTCTCAAAGTGATCGGTCGGGCTATTTTCGGGTCCGCTATGGTCACGACCTCGTTTTTTCGAGTGCGGAGCAGTCGGAAACGTATTAATGCTTTCTCCCCCCTGAGACCTTTCTTCCCTTTCTTTTGTTTTTTCCCCCCTTTTCAAAACTTTTTTCTTTCCGTTCAGGTGAATTGCGCCGAGGTCCGTATGCTCGTTATTTTTTCTCTTTTTTTCTTTAGGCCCCTCCTCGGACAGGCCTTCATTCCTCCTTTTCCCTTCGAGAATCCCTTCTCCCGTTGATCGAATGAACCGCGGTACATCTTCTTTTATCAGTGTGTGCTGTGTCTGCCGCCGATTCGCAGTTTTTGGGTCGAATTCCCCTGGCCTAGCCCCTCTTTTTTTTTTCCCACTCTTTGTGCCCGGTTTTTTTATTTGTTAACCACAGGTTTTCTTTTCCCCTGTTCTTCCGTGCATTGTCCCAGTGTAATCTTTTCCCTCCTTTCTTTGTTTTGACCCTCGCATCGGGTCCTTCCGGGAGAACTCGAGGATTCTCTCTTTGAGAACCCCGCGTCCCCCCCCCCATTATTTTCATCGTCTCAAGTTCTCTCCCCCTTGGACTCCGAGGTCTAAGTCCCCCCCCAGACGCATTCCCAACTGCATTCGTTTTTGTATTTTCTATCGTTCCTGATAGTTCGACGATGATTCCTCAATCCAAAAATGAGTAAATAGTGGTTCCGCCGCCGGTCTTGCTTTTGAGGTGTTAGAATCGTATTTCCGTCGATGCCTTTGTCCTGTCAGATTCCCCCCTGTTGATCAGCCATCCCCTCTTCTTCTGCCTGCGTTTGAAACAGATTTTCTCTTCAGATGCAAGCTTGGTGTTGATTGTTAGGGCGGGGTGTTAATTCAATACCGTCTCCCTTTCCCTCTTCAAAACCTATTGCCCTGTGTTTCTCTTTTTCTTCCGGGTTCCGGTCCCTTTCTTTTTTCCCCCCTTTCGCTCCTGATGTTTTTCTCCCTTCCTCCCCCTCTTTAGATATCGCGAGTTTTTGGATCTCAGTGTTAATCATCGAAGTCTCCCGTCTTTTGACAAGACTTATGCCATTCACCCCCTCGACCCCGATGGTTCTTCTTTTTTTCCTGACTTTCTTCAATATTCCCGTAAGAATCTTTTCTTCTCCTCGTCTGCGCGTTCATGTTCGAGCAATCTATGATGGATAATGGCCCCCCTCTCTCTTTCTTCCTAACACGTGCTCCCCCTCTCCTTTGTTTCTTTAATCCCCCCTTTTTTTTTTTCCGTGGCAAAATTTCTCCGCTCAACCAGATTTTTTTTTACGAATGTCACGGTTAGGTCCACTCATCTTCTAGTTCCTTTTCTCTCAGGTCCCAGCCATCGGCTCTCCGACCGTTCCTCTGTTTTTTCTCGTATAACCCGCTTTGCTACCTCGGGAAAACATGGTCGTCGAACGATCACTCCGGGCCTCTCTGTGCTCCCCTTCTCTCTTTCCCTCGGCATGTTTTCTGGTGCCGGAGGCCTCATTTTTTTTCACCACTTTCCTCTTATCCTCGACGTTCGCCGGCTAAAGCTCAGGATCCAACGCCGTAAGACTCCCTTTTCGGGTCCTCCCCCCCTCCCAACGATTCTCCATATGCATTTAATTCAAAACCCTGCATCACACTTGGAGTACAGAAGATATGTTTTTGCAGGAGAACCCCCCGATTTTCTTTATTATGTTTTCCCTTTTTTTTCCTTTTTCCAAAAACCACTTTATATCCTCCTCCCAGTGGTTTTGTGTAGAGGCCCGCATTCACCCTGGTTATGTGATGGTCCCCCCTTGATATGATCCCAGTTTGACTTCCCTTTTTTTTCATTCACGTTGTCTCATGCCCTCCTATTTGAAAAGTGAACAAGTGTGTCTGACAGCTTGTGGTTTTGCACACCTTCAGTATACCATTCGGGGTCTTTTCGCTCCCCCCGCAATATTCTTCTTCACGTCCTCTTATGACCGTGCGCCTTTTTTTTTGCCTTCCGCGTAATTGAGTAAGAGGAATTTTTTGCCCACCCCTTTTAATTGCACCCTTAGAAGCCTTGCCCCGATGCGCCAATCCGGTCTGTTTGAATCTGCACCAGGGGCCCTATTTTCTCCCCAGAAGCACCCCTAGGTCTCCCTTCAACCACCTTTTTTTCTCTAATCTCCAAACCCATAATTGGGAGTTAGTTTTCTCCCTTTCCTTTTCAGTCCGTCATTTCCATTACCCTATAGGTCTAGGGGTCTAAGGAATTCAGGCACGGCCCCTTATCTCTTGAGAGGGACGTGTATTTCCCTGCATAACACTTTTCCTGGGACCCGTCAACCCTTTCTTTTGTTCCACGGGCTTTGCCAGAGGACGAGAAGTATTAGGTGCGCCCCCTATCCCCGCAATCTTTAGCCCCACCTTCCCTCCGGAAGGACTATGTATACGTTGTTTTTCTATGTGCCGCCAGCGCAGGGTGGACAATGCAGGAAGCCCTCCCCCTTTAGCCTGTGTTGTTTTTTGGGCTGCATGCTTTTGTCTAACTGTTCGCTTTCACCGCGACGTGGGGGACGATCAGCGCGCTCCCGGAGATAGAACAGTATTTCTTTCCCCTCTTCTTCCTTCCTGGGTCTCCACCGCTTTTTTCCCTCTCCCTCAACATTTTGCCTCTTGTCCGGATAAGACGAGAAGGACATTAGAACTAAGGCCCGTCGGGGCGTGGAGTGTCCCCCCCTATCCTTTTTCATTCTCGAACAGCCTTCCTTTGTGCCGGTCCAACTAGTATGGTGGACATCGTTGTCGAATTCGCTGCTCCCGCAGTGAAACGATTGCCTCCCTTCCTTGCCTTCCAAAGAGATTTTCCCCCCTCTTGTTTTACTCTCTTCTCTTTCAGCATGCTCTTACTCCCTTTCCTTCCCAACCGCCTAGCATGGACAGGACGGTTGTACTGGGCGCACCCTCCCGAGGCCAGTGTAATTTCCAGCTGGGTTAGTGAGGGGTGATTTCTTTTTCACTGGTGTCTACTCTTCTTACGCGATTTCTCCCTCTGACACGATGCCGTCTTTGCAAGGATTAACGTTGCGCCGCACGAAAGATACTTTAACAAAAAACCGGTTTGCACTTCCCCCCCCTCCCCTCCCCCCTTTGGTGCCCTCTTTCCTCCAACCAATCTTCTCGTTCTCTTGCCGCGAGCTGCTTTCCCACCAACCTTGCGGAAATTCGGGGCAAGCACTACTGGGAGAATCATCCAAGAAGATTTTTTCCCTTTTCATGTCTGATTACCCCCCCTGCCATCCTCTTTTCCTGTATCTCAGTTCCTTCGCTGCTTGCGTCGGCCCTCCTCGCGACCGCCCTTAACATTCAAAACCGATATAAGTCCCTCCCATTTTGATCCTCCTACCCTAGTCCCTACCGTTCCCCTCCCCTGAGGTTCTGGCCCTTTTCCCCCAGGCCAAGACGACACGGCTCCAAATGCTATACGGTGACCGACGCTCCGTATCAGTTCTTTTTTACACTGATGTCCCCTCAGTCACCTAGCTCTCTTTCCCTGTTTTGTGCTAAGACCGTATGGTCCGTTTCCTTTTTCGGAGCAGTGGATTTTGCAGATAAGCAGCGTTATTGACGACCGGATGACTTAGCTACCTTCCCTTCCTCCCTTCTACTTCCCTTCCGAAATGTCCCCCTTTTCCCTTTCTGCTCATTCCCGATAGACGGGTGCCGCCGAGCGCGTTTGGTTAGTCATCTCGCCTCTTGTGGCGAACGTCTGTCACTTACCACCCCCTTGAGGGAGAATTCTCCCTCACATCCCCCTCCCTCAATTCGATTCTTCTCCCCTTTTTGGCAGATCTTTCTAACTTTTTCTCCTGCACGCAAATGCTGGTTTCTCTGTTTCGTCCTCACCTTCGCGGCCGTTGTAACTTTATGTGGTATGCTATCTTCTTTTTCCTCCCTTCCTTTTTGTCTCTGAGTATCCCCCAACCTTTTCAGTTGACCCCCGCGCGAGAACCTCACCCAACTGTGTCCCTCGCCCTCACGTTTTTCGTCTATACCCCGGTCGTCGAGCTCTGCAGCAGTCGAGGACCTGTGAGGGGCAAGCGGGCGCCATGTTAAGTGACGAGACGTTTCTTTTCCAAGAGAGATGTCTTTCTCTATTCTCCCTCTTTTCTCCAGTTCATTTTTTTTCCCCCCCACATCGATCTCTTTCTCTGGATCCTTCTCTCTGCGTCCATTATCCTACCGTTTTTATTCAGGAACGGAGTTCAAGGATTGCATGTCTGGTCTCGGTAGTCAGTATTACTCAAAACTCCCCTGCTTCTTGCTTTTTTTTTTCTTCCCTTTTCCCCCTTCCCTTGACCCACTCTTTATTGCTCCCTGTCATCGGCGTGGAGAAGTCGGGTCGGTAAGGGCAGTGACAAGGAGAAAAGGACCTTGTCCTCCTTTCGTCATATTCCCCTACCAGGTAGGCTTCTTGATGGTGTTACCAAGTACCATCGTTGTCTGGACGTTTTTTATCTCGTGGTCTCCTACTCGTTCGTATATGAGTAGGGCGTCGCGAAGGGCCAGGCCAGGTGCCCCTCGGTGACCTTAGCTCCTGTCCCCCGGTCCATGGGTGTCTCTACTACCTCTCGGACATTCTTTCTTGTCGGCTGTCTTCCCCTTAGTGCGAGTGCGCCAGTTCCGCAGGTGCGCTGCGCATACGCGGCCTCGTCGTCACCTTGTTGTGACTTTTTGGTTTCTTTGAGTTAACCCCTGGTTGTTGCCGTTTTTCCGTGCTGTCTCCGTGTATCCTTGTCAAGCTTCGTGGTTGTAGACCCGGTCGCGACGCGGAAGAACCGAGAAGGAGGATTCCCCCCTGATCTAAGCCTCCTCTTCCCCCCCCAACTAAGTTCCCCCTCTTTCTCCTTTCGCGCCATGTACCTCTGCGGTTGCGCCAGGACACACCGAAGGCCAATTCGGTTGCGAGAGGTCGGATAGTCTCTGAGGAAGAGAATGCGCAGCCCTTTTTCCCTTTCTCTTTACGCCTTTTCCTTCTTCTTTGTTCTTTTTCTTTTTTTCCTTCTCGCCTCGATGTAGCACTCTTGCCGTAAGACCGCGTTGGACGGCGAGTAGTTTGAAGTATGGGTGGAGCGGCGCGCCAGAAGCCATGTTAGTTTTCTTGATTTTTTTTTCGTACTTGGGAGGATTCATTCCCTCCCCTTTTTTTTTCTTGTCTCGACCCGGGGCCATGGTCTTGATTCCAGGATTTAGACCGTACGATACCCGCGTGCTTATCAAATCGAGACTCAGTTCTCTCTTCTTGATTTCTTGCTTTTCCCTCAGTTATCTCGCGGTGAACGTTTAATGTTCTTGAAATGTAGTTGGGGCGTATGATGACACTCTTCCCTCGGTTTCTTCCCCTCTTCCTTACCGCTTGTAGCCCTCCGTCAATTGTCGACGACATCGAGAGGCTCATGGCCCGACTATACAGTCACCAGAGCGTGCGGACTTTTGCCCGCAGCCTGCCGCGCAACGCCCATATCTGGAATTTCTGTCTTTGTTTTTCCACCTTCTCCTTCTTTCCTTTCCTCTGTCCGCTCGGGAGATAGACATCACAACATGTTTTTCGCGGCGGAGAGTGTGCGGTCGGAAAGAATGCCCGGGGTTACAGCTGACCTGGCGCATACAGATGAGAGATGTTCTCCGTTCCCAGAAGGGGTGTTTCCACCCCCATTCGAGGCCTCCGACGTCGACTTCTCCAGCCGCTCCCCGTATCAAGACGACTTGCGATTAAGATTGCGGGTCGAGAACCATGGCGAAGAGCAGTTAAACCAGAAAACCACTCGACGACCATTGGATATTTCCACCTCTTTTCGAGGTCTTCCCCCCCCTGTGTATTTTTCTTGATTTCGTTCACTCAGTTGTCCTGTTACCATTAACCTGACGGCTTATATATAATCCACGTGTGTTGTTGATGACCGAATGGTTTCTGAGCACAGGTTCCAAAATTGTAAGAAAGAATTTCCCCCCCCTTTTTTCTACATTTTTTCCCAGAATATCTGTTCCTCTCCAAGTTGTTCGTTTTCTCTCTTGTGTGTTGGTCTACCATTAGCTTCTTGTTCGATTTATCGAGGTCATGATACTCGCGAATCGAGCGTATCTCCTTCCTCCCGTCGAAGTCTCTCATTTGACAAACCCCGTTTGTCTTCTTCACATATATCAACCCCGTGGTTTTTGCTGGGGCCCCGTGATTTTTGTTTTACCAGTTTATCCTCGAACTCTGTCAACTTGCTCTTTTCTCGACAGCCCCTTCGTTTCCCTTCCCCACCTTCTTGTTTTCTCCTCCTCCCAACATATTGAGGTGATCCCTTTCTTGCGGACGATGTCAGAATTCATATCGGCAGGGGCTAACCGGGGAATTCGGTCCGGCTGCGACTTTGCGTTTGCTTTTCCTTCTGGGCAACCAGGAACGAACACCACCGGTCTGGAAACACTCAAGTCTTTCTTGTTCGGCCGAGATTTCTGCTGTGTGCCCTGAGGCTCGGACAACTCAAGAGTGCTGAGTTGGAGACCGCGTTCGGCCCTATGTGCCCCCGCTGCATAGGACGTAAGGTCAGACTCCGAAGGCGAATGCTCTTTCTCTTTCGTTCTCACCGGCCTTCTAGATTTAACCTCCTCTGTGATCCAGGTCCCCCTCGCTGAGATCGACGAGGGCTTCCCAGCGCGTTAGAACATGGTCCCCAAAGCGTCGTTCCACGTCATCACTCCCCCTTGTTCTGTTTCGCGGACTATCTTGTCTGAAAACACAGGCGAATTGCCAACTTGAGGTTCGTTTTGCTGCCAATTCATGTGCCCCCGTAGAGGCCTTACTCTGTAGTTTGCCTTCCAACGTTGTCGGCGGCAGCGGCGTGATCATAGATCATGCGAAAAACGAGAAATGTCAAGCAGGCGGCGTACCCTCTCCCTCCTTTTATCTACAGAGGTTTTGTCTCCCTACGGAGTAGAGTTCCCTCTTGACTCTCGCAAAACAGCCCCGAATGCATGGGACCTTGAGGGTGTGTCGCTGGCTCCTTAGCCAAGTGATCCTCCTACTCTTGCTGAGTGGTGGCGCGCTTTATCGGAGATCGAGAAAGGCGCGTTATTCAAGAGATGAGATGGTATACAACGACGTCTTTCCCTTCCCTTTACTACCTCAGTTGCTCCCTTCCCCAACCCGGGTTTTTTTTTTCCCGCCACTTCCAGCCAATGGGCACAACGATTGAACGAAAACAGTGCCGCGAGTCACCAAAAACCCCACTTCGGGGCACGTTTCAGAGAACTTTTTTTTTTACTCAGCCTCCCCTCTATGTCGAGTCTTTTTTTCCATGTCGTTATCCCCCTTGCCAATGCCGGATGGTACTTCGAGCAGTTCCCTGCTCTGCGGGCCCCGCGACAGCCTACATCAACAAACACAGGCCGAAGACCTGTCTTTCTCCCCCTCTCTTTCACCCCGTACCTGCCCAACGATTTTCCGTTTTTCCCCAGCCTGCCAGACGACAGATTCCTGACAAATGCCTAGGTTGACGACGGCGTCTCGCGCTGGTTTTCCATAATGCCATGTCTCCAGCCGTTCTCCCTTTTCCGTCAGAACCTTCGGGTCCAGTTCAATCTTTCTCTTCCTACTTAACAGGAAGCGCCTTGCGTGATAACTGACGAGTGACAGCTTAGACTCAAAGCCAGGCGACGCTTGAAATCAGCTCTCCTTTTGTCCTTTATTTCCTGGCCAGATTTCGCTCGTGGGCCTTCGAGATGTTTCGCGACTGCTCTCGCATCTAGCTCTGTGGAACTTTACGAATCTGCACTTAACCAAGGTCTGCGCAGCCCTTCAGACATGTCCCTCCCACTGGAGAGGTCATCTCTTATTGCGTTCTCTTCCTTACCTATTTCGGTATCTGGAACCTCCACCTTTTATTGCTTCGATGTGGTCCCCACCGTTGTGAGGTTCGCGCGGGCTTTTGTGGTGGTATGTATCTCTCTCTCCCTCCTAATTTTTAGCTTCTTCTTTTCCCCCTCTTTTTCCAGTTGAAACCCGCGCGTCCCCCTTTCCCCCCTTTTGTCCGTGCACCCCCATAGTCCATCCCGCGTTGGCGGCAGTTAAACTCGCCGTTAGAGATGCAGCAGGTCTGGCAGAGGCTTTCGGCGGGCGCACGCCAAAGTGACGCTTTGTTTGGAGTTAAAATCGCCTTTTCTTTTGAGCTCTTTCTCCCCCCTGTAGCCCAGTTTCCCCCCATCTGCTAGCTCCTGAGTTTTTTCCTAATACATTCTGGCCATGAGCGCCAGTTCAAGTAGCGTAGTCACGGAGCCTGGAAGTATAATCGGTTCATCCGAGTCTTTCACCTCCCCCGTCTTGTCCTCTTGACCGTTCCTTTCTTTTTCTCCTCGAGGAGCCAAGGACCTTCCCCCCGACGTCTGCGGAACCGGATCGGCGGGCGCGGTAGGGTCCCCAAGCCGGAGCCCACCGAGTAATGCTTAATCTCGAATAGGTAGTCTTCTTTTTCAACCCCCGTAAAACTCTTTTTCTGGACGTACTTGAGTGGCCTTCCCTCCATCCCTCTTTCTTCGTAGATCTGTAGTTGTTGGATGGCTTTTGACAGCCGAAGGGCCTGCTCGACCGGTTTCGCTCGGCTAACTGTTTCCTGAACCCGCTCCCTTTATTCGTCTTTCTTTCCCCCTTTCGTGCTGCGTCTCTGTTAGCCTTTTTTTGGGAGCCTATCTTGCTTTCGCACGCGCCGCTGGTGTCGTTTCCACGTTGTGAACCAAGTGTTGGGCACCATGTTCGTCTTTTTCTCAGTGCGGTTTCGCCGTGAATCCTTTTTTCCGGTTCGTTGTTGTAACAGTCATCGGTCCCCTGCGTAATTAAGCTGAGCAGCTTTCGCTCATTGAGAACACGCGTCCACTCCTAGTTCGAACGTATCGAGGTGAGACAGTACACACCAGATCGGTCCCATGCATCGGGGGTGTTTTGATTTCCCTTCTAGAAGAGGAGACTTCATATTTCGCACATCGGGACTAGAGGTGCAGTCTTCCTGTCGTTCTGGCAGGGATCCGGCAAACAAAAATGTCGACTCGTGGGTGCTCCCGTTTTCCTTCCTCCCCCTAGTCTTGACGTACTTTCTCGGCACAGTATCTGGTGTTTTTCGTGCCCACGCAGACTGAGGGGCTTGCTGCTGTTGAATGGCGGACTACTCGTAGTCGCGGGGCTGGGTTGAAGGGAACGGCTGGAGATTTGTCACCTTTCCGATACAAGATTTGGCCTCTTTTTCCGAATCCGCTCTAGTTCTTCGCCGGGCGGGCGCATCTTTTCGTAGCGTGTCTCCATGTTTGGAAGGGAAGACATGCCGGCATTGTTTTTTTTCCCCTTCCTTACATGCCGGCTTAGGAACATCGGGTTTTTTTTTTGCTTTCTCCTTCGGGGACGTGTTTCTGTTGCGGTCCGACACGCTTGTCTTCCCTTCCAACCTCCTATTTCGGCAGACACCTTTTCCCCTAGCTTGCGTTTCCAGACCCTTTTGCGTACGTTCGCGCGCGCTGCTCGAGGCGTGAAGAATTTCATTTTCTTTCCCCCTCTGCCCGATCTAGTGTTTACATGTCTGCTCCGTCCGCCCGAGATCGACCTCAAGATGTTTTACTACACCCGAGTGGACGGATGGGGACGAAGGTTTTTCGAACTCACCCCCCGTTCCCCGTTGGCTCCAGATGACCCCGTCTTTGCGCAATCGCAGCTGAGAGAGTGCAGAGGCACAGAATCAAAATGCGTTCGACCGGCTTCTCACAGATAATGCCGCACCGTATAATCTGTCCTCTTCCTTAAGATGCTGTTTCGCGTCCCCCCAGTGGCGCTTGAGTAACCAGAACACCACATGCGCGACGAACACTTTGGCCACCGTGCCCGTATTTTTTTCAGTTTTTGTATTGAAGATTCTGGCTCAGTGGGCTGCAGAAACCATTAAGGGATCTTTGATTTTCCTCATCCGTTTTTGAGTAGATCCGCTTCCCCATGTTTTTAACAGGCCACATTGCTTGCCGACAAGATACTTTCATTACCGTTGGCTTCTGGCCCAGCATATTTGGGTAAAAAGTTGTCGTCGAGATGGTTGTGTCTGGTGAACTTCTCTTTTTTATGTTTCGCCCCCGCAAGTCTTCTATCTTCAGTCGTCTTTTTTCTGCAGTAGCGGTGCCTTGCGCCGTCGAAGTGTATCCTCGAATTTGAAAATCGGGTTTTGCAAATCTCTAATTGCCGGCGCCAAGCAGTTTATCCGCTTTTCTTCCACCCGGTTTGCTTCTTTCGACGGACCATTCATTCCCATCCGACACATTCTGAAAAACAGAGGTCGATTCGGTTTGCGGTTCGGCCTTCTCCTTCTCGATCGGAGAGTGTGAGATACCTGCGACCTTCGGGCCGGCCCGCTGCGTTTGCGCTAGTGGCACACTCATGGTCTGGAACGCAGATATGTGTGCAAGTTTTTTTCTTTATAGTCTTAGGTTTGCAAGAGCCAGCTCATTTCGACAACCCCGCGGGAGAGGAGCGGAAGCGTGTCGGAGATGTTGTTTCTGCTCCAGTCACGGTCCGCCGCCCCCATCGCGTTCATGTCGCCTGTTACGTTTTTCTACTGACTGCCCGGGGGGCCGGGTTCCGGACGCGTCGGAGATCGCTAGGGAGAGTACCCTCTTCCTTCTCGCATCTCTACACCTCGCGCCTGGACCGACCCCTGACCCAATGGGGCTCGGGTTCCGCGACGACGAGGTTGTATGAGCAGTTCGAACAGCTCAAGCCCTTCTGGCGGGCTTTAGATCGACCCCTCTACTTTTTTCACTCTTCCTTCCCTATTTTCTGCTTCCCCCTCTTTTGTCTGGGCGGACAAAATGTTGCGGCCATCCTGCGATCTGCCACGGAAGAGGCGGAATCTATTCAGCAGTTTTGTGTGATCGAGCTTCCGTTGCTCTCCTTTCCTCCCTCTCTTGCCCTACGCCCATACAGCCCGCCTTGCATGACCGGCTTCGTGTGCGCTGGCGCGCTCGAGTTCCTCTTCGATGATCGAGGTGGAGGTCGCTGTGTTCTATCCGGAAGATCGAGACAGTGCTTTCTGACTTTTTCCCGGTCTCGACCTCTTTGCTTCTCCTACAAACCCAATCCGTTTTCCTTTTACACGGTGCGACCGCCTGAAAGACAGGACGGCCCCCTGGGTGAAGCCAATTACGCTGGTTGTTCACAACTTTTCTGACGCAACTTCCTTTTTTCGCTTTTTGCCGCGTGAGCTGCCTCACCGCCCACATGCGAGCCTCGTTTCTCCCTCACATGGGTAAGAAGCCGACGATGGCGCAGGGGTTAATGTCTATTCATCCAGCCCGGAACGGTCTTGCAGTCCACTTCGCTCTGCGCCTGGCCTCCATTCGCCTTCAATGAAATAAAAAATACTTATATAAGACGACGCGTCGGCGAGCCTCCTTTCACCTACCTCCCGACCACGAGTGCCCACAGTTCTCCGTTTTTCCGATGCAATGATTAATCTTTCTCTTTTGACCTCCTTTCGCCTTTTTTCTTTCCTATGCCTTCACCTAACCGACCGCTCCCGCCGATCCGGTGCCGAGCAAAGCGGTCCGCTTCTGAGCAGGACCCAGGCCAGCGGGCGAGGACTCCCCTGTCCCTTTTTTACTTAAACTTGACACGAACTATGACCGCTAAGACACCGGTCAGGCTTGTGAACTTCCTCATGGAATTACTTAGGGCTTTTCTCTGGGCCGCCTCTTCGTGGGCCTCCTAGTCTGCTAGACGCTTTTTCCGTAGGTTGCTACCGGCGCAATCGCGCCAAAACTCTTGTGTGAACCCGGCGATAACAACCCTTCCCAGCCTGCAGCCATTGCAAGCCTTCTGCGTCTAATAGCTTTTTTCCCCGATTTCCTTACAGAGTTTGTAGATCTCCCACGCTTGATGTCTTCCCCCGACTTGTCACCGTGTGAGGTTAGCGCCGGCTTGTAACTTAACCACGCGTGGTATGATATCTCTCCTCCTCTGTGGGCTAGAGGATAGCACATCCAGCGTGTTATTGACACGCCGCTTTTTTTCAGGACGGCCACATCGACGCCTCCAGCGTTGGCGGCCTTCTCCCAACTCTTCCGCTCTGCAGCAGGTCGCTGCCTTCTCCTTAGGAATGGCTGTTCTTGCTGGCTGTTAGACGACTTGGGAGACGGCGAGGGGACGTTTGTAGAGCTGTTTTTTCATCGTTTCCCCCACTCTCCTCTCTCTTCTTTCCCGACTCTTTTCCATGAGAAGCAGTTTCAGTTTCCTTCTCTTAGTGTCGGAGGTCGCCTGCGTTGGAGTCTCAGATATAGTCACCTGCTCTGCCGCTGCCTGTTACGTCCTTCCAGCTACTTCCCCTTTCCATCTTTGGACCACGCCGTTCTTTTCCCCTGTCATATGCGGCGCTCCTTCCTTCAGTTGCCCAGAGCGCGAGAAGGAGTTCGGTCACCGGAGTCCCAACCTTTTTTTCCTAGAGAACTCGGTCCGGCTTTCTTCCCCCTCCCCCTCGTGTTTCGCGTAGGTGAAGCGCGTGGTCTCAGCAGACGCGGTCGTTGTATGTTGTATTGTGGCTGGTAGTCAAGGTTAGGGCAAGCGAAGTAGCACGTCTTTTTTCCATGTCCAATTCTCCCACTCGGTGTCAAGGTCGACAGCCCCGCGCTTCTGCGTTGCTTAGTCCCCCCCCCGTGTAGTGCTTTTGTGAGCCCAGTTCCGCAGGGTGCGAGGGTCAGCAACAGGGGTCCCTTTTTCTTCATCTTTGTGCACGTTTTGCGTTTAATTGTCGTTAACCACTGGTTGTTGCCGTCATGAGTCTTCGTGCGGTCTCCCGTTGTAATCTGTCAAAGATTAGACAAGTTCGGCCGGGAAGAGAAGCAGCTCTCGATTCCGGCTCTCCACTTTCCCCCCTGAAGAAAGTAGAATTTCTCTCAATTGGTCGCGGTGACGCCAGCGCCACACCGAGGAGCCCTTGCCTCGGGGCTGTTTGGGCGTTTGACCGGGATCGTACCCGGGGCCATCGTATGAGGGAAGAGGTCATGGGCGGCCTGTTCTTTTTCGTTTTTTTTTTTTTTCTTGGCGCAGGATCGCAGCGAGGTCGCCACGCTTGGGTCTAGGTTGCGGCAACAGAGTAGGTGCCTAGTGCACAGTATAGGGGAGCGGAACGCACGACGTTTTCATTCCTTTTTTTTGATGCTGTCGACTGGCTTTGGTATTCGACCCTCGTTTTGCTTGAACCGAGGCCCCTGTCTTGATAGGCCCGGCGGTCTGCGATGGATAACGCGCTGGGCTCCGCCCGGCGAATTCAGGATATTCCTGTCTTTTTCCTGACCGGCCTTTTCCCCGTGCATCGCCGTCTTTTTGAACGACCTTTAGGAAAGGTCTCCATGCGAAGCGATGGGCGGGGCTCCCTTCCGTACTCTTCTTTTCCGTTCGGCAAACGCGCACGACGGCTTTCTCATCGTCGGCCTGGTCATGTTCGCACATAGGTTGTCTCGCACCTCAGCCCCGTATTTAGGTTTTCTTTCCGTGGCACACATCTTTTTGGTTTCTTCCAGACCTGCGGACGTGACCGCGCCTACCGACTCCATAGACTGCTTCATGTCCCGTTTGGCCGGCTCAGATTTCCTGTCTTACTTCCGTCCGCCCCCTGACGTTACCTACCTCAAGATTTTTCTATTCGCGAACCCTCTTACCTTGGGACAGGTAGTTACAAGACCCCCCTCCGGTGTCAGCTCGTGACCACTGCCCTCTTCCTCTTATATATGCTGCGCGGCCCCTAAGGGTTGTTTCAAGTCGATCCATTCTCGGCGCCGGCTAGCTTACTGCGCCACCTGTATCACGACGAATTGCCGATATAAGAGCGGGGCCAGTGACCCATTCTTAAGATCAGGGTCAACAAGACCCCACAGCGCCGACGTCATGAGTACCTTCCCGACATGGTGTTGTTCGCAACGTGTAGTGCCGTCGCGTGCAAGCTTTCCCTTTTCCCCCCCCATTGACTGCTG
>Ga0179593_1457429_pt1 | contig 17718 bp, 22 predicted proteins | sample CZODoug2_1_08_16_FD_185931 | JGI IMG/M metagenome (GOLD analysis project Ga0179593, IMG submission 185931) | Vadose zone soil fungal communities from Angelo Coast Range Reserve, California, USA - CZODoug2_1_08_16fungal (PacBio error correction) | ecosystem: Environmental > Terrestrial > Soil >... | reverse complement strand
TCGTCGATTTCGCAATTGGTCTCTTTTACGATGCGTTTCCCTCCCCTTCTGCGATCGAGTGCCGTTTTTTTCTTCCCTCCGGTTTCCCCCCCCCAAGCCTTTGCAACCACCAAACAGCTTTGCCCAAGTCCCTCGTGGTTGAAGGAGAAAGTTGCCCCCCAAGGGGCCCTCTTTTTGTTCGTCGCTCTCGTGCGCTAACAGCCGACCCCCTGACCCTTTGACACCGCAGGACCCCAACTTCCTGTCGTTTTTTTTTGTGATTTTTTCCCACCTCTCATCGCTTCACCCCCATTTAGGAAAACTTCCAGGGGGGAGCGGACAAAGGTGACTGAGCGGAGTGTCAGGTTTTACGTAAATGACCCCCTCTACTTTACGGTTCCAGGGCGGTTACTTTTTTATCTTTCCTTTTCGTTTATCCCGGTCAAACCACTAACGTTTCCCTCTCCTTCTTTCCCCCCCCCCTCTTCAATGAAAACGTCCCCCCCCCTTCTTTTGGGGTTGTTTTTTTGACCCCACCCTTTTCCATTTACTGACTTGAAAAGGCTCATTTTGGTACGATCTGTTTAGAAAAGAAGATTTTTTCTCCTGATCCCCCCCCGTTTCATTTAGTGAATTGTTCTTTCAGGTACCAGCAACCTTTCACGACTAATAACACCTGAGTTTTATCTACATTTGTACCCAGACACAATAACCTTCCACTTGGAAAACACCACCAAATTTCGGGAGAGTGTTTTGTCTTGTATTAAATGGGTCCTTCGGAATATACTTCCTTCCGTTTGACTTTCTCCCCTTAGGACCCCCCTTTTCTCGGTTTTCCTGGGCTTGAACTCTCTTCTCGATCAGCCTTTGAACTCGACCTGATCTTCAACCCGGGGACCTTCCCCCCTGGCGACGTGCTTTCCGGGTTCCTTTGGGGTGGTTTGCTTTTTCCAACTGCACCTGCCGCGTTCGGTTGAGGGGCCCCTCCTCGTTCAGTCTTTTGTTCCTTTCCTTCCCCCCCATCCCCGAACGACCCCCGGCCCTTTTGCTCCCCTTTTTGCTCTTTTTGCGTTTGTTCTCGGTTAATGTGCGGGCCCGCAATTCCGACTATCACGTCCGGCTCGTCCCTCTTTTTTCAGGCGTGCCCACCTTTTCGTTACGTTTCTTGAACCATTGCGGCATATTCGTGCGGTGTTCCTCGTGTTCCCCCCGGCAGGGACATTCTTCTTCCGCACCTTATCTTTATGTGGGGATTTTTGATTACTGGCCATCTTCCTTTGTCAAGTCCTCTACCTCTCAACAGCACGCCGTACTTGAAAGAAAATGACATTGGTGCCTATCTGTCATGTTTCCCACCGCCAGTACTTCTTTTTACCTTTTAGCTTATTTATTTATACCCCCACTTTGATGTGTTTTGCTGTCTACCCCTAACCTGTTTTAGGGATTTGGTTTTCCGGATTTTTTTTTTTTCCCGTGGGATCTTTTGATTCTATTCCCCTTTGGCTTGTCCCTCCCCCGCACAATTTTTGATTTTTTTTACCGAGATTTCCATTTTCCCCATGATCCGTTAGGACTTACATTTCCGACCCCCCGTTTTCCCGGGAGGTTGAGCTTTCCCTCTCTTTCCTGGGCCGCGCAGGTATGGAGGAGTCACTGATCTCTTCAGGCCACCCCCCCCGCTGCCGTGCTTAGCTTTGGACCCGTCTTCTGCAGGCACCCCGAGGGCTGTCTTATTTACGCTTGGTGTTCCTCCCTTCATGTCGTACATTTTAACCAGCTTAGTTTCTCTTGGTTGTTTTTAAAGCCCCTGGAAAACCCTCACAAGCTCCACACGGTAGGCTTGGTAGCCTCGTATTCCCCTGTTTTGTTTCCTAGCCCCCGCTGGGGATCCGGATTTTGATCCCCGGCTTTTTCAAAGCACTTTTTTGGGCGACTCGACTAATACCAAGAGTGGAGTTCTCCTTTTTGATCAGCCCCATTATGAGGCTTTTTCCTTTTGCTCCCTTTGGCTGTCTGTCCTTTTCCACCTTGCCGTCCGGCCGCCCAGCTGATCTCGTCTTTTTGGTACGCAGCGACTTGGTCGGGTCTCCTCCAGGATGCTTTTTCGAGGTTCCCCTTCCATTGCGCCCGCCCGCCCCTTTGCCCTTGCGTTATTACGAGCGAAATCCTCTGGCTTCTTTAGTCTCCGTTAAGTTTCCCCTCTCTCTTTTCCCCTTTTGTTTGTTTTCCTTCCTTCCCTGGCCCCTCGGACCACCGTCTTTGCTTCACTGGCGCGCTTTTCGCTTTTCGCTCGAGTTGCCTTGCGTCTTTTCGTTTGCGAATTTCGGCTTCGGGTCCCTAGACTGATGCGACCCCCCTTTGCGTCTTTCCCCTTCACTCCCGCGGTTTCCCATCCGGGTCCCCGGGTGACTCCCCTTCGTCAAGGACCGAAACCCACGGGCGCAAGCTTTTTTCCATGATGTTTGACTCAACAATTTGCCTCTTCCCTCCACCACTTCCACCGGGATTTTTTCCCCAGCTGGGGGGCCTCTTTCCCATTGCTGGGGTTCGGAACACCTTTCTATTGCTCCTCTACGCGCTCCTTCACTGGCGCTTTCTTTTTCTCCGGTTGTGATTCTTTTTTTTTTTTTTGTTCTTTTTACCAGCCTGCGTCATTCGTTGTGACACCAAGTCCACTCGCTGCGCTCGAGGGGGTGTTTGTATCCCTTTGACCATCCCCCTCGCGGCTTTTCCTGTTTTTCCGGTTTTAGCTGTCCTATCATGTTTTCTCTTTATTTTCTATGCAACGGACCTGGCCCCTCGGATTCTCCCCTTTCTACGTGGTTAGTCGTTCCCCTCTGAGTTCCGTAGTTTTTCTCTTTTTTTCTGTCCCCCCATTTTTTTCCATTTCAAGAAAAGTGACACGCTTTTCGTTCTTAACAACTCGATTCCACCCCCTCCCAAACCACCCCAAATCTCTTGGCCCCCCCCCCGTGTCCCTGAACAAATTTCTTGCAGTTACTACCCTCCCCCCCTCCCTTGGTAGTTACGTCACAATACCCCGCCTTTTCCCAACAAAGATCCCTTTTGGAAAAGTCATCGCGTGGGACCATTCGTTAATCCTTTATCTTTCAGAGTACGATTTCCGGGTTGGAAATTTTGTGGCCCCCCCCCCACAGTGGGGTTAACCTTGAGGTGCCTCTAGTTTCAATTAGGCCTTTTCTTGTGTCTTGTCATTTCCCAGGGTTTGTATTTCCCCCCTGCTCCCCCGAAGTCCCCCATACTCTGCGTGTGTTTTTCACACTTGTGTGACCCAAAGTCATCTAGTCTCCCTTGGAAGTCGCTCCTTCCTTTCAGCGGGGCATACTGTGGCCCTTTCTTCTTACCTTCACTTCTCAAGGACGTTTAATGTTAGATGAACCCCTTTTTAACTATTTTCCTTCATTAGGTACCCCCCCAGCCTCTCCCTAGGTCATACACGAACATTCGTTTCCGTTGTTTCTTCCGTGGCCGTTAGAACAGACTTCGCCCCAGTCGACCACGGGGCTTTTTTTCGAAAGTTTTTTGTCGCCATTTCTTGCGTAGAGCTCGAGATGTGTCGTGAGCCCCGTTTTTTCCCTTCGGTCGACGTAACTTTGATTTCTTTCCGCTTGGGCATCCAGGTTTTTCCCCCTTACAACAGCTTCTGGCTTTTTTCCCGTGGCCTTCTTGCTTGTGGCGTTAAACTTGTTGCCCCCTGGCCTGGTTTTTGAGCACCCGATCGGCGCTTGAACCGCTTGCCCTTTTTCCTCTAGTGCGCCGAACCATCTCTACTTTCGCACCTGTTTCCTCCCCCCTGGGATCGACTTTTTTCCGTTTGGCTGTTCAGTAGGTTCTTTTTTTCTCTTTTCGCTGTGGCAGATCTTTAAACTTGATATTGTCTTGGACGATTCGGCCCGCCCTCCTCCCCCGCTTCCCTCCCCCCCGCCCGCTGTGCCCTCTTGGGCGCTCAAATTGTCTGCTTTTTTACCTCGTCTCTTTCCCTTGTGTTAACATTTCTTTTGAAAGGGTTCCGGTCACGGACTGTTCAATTCTTTTTTTTTGCCCATTTCCATCTTCTCCTGTGCTGTGTCTTTTTGATAGTTGATTGATTGAGATTGTCCGTTCCATAGCTTCATTGCGGGGACCTCTTATTTCCTCTTCCCGGCGGCCGACTTTCGCCCTTTTGTTGATGTTTTCTTTTTGAGCCCCTTGATGCCCCTGCCGGCTTCTCACCATCCGGCCTTACTGACATTTCTTTCTGAAATAGTCAACTGTCAGTCCATCTCTCTATTTTTTCCCTCCTCTCCGTTGGTTTTTGCTCTCTCTTCTTTTCCGCTTTTCGGAGTAGCTTCAGGGCGTGTCAGTGCCTGCGTCCCTTATTTTGTTACCCTCTGGGTTCTTTTTTGCGGCTACCTTCCCACGCGCCACAATTAAACCCCTCGGGGCGTTCCAGAAATTTTTGCCATCTTGATGTGAGGCGACAGACTTCTTGAACCGTTCCCCGTCTGGCTGATGGTAGCTCTGTTCCCCATCCCATTTATCAGCGACGACCGACCCCCCAGGACACCTTGTCATTTTTTTTTTTTTAATTTTCACCTGCCATTCCTGGCAATCGCCGTTTTCCCAGGGGTACCCCAAAATGTTTTCCCGGTCTACTATTTCGACTATTCGTCGCTTTCTGATGCCTTTCACTTGCCCCTGCGTTCCTTAATTTGCCTTTGGGAAGTTTCGATTTTTTTTTTCGGTCGGGGCGTTCGTCCTCTTTTCAACAGACCCTCCCAAGTCATTCATTCTTTAAATTTTCTTTAACATCAAAAGCCTTAGCCAGCGTTTTTTGGGAAAAAAGGTCGGTCACTTTTCCTTGTCTTTTTTGACTGTCCTCTCTTTGTATTTGAGAAAGCACCTTGTTGGTCGTCGGGTAGTTTTTTTGGACTTCCTGTAGACAACTCCATTGCCCGATCCTCACACCAGTCCCCCCCCCCCCCCACTTTTTAGTTCCCCCCGTCCCATTAAGGACCCCCCCTTTTTTTTCCTGATAAGTTTTGTCGTGAAGGGCTCTGTGGAATTATCCATAACGAGTGAATGCCCCCAAGAGGTAAAACCCTCCCGTGGATACCTCTATTTTTTCTCTTCTATTACCCCCCTAACGTCCTGCTTTGCTCAACCACTGAATTGCACATCCCTGCGACGTTGCTGCGCGCTCCCTTGTGTTCCTGCCAACAACTCAACTGTTTTTTTTTTTTTCACCTTTCTTTTTGGGCCCGGAGGCGTGGTTTTCCCGAAATGTCGATTTCCCTTTTTTTTCATCCCCTTTCGATACCCGTTTGACTCACGTTCTTACCCCTAGATGAGGTGTTGCTTTCCCCCTGGCGTTTTCTTTCACCTTTTGCCTTGGCTTCCCTTTTTTTCTCCCCAGCTGAGGCAGTTCCAAGGGTCTTGCGTCTCCCCTCTTTGTCTGTTCTCGTGAGTGATTCTGCGTCTCTCTTTGTTCCTCCGTGACAGGACGAATGCCGACCCCCTCCAAACCCCCAACACTTTTGCTTATTATTTCCCCCTTGGGCCCTCCTTTCCCCGGCCCAGGTAGACTCCCCACGCCCAACAGTCCCCCCCGCCCCCCTGGAACGTTCTCGAGCTCATCCCTTTCTGGATTTGATTAACCCCCCGGTCACTTTCCGAAGCGTTTTCGCTTTTTTTCCCCCGTGGCATATCGGCGGGGGCTTTTTTTCTTCTTTGATAGATGGCGATGTTGGAGGTGCCCCCTTACTTTGGGTTGTTTTATTTTTTTTTGATTTTTTTGGGACGTGTTTCTTGGCCTTCCTTTCCCCTTGTTACCCCGTCGAAACCCGTTTCCTTCAAGTTTTTTTTCTTTTCTCTGCCAATTTGTCTCCTGTTTTGACCCTTAAACCAGTGCTTTTTTCTTCTCTTTTTCTTCGGACCCACCAAAGGGTTAACCCTCCCTCCCTGATGGAGGCGCTCTCTTTTTCCCAGCCCGTCTCTTGCCGGGAACTTTTTTTTTTTTTTTCCGTCTTGACCCGCCCCCCCTTCCCCTGCTCCCCGGTTTTTTTTTTTCCCCCTGGTAACACTTCGTTTGCGCCGGCCCCGGGAAGGCGCGTCTTTTTTTTTTCTTTTGATTTTCGGCTCAAGACCCTTCCTTTTCGGTAAACCGATTCGGTGGAGGTTTTTTTCACACTCGTTTTAACAAACCGGAGAAAACACACATCATCCTTTCCCTCCACTGAGGCCAGTTTTTTTGCTTTTCCCTTCTTATCAATAGAATTTTTGGGTGCGGGACCCGCCCCTCGCGAGTCAATTTCTTTTCTTTCCGGCCCTTTTGGGCGCCTCAGTTTGCGATAAGACTGCCCAATGGTTAATTTTCTTTTTTTCTTTTTTTTTTCCCTCTTGTAAGTTTTCCCTTCCCCCCTCTGATTTGAGCTCGACATTTGCTGTATATTTCGTCGTATGAATTTTCCCCCGTTCCCCCGTTGACCTTTTCTTTCTTTTTTTTTTTTGTTGTTTGATATCGCCGACGTTTTCGGACTTTTTTATCTTTCCTTGGTTTCCTTAAACTTTTTTTTTTTTTTTCTCACCGCGCCCCCGCCCCTTCTTTTCCGTTGCTGTTTTTTTCGAGCGTGAGATGGGACAGACTCCGGTTTTTTCCTACGTCCGGACCTGTCGGTCCAGTGACCCACATTCTATTCTTTTCTCCTTTTCCCTTTTGTTGTTTTTTTTTTTTTTTTGAGGATTTTCGATGTCTTATCCGACCTGTCCCCTTTCCCTTTGCGTGCCCTATTTTGGATTTCCTCCCCCACTTCTTTTCAGGCCTGTGGTTTTTCCCGGGCTTTTGATGAAAGGGGCGGCTACCCCCCCCCCCGCGTTCCTTGATATTACCCACCCCCGCCGACTCCCTCCCTCGGGTTTTTTCCTTTCCCCCTCTTTTCCTTGAATCGGTGCCCGACGCCCTTGTCACCGCCTCCCCCTCCAAGTTCCAAGGTGACAGTTCTTTTCCCTCCCCTAATTTTGCCTGCTCCTGTTAGCTTCTGTCCCCTTTGCCCCCTTCCTTGTCAACTTGGCGTGCTTTCACCGCCGGGCGGCAATCTCAATTGACCCTCGCTCCTTTTTTCTGCACCCACCTCCCCCCCTCGACACCTCTACGCCCCTCCATATGCGGTTCTCTTTTTCCGTTTTTTAAACGTTTATAGCGTGTTTGCCCTTATCTGTTACTGCCATTCTCGCATTCGCCCCCCCAAGGTCATTTTACAGACACTCTTTGCTGTTCCCTCCTTTTGGCCCGGCGGTCTTTTCCGATGGGCCTTTGAGTCAGTGTCGCGGTTGCGGGATCGCGCAGGTCACTCCTCTTTTTTTTCTCTTTTGATTTTTTCGTGCCCCGTCCGATCCTTTTTTTCGGCCTTCGACGATGTACTTTTTTTTTCTGTCCAATGTCGAGTCCGACGTCCGTGCTTGTCTCTTTCTTTTTTTTCCCTCTTGTTTTTAAACCCCCTCTTGGTCAATGGTTGCAAACCCTCCCTTATTTTTTTTTGTTTCCCATCAACTGCGATCCCCAGACCCCGAAAAAAATCGTCCCTTTCCCCTTAGACATGTCAATTTCCCCGTTCTTTTTCCTGAGCCGGATTTTATTTTTTTTCTTCCGACCCCCCCCCCTCCCCAGTTTTTCTCGAAGTGACACGGCGGGGACATGGACTATTCTTCCTCCCCCGATTTCCCTCTGCGCCTTTTCCCAGTATGCTGTTTGCCCTGGTCGTCTCTTTTTTTTTTTCCTGTGGTTTCCTTTTGTGCCCCACGTCATCCATATCGATCTTTTTTTTTCCTTTTCCTAGTTTTTTCAGGAAACGAGGACCCCGCCGCCTGTTTTTTTCCCCTGCGGCCTTGCAAGCGGTGGCGGTACCCACGCACGATTTTTTTCCCTCCCCGACAATTATCTCCCCCTGGGAAGTTATTTAATGATGCATCCTGTTTGACCCCTGCTGATTACCCTCCCCCAGGATTGTGAGTATACGTTCGTCATCTCGATGCCCCTTTCTTTCCGGATGTTTTTTTCCCCCCCAGCTCACCCTGACCCTCACGTTGGTTTACCTTTGTTAAGTTTGTGGAGTGCCAGTTCATGACCCGAACGAAGCAATCCTCGTTCCCTCCCCCTATTTTTTTTTTTTTTTTCTCATTTTTTCGCCCTTGGTCTCCCTGCTCCTTCTCGCTGAGATGGTTTTGTTTTCACTGGGCACGGCGCTACGCGGTTCCTTTTCAAGTTTTTCGTTACTTTCCTGGTCTTTGTCCGCCGGACCCCCCCCCCCACCCCACCAAAATTTTTATGCTCCTTGGTGGCCGAATTGTTGTGGGTCCCCGGGTTTTTTTTGAGCTGTGGCCGGCTGCGGCAGGCGGTTTCTTCCTGGAATGTCTCGCGCTCGTAGGCTGTCCCCCAGTGGCTTAGTCTTTCTCCTCAAACATCTAGTTTTTTTTTTCATATTTTGTTTTTCCTTTTCCTTTTGTGAGGGGTTTTTTTAACTTTTTTATTATTGTCCAAGATTTCTCTTTAATGTGGATGGGTTTGGTCCCCTGTCTTTTTTCCTTTCCCATCCAGGTTTCAAGTTTTTTCCCCCCCCCGTCAATAAAACCCCTTACCCGTGGGAAGCCAGGTGCGCTTTTCTTTGTTGAATTAAAGACCGGCGATGCCCTATTTCTTTTCTGGGCTTTATTTTTTCCCCCCTTTTCGTTTACACCGGATTCTTGTTAGGCTTTCCCCTTTTGAACGCTTGGACTCTTTTCTTGTTTGGTTCGTGGGGGCTCGTTTTTTTTTTCTTCTTTGCTGGGTTTCTTATATCTCTTTTTTCTCCATTCGGGATTGGTCTTTTCTCCTCACGAGGGCAGCTGTTTTCCCCCTGGGCTTTGCGGGCGTCTCTCAGACGTTCTTTTCTTTGCCTGAATGGCTTCGCATTCCGTTGATTACTTCCCCACCTCCTCCCCTCCCCAATTGAGGTTCTCCCCTCTTGCGGCCCAGTCTTGCCTTATTCTTTTTCCTATACTCTTTTTTTTTATGTTCATATTTCTCCCCTTGGGTGCCCCTGCTCCGTCATCAAATTGCTTCCCTTTTGGTTCTCTCCCCGGACCGTTGAATTGCGGATCGGAGGCCGTAGCAGTCCTTCTCCTGGTCTGCATTATCCCCCCCATAACAGAGTTTTGCTCCCCCAATTTGATTTTGGTGGTGATTTGAAAGTTTTTCCCTTCTGCATTTTTTTTTTTAGTCCCCCTGATGGCGCTACGTCCCCCCTCCCCATTTGAGGCCTAACAGCCACCCCCCTTCCCCATTGTTTTGTAACAGTTGATGGACGGTTTCACCCGTCTTCTCCGCAGGACCACATCTTTTCCTTTTTTCCCCCAGAAAATTTCTAACAGACTTTTCCTGAAGGGCCCCCCTTTTTTTCTTTGCTTGAACCCGTCAAGCCGCTTCACTGCAGGCCCCAAGGGGGGATTTTTTTTTCTGCCCTGGAGGTGCTTTCCGGCGGGGAGATTTTACAAGCCAATTCTCCCTTTTTTGTCCCTCTTTCATCTTTATATTTCCCCTTCCCCAACCCCTCAACTAGTCAGAGGTTTAGACTTGCCCCCTTTTTTTCTCCTGTACTATGTTCCTTTCCCCGGGTCCCGCATAATAGTAGCCCAATGGGTGCCCTCCTTCCGTTTTGCCTTCTTGTTTACCCTGTTTCCGCAACCAGGCGCAGCCACCCGACTGCCCAATTTTCTTCCTCAAAATCCCATGCCTCACTTGTATGCCGTTTTGATGTTGCCTCCCTTTTTTCCTTTTATTTTTCTTTCAGGCCCCCCCCGCCCCTCGTTTTTAAGTTACTTCCCCCCCTTCCGAGTTCAAATTTTCGCCGGGCGGGGCTCGCCTCTCTCTTTTTTGACTCCCCCCCCACAGTCGGACCCAGTTCTTCCAAACCACCGGCCCGGCCACCTCCTTCCTCCCCCCCCTCACCGATTCTTTTTTTTAGGCTTCTGTGGGCCGGCCTCCACCCGGTGATTGACCTCCCTTTTTATTGGGGTCCTCGTAGTTGAGCGGTGGTTCTTCAATGTCTACATTCCAGGCCCCCATAGAGATGAAAGAATTTTCCTTGGCTCACCGATTTTTTTGAGGTTACATTATCTTGTTACTGCTTGTCAAAGGGCCGAATGAGCCGTCTTTTTTCTCCACGATCTTGAAGGTCTGGAGCGTGCAGTTTTCCCCGGCTTCTTCGCACGCTTCCCCCCCGGCTGACATTCCCTTCTTAGGCTTCGTTTTTTCCCCTCCTTTATGTTTCCCATTCCGAGCCGCCACCCCTGGATTCGATTTGATGACACTTTTGGCCTCTTTCACTGTAAGGTCCGTGCACGACCCCCTCCCCCCACTTTGGCCCCAGCACACGCACCTCTCAAAATTTCCGAGACCGCTCCCTCCTGTGGCTGCCGATATGTTCACGGCCGGTCGATCCCCCCTGGGTCTTTTTTCCCTCCCCTCTGGGCATTACTGGGCTCTTTCTGATCAGGTCCTGCGTCACTTTTTCGGCCTTGCCGTGGTTTTTTTTTTCTCCTCTTTTTTTGTTAAACTTTTGGTAGGGTTGCTCCAGGATTTTTTTTCCCCTTTTTGTCCTTAACTTCCCCGGGCGTTGGGCCCCTCCCTTTCGTTGCCGCCCCCCCCCTGATCCCTCTTTTACCCCCCCGCATTTGTCGTAGACTCGAATTGACGCCCGTTCTTTCCCCCCCCCCCAGCGAATTTCCGTCTTCTGATCTCGGAAGGACTGTTCTTGCCAATGCCCGGTACCATCCCTTTCCGAGTTTGGGACTTCCATGTTCACTTGTCGGGTCTTCTCTCTTTCCCTTTTTTCTAAAACCCACGTTCGGCCGGGCCCCCGGAGTTGATCTTTTTTTATGACTTGCGGAGCTTGGTCGATCGTTCTTTTCTTTCCCCCCCCCGTACCAAGTTATTTTCCTTTTTTCTAACTCATTCCACTCCCCTTCTGAAACCCCGTCCTAATGACCCTTTCGTGCCGGTCCGCGGTCGTGAGGTTGCAATCCTCCTTGGGTTTTTGGTTTTTGCTCACTTATTCGCGGTCCCTCTGACTTCCGCCCCTCTTGGCGGGTGTGAAGCCGCTTCGATAGCCCCTTTTTCTTTACCCGAGTCTCCTTTTTTCGCGGTCCGATGGAGTTCCGTGTTTGCTCTTTTTTTTTGTGTTTTTTTCTTCCATTTTTCCCTTTTTGCTATCGTGTTCTTGTCTGTCCGGCCCCGCCGGGGGACTGGTTTATCTTTTTTTGGGCTCGTGCTGCGTGTTCTCTGGGGGGGTTTCCCCCGTCCCTTGGCGACCTCGCGCCCCCCCTCCTCATTTTTTGCTAGTACCGCCTCCCGTTCGAAGATGGTGCCAATTCCGGGCGTGGCGCAGGTGTTTTTTTTCTTTAAAAGTTCGAAGTCTTTTTTTCCTCCGCAAGTGTGGTTTGGAGTCCAGATGTTCTCCCTTCCAGTGAAAGTTAGCAACTTAGTGCTTGGCATAACGGGCAATGCTCTGTCAGATTTCTAGGCTGGTGGTTTATGCGCCATGGACTGGCTCTCCACCCTGCCCTCAGTGAGTGCTGCCCGTTTTGCCGAAGACCCCCCCTTAAATTGTCCTTGGCAACACTCTTTCAGTTGAGGGTTTTGCCGACGTTCCCCTTTTTTCCTCCCTGATTCAAGGACCAAAACTTGCTCCCAAGGGACTTTCGACATGTGCTGATTCAACTTCGTTTTCTGCCACAATTTATCCGTCAACGTTCGTTTTTTCCTGAGGTTTTTTCCCATATTCATTCCCTTCCCTCGAGTGTTTTGCCCCCCTCTATCTAATTCCTGTTACGCTAGGGGCAGAGGTGTTCTAAGGTTTGTTTTCCCCCCCTTGCGTCCCTACCTTTTCCCTTTCAGGGTCCCCACCAGCTTTCATCCCCCCCTCCTCCCTGATGATTTGGTTTGGCAGGCGCCTTTCTTCATTTTTTTTCGCACCACAGGCGTTGCTCTTTTTTTTTGGCCAACCGCGGACCCGATTTCCCCCTCCCCCGTAATCCCCCCGGCCCCGGACGGCGGCCGAGCCTGCAGTGTTGCCGTAGTTTTTGGTTTTTCTCTTTTTGCTCAAACATTTTTTGTCGCACGTTTTCGCAGTTCGGTCTGTATGTCGCAACGGAGCCAGGGCCGAAACTCCGGTCTTTTTCGGTGCTGTCCTTCACATCCGTCTTTTTCCACAGAACCCCCACACGCAACACTTTCGATCCCCCTTCACGTCCGAAAAAAGTTTTTCCTTGCCATTTACCCTTGCTCCCCTCTTGTTTCCCCGCACTTTCCCCCCCGGTCACCGCGACAACTCCTTTTTCTCGACTTCCCTTGGCTTGGCTTGCATATCGGCAGCGTTCTGAGGGCTCCTCCTTTATGTTGCAACTTTTTTCGATTTCTTCGTACCTTTTTCCTTCGATGCCCTTCTCCAGGCCATATCGATTCTGTTTTCCTTTTTTTCGTTGAGGTGTGAGTTTACCCACGAGCCTCCGTTCTTCTTCTTCCTATGACCCCGACATGGTCAAGCCTGTTCCCTCTCCCCCCAGATCATTGTACCCTTTTCATCTTCCTATTTTTGTTTGCCGGGCACAGTAGATCGTCGGTCCCATGCCCTGGCGCTTGTCCAATTGATTACCTCACTTTTTGTTGAAGTGCCCCCCTTCCTATTTTCTAGTCTATGACCGGGATGAACTAATATCTTCCCCCTCTTTCTAAGACCCCTGAACTTTCTTCCTGTTAGTTAGCACTTCCCCCCCTGCCCGCCTCTATTCCTCCGCGACGGGTTTTTTCGCATTCCGGGCGAATTTATGGATCGAGCGTCTGCTCAAAAATTCGAAAGACATTTTTTTTGAACTGGGCTATTTTCTCTGTCCTCCCTTCCCCCTTTTGAACTATGGAGCTTCCCGGGCGGCACACACAGAGAGACATTTTTCCTTGACCTCATTTTTTCCCAGGACAAATGTGTTTGTTCGCTGGTGCCTTTTTTTACAGGTTTTACGGGAACTGCGCGCTCAGTTACTCCTCCCCCCCTGGATTCTTGCTTTTTTTTTTTTCCACCATCTTTTCTTCCACGGCTCCTTTTTTCCCAGTACAGTGGCTCTCCACATTTCGTGCCCCCGGGTTTGCACTTTAGAACCTCAGACCTCCCTTTCATTTCTTTTTCTTTTTTTTACCTCTCGGCCCGGGGTCCTATGACCAACTTCCCCCCCAGTCCCGTTCTTCCAGGGAGGCTTGGCCCAGTGACCGTGCCCAGACGCGTGTGTCCGGGATTTTTTTTCCCCCTTCTGGGAAAATTTTCTGTCTTCTTGGCATAGGGTTGTCCCCCCTCCTCGGTTTTTCCCTTTTTTTTCCCTTTGAGGCCCTGGTGTCCATGGATTGGATGGCGGCGACTCGCTCTTGACCTCCCCCCTTTTCTGGAGGTCTTTTTCTTTTTTTCCTTTCATAACCCGCCCGGGGCCTCTTTTCGCGGCTTTTTTTCGTTGCGTCTTTCCTCTGTGCCGCGCCGAGGTGCGACGGGCTCGTTTTCCCCCCTAGGATCCTTCCCAGCCCCAATTGGACCCCTGTCCCCTCAGCGCCAACGTAGGAATCTTCTTTCCTCCTCTCCCTTTGTTTGATCTTCCGGGGTGCCGCGATTTTTTTCTTTTCCCCCCAACTCCCCCCGGATTTCTCGCTGGTACGATGCTACAAGGGCCGGAATTTTCCTCTTTCTCCTGTGACCCTTTTCGGCCGTTTCCCCATTGACTTTTTCCCCAAAATTAACAGTCCTTTGCCCAGGCGGGCCCATTTTTTTTTTTTTTGAGCGGTTTTTTTCCAAGAAAGACTGCAGGCCCTATGTCATTCCCCGCTTGATCTCCGGCATTCCCCCCTCCAATTCTGCCCAAGCGAAAAGACCCCCCCTCAGAACAGGACGATCTGATTGTTTCTGGGGTCAACTTCTTAGACGAACCCTTTGCCCTTCTCCCATTTTTTTCCCCCTAAACTGCCCTGCTTGTCCCCATGGATGTTGGAGGAGATTCTGCCCCCTTTTTCCCCTTTCCAAGACTCCGAGGTCCTGAGTTGGCATGTGTTTTGGGGATTTTTTCCTTGCTTCTTTTTTTTTGCGGTCCATCCTTTACCGTTTCCCCCTTTTTCCAGTTTCCCCTATGGCCCCTAGGCCATCTATTACCTCCCGCCCCCTGCCAGCGGGGAAAAGGGGAAGGACTTCACTGTTTATTCCCCCCCCCTTGTCATCTAATTTAGGCGCCTCTTCTACTGATCCACCCAGGGTGGGTCGTAGGCGCGGATTCAGGTCGTGCAACCCCACTTTTTTTTCGTTCCCCCAGGCCCGCACAGCGCTCATTTTTTTTTCCCCCCCCCAACGTGCACCCCTTTTCCTGCGTGTGTATTTTCCGGCATTTCCCCCCTGCGACATCTAGCCGGCCACTTCATGCCCGTCTTCCTCCCCCCCTTTATCGGTTTTGTTGATGGTCACCTCCGGTCGGTTCTCCTCTCGCAGTCCCAGTTTCCGGGCCCGATTAGCAAACCGGCATTTCCACATCCGTTCGATTCTTTGGCATTTCTACCTGGGCCGGTCCCGCCCGGAATTCGTTCTTTTTTTGGTGTTGCCTCCCTAGGAGGCGTTGGCGAAGAGATCGTCCTCCCCCTTTTTCCTAGACTTCAAACGTTTCTTTCCCCCCGATCGCTGTCTTCTCTCACTTTCCTTTGTCCCCCAATTGATTTCTCTGTACCTTCCTTTCTTCCCCGCTCGTATGTTCTCCCCACTTTTCCCAACGGTCTTTGGTCCGCAGATTTGGACTGTCCCGGTTCTTCCTCCTGTCTTCCTTCTTAGGCTGTTGTCCTCCCGGTAGGGGAACCTTCCCTCTTACACCCCCCCCCTCATTTTTTCTGACCCGTCATTGCAGCGGTTTCCTCTGTAAACGACAACCGTTGCCCCAACGCATCATCGAACAGGGCTCGATTTTTTGCCTTCCCCTCGCCCACTTGCCACTTTTCCCCTTTTCCTTCATCACCTGTTAGTTCCTGCCTTGGCAATATCCCTCGCGGTGTTGAGAGGCTTCTCGGAATTACGCCCTTTTTTTTCTGCTTTGCCTTTGTCGCGGAGTTTGCGGTGGGTTTTTCCTTCTAAGGTGTCCCCTCCGACCCGCACTCTTTGCTTTTGCCCCTTTTTGTTGCTTCGTACATCAATGCCCACGCTTCGGGCGTGTACTCGTGACATTGGTTCCTCCCCTTCTCCAAATCTTCTTGTTTGATCCCCCCCCCCCCCCCCCCCGTTTTTTTATTGTGGCTCTTTTTTTTTCTGGGGGGACGGCAGCTAGGCCTTTACCTTATTTTCCGACTTCGACTGGTCTTACCCCCATTTTTCTTTTACGGACCCCTGATGAAGGCAAGACCCCTTCCTGCTTTTTCTCCTCATTTTCGGATACACCCCTTCGTCGGCTCCGTGCCCCCCCCCCCCTGCGTTTTTTTCTTTTTGGGTTTTGTGGGTTTGGATTCCGTGTGTCCTCGAAAGAGTCCGTCACTGGTTTCCCGGGTACACGCCTCCGGGCGGTCTTTTTTTCTTTTTTTTGAAACCTACACTAGTTAACCACCTCACTTCCTTCCCCTGCCCCCCCACTTCCCTGACTGGAGTTGACGGCCGGAGTTTAGTGCGCACTTACAGTAAGCCCCCGTGTGAGGGCACTACTTCCAGCCGCCTTGAAAGATGCGTGTTGCGGTCTGATGACACTGGACACTTAGATTTTCCGGGATTTTTTTAAATGCTGAAAGAATCGCTGATTCCACTTTCCCATGGACTTTCTTTAAACCCACCATCACACTTTTTTTGTCTCAGAGGCCTCCCCGTTTCCCCCCCCCCCTACTTTGTTATCTTTTGTGCGTGAGTTGCGGTTGCGGAACTTTTTTTTTTTTTTTTCAAATCTTCTGGGTTCCCGATCCTTCCCTCTTGTTAAGTCCCCACGCGAGGGGAGTTGTACCTGTTGTGGCCCTACACGTGCCGTTGTGGTTTTTTCACTCCCCCCCCCCCCCTCCCCACTTGGTCTCCACAGGCCCCGCCAGGCGAGTTCGGCCTGCCGAACTGTGTCCCTTCTTTATGCCCCCTCAATCACGGCGAAGTTTCCGGGTTGCTCCCAAGGATTCTTGGCTTAGACTACTTTTGTTTTTGTTTTGTTTTATGAGAGCCTTATCCGTCCCCTTTTCCATTCCCCCTCAATGATTTGCTTCCCCATCATTGGGAGACTAGTCCCCTCCCCCCGCGCCGTTCCCCTTTCCTTTGGGTGGGCTGTCCCCCTTTCGGTCTCGTAACCCCTGGGTGCGCGAACTAACTTCTTTTCGTAAAATTTTTCCCCCTTTTCGCGGGCCCCATCAATTCCCCCCCCCGGTTTCCTACGGAAAGTTCATCCGTGCGTTGCCCTTTTGAAACTAAACCGGAGGCACGCTCCTCTCCCTTTTTTTTTTGATAACATGCTTCCATTTCACCATGGTCTTTTATACCCGGCGTGCTCCCCCCTCCTCCTTCCTTTCACCTCTTCATTGGACCTTTTTCGCTGGCACTGACGGAAACCCAATTTCCTCTTACTTCACGAGAGACCTATGATTTTTATCCCTTGGTTTTCCGATGGTTTCGTCCTCCTCCTCCTGTACGACATGAAGGCGAATTCGAACAAATCGTTTCCCCTTTTTTTTTTTTGGGACCATCCTTCCTTGTTTGACTGAGCCGGACTTCGTTCAACGAGGGAGACTCAAAGGCTTCCTTCGATTTCCTTTCCGTTCCATCTCTTTCCCTTCACCCTCCCGGCATTCACCCCGACTCGGAAGCTCGTCTCTTCTGACTTTTCCTTTTTTTGGCGTCCCATGATTTCCAGACCTCCTCGATTTTTTGAGGGCTGTCCTGTGTTTGCCCACACTCTCTTTTTTCTGGGGGCAGTCATTCCCTTTATTTGCCTGGGTTTTTCTCTCAACCCTTCCCTCCTCTCCCCCCCCCCCCAGAAACAGCACCCCCCCCGCGAAAACGTTTGATCCCCCAACTTTCGTGTCCATCCGCTTCAGCCTTGCGGCCCCGGGGTATTTATTTCCCAAGGCAAGACACTACTGGCCGCCTACCCGTTTTTGCCAATCCCATCCTCGGACGCCACGTTTTCCTTTTTGATGCACCATTTTTTCCGATGTGATGCGTCCAAGGGTCGGATTCTTTCGTGCCCTTTTTCTCTTTCCCCCCGTTTTTTTACCCCGCATATCGATTGGGTGCGTCTTTTCCATTCCTCCTTTTTTTTCTTTTCCCAACGCTCCCACGTCCCTATTCCTTGTTTTCCCCTTCTTGGAATTTTCTTTTCCAATTTTCCGGACGCAAGAAAGGACTGCAACTCTTTATCTTTCAGACCTTTTTAGTATTGCTTATCTTCAGTTGTCCGTCGGGCCTTACTTTCCCAGTCCTTTCTCTACCTAAAGTGAGAGGGAGGGCACCCCATTTCTGTTCGCTCCCCACTCCGACTGTTATTGTCAAATATCCTCTCTGCCACCTTCTTTTTTTTTAATTTTACAAGTCAATCAAGACATTTCTTTCATTTTTTTTTTTAAGGACCCCTCCCCCAGTGATCGTTATGTGTCCTTTCCCCAGGGTTTGATCAATAGGGAGATGTTCAGCTACTTTTTTTTCTTCCTTTCCTTCTTTTTTTGGGTCCCCTTGTCTGGCT
>Ga0179593_1312329_pt1 | contig 17718 bp, 16 predicted proteins | sample CZODoug2_1_08_16_FD_185931 | JGI IMG/M metagenome (GOLD analysis project Ga0179593, IMG submission 185931) | Vadose zone soil fungal communities from Angelo Coast Range Reserve, California, USA - CZODoug2_1_08_16fungal (PacBio error correction) | ecosystem: Environmental > Terrestrial > Soil >... | reverse complement strand
TATCGGTCTCCTTTGTACGGTCTTGGGAGTCCCCGTTTTTTGGGTCCTCCTTCCGGCACCGGATTTAGTGAAGTTAATCCAATTTCTTTCCCCTGTGGGTGGGGATTGCCTCTCGGTGCCTGGCCCCCATCCTTGGTGTTCAGCGTGTAGCCGATTCGGATTTTCTTTGTTGGATTTGCTCCCCCCCTCACCGGTTTCTAGTTCCTTGGAAGTACGCGCAGTTTGGCTTTTTTAGAGGTCCCGACCATCGGCAGCTGCCTCTCGGGATCAACCCTTGCTTTTCCGGCCAACTGTCGCTCGACTTCCTACGAAGTCAACCCCTGGTGAGTTTTTTGTACTCAGGTGAGTAGTGGTATGCGGTGCATGAGCGGAAGAGATCTGGGGGCCGTAACCCGGATCTCCCCTGCCTCGAATCAGTTCAAGTCGTTCAGTTGCCAGCCCTTCAAGCGTGGGTCCTTTCGCCTTTTCCCCACCCGTTGAATTCCCCCAGGGCACCTTTGGGTGAAGATTGCCTGAGTTTTTTGCTTGCCCCACCCCCGCTGCCACGGGGAGCTTTTTTTATGCCTTTGGCCCGTGGACAGTGTCCTCCCCCCCTGGTAATCGCTTTTTCTTTTGAAAAGGGCAAGGAAAGGATAGGAAGTGACTCATGTCCGGCCCTTCTATCATCGCCCCTTTTACCCTGCGTTCCCACTTCCCCCTTCCAATGAAGGGCGGTCCAGGAAGTACCCCCCCTGAACCGGACCGACCCTGGGTTTTTTTCCACATCGTTCTATTCACTTTTTTGGCCACGGGGGTGGTCCCCCCCACCGTGAGCTTCCCCCGTATTCTGCTTGAGCCACTTTCTTTAAAACGGCAGTCATGTGCTCCGAGGGCAGCTCCGGCGATGGTGGAACCCGCCCCTTCGAAGGAGACGTGGCCCCAGTCATCGGAGACTTCCGGCGTGGTTTTTTGTTTGTTTTCTCTTGACAGCTCCCATCCTTGCGACATAGCCCCGAGAACCATTAAAATGTGACGTTGTCCAGGGATCACCGTGCCAGGGGGTATTTTGGTCGCCTTTTCTTGGAATTTTGAAGATTAACGCAAAACGGGCAGCTTTATGTCCTCAACGAGCTCACAAACACGTGTGGCTGGCACAAAAAGGCCGTCTGTCCGCGATCAGGAGCACTTCCCGTATCTCCACACAGCGACCCCCCCCTTGCGTAGATGAAGGCCTCCCAAAGGACCAGTTTTCACTCGGCCCCCGGCGTCACGGCGACGTCTTCTCATGAGAGAAAAAATCGAACTCTTCTAGTTTGTAAGGTCCATGTGTGCAAGATATTGTTTCCGCAAGAGCGCCCATCTTTTGAGACGAGTTGCCTCCGCCGGACAGGCAAGCCCGGCGCAGCTTAGGCCCCCTCCTTTTATGAGGACAAAGTCTCGGTTCCAAAACGGTAATGATAGGCGTTTCGGGCCCCCTCGTGGAAAGTGGCCAACTAGGGCTAGCTCCCCGACGGCGTCAGCCATTTACAGCACACCCCGAGGGTTTTTTTCCGCCTTCCAAGTGATGAGGGTTCCCCCCTTGGTGCACGCCTCGGACTTTTTTGCGCTGGACTTCCAGGGTTTCTTTCTTCCAATTGATCACTCGGAGGCACACAAGCCTTTCGGTTTTTTTTTTTTTTCCTCTAATGACTTCCTTTTGCTCTGCCAACGTGCCGCTCGTTTTCGGGGTCTGTGATCTGACAGGAAGTCAGCCAGTTTTCCGCAGCTTCCAACCCTTCCGACAAAGGATGACGCCCCGGGATCTCAGAAGAAGGCTCCGCCCTTGGACACTTTCTTTTCCACTCCACGTTGTTTGTTTTTACCCGATTTCGGCCCTTTCTTTCTCCCGTATTTTCTCTGACTGCCCTCCTGATTGATGTGGTGTCCTTCGTCCCACGATTTGTTCGAGGATCTTTCCAGACCCGGGCGTCTCGGGTCTCGTGGCTTCGCGTTCGCGTATTTTATTGAGCAACGGTTTTTCCTTCTTGGGAGCTTCCTCCCCCCGACTTTATAGAGTTTTCCCCTCCCGGCGTCGGCCCTTCCGAGTCTTTTGCCCTCGTTCTGGGGTCGGTGTTAATTAGTCCCGATGCGTGCGGGAGTTCCCCCTTCCTACTTTTTTTCTCGAAGATGTGGAAGTGGCCCCGACTTCTTCCCTTACATTTTTTTTTTCAAGCTGAATTTTGTTGCCCAACGCTGTTTCCGTCCCCCGACCTTCGTTTCTACATTCTGCAGGGCTTGCGGTTTCTTCTTTGCCCTTTTTTTCTCTCAACCTCTTCGAGATGGAGGACACCCATGTCGGTCCTGGTCATACCTCACCCTTCTATTTTTTTTTGCAACGAGAGTATACGGGAAGGACTTCTAGTCCTTTCATTTTGCTCCGTTCCTCGACGATGGTGTCTTTTTCGGTATCCTCAGACTCGGAAATTCGCAAGGCCTTTTATGGTTTTCCCAACGTTTTTTCATCGTTCTTTTCCATCCTCGGAAATGGGGGTTTTTTTTTTTTCTGCTCTGCTTTCCCTCCTTTGAAATTCCCCTCACCCGTTTAACTGCATCTGTGAGAAGTCACGTTATGGTATAGTGATGGATCTTGTTTTCCTCGTCCCCGGCACATAAGGTTTTGCTACTGGTCCCTTTATATACTGATCGTTTTCTAGTAAAAATTTCCTTTTGCGTGATTGAAATCCCCCCCCCCTTGTTTCCCCTCCCTATCTCGTGATATATCCGAGATAAGGGGGACTTTTCTATGTGGGTACACCCCCGTTTTAAGAACTCATGTGGCCGGCGTCCTTTATGTTGTCATCCAAACCTTTTTTTTTTGAGGTCACGGTAATGACCGGTGGTTATTTGGCCCCTCCCCCCTTTGTTATTCGACGGTTTTTACTTTTTTTATGGTTGTACGTGCCGGCCTGAGATCGTTTTGGGTGTTCCTGGAATGTCATTTCACATGATTTCTAATGTTCTTTCACAAGTTTTCATGCTTCTCTCGTTTTCTCTTGATAACTCAAGGGAAAGGCCCAAATACCTCCAAGGAGCTGGTCCATTTTTTTTCCCTTTGGAAGTTTACCAACTGGAATGTTCCCTAACTTTGAACTGCTCCCTTTTAAGGCCCAAGGGGCCCGGTTACGTACTCCCGGACCCACGCTGTCTTGGGTCGGCCCGGCCTTTAATATGCATTAAAAGGGGTTCTTGTTTCCCTTTAGCCCAAGACTTCCCGCCTTCACCCTGAAATTCCTCCTGTATAGAAGACCTGGCCAGTAGTTCAACTTAGTTTTTCTTTTGGTTTTGAAATTACCTTTGGTTTCTTCCAACGAAAATTTTTCTCAGGATTTCCTTGTTTTATTCTCCTCTACCAGGCAACTGCGCTGCCTCACTCTAAAAAGGGGTTCTTGGGTCACCTCCCACCGCAGCTTGGTCCCCCCCTTCCCGGGCGCCCAATGGTTTTGTTTAGATGCTTCTCTTTTCTCCCCCCCCACTTTCTCTAGGCGATGTTTAAGTCTCGATTCCCGTTATCGTCCCAGGAAAATTACCATTAAGACCAGGTGATTCCATTTCCGCTTCTCTCCCCCATCCTTTTTTTTTTTCTCGAGATCGAGCGAGGATCCCCCTTCTCTGGCCGTTGATGGTTCCTCCTCCGGGCTCTGGAGGGACTCTTTGAGTTCAGAGAAATGGTGTTTTTTTTTCGTCCATAGCCTTTTTCTCTACCCCAGACCTTGGTCCCTTAGCTTGTCTCCTTTTCAACGATTGACACGGTTTGCTGAGGACCCCATCCAAGTTTGGTAGAGTGTCTTTTCTTTCTGACAACTTTGGACTTTTTTCCTTTTCCCAGACCTCGCCCAGATTTGGGAGGGCTTCCACCACCTTGGTCTTCCGGCCCCCTGCGCCTCGTCAATGAATTGAAGAGGCACTTGTCTTAGATCCTCGGTGGATGCAGTTTTGTGCTTGCAGAGAGTACTTCTGGGTCGTGCAGATTTTAAACTTTTCACCGTTCCGGGAGAGGCCTCTCATGAATTCCTTACTGCCTGGCCCCCGCCACCTTTTGGTCAACTTTCGAATGAACCTTCCACACGTTTTTGCCCCTGGCCCTTTCAGTCGATGGTGAGCTTGACTTCCTTTAAGGTGCCACTCTGTCCACCCATAATGTTATGGCTTGGGGATGCGGCCGTCCAGTATTCTCCTTTTGGCCAACAGGTCCTCTCAGATTCCCCAAAGGGTTCACTTTCATTTATTTTTTCCGTACTTAATGAATTTCCCGACACCTATATACGAAGTCCCTGAAAGTTCCCCTTCACTCTTGAAACCGCTTTCCTTTCCTCCCAGTCATTCACTTCACAGAAAAGTTGGGATCACTTTTTCCCGGTTTGGCCACTTTCTTTTTATCCCTTCCACGGAGTTGTCCCCCCCTGTGCGCTCCGTTTCCGTAGTCTGAAACGTTGAGGAGAAAGTGATGCTTGGATTTCCGCGCCGTTCATCGGTGACTCCGACGAGCAGGTCAGCCTTTCCTTAGTTAGACTCCGGAGTTTGCATTTTCGAAACATAGAGGAACTACTCCCCCCTTTTTTCACAAGGAACCCAAGTTTCACTTGATCCGGACTTTCATTGCCCTTTTGTGTCTTTCTTTCCGCCTGCTTCCCTTCGCAGGCCCTTTTGCCCCCCCTTGTCGTGGTAAACGACCCCTAGTTGGACAAAAGTCTTTTTCTCCACCCCTCGGAATGGCTCCTTTCCGCTTTGGCTTTCTCCCCCCATTCACCAACCTGACTTCCCTTACGCCAAGGCATGCCTTCTGTTCAAAGTAGAATTGAGGATGTGCGGCCTCCACAATCAGCTTTCTTTTTTTTTTTCCAGGTGGCCTCTTTGTTCGCCTCTTTGCGTCTTTTAGCTCTGTCCCGACGCTCCCCTCAATCCATTCGCCCTCCAAGCTGGGTCGAGTGATTAACAAGAGGTGGACCTCTTATGGCGCTTTTGCCCGGGGCCCTCTCCTTCCCCCACCTCGTTGGGAGATTCAAAGAGGATTCGTTTCCCTCCCCTACCCGCGTTCGAAGGTATTGGTCCTTGCTCTTTTTTCACAGCGAATTCTTACGCCTGGACGTTTCTGCACTCGAGGAAGAATGCCAGGTGGTTTCGATCCCCCTCCACAGGTCTTCCCCTCTTTGCTCTCAATCCGCGACATAAGCCGAGTTTTTTTCGTCTTTTTTCTTCCTGTCCCATGGTCGCTTCCCAGCATCTTGTAGGAGCCGACGAGTCCGCGAAAAGATGAAGAAGGTCTCTCCAAGATTGCGGAAAGACCGGCCGGAAATATCCTCTTCCTCCTCTGGTTTTGAGAGAGCTTCCCTTGTCTTCGCTAGTGAGAATCGATTTTTGCCTTTTCTTCCCCCTCCCGTTATGGTCAGCGGTTCTTTGCAGTCATTTTCGCCCCCCGGCCGTGGTGAGCGTTTCGCGAATGATGCCTCAACGGCTTGTCCTCCTGTTCCTGGTTCTTCGGAATCTTCTTCTTTCCCCCTTTTCGTTTTCGTCGGAAGTCAGATGTTGGTGCCACCCTCCTTGTTTGGCTGGCCCTTCTCCCCTTTGTTTTGGCGTACTTTGATTAAGAAAGAGGGGGGTCCCTTTTCGGACCGCGTCTCCCCTTCCAAGTTTTCCTAATTTTGGCAACCCTCTTCTCCCCGCATTTTTTAGGAGTCTCCGATTTCTTCCTTTGTTTGGCTCCCTCTTCTCCCGATCGTTTCTTTAGGACACCCCCTTGATTTTTCGACACATGGTCAGAAATAAACTATTTCTGTTTGGCGATCCCGCTCATCGTCTACTTCGTTCCCTAGTCCCTTGGTGTTACTTCCCTCGCTCGGTTTGCTTGGCGATAGCCCCCGGTCTTCGCCTAGCCGGCCGGGGTGGTGCCCAAACCGCGTTGGTGAGGGAAAATATCTTGACATTGTTTTTTTTCTTCCTAGAGTGTTTATAGCGTCCCATCAAACACCAAGCGCTGCTATTTTGTCTCGTTCCGCTTTCATTTGGGCGGGAACGCTACCCGACGTGGAGTAGGATAAGGAACCCCCTTCCCCGATTCTTCTCTTTTTCTCCACCCTCGCCTTCTTGCTTCCAATTTTTCTATGTTAGAAGTCCCGCTCTACGGGGCCTTCAGCTCCCCCTGTTGAGGGACCCCCCCCAGAACCTGTTGGGAAGAGAGTGCTTTTTCGCCCGGGTTCTTTCCTTTCCTTTGGTCTTTCCTCCCCTCCTTGGTTCGTTAGCCAGCCCGGGTCCTTTGCGGTCGGTGAGAGCGCCGTTGGGTTTCAGTTCGGCAAGGACCTAGATCCTTTTCCCCCGTGCCCTTACTTCTCCTTTTTGGGTATTTCATTCCCTTTCCCATCTGCCCCCTTTCCTCCGTGGTTGATCGTGTCTCCGGGGCTTTTCCACCTTGCCGAACCACGGATGAGGAATTTTTGGACCCAGGAAAATTTTTCTTTGACCGCTTGTCTCGTACCACGTTTTTTCGTTTCTTCCCGTGCAACTGAGGAATTAATGTTCCTCCTTCCTTATTTCCCCCTGTTACCTCCCCTCCAGGCTGAATATTTGCCTACAAAAGCAGGAAATACTAATCCAGTCTTCGTCCCCTTAAGTTTGGGTTTTTTTTGCAATCCGGTGGTGTTTCCCTTCCTCGTCCATTTCCGCAGGTTCTTATACCCCTTACCCTTCGAGGCCTGACCTCGACCACCGGTTTAGTTTTTTTTGAGCCCTCCCCGGCAAGTGTTTTCCTCCCCCCGGATAAACTTCTCCGTGCTTGTTCCGCTCGCCCTGTCAAAAAAAAACAAGGTCGCATCGGCCGATTTAACTTCCCCCTTTGCCTGGAAGCCTCAAGCCCCCCCCCCCCGCGACCGGTGCATTAAACTTAATATTTTTAATAATCTACGTTTTTTGTGAGTTGTCGTCCTCCTTTGGAATTCACTTGGTTAGTGGGATCTTGTACTCCTTCGGCATGCCGGAGGACGCGTACTATCCCCTTAGAACTTTTGGGTTTTTTCCTTTTATTGATGCTTTATTTTACGGAAAAAGACTTTTTTCCTCTTTAAGCTTTGAATAATGCCCGGTGGGGAGGTTCTCAACCCTTGGTTGTAGTAGTTTTGGCGAATCTTTTTCATGGAGCTCCCCCTGACTCTTCCCCTGCTTTTGACGCGGGGGGGGAGCGCAAAAAGGGAGGAACCTCGTCAACTTCCTGTCAGAAGGGTCCTTCTTTTGCGATTTCAACAAGGCGGTCCGATAGTACTGCGGGGAGGTCGGCAGGGTAGAGATCTTTTCATTATTTATCTAGGTCACCGGCCTCGGCCCTTTCCTTTCCTATACGTTCCTTCTCCCCCCTCCCCCGGACAGCGTTTGTCCGTTCCAGGAAAACTTTTTCGCAACATCGTCAGTCCCTTTCGCCTGACCGCCGTGGAGGACGGGCCTCCCCCCACCCCCCGCCGGTGCCTTTCCTGGCACCCTCCCGATGATTTTCTCTCCAACAGGCAGAGTCCGAGGTAAGGTCACGGAAAGGCGTCGCTCTTCCTTCCCTCCCGGTCCCTGCGCCCTGCTCCCCGCCTGACCCTTCCTTTCCCCGCCTCTCACCGTGCAAGGAAGAAAACCACTCATTCCCCTTCCCCCGTTATGTCCAATACGGCGATTCCCCATTTTTTTTTTTTTTCGGCCACCGGGGGTGGTCCCCCGTGCGCCTATATCTGCAAGTAGAGGTCTTAACGTTTAGGTCCTCCCGTTGATTTTCCCGCCCTCCTTCGAGCATTTTTTTTTCTCCTAGCGAGACTTGCCGAGGAGCCTCGGCTTTCTTTTCTCCCCCGCCTTGAATGCATCGCTCGCCCTCGTACGTGCTCCATTTCGTTCCTGTTCCGGTTTTTTTTCCCTCTCCGGTCCCCTTTGAGCTTCCCTTTTCCAGATTAGGAAAGAAGCGACTTGTTTCGCCCCCCCCCCTTCGGCCTGGCTGATTGCGTGGAGGGAGAAACCAGGCACAACAGCTTCGTCTCCAGTCAGTCCCTTCCCCGGCCTAGGACACCGTATTTCTTTGGCTCCTCACCCCTCATCCTTTGTTGAGGTGCTGGACCATTGGCAGACAGTAAGGGTGAGGGGTAGATAAGGGGAGACCCCTTTCGGTTCGCCAGACAGCAGCCGGCGACCTCCTTGAGTTCTCTTGCGATGCGGACGGTCATTTTAACCTTTCTTTCCTCAATGAGACTTGCCTTTGTTACTCTCTTTTCCCCCACCTGTTCGGTTATCTCACATCTTGTCCTCCACCTGCAACGACCCGAGTCTATTTACAGGAAAAAGGAAGAGTGAGTTGCCCAGCTACGTGTGCTCCCGGATCCTTTCTTACGAGAGACTTGCCTTTCTGACTCCATATAATCCTTAAGCGTTTCTATAATGATTTTCTCCCCTACTCTTCCCGCGCCGGGGTCGGGACAGTCTCTCATTGTGGTCTTCCTAAGAGGCCCAACTGACCACGGCTTTCCGCCAGTTCTTCGTATTTCGGCCAGGAAATCTATCTCTAATTCCGACGTTGTTTGTGAGATTACCCGGCTGTAGCTTTCTTCCTTCCGGCTGCCGTTGCTGCTTTTTTTCTCTTCGTACCTAACTACTGGAAGCTGCTCGTCAGAATACCCAATGGGAGAGCGTTATTTTAGCTCCTTCCTTTGATTAGACCGTGCAGTGTTTCTCTTCTTAATCTTTCTAGCGTGTCCTCGCGTGTCCCCAGTTTTTTCCCACCTCACGGTGTTCCTTTCCCTTCGAACGGCTTCGTGGAGGCGGAGGGGGCAAAAAGATTTTCAAGCCCGAGGGTGGGCCAATCTTCTGACCTGTAAGGATACTCCCAGCCCATTGTGGAAAAGAATTCCCTCTCCATTCTGCGGGCTTGCTTGCTGGTGGTGCCCTCGTTCACAGATCGCTGGCTTAAAGATTAGGTCCGGGAAAAGTCAAACTCCACCTTTGATGGTGGCGTCCCCCGACAATCGTAACTTCCTTCCTTACTGAATTGGCGTTTCCTCGGGTTTTAATGGTTGAGACCCCCCGAAAGATTTCCTCTCCATTCTTCTTTGGTGATAAAAAGATGGTTGGGACTCTTTTTCCGGACATCTCTTCCTTTTTGGGCCCTGTTACTGCCCTTTCCCTGAGGAACCGCCCCCTTAGCCAAGCAACGAGCACTGGTTTTTTTCATCTGGCGCTGGTCCACTCGTCAACGACAGAGGCTCTTTCAGGCCCCGGTTTGATCATGCCTCGTCTTTTGTCCCATCTCGCCTGAGGAGGTCTCGTCTCCCTATCACTTTTTAGCATAGATCCCCCCTTTTCTTAGCGCATGTGGGTTTTTTTTTCCCCCCCCCCACGTTACCACAGCAGTTTGCGAGTGATGTGTGACCCCCGGGGCCCCCTTTCCTTTCCTGCTTTTTGTTCTTTTTTTTTTCCTTCCGGTGGTTCTCTTTTCCCTTTCACCGAGGGTCTTTTTTCGTGAGAGCCCCTCCTGGCCGTTGGCCAAGAGAAGTAAAAGACCTGACTTTCCCTTTTCCGATGTCCTTTTCATGTTTTTCTCTTGTCATACTATCAGGGCCAGGAAGCCGTCACCCTTTTTTTTTGATCGTGGCGCTGCACCGGGCCCCGGATTAGCTCGCGGATGTCGCTTTTTTCCAAGACCCGGTGGCATGTTCTTCGCACGTCAACTGGGCGGACCGGCAAGTCCGGAACGTCTACCGTCCCGGCCTCTGGTGAGCCCTCCCTCAGGACTACCGCAGCGACCTCTAATATCCACTTTTGGACAGAAGAAATTTTTCCTCAATTACTCTTCTAATGGGCCGTAAAGGTGTTTTTCCCTGTCACGGCGCTGCAAGAGGGTAGCTCCCCCTTCCACAAACCTTAATCCCTTCTGGCCAATCCAAACGGGGAGGGTAATAAAAAGGAACTAAGGGTGTTATCCACTGCTTCCCCTCCTTACGAAAGGGCTTTTTGAGCCGACTTGATTCCCCCTTCCTCCCCCCACAAAAAGGTGCCTGGCTCTTTTCCCTGCCCTTTTCTTCCTTTTTTTTTTTCGGACCAGCACCAAGACGACCGGGGAAGGAAAGAGAACTTCATTTTTCTTTTCCCCCATCGTTGGTGTTGAGATTCGTCGCGACCTTAATTCATTTGTCGTCGGCAGGTGAGGGTAAGTGAACTACTTGTCATCCTTATGTAAGATCTCCTAGTGCGGACTGGGGGAGCTTAGCCTTTTTTTCTCGACCCCCCTTTGGTTCTGAGTTAGCAGTAAACAATGAGGGATAACCCCCCTCTACAACCTTCCCTACTCATACCCCCCCCCTTCCCTCCCATCTCCCACCGCAAATCTCCCCTTCTCTTTCCCTCCACCCTACCCCAATCTACTCCCTCTCCCTCCGCTTCTCCCACTCCATCTCCCCTCCCTCTTCTCCCCTACCCGTTGCCCCCCTCCGTTCCTTCATTCCCTATATCCCCTCCCTCCCCCCCCTTCCCCAACCCCTCCTCTCCTTTCGTCCCCCTTACCACTTCCCTACCCCCCCCACCCTCCCCCTCCCCCCCCTCCTCAGTTCTCATCCGCCCCCCCCCCCCCTCCCACGCCTTATTCCCCCCTCCTCCCCCCCCCTATTCTACTCCCTACCCCCAGCCTTCTACCCCCGTTGCTTACCCCCCTCTCCCCGGGGCGAGTGGCTACCCACAAACTTGCGGAGGGCAGTGCTCCCCCTTTTTGTCTCTTCCCTTCCACTATTTGGTAGCGGGTTGGATAACCCACCGTTTATTTTTCTGCCCCCCCATTTTGCCGAAGGAATTGACGCATTCCACCCTTTTTCTGGTTGCCGGAGAGGGTCGGTTCAATTGAGTTGCAGATCGTCCTTGGAGGAGCTACCTCCCTTTGACGGGTAGAGATCCCCTTTCCTTCCCTTCCTTTGTTGCCCCCGCTTGGGTGTTTCCCTTAACTGACGTGTCCCCCGTTTTTTAGTCCCGCGGTTATTGAAGACGTTTGACGGACGGCGCACGAAAAACTCCGGATTTTCTTTTTTTTTGCATGATAGGCCACCCAGCCTTTTTCTCCTGAAACTTGGACAAAGGAAAGTTTTTATGAGGCCTCCGGGAAAAGGACTTCGATTATGCCGCAAGGACCCGGCCTTACTTAACCCCCAGGCTTTCTCTTCTCCCCCCCCTGAACAGGTCCAGTCGTTTTTAACCCATCACGGCAGGCACCCTTTTTTTGTCTTCCACGGGTTGTCATGTTATCTCAGCACTGCTTGATACGAGCACCGCGCTTTCCCGTTATGATGCGAACGATGGGAAGAGTAGGGGACTGGTGACGTATTTAGTTCAGTTATTTCGGTTGCCCGTCCTAGACTCCGTCTTTGAAGGGGGAAACAGCGAAACTATGCAAGCGCGTCAACCATTTCCTCCGGTTTTGGTCGGGTTCTTGATGGAAGAATTCTAGGCCCGGTTTCAGATGTCCCCGAACCACATTGGGCCTTTTCCCTCCGAGGAACACCGAGGGTGAGCACCAAGAAGGAGAGGATTCCTTTTTCTCCTCCCCTCCCCAAGTAAGAATGGCGCATTGTTAGGGGGCCGCGCGCTTTGAGGCGAGGCGGCCCCCCCCCAATCTTCCTTTTACGGCTGGTAAGCAGTATTGAGTTAGTCTCGGGAGTCCTTTCAGCTCCCCTAGCAGCCTCGTTTTTCCCTGGGCGAGTTTGGAACTTCGTGTTTTCCCCCAACGTTCCTTTTTCATCTTCTTTTCGTTTCTCGGTAAAGCTATCTGGGAGTCGAGTTCGTCCGAAGTGTTCCTCAAACCAGAGGTCCCGACGTCCCTTCTTCGAGTGATGTTTCCAAGAGAAGGGGTACGGATGGATGCACGCTGATATCCTTCCTTTTCGGAAGTCCTTCTCATCTTCGGCCCCTCCCGGTTTGCTCAGCCGGAGACGCTGAACGATTCCAGTTGGTTTCAGGAGCCCATTTTTTTTCCTCTCAGCCAAAGCAGGATTTCCTCCCTTGTTTTTTATCGCGCGCGGCGGAATATTTTCCCCCCCTCAATACTCGTTGTTGGTTTTTTCTCTATGCTTTTTCGTCGCCGTCTTGAGCTCATAGCCGTGTGTGGGTAGGCTGTTCCTGGCGGGCCAGTGATCCTTTTTCCCGCGTCGGCGGGTTCTTGAGCTGTGAAATTTTTTTTGTTGATGATTTTTTCTTTTCTGTATTATGTCTTCTCTTCGCATCCCGTCGCCGTCGTAGTTCCCCCCGTCATTTTTTGCGGCCTTTTTTATGGACGGACCGTTTTTTGGAACTGCTGCCTCCCCTATTTTTTATTACTCCGAGGTTTTCCCCATCTTCGGACCCCCTTCCTCCCCCTTGATCAGTTCTAATTCCCTTTTTCCAGTTTTTCGTCGCAATCGTTATTTGGCCGCCTCCGGGCTTTTTTCTTGCGTTTCCCGATCTCCTTCTGGCGACATTCGGTCACCAGAAACTCCACTCTGGATTTTTTTTTTTTTCCGTCCGCTCTTTCGTTCCTGAAGGCAGGGCTTCGTTCGTTGTTCGGGCTCCGACGCGGCTACGGCACTTCGCGTCCCTTTTTTCGCCTGGACGGCGTCCCCTCGCCAACTGTACGTTTTCTCCCCCTGGTTCCTTGATCTGAAGTGGGGATGGAACTCTAGGGACCTCATTTTGCCATCACGACACCCGGCTGTTTCCTTAGCACTCTATGGTGTCTGGCTCTTTCTCTTACCCCCCCCCCCCCACCGTATCTGGAGCTCTGCCCCGACGGCGATCTTTTTTCTAACCCGTTTGCTTCCCCCCGGCTTCATAACAGTGATCATTGACGGTGCTAATCCCCGCTATTTTTTTGCGCACCTTGGGGAAACAAACAGTGGGTTAAAGCCTTTCGGCCCGGCTCGTGATTTTTTTTCCAACTTTCCTTTTTAATTAGGGGTCTTCTTAATTCTTTGGTACGAGGTACGTGTTTTCGTGTCGTCGGCGGCGAGTGGTTTGGCGCCATCAGTACTTGCTTGAATCTTCTGGCTCTTTGCGATTGCTCCTACTCCTGGCCAGTTTCATATCCCTCTGTTCGTTCGCCTTTCCGCCGTTACCGCGTACTTCTCCTGGTGTGGCCAGGGAGGCAAGGAAAAAACGGGGGGGTGGACTTCCCTTCCTCTATCCCTTCCTTCTGCCGGTGAACTTCATTTTCACTTGCAAGCGACAACTGTTTGCAAGGACCATCTCCCCTCATTTTTGCCCCCACCTTAACTTCGCGGGGCCAAAGACCGTTTGTTGCAATCATTCGCGGCACCTGGAATCGGTTTTATTATACCAGGCCAATTCTCGTCCCCCCCCACCAACAGGTTGCGGTTTGGAGCCCTCGCCTGCCATTGGGGTCCCACGGTCAAGCTGGACCCAAGCTTGGGTTCCTCCCCTCTAGTTTTGAGAAGTAAAAAAATTCGGGCTCAGATCCTTCCTTCCCCTCCGGTTATACACCCTTCTTGGACCATCAAGACGAAAGATTAAATATCTAGCCTCCTTTTCTCATTTTTTTTTTATCTCTCTCTGTAAGAGATTGTGACCTGTAGTAGGCGGTAGGTGCTGTTTTCCGAAGGACGGTTTGAACTGTCCAGTATTCAGAACATCGGCTTTTTTCCTTGTTTCGTTGAGACTATTTCTTCTTACCCCATTTTCAGTAACGGTGTGAAGTTGAACACCGGTTCCCCGGTGGCCCCGAGTTTCCCCCCTCCTGTGTTTTCTATTTGTTGGACCCGTCGCCCTTTTTCTTTTATGAGTTCCTACCCTCCTGACTTTTGGGTTTTCTCACCCCCAAGGTGTCTTCCCACCTGCTCCGACTTATTTGAACAAGGTGCTTCGATTTTCCTTCTTTCTTCTTCCTGGGTGCCGAGAGTGGGAGGGCGTCAGCTCCGGCCCTTGTCTTCCTTTCAGTCGTCAGGGCAGGTCTCCTCTACCCAAGCAAAAGTTTTCGTACCGTGCTGGTTTTTTCCCTCTCTTCCTGGATTTTTGGCCCCAAAGGCTTTCTGGGCTGCCTGTCCCGGGAAGTGGAGCCCGAGCCAACATGATAAAACTTTGGCCACGGAACTGGCGTCGTGACTTCATGTCCTTTGCACTTCCCCCCAGGAGATCCACAGAAGAATACCCTTGCGGTACACTTTTCCTCCCTCCCCCAGCAGGCAAGGCCTTCCCCATTCCGTACCCTTTGGGAAAAAATAAATTTGGCCCAGAGTCCCGGGTTTTAGTTTCCAACCATTTCTTAATTGACACCTTTCCAGACTCTTCTCCGTTCATGACGTGTCTCGCTTCTTCGAGTCTGGTGAATCCCGACGGTCCGGTGCAGTCGACTTCTGTTCTTTCTTGCATCCCACCCAGCGCCTCTACCCGGAACCGTTCTTTCTCAGGGTTGTGTGCCGTTTCGTTTTTCTGGAAGCCTTCTCGGCTTCCCACCCAACAGCTCTCTTTTCACGAAGAGGAACCAAAGGGTTGAGCACCATCCCCTGCTGCCTCCTTCGCCTGGCGGGGTGTCTGTGACCCAAATAAAACGTCGAAGAAAAAGGAAACCTTTTGGGTCTTTTTCACTCAGCTTCTCGATGAGGCGAACCCATAAAGGGGGATTTCTGTGACCCTTTTTGCCCTCCTCATGGTTTCCTCCTGATACCCTTTTTCGGGAGACTCTTCGCACTCGCCCGTCTTTCTTACCTAAGGAGTATGTTCTGACTTGCGTACAAGTTCCCCCCCTGTTTTTGCCACCTTCCTATCCGGCTGCCCTTATTTCCTCTCTTGGACTACATCTGCCCAACACTCGTTCATATCGAGACCGAGGCGGCCCCACAGACCCCTCCATCTTTTTTAGAGTTCCTTGAGTCGGGTGTCAAACCTGCGTTGGCTTACTCCTGTCCTACCAGTTCTTAACCAGCCAAATCATTTGAGTCCCCTGGTAATCAGGTTTCCCCTTCTCTCCATCAATTAAGTTTTTCTCGCCCTCTCCTGGTTTGCTTCTCCTGAGAGCTCTTCAGAAATTTTCTACGACTTCCAACATGGCAGCAACTCTGCCAATTTCTCTCACTGTCAGGCAACCAATCTCTTTTCTCCTGTTGGGGTTGTTTAGATATCTTTCGGTTTGTCGCTTTGTCTTCCTTCCTTGGTTTTTTTTCCTCTTCGTATTTTTTGGATTTGATTGGTCAAGGATGACACCGGGCGAGCGACCTCTTGAGCGTTCGCGGCATGATGATCCCGGATTTTTTCATCTGCATCATGGGAGCTTAAAAATGTTCTTATCCTTCCTAAGTCCCGGTGCCTTCGCTTGGCAAACTAATCGGATGGCTTTGGGCCCATTCGACCATCTTCGTGGCGTTCTCCTGTAGTATAGAATCTTTTTTTTTTGGTGCGGAGATTCTTCCCCTGTCCAAGGAAATTTGGCCACCCCTTGCCCCGCAAATTCCTTCCCCCCACGAAGTTTCCTTTTTTTTATTGCTGTGATGTTTTTTCCCCTTGTATACAGATCCGATCTGGACTGCCCCTCCCAATGGTCCAGCACCTAACCGTTTCTTTTTTTTTTTGAGCAAGCTCCTCGTGAACCCGGGCCTCGTCTGTTAAGGTCCGTCATCTTCTTGGTTGTTCCTTTGTCGCTTTCGCTCCTGGCGCCGTAGATTGGCCTTAGTTGGTGTAAACCGGGCTTTTTTATTCGTAAGTTGATTTAGCTGCACGTGCCTTCTCTGCTTCCCCCCGCACAGGCCTGAGCCACTTGAAAGGAACCTTTGTTTATCTTTGCTCTTATCTGGGCGTTATCTCAGCAGCTTTTTTTCGAGGATCGGCGGAGATGATGCCTTCTTTTTTCCAACTTCTCGCCTGGCGAGGACCCCCTTTCTTCCCTAACGTTATAACCTCCTTGCTCTCTCCCAGATTTACTTGGCCTTTCTTAACATTTGGGGGACACCATTTAAATTTTTTGTTTCTGATTTATCCCACCGTTCTTTTCCCTTTCCCCAACCACAAAACCCCCCCCCCCCCCCCACCACACCCACCCCTACGGTTGGTCTTCCTTTGCTTCTGTTCCGAGTCTTTATTCGGCGGCAGGTGCTCTCCTTTTCTGTAGGCATGCCTTTCACTCTCTCTACTTTGCCCGTGTCCCAGGTCCCTTTTTTTTCTTTGGTCGCTTGCCCCAGTATTCAAGGATCCCCCCCCTTTTTTTCCGCTTCTGGTTTGACTTGCGCGGGCACTTCCCCCAACGGATGTTTCGCGAGGACTGTAGACTTTTTTACCACGGAATTGGGTCCCTTGACGGCGGACACTGAACCCCAGCTTTTTTCGGCATTGCCGACTTCCTCCTGCTCTCGTACCGTCCGTTGACCACGTTTACCGCTCCTACAGAAGGCACCCCGCTTCCCCCCCCGTCCCCTGCATTAATCCTCGGACCTCTGCTTGTTTTCATTTAATCGGCGGGCCTTTTTGGGACATCCCCTTTTTTTTATCCCCCGCGGTCCTCTCCTAGTCTCAAGTCCCCCCCCTCGGGTCATGCCAATCTGCGGGAGAGGTGGGATTCTACAGTCCCAACGCCTTTGTTCACCTGCTCCCCCTTCCTCCCAAGGTTGGTAGAGATGCGGACAACTTTTTCCGCCCCTCGGAGAGAGTTTGCCCTAAGTTTTAATTAAGTCCGCAAATTCCCGATCCCATTGTTAATTCATCGCGCAGCCTTTCCCTCTTCTCTTTATAATAAGTGGTTTTTGGTTGATAGAGTACGCCTCGTCTGGAATTTCCCGTCTTCGTTTTATTTGCTGCGGTCCGAATGAATCCTTGAGGGCCGGTCGAACCTCATATGACGAACGGGTTTGGGGGTCTCCTTTCTAATCTTCATGCGCCTGAGACAACTGAATGGTCGTAAGAGTTTTCAGATGAAGGATTGCCCGGTGGCGATTTCCCCCCCCCTCCACTTTCCTGGTTAGAGGTGTTTAGCCTACTCCAGTTCCTTTTCTATGTCTAGCATTTTTCCATCTTTCTCTTTCTTGGTTTCCACTGGATGTCACCCACCTTTCTCTGTTACAGAATGCCCCCTTCTTCTATCTATGGGTAATGATGGGACGGTTCTGTGCCCCCGCGCGTCCTTTGGGCGGTGAGTTCTGGTACTCCCCGGCCAGGTCGCCTCCTGCACGCTTTCAGGGCCGTTGGCCCCCTCCCCCGACCCTCGTTTTCCTTTTTCCCCTGACAGTGTGCCGTTTCACCGGTCACCCGCTTAGAGCTGTGCATTTTTCTGCCCACCTGCCCTGTGATGGCACCTGGGAGCGTTTGGTCATGGTCCTCCAGTAGGCCTTCCCAGACTCTCAGCAGGATGCCTTTTAATTTAGCTCGTCTCATGACTGGTCAATTGAGGTTGGGGGGGGGGGTTTTGGGGGTTTGGGGGGGGGGGGGGTCTTGCGGGCGTGGGGGCGGGCGGGTGGGGGGGGGGTGGGGGTTGTGGGCGCGCGGGCGGGCCTGGTGAGGGGGCGCTGGAGGGTGGGGGGCGTCTGGGGGCGGGGGTGGGGGGGGGGAAACCTACCACAACCACCCACCTAAAACATAAAAAACCCCCCCTCCAACAAACCCCCCCCCACCCAACCACAACATAAAAACCCCACCAAAACCCCTAAAACAAAAAACCCCCCATAACAAACAAAAACCACAACAAACACACCCACAAAAAAACCAAAACCCCACACACCAAACCACCCCAACCAAAAC
>Ga0179593_1278525_pt1 | contig 17718 bp, 25 predicted proteins | sample CZODoug2_1_08_16_FD_185931 | JGI IMG/M metagenome (GOLD analysis project Ga0179593, IMG submission 185931) | Vadose zone soil fungal communities from Angelo Coast Range Reserve, California, USA - CZODoug2_1_08_16fungal (PacBio error correction) | ecosystem: Environmental > Terrestrial > Soil >... | reverse complement strand
TTGAGTCTTACAGATGCAGGTACTGGTTTGCCTATGGGGATCCCCCCTCTCAGCCGGTTTTAGATACTTTTAGGCGGTTCCGTCTGAAGGATGTGTTTACTCTTGGTTTTTTTCTTCTTGATGAGCCCACCCCTTGGGGATTTTGTTCGGTTGTGATACCGCTTTGAAGTAGGGATGTTGTGCTCCTTTTAAGGGCTTTCGTGTCTTCTGTGGGCGCTTCACCGCGGGTCTCTAGTCGGATGCATTTGTCTTTGGGATGTCTATCGAAGTAGTTAACGGTGGTCTGGACGAGATTGTCCTTTTCGTAGTTTCAAAGTCTTTGTAATGGGCTGTGTCCTGTGTCTGCCGCTAGTCGAAATTTTTTTGAGTAATTTTCCCTGTATTACATGTTTGCGTTGGGCTTCCTTTTCCGCTCTTCCCTCTAAGACCCAAAGTGGACGCCCCTGCGGAGACGCTGTTTCTTTTGATGCGGTGCGCGCTCTTTTTATGGTGCTGAGTGTCTGCATTGGGCGTTTGGTTTTCTATGCTGCTTCTTTAACAGTTTTAATAGTTCTTCGGATCGATTGACCTGGGGACTTTAAGCGTGGTGCTTATCAGGTCCTTCTGTGCTTCAGTTTGTTTGCTTCACTTCTGGCACTTTTCTCCGTCTTGAGTCGCAAGTGCCATTGCCCTCCTTTTTTTTTTGCGTTCCCCCCGATGGCCGTATTTTCTTCGAAGAATGCCCCCTGGCGCCGTTGCCGCCTATTTGACTCAGATTCCGGAGCTCTTTGGAATCCCTTTTGAACGGGGTGTTCTTTGCCGTGTTGGGCAGGCGCGAAGTTTCCTGCCCCCCCTGTCTTTTCATCTTTGGCTCTTCCTGTCAACGTTTGTTCCACGCGGTAGAGGGCCTGGTTTTTTCTCGGAGGCGTTTTCTTTGCCGGCATTGCGTTTCTCGGTTGACGTCTTTCTGGGCCCCCGTCCCGGTGCAAACCCCATGTAGTGGCTGTTCAATACTGCCGTGTGGTTAGACAAGCACGCTTTTTGAAGCCTGATTGGTTGACTTCAGTGGAGATGGTTTCGTTAACCTTCCGTCTGCAGAAGAGAATGCCTTTTGGTTTTTCTTGTTGTCTGGCTTGCTTTCGGGATCGGGCATGGTTTCGCCACGAAGGGAACTTCTCGGTTTCCAGATAGAGGTTTGGCCGTATTGAATGGGACTTGGATCTTTGAAGTGGCAATGAGCCTGTCTAAAAGAAAGCCATTTGTTTCCTCCCACAATCTCGTACTTGAAGACCCTTTTCTGATTTGTTTTTTCGCATATTGCGTTCGTTCATCTCATGTATCTTGTAATCCAGGAAATATGTCCCCCTAACCAGTCCGAGGGTGCTTTTCTTCCTCCTTGTATTTCCTATTACTGCTTTGTTTTTTCTCTTCCCGACGGCCCATCTGCGGACCTGTGCTAGGCGAACGGGGCAACCCCTTTGTTTCCTCGAGTTTGATCTGAGTTTCCCGAATCTCTTGCCTTTTCGTTGTCTGGCTGTTCGCGAGTCTAGCGTTGAATCTTTTTTTCCTCTTCTAACGTCTCTGTATCGTTTCTTCCTTATCGCCCCCTTGCATTCCGATCGGAATTCGGATTTTTATTCTGTTGTATTCTGGCTTTCCTTTTAGTGGGGAGCTTTTCTTTGCAGAGGATGTTCTTGGCGCTTCGTTATCCGTTAAGGACCGAGTCCTTCGGAGTTAGCTTTCGCGATATTTGTCTTTTTCGGGTGTTTCCTTGCTTGCTAGTAGGGGTACCTTTCGGGTGGTCGCCAATGATCCTTTGATGCGGGATTAGTCGTCTAGATCTTTTTCCTCGGCGGTAGTCTTTATATGATTCGACGATCTCGCGATCCTTCCTCCGTTTGTTGTGTAGTCTCATCGTCGAAATTACCCTGTCTCCTTCCTCTTACATTAAGCCTTTTTGCTTTCATCCTGATCATGGCGCTAAACGTTTCCCCCCCAGCTGTCTTCTCCCCCCACGAAATCCGGGGCCCCCCCCTGCCGAGCTCTCGCAAACCTTTTTCTCCCTATCCCCTCCTCTTCTTGGCACCTAGCGGTTGATGCTCAATTCTTCCCGACTTCCCCCCCATGGACGCCCACTTTCGCTTACAAAGCGGCCCTTTCCCTCACTCGCCGACCCATCCGACTTGCAGCATCTTGCTCCTCCCCTTCTTCCCAATGTTTCCGGCCGGTCCTCGAACCCATCTTTTTTTTCTAAGCTCAGCCCTTTTCTGCCAACACTCGTTCCCTGCACAAGCTACAGGAAAGGCCCTCCCATCCCCCGTTAAAACCTGGCAACGATCCCACACAGCCCTCTTCAACCCCCTTCGTCAGCCTCGCCAGCGGTCCTCTCCAGAAGGTCACGACCACACCTCAACATCGAGATCTTTGTTCAGACTACACGTGACCTTTCAGACCAAGTTCGTTATTTTTATCTCCCGCTGCTTGGAAGGACAAAGCTTCCATTTTTTTTGCTCGCCCCCGCCCTAGGCAAGAACCACACTCCCCTCTTGTGAGGGTTTAAACGTTTCTACTTGGGTTCTTCTTTTCCTTTGCGTATCTTTTTCCTCCCATTTTTACTACTCCCCGCGTCTTCTACGTACTCATTTCCCCCCTTCCTCGACGACCTTCATCTTATTCCGACTCCCTAAAGCATCCCAACCCCCCTTCCCGGAACCAACCCCCCGCATTTTCTCTGCCTCCTTGCTTTACCCGCCAAACACCTCTATTTACTTCTTTTCCGGCCTATGGCAAAAACGTGGCTTTGCTTCTCCACGCCAGGATTTCAGCCTGCCATTCATATTTTTCCCCCGGTAACCTTACCCATCCGCCTTTGCGATGGAACTCATGCCGAAATCCTCCTCGGGACGCCGGTCCCTTTTCACTCTCTTGAGAAAAGTGACCTTCTACCCTTTCCACGGTCCCCCCTTCCCCCGGCGGTTCGCGCATATGCCCCCACCTCTACCGCTCCCGAAATAGGTCCGGACTGGCATTCACTATTGGAACTTTTGCATTCTTCGACGGCATCATCTTGGTCCAAACCCCCTGCTGGCACTTACAGTGCTACTCTTTCCCGGCCCTGAAGCCGCCCTACGTCGAAGCCGGCCTGACTTTTTTATCCGACCCTCCCCCTGTCCACCCCCCAGCAATCCCCATCCCAGATCGATTCCTGGGTGTTGTTTTTTTTTTTTTTTGTTCTTTTTGTTTGGTTTGGGGTGAATTTGGGTGAAATTCCGGTCCATTGACACTATAACCTGTAATCCTCCCTCAACCATAATTTTTCTCACGAAATTTCCTATGAGAAAATGTGCTGCTCCCTTTTTTATACGAGATTCCGGACAGGTGTCCGTTCCCGCAACGCAAATGACAGTGAAACACCTGCCTTTCCCTTTTTTCTCACGAAATCCTTCCACCTTCACTGGTTTGGCAAACTACCTTCCCTTGACCTTATCCTGACCCATTCGAATCGAAACTTCGCTCCCGCCCCCCTGAACACCACATCCGCTCTCTATTCCGCTTTGCGCGCACTCACCTAAGCCACTTCGAGAAGCATCACAAAACCAGCCATGCCATTTCCTCCGGTTCACTATAGTTCTTCCCCCTACACCCTCTTTCTCGCCCCAATCACCCACCCCCCCAACAACCCAAAAAAACCCCCCCCCCCCCCCTCCCCACCCCCCCCCCTCTCCACCGAGTGAAGAGCCTCTTCTTCAGGACTTCAACCCCCATGCCTGCAAGTACCAAAGAGATAGAGGATTGCACACCGTGTCTGTCTTTTATCTATTTCCCTCCTCCTTTTTTTGATTAGATCCCTATGCGGTGACTTTGTTCTCCCTTGTGATACTCTCTCATGCAGGGTTTGGCCCCCCTTAGACTGCCTTGTTGAAGGCGGGGTTGTCCTGACTTAAGCTGGCGTCCCATTGTGTTCTTTGCCGATGTTCCCCAGTGCGGGCGTCGTCCTCTTTTTGTCGTGGTGATTCACCTTGAGGGACTGACCCTTAGCATGGTGGTGTGGTTTGATGGCTTTTCTTCCATGTCTTCGGTTTTCTTTTCGGTTGGCGCCGTCACGGGCTCTCTCTTGTTCTGTGTACCGTGTTCCTTTTTTTGGACGAGCGCGCTTTCTTCATTCCGACGGGGTCGGTTCTTTTCCATGGTTTCAACGTCTCCTTGCTTTTTTCCTTTGCTCGCTCCTTCCGGCCGTGTGGAAGTTTTATTTCTCCATTGTTTCGTTGCGGGCCTTGCCACTGTTTTTCCTCTCTTTCCTCTCAACCGAGTTTCGTTGACGATCATTTGCGCCCTCGCTTTTGTTGATGATTACGTCGCTTTTTTCTTCCCTTCTGCCTTCCACCACAGTCTCTGAAATAGTTCGGATCGTGATTTCTTTGTCCATTTTGAAGCTTTTGGTTTCACTCGTTTCATTGTTCCTGATGCGGATTGTCGCTCTGCCTTCCCGAATGTATATTTTTAACTTTTGTAGCTTGGATTTTTGCGACCCCTCATGGGCCGATTTGCTTCGCCTCAATGCAGGCTCGGTCGCTTGGCCGCCATCGTTTTTTCTTCCAGAGAGCCCTGATCTTATTCTTTTAGTCCCATTGCCTTAGATCCCATTGTTGGGAAGTTTTTGTGCGAAAGAGACCGGTTTTGGGAAATTGTCTTTCCCTATTTCACTTTCTCAACGCTCTGAATTCCTTTTTTTGCGTCAGGTTGATTTGCCCGGCCTTTCGGGCCCCTGGCACTTCTTTCTCGTGCTGTTTCTGTTACCCGGTTACCAACCACCCCCTTAGATTTCCTTCTTCAAATGGAGTGTGTTGCGCGCGGAAAGCACAGTTTTTTTGCCCTCGCAAACGCGGATTCCCAGCTTTGACTTTGTATGCTTCGCCGTCTTTTTAAGATGCCCTTAGTGTGGTTTCCTTTGATTGGTAGTTGCTTGATGGAGGTTCCTTCATCGTTCCCGGTAGGCCGTCGGTTTTTGTCCATTTATCGGACGTTATCTACTTCTTTTGCGTTTTTCCGCCGGACTTATATTGGTTGAGTCGTACACCTGTACTTGACGTTTTTCCGCCCTCATTCAGAGATCGCTTGAAACTTTTCCATGCGTCCTAACCTCGTTGCGAGCTATTTCTGGCGCGCGTTCATCCTCATTTTTCACGGGCCCCATGGTCTTTTTTTCTCAAATTCGTGAAGGATCTATGTCCTTGTCTTTTCTCGGATTTACGTTTTGCGTCTTTGCCTCGTCCCCCATTTCCATTTTTAGGCGCCCTTTCCACCCTTTTTTTTTTGTCTCGTTTGACCCTTCTGTTTTCAAGAAGATTTTTTGGGCTTCCTGTGTGAGTATTCCTCTATGTTTTTCGATTCGTTGGGCTGTCCGGCGCTCTCTAATTTTTCGGGAAAAGGTTTCTAGCCCTTTCATCGATTGTCGTGGCAGGAATTACGTCCCTGCGGTCTCTTCCGGTGGCTTGATACTTTGGTTAATTTCTTCTCGGATGATTTTGATCCTCCTAGCATTCTAGTAGGCTTCAGCTCTGCTTGTTTCTTTTTTTTTTCTTCGTTGATATGTTTTGCGATAGATTCGGCGGGCCGGAGGGAGACCTTGTTCGTGTTTCATCATCTGGTGGGGGAGCTTTTTCTCGCCCTTTTTTTAGGCGTTCTCTTCTTTCGCATGGAATAGATTCCGGTAGGCAGTCTGTAGATGATTTCGTCCGATCTCTTTCTCCTTCTCCGTTGTGTTGTAGATCTTTCGTTCCAATTTACAGCCACCGGCCTTTTCCTTCCCGAGATTCCCGAATCCCGACTCGACCCCTACCCCCATACCCCCCCCCCCCGGCACACCCCCTTCCCCACTTTCCACCATCCTCCTCCCTCCACGTGTCCCTATTTTTCCTCAACCTCTTACCCCCCCACCCTTGCGTCCCCCGCACCCTCCCTCTTTCCTCCCGCCCCCCACTCCCTTCTCCTCCCCCTCACACTCCTATTGTCCCCCACCCTCCTACACCTCATATTCCTTCTTCCTCTCTCTCCTTCCCCCTTGTCACCCCCTCGTCCTGCCCTCTTTTTTCTCTCCCCCCCCACCCGTTCTCTCCCGGCGGCCCTACTTTCCCACATATGTCCCTTTTCTCCCAATCCACTCCTCCTTATCTTGATCCTGACCATCCACCGCCCCGATGAGTGCCCTTTGAAAGTCAGTTGCCCAAAGCCTATTTCGTTTCCAAACTATAGCTAGAGCTCACTTGCCTAACTCTTTGCAGTCCCCACTTCTCTTTTCCCCCTTTCATCCCCTTGCCGAAGCTACCGCGCCCTCCTCCTCCCACATCTTGCCCTGCCCCATTTTCTCCCCAACCGATTTCTCCTCGGGTACTAACGCCGTCCATTAATCCGGCAGGTGCCCCGTCCGAGCGCTTACCTCTTCCAGCCCAAGTATCTTCTCACATCGTTCGCAAAGCTCTCTCATAACCCTCCCCTCCCAACTTCTTTTTTTCCCTCCGCTTTTAACCTCTCTCACAAATCTGTTGAACCAATTTCTCCCCTCAGCCATACGCTATGGGCCTTCCCTCAAGACGCAATCTACCCTGCGGTAATATTTTCAGTCCCCAAGGAAAGCTTCCGCTCCTTTCTCGCCGCTTGAGAGCCGGCCACTTCCTTCTTCTTTTCCTCCCCGTGCGCCGCAATAGCGAACCATCATTCCCGACTTGTTCTCTCCTTTCCTCAAGTTTATAAGAGTGCTTTCTTCTCGTCGTGCGTCTCCCGTGACGACCCAAATATCCTTTCCGTCTCTAGAGCCCAGCACGTATCCCATTTTATTCATTTCCCTACGAGAAGTACTTTCATATCTTTCTCGCCCAGGCAAGACATCACACATTCCCCCCCCCCCCCCCCCCCCCCCCCCCCCCCCCCTGGCCCCTCTTTTCCCTGTCTTTATACGGCAGTTAACCGCGTCACCCAACTACATATTTGGCCGTCCTTTCGTGTTTTTCTCCTGGATATGGAAACCACGTCTTCTGGTCTCGCGCCCCCACGCCAGTGTTTAGCAGTTCCTTTTTCACATGGTTTTATTCCCCCTTGACCTGACTTCATCCTTTACTTGCTCTTAATGCGTCCCAATTTCAATATCGGACGTCCCCCCCTGCACCTATAATATGCGTTGGAAGTCCATCGCCCTACAATCTTTCCAATCCGGGCTTCTTTTCCCTACCATCTCCCCCCAAACCTTCTATTCCCCCCCCCCCCTTACCCTTCCTATACTAAGCCTTTTAATTCCAGATGGAGGCGCTCTCATCTGCATTCGACGGCCTATCCCTCTTTCAGCGAACTCCCTTTGCAATTTTTTTCACCTTCCTCCTTACATTGATAAGAGCCAGGCCCGGCCATTCCAATGCCCATCCTTCTGTCCCTCTTCATCCAGCCCCCATGTTACCACCAGTTCATCGTCCGACTCCCTTGTTTCATTGCTACTTTTCCACAATTTCCCCCCTTCCATGTATATCAGCCACCCTCCCAACTGAGTTCTTTATCACTATGTTCTCCACATCGTTTCGGCGTCCCATCTTGAGTCTTCTCGCGGCGTTTGAAAAGGCGGCCCCTCCCCCGCCACCCCTTCGAGACCTGTTCCTGCTCTTTCGACGACTTTCCCACTGATCAAGACTTTTTTCCCTACGCCTTACCGCTTCCCCGTCGCCCCGAAATTCGCAGCTCCGCACATTCCCCCCTTTCAACCCCGCCTTTTTCCGGTGACGGTCCCCCTCCTGCCCGCCCTTTCCACAAAGCAATATCACGCTTCCACCCCGAATCACCTTCCATTTCTTCCATATAGTGTCCACCAACCACTTCCCTCTTTCCGACAATTTATCATCGGCCTCCACCCTTCGCGCCTCCTTCCTTTCCTTCCTTACCCAGCCTCGTGAAGGCCCCACCCCCTCTCGCTCGCTAACAGGGAGGATCAACCCGCACCGGCCTGCCTCTCCTTTTCTCCTCCGGTGTTTTCTTCTCTTATCCCCTGACGGTGAATTCTTTGTTCCTTTTTTTGTATATCTTGTAAGTTTGGCTCGATTTTTGTTTTTGTGGGAGTCTCCCTGAAGATGCGTGTTACTTGGTTTTTTCGGGCCTTCTCCCCTAGGTCTTGCGACCTCTTGGTCTTGACACGACTTTCCCGGTTTTGACCTCTCTTTGGTGCTGATCTTCGAAATGGACGGCTTTGTTTCTGGCGCCCGTCCCCGAGGTTGACGTTTCGCTTGATGTTGTCAGGTGTTTGGGGTTTAGTGAGAATGTTCTTCCTGACTGGGTGTTCTTCCTCGTCTAAAATGGCTAGTTTCACAAACGTTCTGGCTGGGGGTCTTCTTCTGAACTGCAGTTCCTTGGTGTTCGATAATGTCGCCCTTTTTGTTTTTGTTCCCATGTTTACCCCCTATTCCCTCGCCGCTCCCCAATCATTTTCAGCCCCCCTTCCTACGTCTCTATTGATTCGGTTCTCCGCGATTTCTTGTTTCCCTTATTCATTACGGCAAGTTTATTTCCCCCTTCGGCTTCTCCACCCACCCCCCCAGTTTTTCTTAACCTTCTGATCAGATGACAAATGTCTGTGGGAAAATTTTGCTTGCGGATCAGCTTAAGGGCCTTCTTCATTTTCTGGATTTTTCTCCTCTTTTCTTCTGCTGTAAGAGTATTCCCCACTTGTGATTTCACGAGTTGAGGGTTTTGTTCATCTTCTCCTTGCCTCTAAGAAATGCTCCTTCCTCTTCGACGTTTGACGCATGGATTAAAGGCTTCTCTCCCGTTTGGATCTTGTTTGCGCGATTCTCCCGGGTGGGGCCTAGGGGTGATCCGCCGAAACGGCCCTATTGTATATGCTTTCTCTTTACTTTTTCCCCCCTTTTTTTCTGAATTTTCTTGGTGCTGAGTTGATGCCTTTTCACTTTCTGCCGGCAGTTGTCTCTTGAGGGTGGTACCCCTTGTGAAACCCAACCATGTAGGGAAGTGCCCCTTCCTACATCCTCAGCTTGCGCCAGCCCATCACAGGCCTTTTTCCCCCTACGCCCCGATTCCCCCGTCACGGAAGTTCCCGTTAGATAGTTTTTGGTTAAGCCCGGTAGGCCCTTCTTTCGTGTCCCCGGAGGCATCTCCTGCCTGTTTTTTTCTGGACCTTTTTCCTGGCTTGCTGAGTGTCGCCTCTTCCCTGGCCCGTCTTCTGCGTTACTTTCTTACTTGAAAAATGATCGTCCCCTTCGCATCTACTGCTTTGGCTTCTTCTGACCCGGGATATGGGAGTGGCCCAGATACTCACTCAGACATCCTATTAAAACAAAAGCGCGTACCTTCCCCCTTCTCGATGACTTTTGATGATTTGTTTTGTATTGCTGTCTCCTCGTCTTCCTCATTTTTCTTTCATGTCCAGGCTCAGTGCATATGGCTTTCCAAAAAGTCCTCGAAGCTTTTCTCCTTATTTGAATCCGCCGCGTTTCCTTTTCCCTTTTTCGCTCGTATGCCATCTCTTTAAATGTGTTATTCTCCTTTTCACCCGCGTTTTTCCCTCCGAGTTGCGGTAGTTTTCCCTCAGCTTTCGTTTGTCGGGGATGGGGTTTGCAGATCTTTGCGAGGAAGATGTGGCCCCGTCCGTTTTTGGCTGAGCTTTTTCGGCGCTCGTCAATTGTGTTGCTGCCCCCTTCCGTATTTTCTCCTCAGCGCGAGGCTCTCTTTTGTTGCTTAGGATTTTCGTCGGAGGGATTTCTTGGGTCCTCTTTATTCGAGTCGTCCGTGTTGGGTGCTCGAGGAATCGGCAAACTTTGAGCTTCCTCTGAGTTCGTCGAAGGTCCTTCCTCTTTCGGTTTAGTGAGTCTCTGACTTGTTTCGCCGTTCCTTTTTTTTTTTTTCCCCTGGAGCGATAGTGGGCCCCTCCTGGTTGTTTTTGCGGATCGGTCTTCCACTGCTTCCTCTCGCGTGATTCGGGCTCCTCTTAATCCAGAGGGTCGGCGCTTCTCTCTTTCGACCTTTCTCTTCCTCGTTTGTGCTCTTGACTTCGAACGCCTTACCTTGCCAAAACACACCGCCTTCGTTAGCCTCTCCCCCTCCCCATAAGCTGACATTGCGCAACAACCCTCCCTTCCACAGATTCTGTCCCCCATGAATCTCCCCTCCCCGTTTAAACCTGGCATCTCTAGCCCCCAACTTATCGCGAGCACTTTTACCGCCGAATTCTGCCGTGCCTTTCCCCTTTTTCAGTTTATGCTCAACTTTCCGATCCCCCTCTCTTCCCCAACGGTAACTCGACCCCATTGCTTTCCCCCCTTCCTCCTTCAAGACGCCTAACGAATGAAGACCTTGCACCGTCTGCGGCACTGGCGCCCCGGACGGTGCCGCGAATAGCTGACCAATTTCAGACACCTCTCTTCTCCCACATCCTCGCCCCCCCTTCCAGTGGCCCCATCCCCCCCCTCAGAAATTGCTTACGCTTCTGAGAAACCGCCTGTAAACTCGCCACATCGCCCCCTTTTCTCCATTCTCAGCACCATTTTCCCGCAGCTTGGGCCGCGCCATCCTCCACAACTCCTCACTCCCGAGGATATATCACCCGTTCTGCCCTAAAGTCATAAGTGTTCTGAGAGCTCCTTTTCGGACACTTAGTTGAGGGCATACGCTGCGCCTTTTCAAGCAAGAAAATATCACTCTTCTTTGGACGTTTATCGCGCTTTTGACTTCCGAGTACCTTGCGACACAATATCCATACGTTGCGCCGATCAAGCCGTCCTAACGTACGATTTCATTTTCCCGGCCTCGTAGCTCCTGTTCCGACGCCTCCGCACATCAAACAAAGTCCAGGTACCAAGGGCTCTCTTCTTCCTCCTTCCTTAACTGTCCCAAACTTCCTTTTCATTCTTTGTCATTAAACCGCTGGGTATTTCGAAACGGTCTGGATTCATGTTAGGGGGGGGGTTCCCCCTTACTGTTTTTGTAACACGGCCGCTCCCTCCTCAGTTCCCTTCAGGACTCTTGCACCCCGCAATGCCGGACAATCGCGGCCTCCCCACCCCTTGATTAATATGCTGTTTGACAGTTGATGGTGGCCCCCAGATGGAAATGTGACGGAGGGCTTTAGCCAACTTCCAACATTATCTCTTTTTTACCCTTTCCCTTCCAAAAGAGGTACCCCGCCTCCCCCCATTCCCCCCTGCCAACACCTACTCCTTCCCACCCCCTCCCACTTTCCCAACCTCACCACTTCTCCCCTTCCCCACTCATCACCTACCCCCCCCCCTTCGTATACCCCCTCCTCTAACCTTCTCATTTCCCCCTGTTCTCCTACCCTACCCCCCCCCCACCCCGTCCACCCCCCACGCCTCTCCCTCTATCCTCCGGTTCTTCTCCCCCCCTTACTTCCCCCCCTTTACTCCCCTCCTCACCCTTCTCCTCCCATTCCCCGTTCCTAACCCTTCATCCATCCCCCCCCCCCCCCACCCCGTCCCCCCCCGCCCCTCCCTCCCCGGTTCCTCTTCTTTTTCATCTCCCTCTCAGTTCTCTTCCCTCTATTCCCCCCTCCCTATCTCTTACCCCACCACACCTCTATTTCGCACTCCGTCTTTTTATTTCTCCTTCTCCCCCCCCCTTCACCCCCCCTATCCCCTCTCCTTTCTTCTTCAATCCCACTCTCTTCTCCCCCTTTTCCCCCCAGCTTCCTCTCTCCAACATTTCCCCCCCTCCTCCCCTCCTCTCCCCCCACGAGATCATTCCCCTCCTACCGACCATTCTAATTACCCTCCCCCTTCCTATCCTTCACCCTCCACCCTCCCCCCTTCGCTACACTCCTCTCATACCTCCCCTTCTGCATCCCCCACCTCACTTATTCTAGCACATCTCTTTCCCCCCCCCCCCCCCTACTCCGACACATACTTCACCACTTTTCCGCCCCCCTCCCTCCCTATCCTCGCGCCTTCTTTTCTTTCACCCTTCCCTATTCGACCCCCGTTGTTCCATTTCCCCGCCTCCCTATATCCTTCGCAATTCCCACCCTATGCCTCTTTCGCCGCCACCTACTCCGCCTTAGTTCTTACCCCCACCCCCTACCTTCACTTCCCCTCCCGGTATCCTCCCTCGTCCTTTTTCCCCCCCTATCCCACTCTTCTTCACCCCCACCCATCCCCCCATCATGCTCCTCCATATTCCCCCCCCCTCTCTCCTCACTTCTCTCCTCTCTTCGTCTCCTTACCCCATTCCCTCCCATTCTCCCCTTTCCTCCTCTCCCCCCCTCCCTCGCCCTTCCCTCATCTTCTTGCGCGTTCCTCTCTCCCTCCCGTCCCCTATCACCCCCTGCTTCATCCCCACATCGCCCTGCTCCCAACCCTTGATCCTCATAGTGGCTCTCTACCTTCACTCCAACCCCCTCCCTCACCCTTCCCTCTAAACACCCCTTATCCTACTCCCCCTACACCAACCCCCCCCTCCGCACCCAAAACCCCCCTTTTTTTTTCTCGTACCCCACCCCCTCGCCTCCTTTCCGCACGCACCTCGTCCCCTGCATTCGCCCTTCACCTCTTCGTCCCCCCTCTACCTATCCCCCTACTACTCCTACTACCCCTTCCCTTTCTTGCCCCTTTTGTTTCTCCTTTTCTCCCCACCCACTTCTACTTATCCCCCCCCCTCCTCCTTCCCCACCTCTCACACTCTCTCCCCCCCTTAGTCTTCCACTCTTTCCCCTTCTCGCCTGTTTTCTATGACCCTCTACCCCGTCCCTCCCCTCATCCACTCCACCCCAGCTTCGTCTCCCTCCCTCCATCATTTATCGCCTTCCTCTCCACCCATCGTTTGCACTCTGCAGACATGTAACCCCTTTCCCCTTTCTACTCCATCTCTACCCCGCCGCCTCCGTCCTAACTTCTCATTCTTCTGGCCTCCCGATGGAATCGAGTTCGTAACACTTCCTCCTTCTATCTTTTTTTTTGCAAGTCCCTCTGGAGGACGAACCTACCCCGGCTGCTCCTTCCCAGTGTCTCCCCCTCCCCTCTACCTGCTACGAAGAGCGAAGCCGCCATCGTACCATGAGCCGGCAATCTGATCCCCCGCCCCCGTTCCCAAATGTTTTCCCCCTAATCCATCCCCGACAAACTCTTCAGTCTAAGCAACTGTGTTTTACTTTACGGCCGCATTTCATATACCGTCCCTCGTCCTCTCACCCTCCAAAGCGAGCGCACTTTTTTTTAACAATATGGAATCATGTTGCGGCGTCCCCCCTCTTTTTTCTTATTCTGTTTCTGTTGAAAAAAGGTGCCGTCACTCCAAAATTAACGTGTCCCCTTTTTCTCAAACTTTATTTCTCCATCGGCGAACCCAGCCATTCCATACGTTTGGAACCCTCTGAATCTTTCACGAACCCTTTTCGAATCAGAACCCTTCGTCCCCTTCTCCCCGCCCCATTCCCACTTTCCCCCCCCTCGCGGCCTTTGCCTCGTTCACTTCTAAACGACGACCCGCGCCTCCCCTCTGACCTGCCCCATCTTCCATCCACAGCCAACTTCACTCAGGTTAACATGTTGGCACTACCCCCTCTTTCTCCTCCCCTCCGTTTCATCGCATCCCCCCAATCGTGACGCGTGAATATTCCAAGGTTCTTCCCCCACGTCTTTCCCCTTGCGTTTCCTCCCCCATGAGGCTCTAGTTGTCCCCCCTTGCCACAAAACGTCACTGGCAACGGTATCTGTTTCCTCCTCCTCGGTTTTTTTTTCTCAGTATATCCCGTCTCCCTGGACGATGTTGTGACGCCTGTTTGAGCTATCCTCTGTGATCCGGACCAGTTGCCGGCTGGTTTTCCTTTCGTAGATTCTCTTCCTTTGTTTTTTCGTCCGTTTTCTCGCTTTTTGGTTTCTGAACTTTTGTGTCCCGTACCCCTCTATACGGAGGTGAACGTATATTTGCTTGGGGGTGGGAGATGATTTTGATGGTTCCGGTGTCTCTTGTTGAGTCGTTCGATCTGACTCTGATTTTTTTTTGTAAGGGGCTTAGATTGAGCTTCCTTTTCTTGATCGACTTGGGTCGGGTTTAAAGAGCGGCACTCGTCTTTTCCCCCCCGTATCCTTTTGTTTACCGCTGTTTCGCCATGCCGCGTTGAGAAAGTTCACTTCACATCTTTTTCCCTCGGTGGCTTCCCCTTTTTCGCGATCCCCGACCTCCAAGATGGTTGACGCCGCGGCATCTATGTGTATCCATCTTCGGTTTCCCAGCTTTGTATTTTTTTCCTTCAGGGACCGGAAATTTCCATGCGGTCTTCTTCCACCCAGTTATTAGTTCGAGTTAGGATCTTTCACTTTCGTGGGAACATTTTTGAAGCGGGGGTGATCAGCTTAGGTTGTTCGTTTCTGGAGTTTTCTTATTGACCGCCCGGGTAGATTCTATCCCCTTAATTGCCTTTTTTCCGGTGGTTGTTTTGCTTCATTCCAGTGTCGTATTCAGAACCAAATGCAGATCGACGACGTTTCCGCATCGTGATTCCCCTCTATTCGTCTCCTCTGTGAAACTTTCCATTTCATTTGTTTCTCGATCAGCAGTGTCTGTCATAGTTTTTTCGGAAAAGCGCCACCTTTCTTCCCTCTTGGCTCCGGTCACGTTGCTTCACCTGCACTATCTCCTTTGCTGGTTGGCGTCCTTCGGACTGTGCTCCGTCCATTTTTTTTGACTGACGGGAAGTTTGATTCTTTCTTGGCTTTCCCTGGTGCAAAAAAAAACAGTTTTAATTCCCTTTGAACTCTTTTCCTTGTTTGCGCGCCGTGACAGGCCTGTGTGTTTGTATTTCTTGTCTTCCTCATGACGGGATGTAGATTTTTTTGGTTGCGCGTTCCACTTCCGTCTTCCGAGAGAAGGTCCTATGGTTTTTTTCTGGCCTTTGTTATTCTTCTTGCTGGCGTTTGTCCCGTGGTCCTTCTGAGGTCCTTTCGGCGGCTGACTTTTTGAAATCATTTTGAGATATCAGGTTTGGAGTCCTCCCCTGCTGGATATTTTAGTCCCCTCCAAGATTTTACGAACCATCTCCCCCCGAGAGTCCCTCCTTTTTTTTTTCCTCATGCCCCTCTCCCCCTCGTTTTTTTTATTGTCTTGCTATTTTTGGCTGGTCTTCCTCAGCATTTTTACTGTCCGATCCTCGTCTGGACGCTCCCTTCTCTCCGCTTTTTTTGTACTTGTTTCTTTCACTCCGCCGATCGCGTTTGCTTATTCGGTTTTCTTGGCCTATTCCCTTGTGTAGGGAAGCAAGTTGGGTCCCCCGCGATTGTTTTTTGTTGGCCCCGTTTCGTCAGAAGATTGAGTTCCTTTTCTTGCGGTTCAGGCCATTTTTAGAGTTTTTTCCCCCGAGGCCCTCCGTTTTCTTGGGGATCGTTGGGCGGAGAGGTAATTAGATGTTTTCGCGTTGCACCGGCTCTCTACGCGCAGCCGATTTAGCCGAGGCGCCTTCGTATTTTTCGGTTGATTAGTTGGTTTTTGTATTCGTTCTGATTTTGGGGCTGCGGGAGGCGTATCTTTTGCCTATGTGTTTCGAGACTTCTCTTCCCGGCAAGATTTTTGGATTTTTCTTCCCCCCGATATTGGGAGATTTCTTCTTCTTTTTTTTTGGGGCGGAGTTCGTTTCCATTTTTTTTTCGGTGCTGAGTTGGCGCCGCCCCTCCCTGCTTTGAGGCTTGATTCTCCCGGCTCGTCGTCATAGCTTGTGACGATGTGTCCATATTGCGATGATCTCTTTCCCTCCTGTTGTGTTGTTGTCAGTATGCTTCGTCTCGAATATCTACAGCTCTCAAGCTATTCCGTTTCTCTAGACCCCCGCCTCTCTTATTTGTCACGTTCCCTTCCGCCGCACCCCCCATACGATGTCACGGTCGTCCCAGCCTTTTGCCAAACTCCGACATTCTCGCCCCTACAGGAAGCTCAATTTCTCTGTTAATCTTATTTCCTGTGCACTACTAGCGGAGTATTCTACACAGTTCTTCTTTCTCCCAACAGCCGGAACTCGAATACCGGCCCTTTCCCTAAATCCCTTAATCACGAAAAAACCCTACGCTCGGCGCCCCGCTTCTTCCCCCCCGTTCGTCGGACGGTCCTTGACCTACTCTGCCTAATTAAAGCTCCCAGACCCCCCCCCCTCATTCTTGAAGCCAACTAGTCTCGCAACTATCTCCTGGCCATGAACAGCCCGAAAATTCACCCGATTTGTGAAACATTTTTTTCCAAAGACCAGGCGGTGAAACCTTTCGCCTCCCTGACCCTTTACCGCCAGATTTCCTCGCCGACCAGACGCCAACGGAACTTCGGCCTATCCTCAATCAGTTCACATGACAGAAAGCTTCGCGACGTTCTTCCGATTTCGCCTGGATCGGACACTCATCTGATTGCTTGAATCCGCGAAAAGCACGCTTCACGACCCCCCCCTCATAACCGAGGTTTTCGCATTTTCGGACTTTTATCTTTTTATTCTTCTTCCAGTTTGTCTTTTTGCCTACTCCAACCTCCAGTTCCGGCTAGTCTGACGCAAAAGCCCTTCCTACTCAGCAGTTATCATTCCCCGTTTTCTCCTCCGCTCAGTCCGCCTCTCTCCCTCCAGCCCCCCCCTCAACACCCCGTCTGACAGTTCTCTTCATTCCCTACGGCCCCCGGTACCGTTTTCACCAAACATACATCTTGGACGTCCATTCGTGTCTAGTTGCTCCCCAATTTGTTTGAGTCATCTTGATCAAAAGCAAGGATTTCCCTCCCGGCTTTCCTCCCGGTTTTTCACGCCACCTGCTCAAACACGCATCAAGTCTTCCTGATTGCCCTCATGCTCATCAACTCCGCCGGGATGCACCCCACCTTACCCTTTTTTTTTTTTTTTTTTTTTCTTTTTTTTTTCTTTGTTTTTTTTCCTTTTGCCCGTTGCACACCTACATACATAATTCGTCCGTTTTAGACCCACTAGCCCCCACCCCCTTCCTCTCCTCCCCCCTTCCCACTCGGTAAGTCTCGGCTTGAATTCCTCTTTGCGCACTTCTGCATTTTACGGAATACGACATTGGACTTTCAAAACCCCCTCCTGCTGGTCACATTGATACTTACATTCCCCGTAAGCAGGAGACGCGCCATCCTAGAACATTCCTGAAGTATGACTCTGCCCGCCCGCTAAAAATGTTCACCGCCATTCCCACTACGAACTATTGAAGCCCGGGTGACCTACGAAGCATGGAAATCTCCCGTCATCCCCCCTCCTAATCCAGACCCCAGAAACGCGCTCTCCGCAATCCCTATTTGAACGTTTGCGTTTCCCCATCTTTTGTCTTATTGAAGCGAACACCATTTTGGCCGACACCCCAATTTATAGGTCCAACTTGCCACGTGGCCCCCCCCCCCTTTTCCTCTTAGGGAACACCAGCCATTCAAGCCGTTTTTGACCGCCATTTGAACTATCTCCGACACCGTATTGAATAAGACTCGCGCTTCCCTGCCGTGAACTGGTTGACCAAACACCCCTTCTCCGGCTACCCACCTGTACGTTTTCCCCGCCCGCCCTAAGCCAGTCCTAAACTCCATCTCCCCTTAAACCAATTCATGTCTTTTTCAATATGGAACCTAACCATCCCCCCCGTGTATCCTCCCCTCCCATTCACCTCCCACCCCAGACGGCATCTCCTTCCTCTGAAACCCCTCCTTTGCTTGTGAAGTCCAAACCCTGCTGCTCTGCCCCCGTGCTCCACCACCACTTACCATACT
>Ga0179593_1691177_pt1 | contig 17719 bp, 21 predicted proteins | sample CZODoug2_1_08_16_FD_185931 | JGI IMG/M metagenome (GOLD analysis project Ga0179593, IMG submission 185931) | Vadose zone soil fungal communities from Angelo Coast Range Reserve, California, USA - CZODoug2_1_08_16fungal (PacBio error correction) | ecosystem: Environmental > Terrestrial > Soil >... | reverse complement strand
CTCTTGGATTTCCCTTTCTTTTGGGAGGTCTTTCCCCTTTTTTCTTGACAGCCTTTTAGGTATTTGAAAAGTCTCTTTTTCGTGCTCTCCCAGGTTACCCTCTGAAGTTGTATGTCTTTCCTTTTCCCAGGGAGATTTTTTTTTCCCACCAGTTGGTTCTGCCTCTGGTATTGTTTTGATTTAGTTAGCGTTTTTCCGTAGTTGTTAAGTTTTATTTTTTTTGTTGATTCATATCAACCAATGGTTTCATCGTCAACTTGTCTTCTTTTTCTGGTTTCTTGTGTCCCTACAGCGCGACCGCTGGGCCTTTTTTTGTTTTTTTTTTTCCATTGAGACTCTCTCTTATTTTAGAGTTGTTCCTCCCCTCGAATCCTTGTTTTCTTTTTATGGAGTCTCCAGGTGATTTTCGCTGTTTTTGTTGTTGGTGTGTTGAACTTTTCCCCTCTGCCATCTGTCTTTCTTAATTTTCCCCCCCCCCACCCCAACGAGTGGTTTGGGATCTTGAAGTCTTTTGGAGGGTTTGGAGTTTTTTCTTTGAGAATTCCGGTGCCTGTTTTTCAATGCTTTTTGCTTTTTTTCCCGGCTTTCTTTCGAGGTTTTGGGTGATTTTCCTTGATTGTCCCGTTTTTTTGATGGGGAGTCTCCAGGCTGGTCTTTTTCCTCCATTATTTTTTCAGGTTTTTTTTTTTTTCATTTTTTTTCCGTTTTTATTTCGAGCTCCCTTGTTTTTTCCCCCGTTTGCTCGTTCTTTCTCCTTGATTCTTATTTTCCTGTACCCCTTTTTTGTTTTTTTCGTGATTTTTGTTTCTTCCCTTTTTTTTAATCAGCTAAGAGTTTTTTTTCTGTTTGGCATTTCCCCTCACTTTCTTATGTGGAACTTCCTGTCGGCTTATTTTTGTTTTTTTTTTCCTTTGGCAGTCCCGTGCTCCCCTTCTTGGCTTTTAACCCCTCCTAGCCTTTCGTTTTTTAGGTGCTTCTTACATGAGTCTTCTTCGGAACAATCTTTTTTTGATTTTCCTTTGCAATTCCTTTTGTTTCTTATTTTTTTTTTTTTCTATATTTTTTTTTTTTTCTGTCCGTGGAGGCCCGTGGTCACCTTTTTCTCGACTTTTGACTTACTGAATGTAGATTTTCGTCTTTCCCCTCGAACGCTTTTTTTGATGGCCCAGTCGTTTTTTTCCCTTTTTTATTGTTCACTTTCTCCCCCGCGGGGTTTTTTTGTGTCGGCTATACAATGCCTCGTCTTATCTTTCCTTTTATCGTTCCGTTTAAACGCCTTTTTTTTTCTTTTTTTTGCTTTTTTGAGTCGAATTAACCTTTTTTGTCTTTTTTTCATTCTAGTTGGTGTTCTTTTTCCAATGCGTTGGCGTGGATTTTCTCCTCCAAAGAACGATGTTGAGATATCTTTTTTTTCTTCCCCTCTTTTTTTGTATTGCTTGCTTCTGTTTTGCTTCGACTTGTTCCTTTTTTCGTCTTTCTTTCTTTCTTTTCCCCCCTTCAAACTCTTAGACCTTCCCAAGGCGCTTTTCCGTCTCCGAGCCTATGCTTTTTTTTTCACCACCTCGACCCTTTTTTACTTTTTTTTTTCCGTTTCTTCCGCCACACCCAACTCTTTATTTTTATTTGGCGTGCACCTTTCCTTGACCCCCTTCGCCCTGACCACTCCTTTTTTGCCTACCCTCCTACCTGTTTTTGCTTCTCTTTGCACCTCGTATAGGTTCTTTCTGTTTTTTTTTCGTTTAGGGTTTTGAGTTCTTTCACTGTTGACCCAAGCGGCCCCCCAGCTTGCTATTGATTCTGTGTTTGACGCTTTTTTTTGAGATTTTTTTTTTCCATTTGGAGATAAGTGCCTACCCCCCCTTTTTTTGCTTTTTTTTTCTTTTTGTTCTTTTTGTTGGTGAGTTCCTTGAATCGTGGATTCTGCTGGTTGCCTGTGTTTTTTTTCAGGCTCGGTCTTTTTTTCACTTTTTCTGTCTTTGTTTGGTAGGATTTCTTTTTGGAGCGTTCTTGCGTTTTTTTTCGTAGCGGCCCGACTTTTCCTGGTTCGCGTTTTTTTTTTTTAGTCTTTTCCTCTGAACCCCTTTTTTGATTGGTTCGTTTTAGTAGGTTCTACTTTTTCTTGGAGATTGTTGTCTAGGTTTTCGTTTTTTTTGGTTTTTTTCCCTTTTTTCTTTGCGTAGTGGGGTTTTCTTGATTGTTTCTTTTTAGTTTTTTTTGGATTGCCTTTTGGTGGGGGCCGTTTTTTTGTTCAGAGTTTTTCCCTTTTCACTGGGTTCGGTGACCCTTTTTTTTTTCCGGTGTCTTTCTTTTTGAGAAGAATGGCAGGTCTTTTTTTTACGCTCCTCTTGCATCTAAACAACCCCCCAACACCCCACAACCCCTCTTTCTGGCTTCGCCTTTCCCTTAGTCAACTTTTCTGTCCTTTTTCTATGTTTTTTCGTATTTTTTTTTCGATGATTTTTTCCTGGGTTGCCTCGCGGAAGAGTTATTCTGGTGGCTTCGTCCTACCCCCTGCGGTGCATCTCACCAAAGTTATTTTTGCTTTTTTCTTTCTCCTTTCCCTTTTCTTGGAATTTTTGACCTTGTGTTTCCCTTCGTCCTAAGTTTCTTTTTTGATCCTATCATGTTCAGGTTGTCCCTTAGCCTTTTTTGAGTTGGTCTTGTTGACCAAGGTCCCCCTTCTGCTCTTTTTAGTTCTTATTTGTAGTCCTGACGCCCTTCTTCCCCCAGAGAATAAAATTTTTTTTTGCCCTTCTTTTCTTTTTTGTAAGACTTTTGCTTATTTTTTCTTTTTTTTGAATCGAAGCATTTGTTTCGTTGTTTTTTTTTTTTTGAGGTCCCTGTTTTGAATTCGAATTTTTTGAAACATTTTTTTTTTTCTTTTTTGTTTTTCCTTTTTTCTCAGTTTCCGGGGCCCCCGGCGCAGGTTTTTTTAAGATTTGGCCCGTGGACTGTGGCACGGCAGTTTTTTTTTTGTTGCCTTTTAGGCGCCCTTTTTTGTTTTTTTTTTTTTTTATTTTTTTTGGGTTCCCCTCATTTTCGTGTCCCTTTTATCCTTCCTTTTTAATTGTCCTTCCTTTTTTCTTTTGGCTTTCACTTTTTTCCCTTCGTTTGTGTCCTACCACTTTGGCACCCAATACTTCCCTCCAGATGATTTTCCTTTACTTTTTGTTTTTTCCCCCCATTCCCATTCTAGATTGTTTCCCCCCATTTTGGTTTGCGTTTCAGTCCCCAGCTTTCCCTACCTCCCTTTTCCAACAATGATTTTTCTCTCCCTTTTCCGTTGTTGTTTTTTTTTAGTTTGAGCTCTTTTCAATTCTTTTGTCCTGTCATGGTGTTTTTTACGCCGGTCCCCCACACCCCCTTTTTTTAATTTTTGTTTTTCTGGTCACCGACTCCCCAGGCATTTTTCCCCCCACTCCCATTGAATTCATCTGTTTGTTTTTTTTTTTCGATTTTTTTTTCCAACCCCCCCGGCCCAGTTTTTTCTCTCCTTCGAACCCCTTCCTCCAATTAGTACCTTCTTTTGAGTCCTTCCTTCCCCTTTTTCCCCCTCCCCTTTTTTTCCCCTCTCCCCCCCCCCAAACCCAGCCACGCCACACCCTCCTTTTTTTCCCGCTGAGCTTCTTGCCTTCGGCAGGCCTTTTTTCTTTTTTTCCCCGTCCCTCACCCCATTCCCCCTCCTGATTGTATGTCACCAACTCCCTGCGTTTAAGGCCCTTTTTCTCCAAACCCGCCTCCCCACCTTTTTTTAATCGTGGCCAACACCCAAAATGCCACAACCTCTTTTTTTCCCTTTAGGCGTCTTTTTTTTTCCCACTCTCAGGATTCTTTCCCTCTTTTACTTTGGATTCCACAGAATTTTTACTACCCCTCTTGCCTGTCCCAAGTTCCGTCCTTTCGTACAAAATCGTCCACCTTTTTTCCCCTCTTTTTTTTCGACAAACTTCCTGATGCGTTCTTTGACGACTACGATGCTCAAGTTTTCTCCTTCCAAGGATTCACTGGACGTTGTTTTCAAGTTTCATTGCGTCGTGGCGCCGCATTTTTCCCCTTTTTGAGATTCTTTTTTCCCGATTTTTTTTTCCTGCAGAAGTTCCCCAAAGAGAACCTTTTTCTCTCTTTCCCCTGCCAACACTTTCACCCCTCTCTTCCCCACCACCTTTCTCCTCCAAAAATTCTTTCCACAGCTTTCAGCCCCCTTTTCTCGGGTCTTCCGCGCCTGCAGGTCCATCCCCTCTTCCTTTTTTTCACCGGACCCCCACCTTTCCCCAACGCAAAACCTAGGAGGTGAAGTCCTCCCGCCCTACTTTTCTTTCTCCCCCCTTTTTCCACCCCTCCGGAAAGTTTTTCACCCCTCCACTATCTTCCCAATGTTCCTCCACCCCTTTCCAACACAACTTCCCCCTTTTTTCGCGAACGTTTTTCCGCTCTCACGACCCCTCCCCCCCCCCCCTAGACCCTCATCGTTCCCCCAATTTAACGTTTTTAAACACATGGCCCCCATCTAACCCCCCTCTTTTTTTTTTATCCCCACCACACTTGGACGCAGACTTTTTTTGCCTTCACGCCCCTTTTTTTTTTTTTTTCCCCATTCCTTGCTAGGGGGACCCCTGCAGCCGGCCGGATCCTCCCGTTGCCACCGCCGATTCGCCCGAAATTCCCCCCGCCCCTCCGATTTTTTTCATCAGGATCCGTTCACGCTGGTTCACCCCCCGCCCGACAAGCGAACATTTTTTTTTTCAAGTTTTTTCTGCCCCACCTTTTTTTCAAAAAAATTTTTTTCCGCCCCCCCCCCCATCCGTCCTTTTATGAATGCCTTTTTACTTGGCCTTGTTTAACTCCTTTTTCTCGACTTTTTCTTCTCCCCCGGCTTTGTCTTTTCGCTCCTCTTTTTCTGGTTTTACTGTGGACCCCTCCACATTGCCGCCCCCACCGTTTCCCTGGATTTTTTTTCGCCTTTATTCCCAGTAAATTGTTTAAAACTTTTTTTCCTTTGGTGGTCCGTTCCCCCCACCCCCTTTGGATTCTTTGTCATACTTTTTTTGAGTAAAAATATTTCCCCTGACTCCCCAATTCCTTCTGTTCAGACGTTCCAATTCGTGCCCCTCGTCGCTCAGGTCCTTTTAGCTTTCCCCACAAGAGCTTATGTCCTCCCCTTTTTTCTCTTAAAACTCCCAACTTTTTTTTCCTTTTTGGAGTTTTGCATCCAGTCTTTCCTCCGGTATGTCCTTGTTCCCCTTAACCCAAACCGCCCTTCTTTTTTTTTTGGTGAAGGAACCTTTTTTGTGCGAACGCCCGAGCTATACCCGGTTGGGACCTCCTTCACCTTTGGACTCATTCCGAACGGATTGTATTGATATTTTTCTACCACCCTCCCTCCGTCCCGACCTTGTGCAGGTTTCCAACGAAGTGCTTTTCCGGCGTTTCTGTTTTTTTTTGTTTTTTTTTCTTTTTCCTTCCACATCGGTTTTTCTTGCCGTTTTTACCCCCCCTTTTTCCATTCCCTTCCCCTCGACACTTCCTTCCGACTCAAACACCACCTGTTTTTTGTGCGAAGGGGAAACTTTGCCCCCTTTTTTTCAACACCAAAAATCTTGCCTATCCCTATATGTTTGTTTCCCTGGACTCATTGTTCCAACTTATACAACCTACCACCCCCGTCTTTCTTGGTGGTGGCACAGTCTTTCGGCCGAGTCCCGGACTTCCGTACGTTTTTTTAACCCGAACCCACGACCACCCGGATTAGAGCACAGGAGGATTATACTTGCAGTTTTTTTCTTCCTTCTCCCCCAATTTTGTTTTTTTTTTTTTTTTTTTTTTTTTTTTTTTTTTCTTTTTTTTTTTTTTTTTCTTGTTTTTTTTTTTTTTTTTTTTTTTTTTTTTTTTTTTTTTTTTTTTTTTTTTTTTTTTTTTTTTTTTTTTTTTTCTTTTTCTTTTTTTTTTTCCCTTTGATTCCTCAAATGAAACATCGTATTTTTGTTTTCTAATGCTCTTGAAACCCCGTTCCCCTTCTGCTTCCCTTTTTCTGTCCTCGGGGACCTTTTTCCCTTCACAGGTTTTCCAGTTTTTCGCTTTTGATTTCCTTTTCTGTTCCAAAGCATTCCGCCCATCCGTCCAAATTCGTCTCCCCCTCCGTCACTTCGATTGCAGGGGCTTTTTCTTCCTTTTCACTTTCACCCCTCGCTTCATCCCTCGTTTGAAACCTTTTTCCTACAACGGCTGGCTAACCCCCTTTTTTTCTGTCGCGGCCCTTCCACCCTCCCCTTCTCCTTCACGAATCCTACCCCCTTTGAGGGGTGCTTCCCCTCCTTTTTTTTGATTCGTTCCACCCACCCCCCCCCCACAACGATTACTTTTTTTTTTGCGCCTGGATTTTTCCTTGTTTTGTTTTGTTTCCTCTCCATCACCCCTATCTCCCCCCGTAATCCCCTTCCAATTTTCTTCCATTCCATTGGTTCTCTGTCGCCCCCCCAAACTGTTACCTTCAAATCAACCTCTTGTTCTAATCTTTTCCGCCTACTGTTCTTTCCCCTGTTACCACGAACGCCTCACGGTTTTTCCCTTCCCCCCGGCTACTTTTCCTTTCCGACACCAATCCCCGTCTCTCCAATTCAAAACCCAAACCTGCCTTTTATCTCACCCTCCCCGGCGTGTTTGCCGCACTTTGACCCCCTCCCCCCCACCCTGAAGTTCCCATCAGGTGTGGTTCCCCCCCCTAAAACGGGACTGTTTTTTTTCTCCAAAAATAAAAAACTGGCACTTTCTTTCCCTCGTTTTTGACTCCCCCCTGATTTTTGCAACGATTTCCCCTTATTCCCTTCCCTCAGTTACCCGCCTTTCTGGCTCGCTCTTTTTTTTGGCCCTCTTTTTCCTCAAGATTCCTTTTTTCCGGCTTCGCTTGTCCCTTTGAACCCTTCCCGGCCCTGCGAAGGGCTTTTTGCTTTAATAGGCCTCCTCGGCCCTCCTTTACAATTCCCCCCCCCATTTCCCGACAAAACCTTCCACCAACACCCAAACCGTCCAATGGTGTCTTTTTAAACTTTCCACTTCAACGGACCCCGCCGCCCCAACTCCCTTTTCCTGCACCCTATTTCAACATCAATCCCTCGACACTTTTCGTCCCCCCAAAAACCCCCACCTCCCGAGTCCCTTTTTGACCCACTTTGTGTTCCATAAGAATGACGATTAGAGCTGGTTCAGCTCCTTGGTGTGGGTGAGAATTCCGACTGACCTCGTAGCCAGGCCGCTCCCCGACCTCCTCTTAGATTTCCTCTTCCCTTCCTGCATCAATGAGTGTGTGGAGGGATTTGGTTTCCCAGCGATTGTTTGATAGAGGGCGACTGGCTTTCCCCCGATCTGTTTGTTATTGTTGGACCTACCTTTTTTTTAGTCCTTTTAATTAAAGACTTGGCGTCTTGGGTCCTGAAGTTTTTTCCCCGATGTTTTTTTCTTCCGGTGTCCACCCCCCCAGTTTGTTTTATATTCTTCGGTTGTTTTGGCGGCTTCCGTTTCTACCCTCGTGTTTATTTTTTCCAGCCTACCCGACCTTTCTGCTCTGGACCTTGGGATTATCTTTTTGAGCGGTAGGTTTTCACCAGCCTTTTCCTTTTTTTTCTTTCATGTTCCCCCTCGAGTGGTTTTGGATTTTTTTGGATTGTGACCCCGGTTTTTGACAGAATTTGTCTTTTCCCTCTTTCAGGGGGTTCACCCCCCTTTTGACTTTTTCATTTTCATTCTGCTTGCTGTCTTTTTTTTCGCGTGTCGGTTTTTAGTTTCTGGATTTTTTTTAACGCTGTTCTGGATGGTAGTCTTTTTGTTTTAGTGTTTTTTTGGCCGGAGAAGTAGCCTTTTTTTTTTTTTTGTTTTTGGCTTTTTTTTCAGGTATTACTTTTTTTTTTTTTTTTTTGGCGTGTTTTTGTTCCGTGTGTTTGATTTCGTTAAGGGTCTTTTTGACCCCCTTTTGTTTTGAGTGTCCCCCCCTTTTGGGCTGCCTTTTAGTTTTGAGGGTACTGTTTCGCGTTTCCTTTTTAAGTGTATACCGATCAAACATTTGGGCGTCAAAACCCTTCTGGCCCAGGTTTTTCTGATTTTCGTTTTTTTTTCCGTTGGGGTTCAAGCATTTTGCCGTTTGCGACTTCTGTTGAAATTTCGGGAATTTAACCATTTTGAGATTTATGGTTGAGATCTTTTTTTATGTTGGAGGTCTTTCTCCTTTTTTCTTTAATGTTTAAGTCTGACTTTTCCTTTTTTATGTGTTATTTTGTTTGGAAACGTTCCCCAACAGGATTTTCCTTTTCTGCCCATGGCACTTCCCACCTTCATTATTTGGGGAGTGTTTCATTTTCTTTTTTGCTTTTTTTTTTTTTGATTTTGGCGAGAGCGTATTTCGGAGCCGTGTTCAGTTTGGGGCCCTTTCTGTTAGGCGGAGTTTCTCGATTGCCCCCCCCGTAGGGTCGTTTTTTATCGAGGTGCCTTTTTGTGTAATAGTCGTTCCTGTGGGCAGACTGTTATTTTTCTTTTTTCTTGGCTTTTGATGGCAAGGTCTTTCCTTTTTGTAGTTCGTGCCATTTTCCGCATTCGCTGTTTGCCCCCATTTTTCCCCATAAGCGGCCTAGGCTAGCGTAACTTGCCCCTTTTTTTTAAGCTCTTTCCCCACCCTTCGTGCCCCTCTTTTTTTTTCCTAGTCGTGCATCTCTTAGTCCTTTTCGTTGGATTTCAGTCGTAGAGTCCGTATCCCCCCTTATTCTCGCAGTTTTTTGCCTAGTCGGTAGCGATTCGCCGGCCGTTTCTTCGTTTCCCAATGCGAGACAGTCGTTTTCCTTTGTTTCTAGTTTTTTTTCTTGCGTCCTTTCCCCTTTCCAACACCTTGCGTTTTTTTTTTTTTCTTGTTCCAGTGGCAGAAGTTCCCGTCCCCTTGTTTTTGAGGATCTATGGCGGTGCGGACGTGTCCCTTTTTTCACTGTTTTTTTCCTGACTTTGGAACTCATTGGTGTAGTCAATTTTTTGAGCGAGTTTTCACCGTTTGTGTTCCCCCCCCCCCAGGTCTTTCCTTTCGAGGCTGGTTTTTTAAGTTTCGGTTCGTGTGTCCATAACCTTTTTTTTACCTAGTCTACTTTCTGCTTTTTGTGTCCCCTTTCCTGTTTCCCCCCCCCTCCACTTTGTCGATTTGATGGTTTCTTTGATTTTTTATTCACTGGCTCTTTTTTTGGTCTCCTTGGCGGGTTCTTTCGTTTCTTTTATTCCCCCCCTGGTTGATAGGTTTTTTTTCAGTGACGGGCTGGTATTTGCTTTCCTTTGCTCTGGCGACCTTATTCTTTCCCCTTTTTACCCGTTTCCCCTTCTTTGCCACATTTTCAAATCTCTTTTTTTTTTAAGTATCGAGTCCGTTCCTTTATCCTTTTTCCCTGTTTTGGACACCTCGCCCTTTCCGCCGTTCTTGAGTTTCCTAAACCAAAAACCCCCCCTTCCCCCCTTTCGTTCAGTGGTTTTTGCTATTTTCTCCTATCACATTTTGCCCCACCCTCTCCTAACATTCTTCCTCCCCCATCAGGAACTTGGGTTTTTTTTCTTTTTAGTTGGCCGCTTTTTTTTTGTAGGGGCGATCTCCGTAGCTTCCCCTCCCCAACCGTTTTGGAACTTGTGCCCCCCTATTCAGCGACCGTCGCGTTCTTTTTTGCTTTGCCGATGTTCCGGTGAAGGAGCTACCCTTTTTTTCCCCATGCTTCCTTTCTTCCGTTCTCTCAATTTTTTGACGTGGAGATTCCGCCGAGTTTTTTTGTGTTTGCTTTTCTTTTCCTTGGCTTTTTTTTGGGTTCAATCCCCCCCCAGGTTTTTTTTTTTTTTTCATTTTGATGATGGATGGGGTTTTTTTCTTTGTGCTGGGAGAGTTTTCCATTTGTGCCTTTTTCATGTTCATGGTCTCGGGGGGCCCGTGTCCTTCTTCCCCCTTTAGAGGCCTAATTTCGCCCACAGGCCCTTTTCTTTTTTTATGTTGGTTGGTGTTGTCTCTGCTTTTCTCTTGATTTTTTTTTCGTTATTTTTCTTTTCGCGTCGTGGGGGTGGCTTTTTTTTTCTTCTGTGTGGGCTTTGGTTCGGGGATCTTTTTGGCGTTTTCCGTTCCTGGGCGGTGGTTTCTCCCGACTTTCTGCTTTTTTTTTTTTGGCGCGCCCGAAGAATTGCCCTTTTCTTTTAGTCTTTAGGGGCCGTCCTTTTTTGTGTTTTTTTTTTTTTCTGTTTGGGGGGGGGGTTGGGCGTTGTTTTCATCACGTCGATTTGACTTTTCACTTTGTGTCTCTCGCTCTCCTTCTCTTTTTTTTCCCTTCAAACGGAGCTTGCTTTTCCCCCCCCCCCCGGGCGTTTTTGACTTATCATATTTTGTTTTTCCGGTTTTTCCCTTTTTTCGGCTCTCGATCATGACGTTTTTCCCGAAAGACGTTTGTCGTTGGTTTAAGGATTTCCTTTGCGTTTTCTTAGGGATTTCGGGTCTCTTTCAGTCTGTCTGGTCTTTTTCCCTTTTCCCGTTTCCTCGTTGATCTTTCTTTGGGGACGTTCTTTGCTCGCCTTTTCCCTTGCCTCTTTTTTTTTTTATCATTTACTTTGGTGAATCTTGTCTTTTTTTCTTGCGTTATCGGAGGGCGTTTTCCCTTCTCTGGACTTTCTTTGTTTCTGCGGCTGTTTGTTTTTTTGCTTTTTTTGCGGTTTGCTGGTTTGTTTTTTTTTAGTTTTTCATGATTTTCTTCCTCTCTATTGCTTACTGTTTTTTTCTTCCTCTTTAGTGTTTTCCCCCCCTGGCAAGGTTTTGGCACCATCCCTTCCAAGATCGCCCCACGCTACTGCCCCTGGATGTTGGGTTTGAACCCCCCAGGCCCTTCCAACTCGTGGCGGCGTCAGGGCTCGTTACATTTATTTTGGCCCAAGTATCTCTCCTCGTTGTTGTTTTTTTGTCTAGCTGCATATGGCTGTCTGTTCTCCCCGGACCTTCAAAGCATTTGCGAACAGCGGGCCTCTGGAGTGTCAAAAAACCCCCCTCCCCTCATCCCTCTTCGATTTTATTTCTGTCTTGGTTCCCCCACTAGGTTTGCCATCGAGTCACTTTATTCCCCCCCCGCGTAAGGGACGACTGAAAACTTCAGGAAGACAAGAACATGCAAAATATACAGGAGTATTTTCTTTTACCCCCCTCACAAGAAGACCAAACATACCAAGGTCACCCCGCCAGGGTCAGCCCACCTAATCCCCGTTGCATCCTTGCCTTTCCCTCCTGGATTTCCCGATCCGAACCCCGTCCCTTTGCCACACATCGGCATCGCCGTTTTTTTTTCTTGTTTTCCAAATCTAGGTTTTTCTCACAACCGCCGTTCCCTATCTTTAAAACTCCCCTTTTTTTTTTTTTAAAGCTCCCCCTGTGCCTGGCACCCCCCTCCCTCAAGACTTTTTCCCCGCTTGCCCACGCTCAAAACTTTTCCCTACGGGCCGCACTTTGTTCTTAGTCTTCAACTCGCCCTAGGAAACTTTTTTTTTTTTTTCGAACCCAACGGTTTGCCTGATTTTAGGTCCCCCGAAGGCCGCCCCCAGTTCCTTTCCTTTTCCTCACGCCAACTTGTAGAACTGGCGCCCGCCTGAAATACCCTTTTCAGTGAGGGAGTCCCACCCTTCCCGCTTTGTCTTGACTGTGGCCCGATCCCTTCCGAGAGAGATCCCACCCCTTCTCATCGACCCCAAGCCCCCCCCCTCCCCCCCGACCCCCCCACCCCCCCCCTTTCGCGAACCACTTTAAGCTTTGATATCGCGCCCCCGCCCCCTCCCCACCATCATCGGCCCAGTCCCCCCCCCCCGGTCCCTTCCCACCGACCCCCCTCCTGGTCCATCTCCTCCCTTCTCTACCCAAGCCCCACAATTCTTAGTTTTTTATCCAACAACCCAATCCCGCCTCAGTACCACTCCCACTAACCTTTCCCCCTCTCGACCATTTCAACCCAACCATCCCACTTTCCATCGCCCTGGTTTTTTTTTAATTCGGCCTCGTGACCTATTTTTTTTTTTTTACCCCTTTCCCACACTTCCCCTTCCCCTTTTCAACCCCAGGACCCAAAAGTCCCGCGCCAACAACCTTTCCCCCACGGTTCAAGCCACAATTCTCCCCCCTCCATCCTGGACCTGCTCACGTCCACTGGGTTGACGATTGATCCCCTTCCGCAGGATGGACGTTTTTGCCCTCTTTCGGAATTCCTTTTTTCCCCCCCACCCCCCCCTCGCCCAAGACCCTTTTTCGATCACGCCCACCACCGTACCTGCCATTAATCTCCTTCACCGGACCAACCCCCTTTGAACACCCATACGTCCTCCTTAGACTTCCCCCTTTTTCACGTGCTTTAAAAAATTTTCGCCTGACGATCCTACTCGTAAACGGACCCCCTCCACTCTCGCTGGCAACTCACGAGCCCGCACGTTCTTCCCCTGAGGTCCTTTTTTCCGTCCTGATGTTTGCGGTGGTTTTTTTGCTACCTGTTTTCCCCCTGCCGACCACTTCACAAGTACTGTTCTTTTTCTGACCCCGCGTTACCCCGGTCGGAGTTTGTCCCGTCCTATGCTCTGATCCCTTCACCCCAAAATAGTCTTTCTTTTTATTACCGCAAAGATTTTTTTTTGTTTGGTAAGCGAAGATCTTTCGGTAGCCCCCGGAACTCTAGAGACCCCATCTTCCTAGGTCCTCCACCCCCCCCCCAGCCGTCTCTGAACCAGATATCTGTCTTGTGGGAAGCGCCAGCTGCCTCCCCCCAATTTACTCCCCTGGTTCTCCTCAAAGGCCCGACTCCACCCTCCCTGCAGCCATTCCCCTCGCCGTTTTAATTCTTTTCCCCACGCTATTCCACGACGCCTGTTCATCTTGCGACCCCGCACGGCGTTCACTCCCCCCTTCCCGCTGTTTTTTTGTTTCCATTTTTCCCCCCCCGATGGCATCACCGCGTTCCTTTTTTGCCGGCTCCATGCAGTCTTTCACTTTCCCATTTACGCAATTTACCCCCCCCTTTCTCCCCTTTTTCCCCATATCACACCCCAAACATTGTTCCACAGGGACCCTTGCAACTGGAAAAAAAACCCCCTTCGGTCATCGATGTTTCCGAAGACTAGTCTACTTTCCCCCCCTTTTCCCCCCCCCACTACAAACCGCTTTTAAGTTGCCCCGCCGGCGCGTCCCCTAGGAGTCACGACGTCCTAACTTAATCGCTTACTTTAACTTTCGTTACCCTCCGGTGTGCCTTCCAACTTCGACCGATTGGTTTCTGCATCCCTGCCCACAACTCTTCCCTTGGTTCTCTCTTCAACTGCCTGGTCCAATTCCCGCTCCTTTTTTCCCTTTGAAAAAACCGTCCCTAGGCGTGCGTCGAAATTTCGTCCCCCTCCAGACCCACCCCGTCCTTTTACTACATCCTAGCCCTTTCGCCCCCCTTCGGTTTCCATTACCTAGATCGCACCGTCACCTTTCCCCTCCCCCCTCTCCCATACCTTCCCCCCCCGTCCCCCGCGCCCCCCCTTTTTCGCTCCCCCTTTTCCTCCTACGCATTTCCTGCCCTTCCCCACCCTTAAAGTCCTCTCCCCGACGCATTCCCTCTTTTCTTTTTGCTTTGCACCCGGACTTTTTTTTTTTTTTTGAAGTTACCCACACCATCCAACCCCAACAAAGCTCCACCTGTCTCTGCCTCCATTCCCCTCAAACTGTGCGTCGCCTTTTTTCCCCTTTAGCCAATATCTCATTTCTGCCTGAAATTCCACCCTTTTAACTCCCCCCCCAAACTTTCCCCGTCCGGGTTTATGTTATCCCCCCCCACTGCCCAGAAAAATCCTTCACTTCACTTCATTCCGCCTATGTTTTTCTATTTCCCCCCCCCCCCCCTTTTCCCTTCCTTCCAAAGGCCCTCCATAAACTGGCGACCACGTTTCATCCGACCACTGTCATACCACTACAAAATCCTTCCCCCACTTTTTTTCCCCCCCCTTTCATTTATACCCCCTGGAACCCGTCCCCTCCTCGTGACTTCCCCCTCTACCCCCAAAAATCCTCATGATGTTCCCCACAAAACAACCCATTTTGCACGCAACCGCCAGGAGTCCTCGTTCAATTTACCCCCTATTACAATTTCTTTTTTCCCCCCGCCTTTTCCTTTTAGCCTCAAACTTTCCCTTCTTGCGGCAATCGCTTTACAGGGCTTGCTTCTTGGGCTGGCCTCTTCCACCACGCCGTTCCCCGGCGATTGCTCTGCGCCATCACAACCCCTATGTGGCCCTTTCCCCCCCCCCTCCCACATTCCCCCCCTCCGACCCCAACCACCCCATCCCCCATGGGTTCTTGACACTTTTTTTTTTCAATCACGGCAAACGTCCCCCCCCTATCTTCGGTCAAAATCCGTCCCCGTCTTTTCCCTTCTCCATCACTCCAAACGACACACTCACCGTCCACCCCCCAAACTCCAGTTATTCTCTTTTTGGAACACTTTTTTCGGTCTTCTTTCTCTTTTCCTCCATGACTAGTTTTTTTTTGTTATTCTTTTTCTTTTTCCGAGAGTCAAACTTTTTTCGGGATAGTTGTTTTCTTTGGTGTTTCTTGTATTTTTTCTCCGTGACCCGTGAGTTTGACTCAATTTGGGGGGTGTTTCCGTGATTTTGGACCTTGTTTCTCCCCAATTTGTTACTTTTTTTTTTTGGTTCTTTGTCGTGTGCGGATGGTCTCTACATTTTTCCCCGTCAGCCTTCGCCGTTGCGGCTTTCGTGGACCCCCCTCCCGCCAGATGTTACCCGCCTCCCAGCATTCCCACGCCTTGCAGGGCCTCGGTTTGCCAACCCGGCCATCTGGTGGCGGTGTGAAGAGTTTTTTCCCCTTTTTCTTTAATATTGACCTTTTTTTTTTTCAGTTTTTTCTCTTGCTCGTTTGTCTTTTAGCGTTTTTTTTGGCCCCCAGTTCTTTTCTTGTTTAAGTTCCGGCGTTTTTGTGCGGTTCCGGCGGAGACAGACCCCCCTTAGCCTTTCGTTGATGCTGCCGTCTTTTTTTTTCCTTTTTTTTTTGGTAGTTTCCAACCAGTGGATTGAGTCCGTCGCTTTCGTGTTTTGTTGCGGCAGCATTGGATTCATATACTTTCTTCCTGTCCATGACTTTGTGATGTTGATTTGTCATTCTTTCTGGGACCGGCAGACGCGCTCTTATTGGGAGAGCAGGAGAATTACTTTCCTCAGGCTGGTCCTTCTTAGGCTCTCGCTCTGTTCGTCCTGTTGTAGTTGTCTGGTGTTGGTACTTTTTGCGGTGCTGCTCCTTTTTAAGCACAATCCCCTCTATTTTTTCTAGGCCCGCGGATGACCTTCCTGCTGGGTGAGGCCCGCGTTCGCCTGCGGAGGCCGTTTTATTCGGCTTTTCGGCTTTGTATTCCGGGTGAGGTTGCGTTTCTCGTGGGACTTAGCCTCGCTGTACTGTCCCCTAGTGCCACATGTGCAATTTTTTTTCGTCTTTGATTCCCTCATAGTTTTCCCTCTGGCGGCGTACCATCTTCGCTTGGACCATTTTCCCTTTCGCCCTTTTTTTTTTGGGGGCTGACTTTTTCCCCCCCTTTTATTTCTTACACACTTCTTTCACTTTGGCCTTTCAAACAGAAAATCGTCGTGATCAGAGACAGTCGGCGGCCGTATTTCCCTTCTCTGATTACTTTTTTTCGTGTTACTAGTCGACGGGAGGGACCCCGCTTTTTTTTTTCTTTGGGGTCCCCCACCTTCACTCTGACTTTTCTTTGGGAGTTTCCCCAATTTTCGTTTTTTTATTCTTTTCTGATTTCAGATCATACAGAGGACTTTCTCGCGAAATTCCTTTGAGGAGGTCTCTCCTGTGTCCTGGTTAACTTTCCCCCGTCCTATGTGGAAGATGATTTTTAGAGCCGTCGGTGTGACTTTGTCTGCGTTGATTGCAAAACGCGGTTCTTCGCGTTTTCCGTTCCCCCCCGCTGGTGGGTGTCGACTATCCTTTATGAATGTCTTTTTGTCCTCTCAGTTTCCCCCCCCCCGACAGGATGCTTGTTTTTATTTGGTTGAGTTGCGGCGTCGCTTCGTGCTCGTAAGCCGTGGGCTGATTTTATGCGGGTCGGAGGGCCGCTTCCCTCCCCCCCCCCCTCCTATGCTCCTTTTCCAGGTTCATCCCTTTTTTTTAGTTCCGAAGGACGCTCTGCTTCCCGTTGACTTACGAGGTCTTTCCCGCTTTGTTCCCCCCCGGTTTTTCAGTATAAATGATTCCGTTTCTCCTCTCCTTTCCCATGTTTTTTTTTATGCTCTTTTTTTTGTTGGAACGCTTTGGCAGCTCTAAACCCCCCCTCCCCGGTTTATTGTGTTTTTTTGGGCAATTTCGTTAGCCTCCTATCCCCTTCCCCCGTACGCTCCTTTGCTAAATCTTCTGCCCCTTACGGCTCGGTTTTTGTTTGCTGGGGGGCGAGGTCTTTTTTCGTTGGTCTTCACAATAAAACTTTGAACCTTTTTTCCCCCCACTTTTCGTCTCCCTTTCCCGGTTTAGTATTTCGTTTTGTTTTTTCCCGTGACTCTCTGTCTGTCCCTGGTCTTTTCTGGGGAGTTGAGCGAGATGTTGAAATTTTTGGATGCCGCCGACGGTTGTGTTTATCTTTCCTTTCTTGCGGAGGTCCCCCTTAACCCTTCGTCTCTCTTTGGACTTTTTGATTGTTTTTTCATTGTTGAGTGTTGGAGGTCCAATTCGCGGGAACTTTTTTAGGTTTTTGGGGTCCTGGTTCTTTCCGTTTTTTTTTTTCGCCCAGGCGATTACTTGGGTCTGGCTTTGCTTTTAGCGTTTCGAGATGAAGTGTTTTGATTCGCGTTTTGTTTGGTGTCTGCTTTACTTTACACATTTCCGGCCTAAAGGGAGAGTTCTCTAGTTTTTCGTTTTCATTTTCCCTTTTCATTATGGAGTTGGAAGACTGTGGCTTGGCTGCTCCTTCCCCCCTGTCTTTCGGTGTGTTTCCCTGGTTAAAACTTGTTTTGTCCTATGGGGCTTGGGGGATCATGTTTTGGGGCTCTTCCGCGTGCAAGTTTTCGTTCTCCCCCCCCAGAGTTGGTCTCCTTTTTCTCTGCCCCACTTTCTCAGTTTTTTTTTTTCGCTTCTACTTATTCGTGGGGTTGACCTTTTTTTTGTCCCCTGCCTGATTAGCCGTATTTGCTACCCTGACCTTTGGAGCTCCCGCCCCCGCGAGTGGCTAGGTTGACGACCTGGTCCCCTTCCTTCTATTGTGATTCGGGTTTTTCTTTCTCACTAAAACTCCTCCTCCTTCTTTTGGTATGTTTTTTTTTCTATTTTCGTGGTGAAGCTTTAGGATTTTCTCGATGTTCGGCGTTTGGGACTACGAGCATTTCACTTTTTTTTTTTCCCACTCGACAGCTTTTTGTGGTCCGGGGGCGGTGCTGTGATCTTGACGCTTTTCGGCGGGTATTTTGTCCTATGTGAGGGTGCTGGTTTTTATTCCTTAGTTGGCCATTGCCGTCCCCTTTTTTCTTTCGACCGCGTGGCTTTTACCTTTTCCTCCTTTTTGTTCGTTTCCCCCCCCCTCACATCTTAGATCGCCCCCCCCCCCCCTGAGATAAAATTCATGGATTGTTTTTAACCCCCCCCCCCTGCTAGCTTTTCTTCCCCCCCAATCCTTGGTGCTTTAGGGATCACCTTCCTCCACTTTTTTTTCAA
>Ga0179593_1624930_pt1 | contig 17720 bp, 25 predicted proteins | sample CZODoug2_1_08_16_FD_185931 | JGI IMG/M metagenome (GOLD analysis project Ga0179593, IMG submission 185931) | Vadose zone soil fungal communities from Angelo Coast Range Reserve, California, USA - CZODoug2_1_08_16fungal (PacBio error correction) | ecosystem: Environmental > Terrestrial > Soil >... | reverse complement strand
TTTCTCTCCCTCCGTGCCGGCCTGTGGTTGGGTTCTTCCCCTTTTCATTCGGAATTTACAAAAAGTCAGAGAAGTCCCATCTGTTTTTCCCCCCCTACCGGACGGATAGTTTCCCCTTTTTCCAACATGACCTTTTCATTTTTTTGGACTTTTTTTTCCTAGTGAGAGAATCTTTTTTTTTTTTTTTCAAACAAAAATGAAACTTCATAAGCCTCTGTTCGCACTCTTTCCTTTCTGAAAATCTGCCCCTTTTTTTTTCCTTCTTCCTGGCTTTCACCTCCCCCCCCCTCTAGGGCCCAGGAGGAAATTCTCCTTTTTTGGAGCAAATTGAGCTATAAGACCCCCACATTCCCTCACGAGGGCCACCGGTTCACCCTTTCCTTTTTTTTTCGGACGTGGGGTCCTTTCCCCCTCTTTTCTGATTTAAACTTTCTTCCCCCCCCGGGCCTGTGCAAAAGGCACCAGGGGCCGGTCTGTCCCCCCTCCTGACATGTGACCCCTTTTTTCCTCGGGCCCCCCCCCTTTTCCCCTTCGTCGGAGGCCCTTCTTTCCCCGGCCGATCGCGTGGGCGAGGGCTATAGCCTGCAAGTGTCTGTTTTTTCCTTTTTCCCCCGCTTCGTCAGGGCCCTTTTTCTTCCCTCCTTGCGGCAGGCTTTTTTTTTCAGGGGGAGGACAGGTGTTTCGAACATGTTTTTGTTGATTGCGGCGTTCCCTCCTTCTTCTTGGAGAACCCCCCCCCTTTCCTTTTTTTGCAACAACTTTTTTTTTTTCTTACGAGGTGTTCGGGGCCCGATTCTCTTTTCTTTCCGCAGGGTGTCGTGACCTCCTAAACGCGTTCTCCACTTTTTTTTTTTTTTTTTGCCTTTTCTTTCCCCCGAGGTGTTAAGGAAGACAAATTTTGTATCCGTGGCTCCTCTCCTACGCTCGGACTTCCCCCCTTGCACCATCGAGGCGACTTTCTTTTTTCCCGTCACTTACGGAAGGCCGATACTTTTTCATTGCACTATCGGGTCCACTTTTTCTGAGGTTTTTCTCTCTTTTGATGCTTTTTTCGAAGTGTCCTGCGGTTTCGAGGCCCCTGCGTCTCCATACAAGTTCTCCTTTCCCCTCTTTGCCAGATCTCGTTTTTTATCAGAGGCCGTAGCGCCGTCCGCCGCAGTTACTCCCCCCCCCTCCTTCTTCCCCCCCTGTCTCCTCCCCCCTTTCTCAGACGTTCTACATTAAGTACTTTTTTGAAAACCAGCAAAACCTCTTTCCCCCCCCATGCAGCTCTGCTCTCCCCCCCTCCACCAAGTCCCTTTCCTTCTTACACCGGCGTCTTTCGTGTCTTCCCCAGAGTCCGTCACCTTTAGTTGCCCTTTGCAAAAACTTCTTCATAGGGACATTCATTTTTTCTTTTTCTTTTTTGGGACAAAGGGCTCTCCTTCCTTTCGTCCGAGGGCCGGGGTTTTTTTCCTCATTCAGCAAATTTCGTTAGTTCGGATTTCGTAGTCTTTCCTTTTTGCCGGCCAGCCGGCTTTTTTCTCTTTTCCTGCTGAGCCGTTTTTCTGCCCCTCTCTGTTCGGCCTACATTAGTCTTCTTTCTTTTCTTCGGATTGATAACTTTTTCAGATTAGTTCTACCTTCTCCTTCCTTTCTGACAAAAAGTTGTTCTTCCTGTGGTTCCCTTTCTTTTCTTCATTTTGGTGGCGGGCCTTCCTTTCTGGCGAAACTCTTACCAGGACCTTTGTTGAAGGGAAAGTGACTGTTTTCCCCTTTTTTTCTTACCCTTCCTCCCCCCCCCCCCTCCTCCAAGGGGAATTCTCCCCTCCTTTTCCTCGAAGACGGAACAAAGGTGATTTTATCCCCCCCCTTCCCCTCTCGATCCGGCGCCCCCTTTGGCGGCCTTCCTGAAAAAACATTGTCCCTCCCCCTTCCGGCGAAGAGGAAAGCTTGTGCGCGAGGGCCCCGTCACGGTGGTTCCTCTTTTTTTTTTCCCATTTTGCCCCTTCGTCTGCCTTTTTTCGCCATGATGCGCTTTTGCCACTCTCCTTACCTGCGAAATTCTCTTTTTCTCTTTCCTCCCTTACCGTGTTTCGAGATTCTTTTTTTTTTTTTTTTGTAGGAGTAATTCCCTCTTTTCCCCCCCCTTCTCGATGGCTCCCCCCTTCTCTTTTCTTCTTTTTTTTTTTTCTTTCTCTGAAAGGTGGCACATTTTTTTTTCCAGGGGGCGAAACCCCGTGACGTAGTTATCCTTCGCCGTGGACACCAGATTTTCTCCTCACTTCACGGTTGCATTCCCTTTCCCCCCTTCCCCCCACCTCGGCACTCATTGCGTTTTCTTATTCGAGCGACTCTGTGGTAGTCAATCCCTCCCGAATCACCGTTTTTTTTCGCGGGATCCGTCCTTTCCGGATGAAGTTGGTCAAAGTTCTCGAGGGGTTTATGTCCCTCCCCCTTTGAGTAAAGGCAACTGCCGTCAAACCGCAGGGTTTGCCAATGGTTTATTTTCTCCTTTTCATGTTCATTGGAAGGAGCCCAATGGCCATGCCCGGCCTTTCAGGGTACTCTTGTCCATCCTCTTTTCCATTTTTTCGCCTTTCTTTTTTCTTCCCATTCACACGGCCTTCCCCTTTTTTTTTTGGGCCGAAACATGATTTTTCTCGGAGTCCCCGTGTTTCCCCTCGCCGAGCCTCTTTTTTTTTCTTCAGACGATCCGTCTACTCCAATGGGCGTATATCTTTCCCCTTTTCCCCCTCCCTGGGCAGGGAAGGCCCTGCGTAACTCTGCCTGAAAACCCTTCTTTTCCGGTAACAGATCCCCCGCTGTTCCCGAATTCCCTATCTCCGGAGGACGTCACCCTCGACCCCGATGACCCGCGTTTTCCCTTCGGCATTCTTGGTGAGTGCCCTTTTTTTTTCTTTCCTGAATGTCGGCGCAATGGTCGAGGTGCGGGATTTTTATGTGCCTTTCCTGGTCCCTTTTCCAGTACTGAATGTAGACGCTGAGTACAGATTTTCGCCCCTTGTGGCCGAGGGAGTCCTTGGCGTCCCCCCTTTTCAGGCTTTCGAATGGAAGATAAGGCCCTCCTTTTCCCCCGATCGTCGACTTTTCCTTCCCTTTCTCAAAGAAACTGTCTTTTCGGGGCAGAGCGGGGGCGTCAACACCCCCCTTCTCTCCCCCAATCCATCGGTCACAAGCCTTCTTCCTCGTTTCCCTAGTCATCTTTTTCCCCCCTTTTCTGATTTCGCATTAGACTGACCCTTGGGGGATTCTTCTCTTTGTTGCTGTGGCCTTCCTCCCCTTTTTGGCAGGCGCGAACGCCTTTTCTGTAGTACCCCACCCTTTTGTGTCTTCAATAGGATCCTTTTCCCCTGACGCTTTTCTTTTCCTGCATGACGAAACATGCTTTTTTTGGAGCTCTGAGTTTTCTCCCCTCCCTAACCTTCTTCTCCTTTCCCAGGCCATTGTGTTGTGGTTTTTTTTTTTCCCTTTTGTTTCTCAAAGACTGAAGATGTTCTGGTACCCCCTTTTTCGAAGCACCACTTTTCCCTCTTTTTCCCCTTTCTTAGAACCCCCCTCCCCTGATTCGATTGCAAGTCGCCTCGAATGTTCCTTTTCCCTGTGTTTTGCCTCTCATTTGCAGGCTATTCTTTCTTCCCCCCACGGAGCTTCTTTTTTTTCTGATGGAATTGGAGTCCCCACATTGTTGTCCTTTCTTTTTTTCCTAGTGCAATCGCTTCCGTCCCTTGGGCACCGAGTGTTTTTTCTCCCCCCTTTCCCCTTCCCCCACGTTAAAATAGAATTATCATGGCCCCGATTTCTGATGACAGTGACCGTGTTTTTTTTTTTGGCTTCCAACGTCTTTTTTATTCGCTCAAGTGCTTCCCCCCTAATGGCAATCACTTGCCACGATTCCCTGTTTTTCTCCCCCGTAATTATCGCCCTGTTCGCGATTTTCTCCCCAAGCCTGTTCTTAGAAACTTTTTTTTTTTTAAGTTTACATTGAAGGTAACCGTCCGCTGCCCTCCTTCGTGCTCAGAGGGCACACAACTTTCCCTTTTTTCCCATGTTTTACGGCCTTCCCCTAGTTTCCCTCCTGTCCGGTTTGGCCCCCTTCAAAAAGGATAATCGTAGATTCCAACTTTGTGGGCAATTTCCCTTCTTCCTTTCTAAGTTTTAACATTGGCTCCCACCCCACAAGGCCTCTTAACTCCTCTCTTTTTCATAATTTACTCTTTTCCCTTTTTTTTTTTGTTTGTCGTTCTTTTCCGCGGGGCCTTTTTTTTTTTCTCCCTGCGCCTTCGGAATTTTTCTTTTCTTCCGATTATATGTTTTTCCGCCGGGAAACCCCAATCTTTTTTTCCCCTCGGGATGAGGAACATGGTCCCTTTTTTTTTTTTTTTGTGCCCCCGGCTCTCTCTTTTTTCCGGGCAGAGTTTTTTTCCAGAAACTTCTTACGTTGCGAGTTCTTTCAAAGTTTTTTTTTCCTTCTGAAATCGCGTCCCCTTTCTGGCTTTCACTCCCCCTTTTCCTTGTCTCCCCTTGCCGTAGAGTGTGTCCCTCCTTCCCCTTCCCTTTACACCTACAATTCGTGAGTGGCACGACCCTGGTTTCCTTTCTCATTCGCCAAAGGGCTGCACTTTTTAAATTCTCTTTTTTTTTTTTCCTTGCGCCAAGGACGGGTCCCTTCCCCCCAAGGGAGGCTCGATGCACATCTGGCATTCCCCCCTTTTTTTCGACAATGCATCGTGTTTTTCTTGGCCGGGACTCTTTCCCTTCCCTTTTTTTTTTTTTTTATTTAGAAGGCAAGCTGCGCCCGGGCCCACTTCTGTAGCGTAGCATCTTCTTTCGGACCTCCCCTCTCCCCTCCTTTTCAACGGTTTCGAAGCCCATGGGAAGTATTTGGGCAGTCTTTCGTGCCGGCCATCTTCTTTTTCCCGTGAAAACCGGCTACATTGTCTCCTGTTTCCCTCCTACCCGCTTTTCTTTTTTTTCCGATCTCGCCGGAAGAGGGAACTTTTGCGTTTTTTCCTGGGGGCCGCCTTTTCTTTTTCCCACTGGCGAAGATTTCCACACCTTTACGACTTCAATTGGGACCTTGGTTGTCTGGCGCCTTTTTTTTTGGAGAAGGCACCAGTTCCCCCTTTTCCTCCCGATTTCCACACGGCTAATCCCCTCCACTTCGAAGTCTCCCCCATTTTTCTTTTTAATATCGGGCCAAGGGACCTATTCCCTTTTTTTATGCTTGAGTGTGAAGATGGTATTTTTCTTTCGGATCCCCCTCTTTTGGAGGTCCGCAAGGGTCTTTTCCCCTTTTTAAGATATAGAAAGAGGTGGATAGAGCTCCCTTTTTGCTGCCATCGAAGGCTCTTTTTCCCATGGGACTCCCCTTGCCGTCCCGCGTCCCCCCCCCGAAGACGATCTGTAATGAAGTCACCCCCGTAATGATTCCCCCTCCCCCTTTTCCCACTCCCCACTTTTCCCCTTCTGCTCTCAATGGAGAGATGCTTCCTTCCCCCCCCCCCCCTTAAACCAAGACCTGGGCTTTTCCAGCGTCATCGTGCTCGGGGCTTTCCTTTTTTTCCTTTGAGGCGGTCCGTCTATTCTCCCCCCCGGGAGGGCTTTTTTCCTTTTCTTGACCAAGGGGTCATGTGGGCCCCGGTTAGGAGCGGCTTGTTTTCCTTCGGAGTCGGCGATCTTTTTTTTTGGCGGAGTTTGCCCCCCCTTTCTTTCTTTTTTTTCGCGAGAATCATTTTCCTCCTTTTCGGCGTGTGAATGGACCAGATCTCATACCTTTTTTCCTTCCGCGACATGTTCGTCCTCCCTTAGTACCTTTTCCCCCTTTTTTTTCTTCGAATGGCCCTTTTTCCTTCTCAGAATTGGCAGTGCCCCCCCCATGCCCCCATTATTCGTCCTTTTCCCCTTAGTTCCCCTGGAACTCCCCCCCTTTTTCCTTTACCATCGAAAGCCTATGGACCCCAACCTTTCTTAATTCAGGGGTTTTTCCCCCTTTCCGGATTCCCCCTTTTCTTTCTTTCCGTGGAACACCCCCCTTTTTTCTCCCAAGGGGCGAAGGTGGGGCGGAACCCTTCCCGACACCGTGCCCTTTTTTTCCGCCTATGAGTGGCCGCCCGATTTTTTTTTTTCAACACAGTTTTTACACGGTGGTTCCTCCCTTCTGCATGGTGCCCTTCTCTCTCTGCCATCTCCTTTTCTCTTGCCACTTTTTTGGGGATACCTTGCGACCCTTCTTCCTCCCTCCGTTCCGTTGGGTTTTTTGTTCTTTTCGGAGGAGATTGTAGCCTGCCCCCCCATAATTGGGATCTCTCAATAATTGCTTGATTTGCGATCTTTCCCCAAGGGCAAAACTTTCTTCCTCTGATTCTTTTTCTACCACCCCCGTTTTTCAGACCTCTCAACAAGATTCTTAGATTAGCCAAGCCCCACGGTTTTTTTGTATTTGTTTTTTCCCTGGTGAAAATCTTCTCCTTGCTGAGAGGATTCTTTTCTCGAGCACCTTGTTTTTTCCTTCCTCTCACCGGGTCGTAGTCGCGGATCCACCGACTCTCCGGAATCTTTCTTTTGTCATTAGATTTTGAGGGTTGATGACCTACTGTGTTGCTTTCCTTTTTCACACACCTTTTTTTCAACCGCCCTCTCCTCCCAATAAATGGTTCCTGGGACGTTTTCCCCCCATGTTAATGCCTTTCTTCTTCATGGCCCTAATGAACCCACTTTTTTTTTTTTGGGCGCCGAAAATGTAAGCGGTCATTTACCTTTTAGAATCTGTTCCCTCTCCCGACCGGGCGTTCTTCATTCTTCTCGTCGGAAAAGGGTCCCCCCCCTCCTTTTTTTCGAGCCCGGAAGCCTGCGAAGTCCGTCTTTTCTTCCCAATTTTTAAGATATCGAGTCACACCCCTTCCCCTTCCCCCCTCCCGAAAAAACCCTTTTCAGCACCACCTTTCCCGAAGGATTCCTACGATGCTACCGTTTCCTGTATTTCCCTTCCTCCCGGATTGTACCCTCCTTCGCCCCCTCTTCTCATGTGAAAAGATTCCCTTCCTTTTCTTGGTTGGAGTGCCTGTTCTGTCCTTTTATAGAAGCTGCTTTCACCATGGGGTGTTTCTCCTGGGGAGGGGATCAGGTCTCCCTTTCTTTCTTTTTTTCTGAGTGACAGATAGGCGATTCTAAGTTTTTTTTTTTTTTTTTTTGCGGACCGTTGGCTTTCTGCCGTCCTTACTTTTGGCCGCGACGGATCGGTCCGCTTTTTCTCTTGAAGTCCCCCCTGCCCCCCGACCGGTCTTTCGGGAGGATTTCTTCCTTACGAAAAACAACCTTTCCTCCCCCATTTCCATAGTCACCCCTTTTGAATAGAGGGTTTTTCCCCAGGATCTTTCTCCTCCTTAGACTTTTCCCGTAACCGGTGTTCGTAGACCTCCAGTTCTTTTTTTTCGCCCTTCTTCTCCTTATTTTTTCTTCTCTCCCCCCCGGGCGAGTAAAAAATGGGGCGTTGTAATTTTTTTTTTTTCCAAATTAGGTTCCCTTTTTTTTCCTTTTTCCTGAGTTCCCTTTCCCTCCCCCCTTGCGGGGATCTTGGGCGAGATTTCCGAACCTTCCTGTTAGGGTCCCTTTCTCACTGTCGGGACTTTTTCTCCCCTGAACGAACTCCCGGCAAAGTGCTTTTGCCAAAAACGGGCCTTTTTAACCCAAAGTTTCCCCCCTTTATGCGGCTTTTCGGCGCCGAAGAATGCTCGATGACCTTTTCCTTGGTTTGCCGCGAAGCTTGGTCCTTTCTTTTCTTTTTTTCTCCGCACTTCCCACTTCTTTCGGCTTCCCTTTTCTGAAAGATGGACCCATTGGGCCGCCACCTCCCCCTTTTTCATGTACGGCGATGTGGGATCCTAGAGGGCCTTTTCCCCCCCTTTCCCCCCTCCTTGCGCCAGAGTAATCCTTCATTCATCATACCCTTTGCCCCCAGTTCTTCGATGCAGTAAGGTGACCTTTTCTTTGGGGCGTTGATTCAACAACATGTCGGTTCCCCAATTGCTCGCACCACTTTTTCCCTGGCACGGCTCCCAGTTTCTTTTTCGCCCGGAAATCTAGACTTTTTGGTTTTGCTCTTTCTGTTTCCCTTCCTTTTTTTGCCGTTTATTAGGAACTCTTTTTTCCCCCTTTCCGGTACGCGCGTTCATCCCCGTCTCTGTCCTTTCCATTCCCACAAAAATTCCCCCCCCCTTTTCTTGTTGCGCCTAACGTAGGTCCACTTCGACTTTTGTTTCCCGGCGGGATCCCCTCTAATTCGTCATTTTCCTCCAAATGCCGCAAAGGTTGGTTTTTCGGACCCAAACCCCCCCACTCTGGGAAGTTCCCCTCCCCTTCTTTTTTTTTTCCCCCTCCGGTTTTGTTTGTTTGAGAGTTTCCTTCTTTTTGGTTGGGGCGCCAGGGAACCTTTGCGAGTCGGCATTTCAATCCTTCCCTTTTTTTTTTCCGCCGGGCACCGTTCTTTTTTTCTTGACTCGGGTTCTTCCCCCTTTTTCCTTTTGAATTTTTGGCACCCTCCCCTTCTCTTTTTTCGCGCGTACCGGCAAATGGGAACCACTCATCCCCCTTTGACTTTTTGAAGGAACGGCTGCCATGTTTCTCCTTCCCTTTCCCGGGCGAGATTTCCCTTGCTTTTTTTTCCTCCCTGTAAAGGCCCTTTCCCTTTCGTCGGAGGTTGGTGGCGGCAATTGATTTTTTCGGACCCCATCGTTTGAGACAACCGTCCCCCCCGTCCGGTCCTTTTCCCCCTCCAAGGGCTGCGACCTTTTTTTTTTTTATGAAGGAGATTTACTTGTCTTTCCTGTGCCACGGCCTTTCTTCCTCCCCCTCTTTTCACATCGACTGACCCCCCCCAAAGTGGTAATTTTTTTTTTCCATGGCCACTCGTCGGGCAGGCGTTTGCCGCCGATAGTCTTTTTGAGATCTCCTTTTTTTTTCCGCGGCAAAGATCTCCCCCTTTCTGCTTCGGGGAAGGCATTCCTCCTCCCTTTCTTGTGTTCTGAAGACATTTAATATGGTTCTTTTTTTTTTTTTTCTTTGCCGGCACACATCTTCGTCTTCTAACACACTTCCCCTAGTTAGTCCCCACAGGGGGCCCTCCCTTCCCGGTCCGGGGTCGGGACGTCCATCTAGACTGCCGGCCCTTTTTTGGTTACGGCATGCCCTCCCTCCCTCCGGGATTGGGCCTTCTTCTCCTTTTTTACGGGACGCCAGGTCCCCACGGCGCGGTTGACCTCGCCTTTTTCTGCGGGCGAATTGCCCCCCCCCCCAGAGCACCCATTAGCTTTTTTTTCCTTTCCCCCCTCCTTACGGTAATTCTGAAGGTCCGTCCCTATAGGGCACAATTTTTTCTTGTATCTCTGCTTTCTTGATTTGGATTTGTCTGAAGCTTTTTTTTTTTCCCTCCGATGGCCGACCGGTAGGTTTTTTGACAGATCTCGACGCAGTGTGTTTCTTTTGGTGCCGTTCGCTCCCCCCGGACTCCGCCGTCCCCTTTTCCCTTTTCCCGCCGGAGCCCCCTGTCGAACCCCGATCCTTTTACGGTCTACATTGCATACTTCCCCTTCCAACCCTCCACCCCCTCAACTTCTCCATTGTTTCCTTTCTCCCCCGCACTCCACCAAGAAACCTTTGGCGGCGCGATTTGACAAATCTTTTTCTGCGAGGGAGTACTCAGGTCCCCTTTTTCTACAGTACACCCCTCTGTGCAATAGGGCCTCTTTTTCTTTTCGTGAAAAAAGGGTTTTTGTGCCCTGTTAGGCGATCTTCCTTTCGAATACTGTGCCCCTGCGTATCGTTCTGGCGCCGCGGACTTCCCCTTTTTTTTTTTCCGGGATGAAGAAAGGTAGAACTTTGAATACTCCCCTGTAGGCGTTGTTGAATGTGATCTTTCCTTTCAGAATATCTCACTTTCCCCCCCATGTTCGGCTTTCCCCCCTTTTCCACGGTGGTTAATTTCCTGATCTTTGGGGCGCCATGGGGTTCTTCCCCTGGTGGCCGCAACCCTTTCCTACATTATTAGATGTTTTCCCCCTTTTTTTTCCCCGGGAATTCCAAGGTTTTGTTATTCCCCCCCCCTCATATGGAAGCCAAAAATTTCTCAGCTCCTCCCTTTCCCTTGTGAATTCATTCTCCCCCCCTTTTTTTTCTTCCGCGCAAGGGAGAGTGCCTTACACCCTTTTTTTTCGGAGAAGCCGAATTTTTCTTCGAGGTCTCCCCCTTGCCCTTTCCTCGAGAATGGTTGGTCCTCTTTTTTCCCCTGCGCATCGATGAGTTGGCTGGCCCCTGATGGCCTCCCTCCATATTCTCTCTTTTCCTCCTTCCTTCTTTTTTTTTTTTTCTATGTCGCATTTTCCTTTCCCCCTCTTTGTCCCGCGAATATTTGCGCTCGCGAAGGGCACCATGGTTTCGGCCTCGGGGGAGGAAACAATAACCGTTTCTCTATTTTTCCTCTCTCCCCCATATTTAGATTCTTCCCTTTTCGGTGTAGTCATGTTCCGGCACACCCTCGGCCCTGCTTTTTTTTTTTTTAAGAGCCGGCCTTGTGTTCCCTCCTTTCCTACCCTTTTTCGTCGGTCTCTTTTTCTTAATGGAGAAGGGCCCACTCTTTTCGGAGGTTCTTTTTGGTTTTTATTATTTTTATGACCTCCCCCTTTTCCGGCCCCCACTGCCGTCACCACGCTTTGTCTGGGCTTTTTGGCCCCCCTCATGGTAATTTCCTTCTCTTTGGCCATGCGAATGTCACCAACCGGGTTTTTACTCTTGCACGCCCCCCTTTGTTTTTTTAGTGAGGGAATTTTGATTTCTGATTGTAGACCCCCCCTCCTGACGAAGTCGGCGAACCTTTTTTTCCCCTTTTTTTTTTTTGACTGTGCAGAAGAAAGTCCCTCCTTCCCCCGGCCGAGGATAGGAAGACTCAAGGTATTTTTTCAACCTAGTATTCGAGGTACACCCCCCCCTTCAGGGAAGAACCTTTTCCTTCCCCTTGGTCCACAGAAGTTCCAACTTTTCCTGAAGTAACCGCCTGTTTTTGACGTCAATCGCCGGAGTTCATATTACCTAGTTAAATTATCCTTCCGTCCTCCCTTTGGGGCGAGTGCAATTGGTTTTGTTTGGCGACCTTATCTTTCCTTTTTGAGCATGGAGGGACAAATGGTGTATGTGCGTTTTCCTTGGATTTTTACTTCTCAGGTAATGATCTTTTGACGTATGCGTAAAGAATTTCCCCCGGGGGGAGCGGGCGTCCCCTTTTTCTCCCTTTCAATGGACCCTTTTGCGTCCTGTCGGGTTTTTTTTCTTTTCCGGAATAGCGATAAAAACCTCGAGTTTTCAGAGATAGGGGCCCCCCCTCGTTCGGGACTTAGGATGCTTGTCTCCGAAACCGGGATTCATCCCCCCCCCCCCCCCCCGGGAAGAAAACTGAAACAGACCTTTTTTGGCCAAGATAGTTGGTTGGAGCATTCCCCCCTTTTAAAAACAAACAAACCCCCCCCCTTTCCCTTTTTTGTACTCTGTAGAATCCTTCCCTTGTATTGAGCCCCCCTTCAGGAGATATTGGGGCACTCTCCCAAAGGATCCTTCCATTGGAGTATCCCTTTACCCCCGTTGGAAGGGACATCGTGCTCCCCCTCCTCCCGCTTTTCTGCGAAGCTTCCCCGAAAAACCGCTTGGCGCCTGTCCTGGTCGCGATCCTCCCCCCCCCTTCCCGCGTAGGCGGCCCCCGGTTCTTTTTTTTTTTTCTACAAGACTCCCTTGCAGCAACAAACTCGCAGTTCCCCAACTTTGGATGCGACCCCCCCTTTTCAAATGAATTCTCTTGCCTGGTTTCCCCCTCATTGGCGACGATGAGAAGATGGTTTGGCCGCCGCCGTTCTTTTTTTTGTCCCGATAGGAAGCGCCCCTTCCCTGTCTGGTAGGCCCGCCGCCTCGTATTGGCCTGGCGAAAAAAATGCAATTGTCATGTCGGTTTTTTCGTGAATCGAGGGCAGAACTTGCCTTCCTGTCCTTTTTTCCCTCCCTCCCTCATTTCCTTGCCGCCCAAAGTCCCTCCCTTGTCCTTGGCGATGCCAGTGACCCGTGACCCCGTGGTTTTTTTTTCAAGATGTAAGTCTTCTCTTTCCCTTCGCACCACCCTCTTTCCTTCCTGCCCCTCCTGGGACCGACGTCCTTCTTTTTCCCCGCCCGGAATATGAATTCTCCTCCCTTGCGACCTTGGAAGGCCGCTCCTTCGGTATGAGTTTCCTTTTTCCTTTCCCTTCCTTCTCCCTTTTGTCACGGCTCTTTTTCCTTAAAATTCAAACAATTTGATCCTTTTTCCGTCAATAAAGAGGTCCACTTTCCCTTTTCCCGCGGAAACCAGATCATCGCCATTCCTTTTTTTCCACTTCCCGTCATCCTTTCCTGGCGACACACCCACAGGCGGTTATTTTTCTTTTAATTTAAGCACTAAGTTGTGTTGTCTCTTTTTCTTTCCAGCGGAATTTGGTGTGGTTCGCCCGTTCCCCCCCTTTTTCCTCTTCATTTTCCCAGTAATAGACGCTTTCTTTTCCCCTTCCCCCACCGACCGCGGCGAGTGGACCCCTTCGGGAGGGCTTACCTGGTTTCCCTTTTTTGGCACCTGCGGCCTTGCTGCGCGGCGTACCTTCATTTTAAACACTCATTTCCGCGTCTCCTCTGAAACGGTGCTGCATGTCCTAACCGAGGTTTCTTACGGGCTTAACGATTTTTCTTTCTCCCGTTAGGCAATTGCCGTTCTTCTTTTTTTTCTGAGCAATTGATCTCCTACTACATTCGTGGATCACGCACCCTCGGGCCGCACTGAATAGAAAAGGGGTGCTCCCTTTTTTCTTCCATGATGAAGTCAGCCTTTCTCCCTTACGGCTGTTGCCCCTTCCAAGGGGCGGCTAGATGAATTCGAGTTTCCCAAGGGGAATGTTGGGGGATTTCCCCTCCCCCCCTCGTCGGGGGGTGACGCCTCCTCCTTTTTTCCAGGACTTCCCTTCTCAAGATGCGAGGCAAAACTGTATGCCTGTCTGGCGACGGCAGCCTGCTTCTTTTTTAGTTCCTCCCATTTCCAATCCTTTTTCCTTTTTTTTGCTTGGAGCGTTCCCTTCCCCCCCCCCGTCTTTGGAGAAAACCGGATACCCAGTACCGGGGCAGTCCTGAGGTCGGGTCGGGCGTCTTTCTTCCTTTTCCCCTCTCAGAGGTTTCCCTTTCCTTCCCCGAAGCGTCGACTGGCGACCTAAATTTTTGTTAAGAACGGCCACTCTCCGGCTTGCTTTTTCTCCCCCTCGAGGAGACCTTCCCCTCCATCGAGGCGAAGATTTCAACCGATATTACGTTCCTTTTTCTCTCCCGACGAAAACTATTCGGTCTTCTGTCGCGAGTCTTTTTGCCCTTTTTCCCTTTCCTTCTTTTTACAGGCGGTTTGCTCCCCCCCCCCGGGCCGGGACCGGGGTATTGGTTGAAAGTTCTTTGGCGGTGGATCGCGATTTTTCATCGTACGCCGCCCCCCCCTTTTGGACGGGCCAATTCCCTTCCCTTACCTGTAGGAAGGCAGATCTTTTACTTCTACATTCAGTGACTTTATCCCCCCTCCCCTCACCCCCATGACGCCCCCATTGCAGCGTGCGTTCTTCCCCCCCCTTTCCCCCCACCAAGAAATGTGGGGCGGCTATTGATTCCCACGTTGATAGGGACGTCTTTTCGGGTGTTTCCCCCCTTTCCCCCCCTTTTTTTGAGGAATTCGTTCTTACTTCTCCCAAAAGTGTCTGCTGACATTTTTCGGGCGAGGGCTTTTCTTCCCTTCGGCAAGTGTAGTGCGATCGTTTTCTCTGTGGAAGTGGGCGCTCCTCAGGGGATGCGAACGGTTCCCATCGCCTTCAGGTTAGAAGACTGCGTCGTTTTTTCCTGTGACCAGAATCTCCCCTCCTCTCCCCCGTGAAATTCCTCTTTCCCTTCCCTCCTTACTGACCGGTGGTCATTCGGTGGAACCTTCCATGAACATTTTTCCCCGCAACCTTCCCCTTCCCCCCCTCTTTCGTGATGTTGCCTTCATTTGGACTCAAAAAGTCGTTTCATACCCGGACATTTTTTTCCGGTGCAAAAGGGGACTTCTCCTTCTCTCCTTTTCCTGGACGAACCCGTTTTTCTTTCCTCCCCCCCAAAGGGTCTCTTCTCTCCCCTGGCAAAGGGCCCGAGGGCGGAACCCTTTAACCCCCCTGCGAAAAGACGAATTCTGTTTTTCGCAAACACTTTCACGTGTTTTTTCTCCCTTTCGGCTTCTTCACCCTTCCGCGAGGAGCGAAATCTGATTGCTTGCAGTTCAGCATGCACACTCCCCCCCCTCCGTTTGTTTGTTGTTCTTTTTCTTCGCATTTCCCACTTCTTTTGCCAGCGCATCGATGGGTCGCGAATGCAAAATGCGCGCGAGGTTCCCTTTTGACGTTTTTTTCTCTTTCTGCGCCAACCATCTTCGGGATTGCGATTCTTTTTTTCCATTTGTTACGGCCACCTCGCCCGTTTTTCTTTTTTTCGGTCTCTCCCTTTTTCCTCCCGAATCAACCTTCCGTCGCGCGGATTTCGCCCCCTTCAGAAGGAACTTGTCTCGTTCTCTGTTTCTTTGTATTTTTTTTTTATTCTTTCCCTTAAACTTTGGAGTCCCCGGACACTGCCCGTCCCCCCCCTTCCCCCATTAATAAAAATTTTCTTTTGACTGTTGCTTCCCCCCTCATGCCGGCGGACAAATGGCATGCGAATGTTTTTTTTCAGGTACTCTTGCCGTTTCTCTGAATTTCGCGGGCTTCGCCCCCTTAATTGTCCTTTTCTGCCGGACGGGAAGTCCGACGCGAACATGTTCGTTCTTTTTTTTTCCGGACAGGGGACAGCGCCGGCTTCCTCCTTCGGCGCCGATATCTGCCCCTTCCTTTCCCTCAAACTTTTCCTTTCGCCACGGCACTAGCCGAAACCTGGTAGTAAAGGTTTAACGGGACGAAGATTCCCTTTTCTTCTCCCCTTTTTCATGAAGTCCCTCCTCTCCCCCCCCCGGGGGAAAAAGTCCTTCCCGAGCCACTTGGAAGAGCCAATATCCCTTTGTGGAGTGGCTGGCTTCTTCACTTGAAGCACCATTTGAGAGAAATGCTTTCCATTGGGGGTGAGGTTTCAATGGGAGGGTTACAGTCCCCCCCCCCTTCACGTATGGGGGAAAGATCTTCCCTGGGGCGCGTCTTGCCTTTGTTCCTGGACGAAGGACAGGAGGAAGAGAACGGCCCCCCCCCCCCCCAATTCGAGACCCCCCCTTTTCCCTCCTCCCGAGTTACGAGATGGCCAGCGACCCCTGGACTTTCGGAGTCGGGGATCCCTTCCCTTGTCTCCTACAATTCCCAAGGTCACACACGCAGTCCTTCTTGGGCACCCCTTTTTTTCTAGGCCCTCTCACTAGTGAACCCTAATAAAATGTTTTCCTTTAGGATCGATTTTTCCTGTTGCCTCCCTCCTTCCTTTTTCCCTTTGAGCTCTTGCCGGCACCCGCTCGTTTTCTTCCCGTAAAAAGCGTTTCCCATTAAATCTTTTCTCCGTCTACTTGTTAGGCATTTTTCTCTGTTTTGAACCTTGAAGAACCCCTTGGGCTGCTTCTTCGATCCCGACACGGACAACTCTTTAGGAGGAAAAGGTTTTGATTAACTTTACTCCCCTTCTTTTCCTCCCCCCCCCCCCTGATGGCAGGGCAAGCGCAGTTTTCAAATTTTCTTAGTAGAACCCTTTCCCATGATTTCGCTTTCTCTTTTTTTTCTGAAGAAGACTCTTCCCCTTTCGAAGCGGTTTTTTTTGGGTTTTTGCAGGAGGGCCCTTTTTCCCCCCCCCCTGGCGAGCGGCGGTGCTTTCCTCACGGGACGGATGGACATTTTTTTTCGACCAACATTCCTGTTTCGGGCTGCTTTGCATCTCAGCCCCCCCTTTCCTTTCACCAAGGCCCTTTCCTTCCCCTTTCCCGTTAAATATACTCAATTCAATGCCGCCACTCTTTGAAGTGAAACCTTTTTTTTTGCTCACGATTTTTCTTCTTCTTCTTTTTTCTCCTTTCCCCCCATTGATCGCCCCCATTTCCCCCCCTCGGCAATGGCCTCCTTGGCCGTGATGTGAAGTTCCCTCTTTTTTTCATCTCGAAGTTTCTCTCTTTTTCGAACCTCCCCCTCCTATAACAAAACTTCGTTGGGCTACGAGAGAAGGCAGCTTTTCCTTTCCCCCCAAAAATTCACCCCTTCAGGTTTTCATGTTTGGAGCCTAAAGGGGATTGTCTTTCTGGTTTCCCTCTTTCCCCTTCGATGACTTTGTTTCCCCCTTTCCATGCGCTTTTCCTGGTCCCCAAAAAAAGGCGCCTGCTTCCCTTCTCTTTTTCCTCCTTCCCTCCTTTGTTGTTTTCTTTTCTTCCCTTCCTTGCCTGTGGGGGGCGCCCCCCTTCCCTTTTGGCATTTTTCCAACAAGTCCATCGGACGATTACTTTTCCTAGGACTCTTTTGGAACAATAGGGAGGCGGGCACTTTTCAATTTGGGCCGCTATCTTTTTCTCTTTCGTCCAGGCAAAATCTTCCATCCGCGAGTTCGAAGAATCTGATTTCCCTGAGACACGGCGGGGACTTTTTTTTTTCCCTCACTGTACCTGGCCCGGTTCCTTCCGTCGGAGTTTCCCTTAATTGTAGCGAATCGACTACATAGTGTCCACCTGCGGGCACGGTCCCTTTCCCCCCTTTGCTGCAGGACGTGGGCGGTCTCCCCTTTCCTTTAACGGGCGTCTAAGGGACGGGCATGTTGCCACGGTTTCACCATCACGCAGGACATGACCAGTCTTTTTTCTCCCCATGCAATCGTCGGCCCTTCTTCCCCCCCTCCTTCCGTGGGCGCTCCTCTTCTCCCTTTCGGCTGCGCGGGCACCCCGCTTCGTCACTTCCATTTTTGCGCTCGAATCCTTTTGTTCCGGAAGCCATTTTCTTCCTTGTGTGCTGCTGCGTGCTTCTTCGTCTTTGAGAAACCCACGGCCTACATGAGGACCTTCATACGCCCCCTTTTCGTGGGGCGATCTCCTTCTTCTTGCCCCCGCTTTTTTTTTTCTTTCTGGCACGGCAGGTAACTTTCCCTATCTCCCTCGGTGTAAAGACGCCCTTTTTTCCCGGTTTGTGCTGCCCTTTTCCTCTCCTTCTTGAAGGGCCCCCCCCCCTCCCATCTGAGGGCCGACGTTCCACGGTCAATTAGAAGGACGATTTTTTTCCCCCTATCGGTCCCCCCTTTACTCTTTTTTGCTGCGGGTGAAGATGGAGTCCTTGAATTTTCTCAGCAACGAGGCCCCCCCTTTCTGTTCCTCTTTGGACTCTTCTTTTTTTGGATAGAGTAGGCTTTGCCTCCGACAGAAGTCAGGCCGCCCCTTCCGCGAGACACCTGTCTCTCCTCTTGTCCCCTCAGGGACGTTTTCTCCAAGTTTATGATCCCCTAAAAGGAAAATTCACCCCCCCCGAAGAATATACATGGTCGCCTCTCCCCCCTTTCAAATCCACCACCCTCTTTCTCCTCCTATGAACGTCCTTTTTTCCCATCCTCTTCTTGCGATGGAAGTATAAGGTCCATTCACGGCCCCAAGGGAGGAAATTTCGGGAGTTTTTTCCCCTGGGATGCTTGTGGACCCCATTTCTTCTCGTTTTCAAGTG
>Ga0179593_1469203_pt1 | contig 17720 bp, 23 predicted proteins | sample CZODoug2_1_08_16_FD_185931 | JGI IMG/M metagenome (GOLD analysis project Ga0179593, IMG submission 185931) | Vadose zone soil fungal communities from Angelo Coast Range Reserve, California, USA - CZODoug2_1_08_16fungal (PacBio error correction) | ecosystem: Environmental > Terrestrial > Soil >... | reverse complement strand
TTTTTTAACTGTCGCCGAAACACAACCCGAAGGGACCGTCTGGCGGTCCGGCAGCCATGTGTGCTCAAAAAAAACAGTGCACATCACGGCTCCTTTGTTTTGTAACTGGTCCTCTTTTTTTAAATGTGTCATCATCAATGGGCAAAGTTCTGATGCGGGGGCCAAACCGGCCCGGCGAGTCGTACTTCAAACACAACTGGTTACCTTTCGCACCAAGAGGTTTCCACAGCTCCAGGTGACGAGTCTTGTCCTACAAGCGCCCTGAAAGGAGAGGGCCGTGCGGCGTTTTGCGTGTATCTGAGACCCACAACTAACTTTTTCATGGGTCATCCCAAACTTTGATGAATTTTATGCGGCCCTGTTTCACCCCCATATTTCTGCCGGTTTTTCCATTTCTTACGGCGTGCCCTGGTTTTCGAGGAAGAATACAGAAAGTCGTGGCAGCCGGTCCTCTAACGCTATGAGAACCGGGCCTCCAAAACAAAAAAAAACCACAGCGACGGAGTCGTTCTGTCGATCGCAGCCGTGCTCCGGTTCCAGCCGAAAACGAGTACAGAGAAAATGGGTCGCGAAGTTTTGTCGCTGCTTTTTTTTTCATGAAGGAAAGGAGCCCTCTTTACCCCCAACTCCACCCCCCCTCATAGTCGCAGCCGCCACCCTAACACACTCTCCCCACACTCCCCCCTCAGGTACTGTCCCCTACATATGTACACCTGTTCCTCCTCGCATCAACCTTGACCTTACCACGTCTCCCCCATCAGTTACTCACCACTCCTTCCTCCCTTTTGTTCACTACACCACTCTCTTTTTCTGTCCCTACCCCGCCCCATCGCCCTTCCTGCACCATAGTTTTCTAGTCCAGGTCCCATCATCACCGGCCACTCTCCCAAATCCCCACTCCTTTACCACGCTACCCCCCCTGGCCGTAGTGTCCCCCCCCCCCTCCTTCTTTTTTCTCGTCCTGTCACCCGCCACCTCCTTTGTCTTTCTCAACCTTTCTCCGCTGTCGCCTCCCTCCTTACTCCTTTACTTTGATCGCATGATTCTCCCCATCCAGCCACTTTCCCACCCTTTGTCGCATTATCTTCCCTTCACTCCCGTCTCTTTTCCCCTGTCCTCATCCCCACTTCCCTCTCGTTTCTCCTCCGCTCCCTCCCTTCCGCTCCCTTTCCCCCTTATTGAGTCTTCCCGTCAACACCTTTCTTTATCCTTTTCTCCCCCACCTACCCCCTTTTCCGCCTACCACGCTCCGCTTTCTCCTAGCGCACACCCTCATCTCCCATCCTACCCCCCATCACTCTCAATTCCTCCCGCCCCTTTACGCCAACCCCCCTACCACTTCCACCATCTTGGTGTCATACCCTTCCCCCTCTGTCTCTCCTCTTGAATAAGCTGTTACCCGTCTCTTCCTGCTTTCATAGCTATCTACTCAGTTCTTGTCTTTCATTTCCACTGTCCCCCTCCCCTACGTCCACTCAGCCCCCACCTCCTTGTAGTTATCTCTCTCCGAGTCACAGTCTCTTACATTCCTCCCCTACCCAACCACTACCTTCTCCTTCCCCCTTTGGCTAATTTCTACTCCCTTCTTACATATCTCCCTTTGTCCCCCCGCCCTCCCCTCAACCTTCACCCCCTCTCTCCCACTTGCTCCTATTCACCCCTCTTCCTTTTCTTCTTTATACCCACCTCCTCCCCCCACGACTCCTTTCCTTGCCATCTTCTTTCGTTCTTTCATTCCGACCAAGCTAACTATTCCACCCACACTTCATCCCCAATGTCCGTATTGGTTTTTCTACCAACCCCTCTCGTGCTCTTCGCTTTCCCTCCCTCCCGTCTTCCTCACTTTTTCCTCGTCAACTTCGGTCCTTTTTCTCTTCTCTCCTCCCACCCCAGCCCCTCCCCACCCCCACCCATTTCCTCCATGCCACCCAACCCCCACTCTCTTTCTTTCCCCTCTCCACCTCATTCCCCCCCTTTTCTACGTCTTTTCTTGCCTCCATCACACCCCCCTACGCCTCGGTACTTCCGTCTCCCCTTCCACCTGGCACCATCCCCCCATCCCTATCCCCCACATCCCACCATCCTTCAACCTGGTTCTCCCTCCCTCCCCTCCTTAGAACCCACTCCCCCCTCCCCCCATCTCCGTCCACGTCCCTCCCGCCCTTTATCCCCGATCATAAGGCCCCTAAGTATCCTCTCCTCCCTCCCCCCCCTGTCCCGAACCCCCACACCAACCCTCCCCATGCACACCTCTGCTCTGCCGATTCTCGCACCTCTCCTTCCCCTCTCCTCGCCCTCACTCCCACATCCCCCCTCTTCCCGCCAACCCCCTTCTTGTCTCTGCTTCCCTCTCCTACTTCGTCTCCCCCGCATCGCTATCTTGTGCTCAATCCCACCGCCTCCCCTAGCTTCCCTCGCCTGTATTCTGTCTATCTTACTCTACATCTCTCCCCTACCCCCCTCACTCGATCCCTAGTCGCCACAGCTCCACTAGGCAATGGTTCACACACCCCCACTTGTCACTACTTCACTTTTTTTCTTTTACCCCCAGCTTCCCTTCCTCAATACACCCACCGTTCTCCTCCCCCTTTTCAATGTACGGTTCCACATCCCATTCCCCCCATTTTAGACTGTAGCTCTTCCCCTTCACATTTCCTTCTTGTCCAACCTCACCTTCTATCTATGTTTGTAACCCATCCTTCCTGCCTTTTTTCATTTCCCAAGTCCTTATTACCCCCCTCTTATTCCTCTGTTTCCCTGACTCACCTCTACCATATGGTCACTCTCGACTCCCCCCCCTCCCCACCTCACCATCCCCCTTCCATCCCGGCTGTCTGCTCTTCATTCCTCTCCGCTTCCTGCACACCCACTTACCCTAACTCCCGGCCCCTCCATTTCTCCCCTGACTGGATCCTCCTCTCCCCACCCCCCCCCCTAGAAATGTCCCCATTCCTTCTTTCACTATGATCTTCTTGGGGTATATGTCGCGCCTTTTTAAGTTTTTTTGTACCCTGAAATTTGAGGATAGGTGTGACTCGCCCCTTCTTTTTCCATGGTCTGTTGCTGGGCTTAAGGTCCTGTCTGTTCACCCCCCCGCCAAGGCATCTCAAAAACCCTTTTGTTCTTCTGAATTGTTTTGGAATGTCGCCACCACGTTCTCCTGCTTCTCCTCGGACCCTTTACTGACAACGCCCACCCTTGTGCGCCTTACAAAGCTGCGCAGACTTTACTTCCCCTCCCAAGCTGTCCGTAAGAGGCTTTCTTCCTGTTCATTCCCAAGATTACTGTCTTCAGGGGACCCCCCCCCCCCAACCTTCTGGGAGATTAGGGGGCCTTCCAAAACTGAAACTGTCTCCTCCTTGTCTGTCCTGAGGTTTCCCTCTCCACAATAACCACCTCTCCCTAAAAAAGTTGCCCCTCCACCCCTTGTTCCGCAAGTGATTTGGGGGTGGGTGTTGAGGGGGACTCCCTGAACGTGGCCCTTTCGCACATCGACTTTTAGGTTGTTGTTCTTTCTTTTTCAGGAAAATGCTTCCTCGTCCTTTAATTTTTGTTCGTTGGTCGTCTACTTTGTTCGTTTAACTTATCTCGTTTCCCCCTTTCTTTTAAAAATTTTTCTTCTCTGGTTTTCATCCAGTGAGCCCGAGTGTCTGCCTTCCCTTTTCACATCAAATTTGACTACCCTGGTTAGTGTCAGTTGTTTTATGGCCCGACCAAAAACATCTGAAAACAACCCTCCCTCTCAGTCCCCCACGCCTTTTTAACGGTTTTGGCCTCTCCTGCCTTTCCCCCCAAATCTGCAGGTCCCGCCCCCCGATCCGCCGGTGGCTCGGCCTGCGGGAAGGAGGATCCATACCTTGAAAATGCCTCCCAACTCTTTTTTTCGCTGCTACTCTCGGACTGTTCTCACACTTGTGATTTAAATCAGCTAGCGGTCGAGACGGGCATGTTTTCGGACTCCCCGACGATTTTTCCCCTCCGGTGTTTTCCCTTCTGTGGACTTTCTGCAGTCAATAGGCCAAGTCTCCCCCCAACCCCCTCCCCCCCTCTTTTCCTGTTATGCACAGGGTCATTCTGGGGGCGTGATGATTTTGGCTGGATTAGCATCGGGGTGGCGTAAAATTTGGACCTGCGCATAGGCTGGCATATGAGGGGGTCTCTCCGGGCGTTCGACTTTTACTGGGGACTTAGGTCAACGTCTCTGCCTCACCACTTTCCTCACTGTTACAAGTTGGGGAATAACTGTGAGATTGCTGCGTTGAAAGGGCGTACAAGTACCCCCTGGCGCCTCATGGCTTGCCCCCCCTTCACTGCTCATTTTAAGGGCAAGAGTCATTCGCGACCGGTTACGCTTGCCGGCGCCACGGCGGCGTTTTGTTCCCAGAGGGTATGGGCCTGGTCCTTGGACAGTTGACCGGGGTTTCCCCCCCTCCCCTTTCCCATTCGGTCTGGCCCATGGAGGGGCTAGGTGGTCTCCTTTTTTCCCCCCACACCTATTCCCCTCGGCAAAAGTATCACCCTCGTGTTTGCCGGTTTGTCCAGTAGTTTCGATTCAGGGAATTTTGCCGAAGTCGGAACTTCCCCTTGGAATTAACCCCGGTTATCTCTCCATCCTACTCCAGGGTACGCACGTTTTGAAATGCTTTCCAAGTTTCCTTTCTTTCCCTGAACCTCTTTTTTAAGAGAAGTTCCCCCTCAATTTGTTCTTTTATTAAATGCCTGACTTGATTTTTTAATTTCATTTACGGCGGTTGGTTCTTCTGGTGCCAGTCTAAGCCCTTTCCTGGGTTAAGGTCAGGTTTGGTGGAGTCCCCAATCGTTCTTAACAAAGCCTTGGCGACCAGTTGTCCTTGGAGGTTTTCATGACATTTGGGCGTGGTGGCACACCCCCCTTTCGGGTATTCCCCCCCTCCCATGTGTTGCATTTGACGATCTCGTGCTCCACAACACCTGCGTTCCCATCTTCTGTTCGTCAGTCCGGTTTTCTTCTAGCAGGGACAGTTACGGTCGTGTAGGAGGCCTTTTCTCGTTCTTTGTTTAGGTTCCTTCTTCTTCGTGTTCGTTTGTCACGTTTTTGGAGCGTAAGGTCTGGGTTCACCCCCTTACTTGGGCGGTTGCGTGAGCCGGAGTAGGAGGCCGTCCCTCCTCCCCTTTGTTAAGTTCATTCCGTCCGATCTGGTGGATGGGCCGCCGCCACTGCCCTATTATAGTTTGTTTTTTTTTGTCTTGTTGTTTTGAGCGATGTCGCAGTGTGGCCGTTCTCCCTTCCTACGCTGCTCGCGTTTTTTGCCCTTTTCCTTACAAAGGGGGGTAGCCCCCTCCTTGCTTACCGTATGTTGGCCCCCGTGCCTACGCCCTTCCTTCCCACGTTTACCTTTCCCCGAAAAGCCGACACATGAAGCCTTCTTCCCCTTTTTCCCGTTCGTGGCGAAGCAACCTCCTCTTGCGTCACCTGATTGGCGGCGGACAATCCCCTTCCGCCGAGGAGCAAACGGTTTTTCCTTCCTACCCTTCAGGTTTTCCTGTTCCTCCCCACGAGTGAACCCTCCCCTCCACACGATTTTCTCACTTCTCTTGCGGTGTGGCTCCCCCCGTAGTGGGCACCAACGACGTCCGTTGCGAACAGTACGAAAAGTCGCCCTCCCCTTGGGCACCTTTCGCAAATAAATCCCCGTTCCCCGAATTCGTAGGCCCCCTGGTGTTCTTTGTAAAATACAGTGCCCCCTTTGATTTTTTCTCTTTCCAGGGCCTCAGTCATTGCCTACCTGCTATACCCCCCGGGTTTGGGCCCCATGCGACTTTACCTGCTGGTGCTGATTTTCTCAGGTGATCTAGTGTCATCATTTTAACAAAGTTATGGCTTTCCTGGGCCCCTCCGTGACACTCCCGGCAGAGGAGGTGGAAGGCCGTTGCCGATATAGATTTTCCTTTTTTTTGTTTTCCCCGTCTTGCCCCTCCTCAATTCAGAGGCTCGCGGATTCCAAAACTGCATACTCCGATACCCCACTTAACTTGGCCATAAAAAGTTTGTCCGCAGAATTGCGCTTCTTTCTTTCAGCCCCTAATTTTTCTCTGAAAGATAACTGTAACCAATGACCCCCCCCCCCCCCCCCCCCCCCCCCCCCCCACTTTTCTGAACAGCGTTGTTTGCTGCACTGGACCGTCCAACGGGTTGATCAAGGCTGTGTAACGACTTTGTTCAGAACCTTCGCTGTTGGTCCCCCTTTGTGTTTTTGGAATTGTTGCGGCGAGCTTTTCCTTTTTTCCATTCCGGCCCTTCACGCCCGGTTTGATCAACACACAAGTACCAGCAGATTCGCTCTTATCATTTTCTGCCTCCCACCCCTATTGGCCGTCCGCCATCATCCCTCCTTTCCCCCTGTCCCTTTTTTTCACCGTTTTTGTCTCGACAGAATACTTCAGGCGGAAGGGTGTTCTCCTTTCCCCCTTGTGGAATGCTAGGATTCGATAAACCTGACTTTTTTTACTCCGTTTTTTTTAAACTGCGCCCAAGACAACATTTTTTCTTGCGCCGTCCCCCCGCTCGAGATGGGTAATTTGTTTTCTCTGGTTCATTGATATCGTCTCGTTAGTTTGGGCTTCCTGGTATTTCTTTACGCCCCATTTTTTTCGCGTGCCCTTCCTCTTCTTCCTTACTCTATTTCGGCGGGCCCCCCTCGGCTACAGAGCGTTTCTTTCGCGTATGGGGTTCCCTTGTTCAGTTTTTTTTTTCTTCCGTCCTTCCACTAACCCCCATGTCCCAATCCAAGGGTAGTCAGTGATTTGAGATATTTTTTTGGTTTTTGGTTTTTTGGGTAACCGGGGGAGACGAACCACCTTTTTTTTTTCCTTTTCCCCTCTGCCTAGAGGATACAGCCTAGTCGGATGATTACAACCAAAGTAAACGTTTTTTTTGTTCCCGTACTCCCCCCATTGCCTTGGGAATTGAGGATCAAATTTCCTTTGTCCAACCCGGTTAAAACCACTCCGTTTCAAGTACCTTTATGAAGTTTCCTCCCCCCTTTTTTCCCCCAACCCCTTCCAAATTTGGGGTGCCTAGGTGTGCTTTTTCTTTCTTTCCTCATTCCCTATGGATTTATGTCCCCTCATTGGGCCGGTTGATGTTTTTGTTTCTTTTGCAATCTACAGTACGCTTGGATACCCCTACCTTCTCTTTCGTGTGCCCCTCAATTTATTGCGCATATCTTTTCGGGGTATTTCTTTGAAATGGACGCCCCTACCTGCAGCTTGGCGCAGTTTCGGCGTCCCCTTCCAGCAGTTCTGCTTTTTTTTTTTTTTTTTCTCTTCCTTGGTGAGTCATGGAGCCATGCAGGACTCACCGCGCCGCCCCCCCCTTCATTTAGTGAGATCCTTCGTCCAAAGTTCTGGCCCTTGTTCGTGTTCCATTTCCCAAGTTGGTTTCTTTTCTTCCCACCAGTGCTTCCCCAGTCGGCAGGTTTTTTTCTAGATATCGTTATGTTCACCGTGGCGTGAGCCCCCCCTTTCTGAGATACAGAGGTTTCATGTTTCCCCCAGTCTTTTTTTTTTGTTGCCCCCCCCCTAGAGAGTTATGCCGCTTATTTTACTCTCCCTAACCAATGAACTTCATTTTCCCCCTTGACCTTTTGCTGTTTGACTAATGGGGAATGGTCCGCGATAGACCTTCTTTTTCTCCCCCCACTTAGTTTTATTTGTGGTAATTACTTAGAAACACGGCTATGATACTTTTTTGCCTTTCTTTATCCCAATCTCGTTAATTGAGCTTTGACGTCCCCTTTGGGCCAGAAACCCCCATTTGTTACCCCCAGGGAACCACCTTCTTCTGTTTCTTTTACTCCTTTTCCTCAGCTTTTCGGCATTGTTCTGATGATTCCCCCTCTAGAAGACGTATCACTGTTCCGGGCAGTTTCCCCTTTTTTGCTGTTCCCCCTTTCGGCAATTGTTCTGGTTCCAACGCTTCCGCCAGCGGTTCTGGTCCTGGTCCTGCTTTTCCATATTCTTTTAATCCTGTTGGTGTTGATTATCTCCTATTTTTGAAAGACAACGCGACCCACAAGTCTGTTTTGTTTGTTTACGACGCCCCCCCCCTGCTTGGCGATTTTCCCCCCACCCCCCATTTCAACACGTCCCTAATTTGTGGCTACGGTCGGATCCCTTTTTTTTTTCTCATAATCAATGCCGAAACGTTTTTCCTTTTCGGTTTCATCACAGCCCGGCGAGTCGGGTTTTTTTTCCCCCCCCCCATTTTGAAAACCCCCCCACACCTGTGAGAACCACCGGAAAGATTTCCCTCGGCCCCTTCCCGACTTGTCTTTTGTCGACCGCACGACAAGAGGCTAAACCCGGGTGGCGTTTGTTGGATTTTTTTCCCCAACAAAGTCGCGGCCCCTGTAATCCTTTCCTGTTTTTTTGACCTGTTCACCCCCCCCATTGAGCAGGAGAACCTTCCATCATTTTCCCCCTTTGTGCTTTTCCCTCGAATGTGTGCCGTACCCTCTTTTCGCAACTCGAGATTACTGTCCCCCTGTACACTTTTCAAAAAAAAACAAAACCCCCCCCCCCCGGCTCCATTTTCGCGCGTTTTCTGGTTTCGGCGCAGCAGTGCCCGTTTAACATTCCCACCCTCCTGCCGGTTAGGGACCAAAATAAAGGTCTAGTGGTCCGCGCGTCTTGCCAGCCACCTTTCACAGGCGTTCCATCACGGTTCCCTGCCTTCCTCCTTTTTTGCTACTTGCAATGGGGCAGGGGTTGTAAGTTCCCTTCGTTTCCGCCCCCCCTCAAACATCACCCAAGCTAGGCGTTTTAATGCCTCATCCCAGCCCGCTCCCCTGCCTTTAGTTTTTCCATTACTGGGCACCCAGCTACCCCCCCCCCCCCTCCCCTTCCTTTAACTGTTAAGAATACATCCCCTCGGCCCGGAAGCCTTTCCAGTTCCCTTTTTGCCAGCTTTTTTAAAACTTCGATTTTTCTAACCAAAACCCTCTCCCTTTTTGGCGGGCCCACCCCTGTGACCCCGTTCTCCTCCTTATTGACGAGGGGCCCCCCGTCTCCCCCCCCCCCAAACAACAACAACCCTACACACTCCCCACCTTCTTCCCTTCCCCAACTTTGTTTGAATCAGAATTGGTGTTGTTGATGAGGGTTCCTGACTCCCTTTTTCTCCCCCTTTATTTTTCTTGATTTTTTGTGCGTTTTCTTTCATTTGGGTGCCAGGGTCTTCCCAATGACTTTTCCCCCTCAGTTGAAATAGAATTTCGTCTAGCGTTAATTTGGCTTTTTCCCCCTTTTTTCTAGCCTTTGGCCAAATCTCCTGACCACAGGGATCCATTGGACCTGTGATCCCCCTTTTTCTCCCCCCCCATTTCTGACTCCAACTTGTTTCGTTGGTGTTTGGCTTTTCTCCCCCCTTGTCTTTCCCAATGGACCCTTTCACTCCCGGCTTCAGACAAACTGTCTGGCCGCGTCGCTTGCCTCAGCATGACCGAACGTGGCGGCAAGATCCTTTGTCCGCTGCCCGCTCATTTGAGCGGCCTGGCACAAACCATTTCCCTCCTTCCCCCGGTGGCGGCGGCTTAACGCGAGTTTCCAGCGCCTGGTTGCCCACAGAGGCCCCCAATGTTAGAGGTCGTCGCCTCGACATGTTCTTGGTGCTTCGGGCAGACACTCCCCTTTTCCTCGCCCTTTTTTGACTTAGCGAGCTATCCGTAAATCGGTGCCCAGTAACACCAATAAGATTCTTTCCCTATCTTTCTCTCCCCCACCAGGACAGGTTTCAGGCCTTGTTTCTTTCCTTCATTAGAAGGGTTTTGGTTCGTCCTTCCCCCCTTAAGGAGGCCGCGCATCTGATGGACTTTTTTTTCCTCCTCCCCCCTTCCGTTAGACTGGTTTTGACTTATTTTTTTGAAATGCCCCTAAGCTCAGGTGCAAATTCGTTTTCTTCCAAAAGGTCTTCCCCAACAGGCACGTTCTGAGCCATGCGTCCAAAACACTTTCTCCCTTTCAGGTGGTCAAAACATGAATTTTTCCCCCCTCGAATTTTCACTGCCCCTGTTCCCCTAGCATTTTCGCTGACCTGTTTTCCCCTCCCCTCCATTTTCCTCCGTACACGGTCGAGGAAAACTGTATTGTATTTGCCTTTTCACCTTGTCTCTCTGTCTTCCTTTGAATGGAGGTAGATTTACTTTCACCCTCTGTTACCCAACTCTGGTTTTGGTTTTCATTCACTTTTCCCCTTTTCTGCGGTCCCTACCCTGTTTGTTTATCCCCTAATGTTGGCCCCATCATGATTTCCCCAAATCTTATAACCAGATATACTCCAATTTTCCCCCTACGGAATTAATTTTTTGTGTAATCTTTTGCTCTTGCCTCCTGGACTCTCTTTCCTTTCGAGAGACATAAAGTGGTCCTCCCCTTTATTTTCCCCTACAGGCGCACGTTATTGCTCCTTTCTTCTGGTTTTCTCCTTTGAACTTTTCAGAAAAAACAACCCCCTTTTTTTGGTCACTGGTTTTTCTTCCCTTTTGTTTGGTTGACTCCGTTATACAAACTCATCCCGAACCCTTTCCCTTTTGTCAGGATTCAGTGTGTGCTTTACATCTTTCTTTTCTTCCCCCTCCTTGGTTTTTCAGGCTCGTGCCTTTGGGAGTGCCTCCGCATAGATTTTTTCCCTCCCGAGCGTGTTTGTCCTCGGCTTCCAGTCTAGTCGTGTACTAGCCTCTTTTTTTGTTTAGGGTCTTCTTGGAATTGAGGTCGTTTTGTTTTTTAATTTCCCCCCCTTTCTTTATTTCTTTGTCCACTAACTGGTGTTTTTTTTTTCCTGTTCGTTCTTCTCCCCGTTTGCTTGAAGGATGGAAAATGAGCAATAGTCGAAGTGTATTCTGCCTCCCCCTCCTTCCCCTCTCATACTTTAATGTGTTGTTGAGAAGTATTTCGTCCATGTTGGATTCCCCCCTTTTTTCGAGGCCCGGTTTTTTCCATTACAATGCTTCTCATTCCTCTTGCACCCTGTCCCGTTATTGTGGCCCCGCCCCCCTCCCCCGTTAAAAACTGCACCTTCCACCGAAGAAAAATCCATACACAATCCCCCGCTTTTCCCTCCCTCCACCGCCTTATCTTGCAGGCATTAGCCCCCTTCTTCACTCTTGCTTGGAGGCGGAACGCCCCCTTCCCCGAAGGGCGCAACGGACGTTCCCTCACCTGCTCTTTCCCCAAAGCCCGGCCCGGTCCCCACGTCTTTCTCCCAGGCACCTTTTCGGTTCTTCGTTTTTAGTAAACGAGGTCTTTCTCCCCCCCCATTTCCCCCTCCGTGTTGATCCCGAAGTTTTCTAACGGGTCACTGGGTTTTTAGGAAACATCCCTCCCCCCCCCTGTCTTCCCCCCCCCCCTACACCTACCGCTATAAAAGTATTAGGCACATAAAAATGTTTTTTCTCTTGTCCTTATTTTGTCACCCCTCAGTGTCAGGGGAAAGCAGGATTCAGGCTCTTACAAACCCCCGGGACAGGAGACCTAACCCCCTTTGCGTATCCAGATCCCCTTTTGGTTCTGTTTCTTTTTTAATCCCTTTTTTTTCATGCCCGTGTCCCCGCCCGGCGTCTTGCCCATGAAGTAGTTTTTCCCCTCTATTCTCGGAACTTCCTTTGGTAAACGCACCCTCCCCTTTGTTCCTTCATCTCGCTCCTTACTGGACACACCCGGTATCAAAGGAAGTCCACCCCCAGACTAGTTCCCATCCTCCCCTTTTTTTCCCCCCTGCCTCTCAGGAATAGAGGCCAATTTCTCATTGAACCCCATTCCCCTTCTGATTTTTGAACTTTGCGTGTGACTCCAATGTTGTTTTAAACGTTTTAAAAAGCTTTACTTGTACCTTTTTGGGAATTTTTTTTACGAGTTTTTTTGTACCCCACTAGTTCCCTTTGAGTACCCGTTTTTCCTTCCCCCAGAGTTCTCGCTAAGTAGGCAGCCTGTCCTCCCCCTCCCTGATCCCTATTTTCAGTAAACTTTGGCATTCGAACTTCCACCTTTTGTTTTTCGTCCCTGCCAACAGAACGAGTCCAGTTTTTTATGGTCCCCTGCCTCCTTTTATTTTTTGAAATCCTTTTTTTCCCGAAGCGGTGTTTTACAGTTGGGCCTCCCCACTCAGTATCTCATATTAACAAATTGGTTCTTTTTACTCTTCTTTTGGCGCTTACAGACACATGGCTCTCGTAAGAAACAGTCTGATTTGCTGGGTCCTCTCTCTTTCCGGACTTCGGACCGCGACCCTCAACTTGGTTTCCTTGGTCTTTTCTTCTCTTCCTGCCCCCTTTTGTGACTTTGCGGTTCATCGGTGGTTGCCAGCTTTTTTTTCTGGCCCCCTTCTCTCCCAGTGCTTTATGACTGGCTTTTGCTCCTTTTTTTTTCGGGCCCCCCACGGAATCCCCCCCCCAAAGGTGTTTTCTTCCCTTACCTGATTTCCCTACTGGGCCTCCTCCAAGTTGCCTGTCTCCCCCCCTTCTTGCGGAGAGTGAATCTTTCACTGCTTTTTCCTGACGCTGCCCCCCCTTCCCAAAGAAACCCTCGATGGAAGCACACATCGCTTTTTTTTTCCCCCTGTAGAAGCCCACAATTGATTCCCTTCCCTTCCCCCCAACCTCCCCCCGCACCGTCCTTGTCTCAAGTTCCGTTTCCCTGGGTTAATTTTTTTTCCCCCATCAAAACCCTTATTGTTTCTTTTGGGCTTTTCCCCTTTGTTTTTTTTGTGTTTCTCCCCTTCTTCAACATTGAACACTTTGTCCTTTTTTCCTGTTTGCTTTTGTCTCCCAAATTTTGATGAGGGTGTTGGGTTGAGGGCCTTTCTCACAGTTTCCTTTTTTTCCCACGAGAATCTTAGGGGCTGCCTTTCTTATTCTTGTTCCACGTTTGCTGGGTCGCTTTCTTTTCTGGCAGACTTTGCGTCGAAGGTCTCTGTTGTCTCCCCCTTTAGTTGGTTCCCCCCTTTTCATGAGCTTTTGTTTTTGTTCGTGTGCTTTTTCGTAACACGGGCCCCTACCGGAAAAGTCCTCCCCCATTGGCATTGTGAGTTTGCTTCACGCCTTCCCTTTTTTTCCCCCTTATCGCTGAGGGCGCAAAAATTTTCCTTTGCGACCCCCCATTCCAGTTGGATTTGCTAACAAATTCTTCCGAATCTTTAGGTCACCAGTTTGCCTTTCGCCCGGCATCTATAGCGGAAGACTTTATTTTTTCCCTATTCGAGCCTCTTCTGATTTTCCCCCCTTACCTTTCTGCCCCCCCCCCGTCTTATTGATACTGACCATCCCCCTCTACTTTAAATTTTTTAGCTTCTTTTTTTTTATATTTTGGGTGTGTAACCCGGTTCTGCCCCTGTCCACGTTTTTCTGACCCCCTGCCCTTTTTCATGTTTCGACATGTAGTTTTCCACCTGAAGGATCTTTTTTCTTTCCCTTCTCCTTCCAACATATAGTGGAGATTTCCTCTTTGCGTCTGGTTCTCCTGCCCCCCCATTTGTGGTGGGAAACGGAAATCTCTGAGAAGTCTTGTTTTTATTTTCTTAAACCCCCCTTCTGCTCTTTTGATTTCTCCACTGAGTACTTCCCAGTTCCAGAGTTTTAAAAGGGGATTTTTTTTTTTTTCCCCCGAAGAAACTTTTTCTTCTTACCAACTTTCCTAATGTTCCCATGAGGACTGTCCCCTTGTTATTTTATTGTACCTCCTCCCTCCTTTTTTTTTGTTTTTTCTTTTTATGATGTTCGGCTTTGACATGACCCCCCCCACTCCGGTCTGTTTAAGTTTTCTTGATTTTGTTTTGACTTCCCCTCCCTTTTTCTTTTCCGGATTTCTTTACCCAAACCCCTGCTGATAAAAAAATACAACCCTAATATGGCCCACTCTTCCCTGGTACACCACGAAGAGGTGTGGTCCCATTTCTTTCCACTACATCCCCACCTGGACGATACATTGCGTGAGGTAGACACCCCCCATTTGACGATGGGTTTCTTTTTCACCAAAAAGTTTTCCCTTCTCTCCACCCCCGACTTCAATCTGCCCATTTACTAGCTCAAAACTTTTGACCCCCCTCAAGAGTGCCCTTCCCCCCCTTTTCCTGTTTAATGTCCCCCCCTTTTTTTTTTTTTTTTTTTTTTTTTTTTTTTTTTTTTTTTTTTTTCTCCCCTTTTTACTGCTTTCTGGTCCAAACACCCCTTGTTTTTTTTCCCCAGGTCATTTTCGATCCAATTTTTTTCAACACCCCTTAGGTCCCTTTCCCATACTCGTTTTTTTTTCTGCAATTTCGCTTTGCGAAATACCCCTATAAGCTTTGCAAGGGGACACCCCTTAGCAATCATCCAAATCACCCCACTCTGTGACCCCCAACCCAACCAACCCACCAACACCCCCCACCAAAACCCCCCCCCGTCGTGGGCGGCGGCGTTTTTGATGGAGCGGCTTCAGGTAACTTTTCCCCCCCCCCATTCCCCAATCCTCTTCCCCGGCCCCAAAGAATTCGCTTACGGTTGTCTTTCCTGTTCCTTAGTTTTTTTTTTTGGACCATTCAAGTGGAGTTCCCCTTCTTTTTCAGATGATTGCAACCTGCACCCTGTTGAGGTCTTTTCCTGACGGTTTTGAGTGACATCCCCTCCCCTTTCATCTCCCCCCCAATTTTTTAATTTTGGACCCCCCTCCACCTTCCCCTCTTCCTGCGGCCTCACGTTTAACTAAAACTTGCCTCCCCCCCCGTCTTCTTTAAATTTTTTTGACCCTTTGAAAAAGACCTACGGGAACCCCCTGCAAGGCTGCCTCCCCTTTCCACCCCCTTTTGTCTCCCCCATACAAGCCTGGTTCACTTTCCCGAGGCCCTTTTTCACCCCACCCCATTTGTTTAGTTCGGGGTGGTCCACTCCAAAACTGTCACCACCCCCCCAACTTCCTTTCGTGTTCCCGCTTCACCCTCCAACCCCCCCCCATATTTTACCACCCCCCCTCCCTTCTTACCAAACTTGGTGCGAAGGGGGTTGGTTTTATGAGGGTGACTCCCTTTTAAGGAAAACACTGTTTCCCTCTTCTGCTGGTATTTGGGCGTATTTGTCCTTTTTTTCCAATGATTCCTCACTTCCCTTCTAATTTTTTTCGCTGGTTGTCCTTTTTTTTTTTCAGCTGGTTTTCCCCCCCTTTTATAGTCCCCTGTTCTTTCTCGAAACCTAAAGTTTCTTCCTGACTGTGCTCTTCCTTTTATTCACTACCCATCGGTAATGACTTACCCCTTACCCTTCTTATGTTTTTTCGTCCATGACTCGACACATGACCCTTCCTCCGTGCCCCTCTCCTCACCCCGCTTTTTTCTTTAAGCGATAAGTCATTCCCCTTTCCCCCAGTTTTTTCGTGTTTTCTCCTCCCCTTCCTGCCCGGCTCTTTGACGTACCGAAGTATGGCCTCCAAGAACCTTTTCCCCCCACAATCCCACCTTCCCATATTGGATGGGCCCGTTACCTCATGGCCCAGTTTTTTTGAACTCTTGGAACAGTCTCACTGACCCCCCCCCTCATTTCCGTCTCTGTTTTTCTTGCGCCGAAATGCGTGTCGCCACTTCTCCACCTTTTACCAGTGGTTGGCCTTTTTTACATTTTTTTCCTTGCCTACTATCGTGTTGTTTTTCCGCAGGGATGATTTATTTCAATCTTTTTGTTCTCAAGCCGTCGGTTCCTTTTTGGCCTTTTACACAACAGGATTCCTGCCCTTGTGGTTAAACTTTTGTGCTGGTCTTCGGTTCCGCTGGGGATCAAATTCGCTTTTTTTTTTTTCTTTTGTGCTTAGTGACTATTCTTTGTTTTTTTCTAATGAAGGGGCTGTTTACGGGACCCGTTTTATTGACTCAGTTACCACCCTTCCCCAGCGTTCCGAACCCTGGCCACTTGACTCATCGATTCCATTTATTCGGCGCACCCTGCTTTTGCTTTTTGCCCCCTTTTTGCCTCCCGAAAAGCGTATCCAATTCCACCTTATTCTCTTTCAGTGTGGCCAGGGACCACCCCGACTCACACAGTGTGGTTTCTTGGGTATTCCGCGCCTTATTTTCCGCGATTGATCCGTGTATTCCCGTTTTTTTTGCACGGCGCCATACGTATTTTCTCTGTACTCATTTCGTATCATTTCTCATTCTGCGATCGAATTTAGAATTCTTTTTCTGTTATTAACCCCAACCCACACCCAGGCCTCTACTCCCGGGGAACCTTTCATCACTTCCTCCGGGCCTTTTGTCTTTGTGCTCGCGGGGTCCCCTCCGCGCCTGTCGGGATGGGCCACCCACAGGAGCGACCGCAGCATCGCGTAACTGGTTATTATTCCCGTTTTTGTGACATCGTCGAATTTCTTTTCCCCCATTACTTCTTTCTCTTGCAGTATAATCAGGAATGCCATTTTAGTCTCAAATCTTGTGATCCGCCTACGGATTCTTGAACAGTTGGGTTTGATCCTGCCATTACAGAAACCATTGTCGTGACTGGTTTGGGTCGTATTGTGACCCATACATACACCTACTCCAACCTTCCGTAGATGGGAAAGTACCTGTAAGCGAAAGTGGGCCCTCCCCGGCTCCGATAAATGTTCTTCTAGTTTTTAAGAGTGTATCCCGCAGACCCCGTATGTTTCTAGCTCTTTTTGGCTCTAAGGATAGCTAGCGGCCTTTTAGTCAGGCGCCATTTTTTTGTTCGTAAGGTATTTGAGGAAATTGCTGTTTTCCCCCTTTTTGTAATTGCTAGGGTTTCGTGGTCATCCGCTTTGTGCGTGGTTGTGTTAGGTAGTTAAGGCGACCTTCGACTTGGAAGTGGACGCGCAGCATCGTCTCGGGTGCGCCGCCCCTGTGGACTCCTCTCTTACTGTCCACTCCTGGTTTTTTGTGCTCTTCAGTTCCCCACGGCGCCTAGTTCCGTTGGGACAGACCTTACCGCGGCGCGTTCGCCTACCCCCCCCGGCCCACGCAGAGTGGTGGCAACCTAAACCGTCACACAACGACCTTCCAATGACCTTCCCGGACAAGAAGAAGCGGCGCCTACACCGACCGCGGACGCCGGGATCCCCAACAGAGACTTAGTCTTTGGTTTTCCCCTGTTGATCAACGATCTCATCCCTCAACCATGACGGGAAAAAGTTTCCCTCCCCCCCGCTCCTGTAGCCGATCTGGTCTCGGCATCTATTGTGCTCTGTGGTCTTTCACAAATCCCGTGTGCAGCCCCCTCAGAAAGGTAGCGGGGTCCCCCCCCCTGAGGAACATGACCCGAAACTCGTAAAGCGCAGAGTGTTATGAGTGCTCCCCTTAAAAATGCTTATAGGACGGAATTCAGTGCCGCCCAGAATTCCTTTTTTTTTCTCTACCCCCCCCCCAAAACCGTGGCTACCTCACGCTGAGATAGCCTTTGGGTCTTGCCGTTCCTCCCCCTTGGAGTGGTCCACGACTGCCTCGGCCAGAGACAGTAGTTGTGCCTTAGATTGCCGGTGTGTTGTCACTTCGGCAAGATGTCAGAGTAGCGCGATCGTCGGCCCCTGCTCAGAAACGCCCTAACCTGCTTCTGTTCCTGTGGCGGCAAGTAGCCTCTGTTTCCCTTCCCAATGCGGAACCCTGACGGTAGATTCCGTTTTCCCCGTGTTGCCGCAGGATTATTGTTTGAAACGCCCACTTTAGCTTCTGCCTCAGCGCCTGTGGATTTTTTTCTCCTACTCCAAACTCAGAG
>Ga0179593_1436557_pt1 | contig 17722 bp, 15 predicted proteins | sample CZODoug2_1_08_16_FD_185931 | JGI IMG/M metagenome (GOLD analysis project Ga0179593, IMG submission 185931) | Vadose zone soil fungal communities from Angelo Coast Range Reserve, California, USA - CZODoug2_1_08_16fungal (PacBio error correction) | ecosystem: Environmental > Terrestrial > Soil >... | reverse complement strand
CTCGCCCCCCCAGCGCCTCTGATGACCGGTTAGACCGCGTAGCTGTCTTGATATCTCTAAGCTCAGTGTTGGTCCTCTCGTTACGTTTCCTTTCAAAATAAATTCATCCCTCCCCAACTTCCCCCCCCAAGCTCTTCAGTTTAGTGCACTTCTTTCGCGAAAAATTTGTCTTTAGGGCCCAGAGAGAGTTTTCCCTTCCCATCTCTCCCCCGGAGACTTTAATTTCTCCCGGGGTGTGTCCTATAGTGCCGTCGGATCCTTCCCCTTTTACGCGCAATGTTCTCCTAACGAGGAACAGATTTCGATTCCTTGCCCCAGGCGCTGCGGCCAAGAATTGGTAGGGGCGAGCTTTTCCCCCCCCCGGCTACAAACAGGCAATTTACTACCCATCCACTGCTTAATGGAGCCCTGAACAATTTCTACCTTTATTTCCCCCTCCATTACACTTTTGTTTCAGGTACCTCCCAGGAGACAAGGACAAAAGTGAACGCTCTTCTCTGGCCTTCAATATTTTTGTTCAAGTTCTTGCCTTTGTTTGCAGTATGGGATGACGAGTTTACCTAACCCATTCAATCCTTGAAGGATTCCTCCTGGACTTCCGTCCGCTTTCGTCACGCGCCATTCGGCTACCTATGAATTTTTGGGACTGTGCGTCCCGCTGACCGGGGCCCGTTCCCTTTTTGTGTCCTTTTACACGCACTTACTTTGTCAGCCCTCCGAGCCGAGCCGAAAACTTTCGAATGGCGATCTTCCCGTGGCAAGTCCTGATAGAAGTACTACCCCTGTTTTCACATTCTCCACAACTCGCCCGAGTTACATTTTTCCCCGCGTACGAATCCCTCCCTTTTCGCTCTTCCGCTTGCTCAGTCGCTTAGGGGGGCGGCACAAGGAATGGCACGTTGACCGAGAGTTCCAAAGAGGGGGGACCCCACCTAAGCCCCAGGTTCCTTGGCTTGCCCTTTTTTTTGCACGATTTTCTCTTTTGCGCTCACGCCCTCACCTGACCAGTGAGGGTCTGTTTACCCCGACCCTTTTGCAGCGTTGCCCCATTTTGGGCAACCTCCTTCTCCTTTGCGCAACAACACGTAGCCCTTCTTACCGACCCATCTTGCCTCTCTTTTTGAGGAAGCAGCACCACCAGCTCAGTCCCTGCCCCCCCAAGGGTTCAGGGAGAGATCTGAGCGCTTTAAACGCCGACTCAGGGAGTTGTAAACCAAACTGATTCGGGGCCCATGCAACCCTCCCCTCCTTCCCTCCACATTTCTTTGATGCGGAAGTCTCCGTTGGTCCGCGTTATTCTGGGAGGACCCTTTCCCGCCATTCGGGACTTGGTCCAACTGACTGGAAAGCTCTTCGCAACCTTTCGCGCGTCCTATTCGGTTTTTGTCCCTCCTAATGTTCGCCGGGAAATCAGAGCGGCCAAAATCGTTCAAGGTCTCCCTAGCTGGAGCTCCCCTTCTAGTTCCCGACGGAGCGCCCGCCCCCCCCATTCCACTGGAGAACCTGGGCCCGACCCACACAACTTTGGGCCTATTTTTGAAACAACTCAACTCACCGCTTGGCTCATGAAGTTTGCTTCAGGCACTTTTTCTGTAGGCTCCTCGTGCCGCCCCCTCAACAGTAACGAGACGAGCCCACATTTACCAAGGTACACCCGGATGTCGTGCCTGGAAGCGAAAAGATTGCGATTGAGTCGACAATTTGCTGACCGTCAATAGTGATGTTAACCACTGTTAACGACGCTATGAGATCGTCCTCCTAGACCCACTCATCCAAGCCTAAACTATTGAACACACCCTTACTTAAACTCATGATTCTGTTCCCCGCCATCAAAGGCCCTTTTTCCGCACTGCTTTCGTCTCAGTCCGAAAACAAGTCCGTCGTCAAAACCGAGCAAAAGAGAGACCCCTTGACTTTGGTTTCGAGGAGCGACTGAACTAGGTGCCAATGACATTTTCTCTTAATAGCCTACCTTTGTTGTTGAGATGTCCTTTCCCAAAGTTGTCCCTCTCCCCCCCCCCAGAAATTTCGCCGAGGTTTTGGAAATACGTTGGAAGTGTCTCTGCCGACGACTGCCTGAGTGCACAGTTTGGGTATGGTTGGGCCGGGACATGACCACGTCAATGCTTGCTCTCCTGGTTCTGTGTCGGATAGCAGGACAGGAGTGGTAGGTTTTTATGATTACCCCGCTGATCCAGATCAGAATCTTTTAGTTGGAAGGGGGACCGATTACTAGAATCATTAAGAGGTTTCTCTGTGACTCCCAAGGACTGCCAGTTAACTTTTTCAATTGTGAATTCCTTCTTCTTTTCCGGTGTCTGATTAGGGAGTTCCTTCCGGGGCTCTCCCCCCGAATTCGTCCGAAAGCTTCCCCCTAGAGGCAACCCCCCACGTGCTGAGTGAGCCCGCCATTTCGACTTGAGTCGCCCCCCCTCAGGAAGGGGCCTAAGTTCTTTCCAGGGTAGAGCACCCAAGTGTTTGAGGCTGAGGCCAGGCGGGAAAAACAAAGAATCCGGCGATTAAAGCCGTACAACGGTCCTCTGGAGATAGCAATCCTAGTTTCGTAAAGGACAAATATGACCAGTTGAATTGACACCTCGTGAGGTTGAGGAGGCTGGTAGTGGTCGTCACCATGTCACCACTAGTGATGGGTCTTTAATAAAGCCAATTAATCCTTCCCCGACGGATTGTCTTTCTTCTTCCCAGAGGTTTGTCTCCGTGTGTATTCGGAACGAAGTCTTTCCCGACAAGTGTACCCCCCCTCCAGTCTCCGCTGTTTTCCCGTGATCAGTGTACCTTCATTAGTATTGCTCGATTGGGTTCCCTCAATGGCCCTGAAGCACCGGGCAATTCTAGTTCTTGTTCGTTCTTATCCACGTGTTGGCGTCGCTCGTCTTTTCGCGGTTTTTCACAATGGCTGTAAAGCCTCGGATTGCACCTTTGTGTTCTGCTACCCCCCGGACAATATCCTTCAGGTTTGGTCGCTTCTCGTCGAGTCTCTAACCGCATGGGGGTTGGGGGTGCGAGGGCCCCGCGAACGGTGACTTCCTGTTTTGCACGCTTTGTCCATCTCGAGCACATGCCCCGTGAAGTGTGACAAACAAAGCGACCTTTTCCCCCCTGCTCTATCCCGGGTGCTACAGCTCCGTCACGAATCCTTTTCGGGAAAGGGCGATCTTTGCCGGCGTGTACAGTCCCACATCCATGGTCTGTTAGTTCCTCTCAGCCAGTCTGCTGTTTTAGGACGAATCGCGTTGTGCGGGCTCAGTTTTAGTGTCAATCAGGCATCCCCGATGAAGTTGGGGCCCTACCCTTCGACACTTGTCCACAGTAAACCAAATTCATCCCCGACCCCTCTGCAGCTAGACCTCAGTTGGAGTCCCTCATATGTGATCTGTTGCGCGTGCGCGGTTTGTTTTGTTACCCCGCCGTCCTACCCGACACACCCTACTGCCCAACACCAAAAACCTGTTTTACCAAATAGGTAAAGGAAGACGCCCCCCCCCACATTAGTTTAACTTTGTTTTCAAACGTAGGTGTTTTTGTTATTTAAAAGCGCCCCTACACTTTTAGGGACCACGGCGATTACCCACTTGATTGAATTTGGAACCTACCGATTGTCCCTTGACCCGCTCCTCAATGGACCGATTTTTTGCGTAGGGTCGTCTTTCCCGTTGTGCATCCCCCCCGCGACCCGAACACTTCTTTGACAAGCATCGCAACTGCCACCAGGCTTTCCGCTTGATTTAGTAGTCTTCCCTTGGTAGAGGTGCAGTTTTGCCTCGTTTCCGGCCACCGTGAGAAATCAGTCCCTTTCCTTTCCTTGAGGACTTCCTTGTGAGCGTCCTGACCCCCCTACCCTGCGGCATTTCCTGCCCGCTGATCCGTGGGCACCCTTTCCCAGGCTTGCCGGGCTCATTATTGATTTCAACTCTCTTGACGCCCTTGCAAGGAGCTGTGGGCACATGTTCCACTTCGGAGGAATGAGGTTTATCATCACCTCTCTGCCCCACCGTCTGTTCCCCCCGCGCGTTCCGTCATCAAAGTGATGAGCAACTGAATGAGGCTCCCCGGTCGAAAGTCTTTTGCTCGGGCCGGGTGACCTACCCAACGTGACGGACGTTTAACCCGACAAAGCCGCCATTTTTTCTTGATTTGTTCCCCAACTATACTTCATTTCCACCCAAGATTTTTTCTAGGCCTAGGCTTTATTTTTCTTTCCCCTTCCCTCCCTCCAATGTCTTGACGTTTTTTCTCCGTGACCCCCTCGGTCAATAAACATCGTCATGCCCTCTGTTTACCCCCGGGACGCCCCTTCAGCGTCTTTACTACGTCCCAGCTCTGAGCTCACTACCATTGGCTTTTTTCCCTTTTTCCGATCCCCCCTTTTTTTCACCGTGATCAGGAAACGTTCCTTGCACAAAGATCTGTTTGGGCGAGGTTCTCTCTAAGATCGAATTTTTAAGTGGGCTATCTGTTTAGGGGTCAACGATGTAGCCCGGTAAGGACTTCGGTTCCCATTCAGATAGATCCTCCTACTTGACCCGATTGCCCGTCCAATATACCTTCTCCCCCATATGTTTAGTAAAGTTCCACCCTCCTCGCCCTACCTAGGTTGTGGATGCGGACGCCTCCCGCGCCGATTCCCTTTCCCCGCTTTCATTGAGGTTCCTTCGTCAACGTACGTATGAGAAACGGACCAAGCGCCGGTGGGTTTTTTGTTTTGTCTTTTTTTCTGAAATTTGCTAATTAGCTATGAGTAAAGAAACCTCTCTTTTACCCCTCTTAATCTTGGCTTGCCCCCCTCAACCCTCTGACTCTCTGTACCCTCCCCTAGGTCATGCAGCGGCCCTTTCTTGCCTTAGTTGATAGATTTCACACCACTACGCAACTTTCGGTCGTTTCAACTAGAGCCCTTTTTCTGAACAACCCCCCTCCCCCCCAGTGTCCAACGAATGCGTCTAGTCGCCTTATGACCCGCGTCTTCCCTGCATTACTTCCCTCTCCGTTGTTTTGTGCTCGATTTCTATTTAGGAAGCCGCTGACTTATTGAGGGTAATAACTGGTGGTTTCTCTCTTGCTTGCCTTCTGTGGTAGTTGTGGTCAAATGCCCCCCTTTCCTCCTTTTGTTTAACCCCCTGGAATGGCCCTGGTTCCCCCGCTAGTGTGTTAAATACGACGATCAGCAAATTTGCCTCGGCCCATTTGAACAGCAATTTCGCGAGTTTTCTTGCCTCATAACGAGCTCCCCAATTTTTTTCCCCAAAGTCCCAAATGGTTGGATTTTCCCCGACCCTCCGTTCCTAACACCCTTTTCATAAGCTTCCTGCTTCTTGATTCCTGAGGATTCTTGGGATCTATCCGCTTTTTTTGCAGGCGGAGAACCCTCGGACTGTTTCTGTTACCGCCATTGAAAGGAGCCTGTTCCAGAATTTCCCTTCCTATGCGCGTGGTCCTATCCCTCACCATTGTTATGAAGGGTGCTTTCTTGCTTGGCCCGTGGTCTGATTTCTTCCTCCCGTCAGGGTTCGCTTCAGTTTAAAGTGAGACCACCTTTTTTTGCCTGAAGCTCCCCCTTCAATTCCCGGAATTCCACCTAATCACGCCTATATTTTTTTTGAACCGGTACGTTTACCTCACCTGGCCGGTCCCCCCCCCCACCCAAGAAACCCTCTTTCCCTTTTAGTTACACCTTGTGCTCTTTCAAGCTGCCAGTCACGCCTTCTTCCTCGGCTTTCCAAAGCTCACTGCTTGGTGAGGTGGTAGTTCTTGACAGCTTGTCAACATGAGTAAAACTTCCCCCCAGTCGCTTGTCGCGAGCCCCCATTTTCTGTATCAATAGTTTTGGTGTAATTAGTGCGTCCCCATCACCTGTTTCGGAAGCGCTTTTTTTTTACAGCCTTCCCCGGTCATTTTCGGCCCTCGCCAAGGAACTCGTTTCTTAGCCCACGGATCTTGCTCCCAAGTGGACCCTAAACCGCGCCTGCAGCGATCGCAGTTACAGATTTGCGCCCCTCGTCCTGTTCTCGTTTTTTCTCCCCTGTTTTATCCCTGTTACCGACCCATTCAATTCTCCGTTGCAATATCAGCATTCCCGTCATCTTCCATTTTCACGTTCAAATGCGCTTCTCCCATCATTTTTGGTATTGGATGCCAGGAGATCGGCCCTTCATAATTTCCTCCAGGATTTCCATACGGGTTGTACTCCTCGCGAGCTTCCCAGCCCCCTTTCCGGAACTGTTTGACTAACTCATCAATGGGACAGCTTGAAGATGTTGTGTGTACTTCGGAATAATTTCTGTACGCACGCTTTGGAACCGGGGCGACACATTGCTCTGTCCACCCTTCCCCGATTCCTTTGGTGTTCCTTACGGCAGTTAATTTTCTTTCCTAGTTTTTCCCTAACTTTCAATAATGAATTGGTGTGTGCCTTTCCGTGAACGGCGACCCAAATCCCTCTCCCGTTATCAGCCTAAATATTTTTTTTCTTGTGTTGGCAGGTGTTCACTCGTTTTTTCGCGGCGTTTCGTCGTTACCGGCGTTTCCCCTCCGATAACGTTTTTTCCCCCCATTTCATTTCTTCCTGTCCTCAGGGCCCTCTATATGTCTTTTTTTTTGCGAGCGCCTTTTATGGCTGTACTCCTTTTTTTAATGGGAAGCCCCTTTTCTACCTCCGTCTGGAGGCTGTTTCCTGATTCTCTACCATACTATGCCTTTTGTTCAAAGCCAGCGTTTCCTGCTTAAATTCCTCTGCCGTTTACCCCCTTCTCCGACGATCTTCAGGTCAAAAGGGTCCAGGGGAAGGCTAATGGACAAGTTCAAAAGCTCTTCTAATTTTTTTTCTTTTCGCCCGCGATCTCTCCTTTAGTCGTCGATTTTAGACGTCTTTGTCAGTTTTTTCTCGCACAAGTTCCTGACAGTTATTCCGACTTTTTTTCCCCAGATGGTGTGACCACAGTCAAAAATGTTTCCAGGCCTCTTCGTCTTCTAGCGTGAAGAGACCGACTAGATAAGGGACCTTGTCAGGTTAACCCCCCTCAATTTTGCATTCTTTCCCGCACAGTATAGGAAAGCTCTCTTTCCCTCTCCCCCCCCCAACACTTGTTTCGTATACATAACACGATGCACTTTTGTGGCGGTTCTTCCGACCCGGTGCAAAATAGAGAGAAGACCAAGTAAGGAAGGTTTCAAACGTAGAGAGCCTTCCCCGGTGTAGCCCTACGCGTATCGAGGACCACCTTCTTTTATGCCCACTGTACCTTCTTCGGTAATCATGAACACATTGCTGGAAGTTTCTTTCTTAAGCCCCCGCCTAGAGAACGCCCCCTGTTTAGGAAATTCCCCACAGGCAGTGTGACCTGGTAGCCTGGACTTCAGAAAAGCCCATCATCACCTTCCCCTCGAGAGGACCTATTTTACTGGAGTCATCCCCTTCGACAGAAAATCCGTTTAGTTCTCCCTCGTCACAGGTTCTTTTCCTTCCCTATGATTTTGAAGCCCTAACTCTTCATTCCTTCCTACTGGACCTACACGACTTTCCGTGCATATCCTCCTAGAAGGCACCCCCTAACACTGGCTCTCTGGAATTAGGACTTGTTGAGCCTCGGCCTTTTCCGTCCTCCACTTGGACGCGAGATGTCCCCCCCCCAATCACCGTGAAAAAGCCGAGGGATTCCCCCTGTGAAGCTAAATCTGAATATCTTAAGGTTCCGTCAAGCAACTTATGGCGGGGACAAGGGAAACGAAATTGAGTTTTTTTTTTTAGGTATGAGACTCCCTGAACCCTCAAAGAGACTCGCCGCAGCCCAACCACAGTAGCCGAACAGTCATGTAATTATTCTGTTTTTTTTCAAGGTCTAACGCAGCCTCCCCAACCGGAGTCTGGCACCAAGAATTTTGGAAAACGTTCTGCGAACCCCCGCTCTCCATCACGACCCGGGCGAGAAAACGCCCTTCAGCGTACTTGGGTACCCTGTCCACCACTAGCGCAGAGGTTCGCGCCTCCAGGTGCTTTGCGGGGCGCTATGCCGTCTCTCGAGTAAGTTTTCCAAACCCCAGCATTTCCTTGAAGCGGATGGACTCGACCACTCTTCCTCCTTTAAGTCAGGGTGTACCAGCCGGTGTGGCTCACGGCGTTCCTATCGACTAGTCGGGAGTTGTACTTGAAATTGTTTGGTTGGGCGATGGGACTCTCATGATGAGGCGTGTGTTGTTGAGAGGAACCTTGACAGATATAAGGTTTTTACCTGTGGTTTAGCTGGGATGCTGCGAGTCTTGTTTGGACTTTTGGAGTTTCTATTAGCTAGCGAGAATACTCTTTTTGACATTTTTCCCCCATAAGCTTTCTTGCAGAATCTCCCTAATTCAGATTTTGTCGTAAATACCTCCCCCCTAAAGGGTTGGTTGTAATATTTCTCTTCCGGTTGATCGAGGAGGCCCATTTTAATTGCTCAAGCTACAATCCCCGTTTTCATCGAAAAGCTTCCACTCTCTGCCCCCCCTTTTGCGCTGGTTCGACTTCGCCACTTATAGAACACCCCCCCTTCTTTCGGGAGGACCTGTTTCGAATGGTCCCATTTCCCGGGTCTTGAGAGATGTTTTTCCATTCCGTCTTGCACCTCCTACTTTCCATCCCCGGGATGTATGATAATCCCATCTCTTGATTAAAGTTACCCCAATACCGGTACAAGCAAGTTTTGACCACTTCGGGAATGCTTTCCTTTTTTTATTTTTAGTTGTCTTACGTTCCTTTTTGTAAATCCCCCCTCCTGGATGCGGGACCCCCATCACTACTCTTCTTCTCCCGGATATGATTTCCTTCCCCCCCCAGTTCTCGCTTTAGCTGGAAGAAGGGACTGGTCAAAGAAGATGCAACTTTCCCTGGCTCTAGTTTCCCGGCCCCAGTCCGGTTGAACCAATGCATCCTAGATTTTTCCCCCTCCACTTTTTCCCAAGACCCGTTGGCCACATCTAAGGCCTCGTTGTTCGGTGCACCATTTTTTTGAGTCCCCCATTTCTCGCGGATTCGTGAGCGGTTCCGCGACTGGCGCTCTCAACGTGTGTTGTTGTCTACACCCCCTGACTTCCCCGTCTATCTCTTTTCTTTTCGATTAGCCGTTCGAGATTTCCTCGAAAAGCCAGGGGTGGGGCCTGCCCTCTGTGCAAGTTGCCTCTGGGTCCTCCCCCCCTCGTTCAATTCTCTTGTCGGATAACCCGCCCCGGGCCCCCAGTCTCATGTGTTTCCCGTCGCGAAACGCTAGATACTGCACAAACATTTTTTTCCCCGATTCTTTTAGAACAACACGAGTGCTAGACGAGAGACGAATTCTGTCGCGAGGCTCGTCCTCGTCGGGCCGCAAAGTGCAGCAGTGAGCCGATGGTTTTGAAGCACGTGGCGTCAGGCGAGAATAACGAAAGTCCTAAGGTTGATTTCTAGAAAGTCTTTTGCCCGTGTGATTTTTCGTACCCCCTCGGTAAGCAGGCGAGGGAGTCGGTAAGACGGCGTCGGTTGATCAGAGATACCGGGGCCGCCCCCTTCCCTTTCATGTTTACTAGTTTTCACCTTCCCCAACGAAGCGTCCCTACAAGAACACTTGAGCTTGCCCTAGACACACTCTGGACGTTACGGAAAAAATGAATTGAATCTGAATGGGTGTCCTGCGCCTTTCTTCAAGGGTACCACCAGACGTCCCCTACCAAACTCTCCCCCCAAAAAATCTCCAACAACTCTCAACCACAGCAAATATTCATTTTTTATCACCACCACTAGGTATAATATGCGTTCTCCCCCAAGTTCACTTCTATGGGGAGCCGTGGGTTCCTGCGGCCAACCTCCCATGAGTATGGTTCCCCCGTGAGTTCCTCCCCATATGGGGAAACAACAAATAGTGGTGCCATCCCGCGGGACCGGCAGTGTATTGGAGGAAGGGGGTCGGCGGTCCCCCCCGGTTTCCCCCCTCCCCCCCCCCACCCTTACACATTGTACTCAGTGCGATTCCAGAAGGCCCCTTTGCCAGTTCTTTATCGTTAGGAGGCCTGTCAGGCGGCCTTGACCTAGGGGACGAGTTTCTGAAAACATGCTGGTCTACCTGCCCGTCTGGGTTTTTCCTTTCTCTCTCATTGAGATCGGATAGATATCTTCCAGGTCGACTACCGTCGTCCCTCCTTTTTTTTAAAGGAGTTTAGAAAGTGAAAAGTTGATCTTCCTTGCGAGGCATTTACCTTTCTTGAACGCACTTGACCTTTAGGAGCGTGGCAAAATGCTCCACCTTGATGAGGCTTCTCCTTTTTAACGCTTCAAGTCTCGCGTCTCTTTTTTTATGTTAGAAGTTTCGTTCCAGCTCCAATTGATGTTTACACAGTGTTTTTTTCTCCCCTCCTCCCTTTGTAGATGAGTTCTGGGGCTCTTTAAGCGGAACTGCCCCACTTTGTGAAGGATGCCAATTCCCCCCCCCCAAGAGCTCCCCACTCCGGTTTTTACCATGTGGCCACTCGCCCCGGAGTGCCCCAACACGAGTTTAGGACGAGTGAATTGGCTGCCACGCCGAGGCCTCCCCCCCCCGTGCAGTGTAGTGTGAGAAGGGGAGTCAAAGAGGTAGGCAACCTTCCACCATTTTGATACTTATCATGCAAGGACGGCCGCCGGGAACGACCATTCCTAATGTCTCTTCCCCCTTTGACCCCCTTTCTTCGAGAGAAAATTACTTCCACATGTCTTTGGGATTTCCCTTTTTGTCAGAAACGCTCATGCTCCGGGACCCTTCTCCCGGATTCTTTCCTCCTGGTTTGGTTTCTCCGTTTCATTACATCGAAGGTGCCCTGGTTGGATTTAGTTTTCGTCGGCCCCCCTTTGCCACTGTCGACCATTTTCCACCCCAGGTGTCCCCTTTCTTCCGGAGTGAGGATCATTTCCACTTCCTCGCTTCCTCCGTGTCCAGACCCCCTCACCCAATCTTGGCGATCGGGCCCCAAGCCGCGCTACTCTAGGGGCCTTCTGCCTGACGCGAGAGGCCCTTTTTCGTCAAGGCGATGGACGATGGCTTCCATCCTAGATGATCCCGGTCCAAGCTCCCCGGTTTAGACCGTGTGAGTTCTCTCCATGGGTTGCCGTTTTCTCCTATGAGTTAATCCACCGACAACTCCTTGTTGAAACCGTTGTTTTAGGATCATTTTGGTGTTTCCTAACATTCATGCTACTTCTCTACGAACCACAGTTTCTGTGTTCGTTTCAGCGGCCGCGATTTTCTTAGTTGTGTTTGTCCCCCACACCCCTACGCGGGGACAAATTTAGTTATTTTTCCCCCTTTTTGCAGGTTCGCCCCTTCCCCCGCCCCCTCCTTCCTCCCCCCTTAATGCAGTTTTGAGTCCTTCTTCCATGAATCGCGTTTTCCGCTCTCTTTCCTCCCTCCGTTGTTGTTGGTTTCTCTTCTGAAGCCTTTATTGATAAGCTTTTTTTTCAAGAATTCGGCGTTTGCATGTTTTGAGGTGTCTGGAAGAACCTCCCCTTTTTTCCAACCCATACATTAAAGTTTTCCCTTTCTTTGGCTTTTTTCTACGAAAATCCTCCCCCGGAGGAAGCTTTAAGACCCCTTATTTCTTATTTTTTCAGCTTTTGCATAGTTCACAGAATTTCCCCGTTCCTACCCAAGGAATTTTCCATAAAGGGAGTTTTCTTCTTTTGACGCTGTTCCCTCATCGCACTTCCTCCCATAATTCCTAGACAGCACCCTTTATCCCCCCCACCGGCTCCTTTGTCCGAGATCTTTTTTCCCCTCTGTTTCCCCCCCCCGCTCCCTTCCGGACTTTTCTGTAGTCAGCTTATATAGGGTCCGGCCAGTTTCCCCCTCATAGTAGCTAGGATTTTTTTTTTGCTTTCTACATCTGGATTAGGTGGCTCTTAGCTCTCGGTTCAGTCTTCCTGAATTCTTCCTACCCCTGCAGGGGCAGTTCTTCTTTTCTTTCCTGCCCTTTAACCTCGTTCATTAGCGTTTTCCCCTCCGACCCCTGCAACTTTTCTTTTATTTCTGAATTAAACCACCGCATCTTTTTTCCCTTTTCCCCCAGGGTTTCACTTTTTGCTTTAATGGCGATCAAACCGCCTCCCACGGCTGTTTTCCTTCATTAAGTTTGATCACTCTGGCCGGAGCAAGACTTGCCGTACGCGGAAAGTTCCCCCTCCTGATTTTGGTGTCCCTCCTTTTTTTGAGTTCTTTGTTCCTCCAAATGACGGGTGACTTACCCCCCGTCCAGTGTAGGCGTTAGTTAGGTCAGAAACCCGGCAGGTCGTAAGATAGGCTGGTTGTCCTCCTTAAGTGTGTAGAGTGGGACCAGATGTCTTCACCCATGGCGTCCGCTGGGGGGTTACCCGAAGTCACCCCGTTTCACCTGTGTCCTGATCGCCCCCCACAGTCCCTCTGATTGACTGGCTGTGAGCCCTAACCGGATTCTGGGATAACTTTTTTCCATCCCTTTCCCCTCGAACCCGCGGCAGATGACAGACGCTGGGGACTTTCGCATGCTCTCTCGCTCTCCCCTACGCCCTTGGAGAGGTGACCCGCCGACAGTTTCAACCTTCCTTCTGACCCTCCTCAGAGCCTCCAAACGGCCATTGACACTTTCACGTGTAGTGACCTCTACGGGCTTCACCATATTCTTTTTGATTGATAGAGCTTTGAATAGCTCATCTCCTTCCAGTGAAATTTCGGTGCTCCCTTCCTCCCCTGGCCGGCTCCCCCTACCTCGCTAACATGGAATATAAACTTAGCCATCGGTTTCAAGTTGACCTTTCTTCTTGTGTAAGTAGTCTTTCAACTCGTGTGTGCTCCTGGATTGAACCATCTTTTTCACTTTTAGAACATCCCTTTTATTTTCGGCAGTTTGGACAATGAAGTGTATACCCCTCACCTAATTGTACCCCCTTTCCCTTTCGATGTGACTGTCTCCATTGTTTTTTCACTCACTTTCCCACAGTAAATTTTTTAAGGATCGTTGTTTTGGTCTCTTCGATTTACTATGGGGCGTTTTTTCCTTGTGGTTCCATGTGGTGATGTAGTGCCTCGTTTTTGAAAAGGAGAACGATTCAGTCGGCAGGATTAACTACCTGGATTGACCCTTCCCCCGACGATTAGTTTCAAGACGTAAATTCGGATCCTTCGAAGGTTTATGTTTTTTCTTCCTTGTCGAACTGCATTCTGAGTCGGTCCCAACGTCAATCGGATTGGACCACGACGACGGATTTACGCAGCCCTTTCCTTTCTTCTGAGACAGCCCACTTCTAGATTATTCCTACGGGCACAAGATGGCTTCCGTCTGGTTTAATAGCTTCCCAAAGCTCAGATTGAATGCACTGTTCGTGCATCCTCTCCTATCCTCCCTTTTAGCCGGTTCTTTTGTCCGTCGTTTTTTTGCTTATCCCCCAGGACTTTTTTGCGTTCTCCCTAGATGGTCAACACTTGGATTTCACCAACTTCGTTCAACACGTGGGAAGTAGGTTACCTCCAACAACTGTTAGTCCCCTTCTTCGACGCCAATGCCATCTTTCAAGGCTAGTAGGTTCTGGGGTCCCGCACCAGAACGTTGCGTGGCCCATCCAGTCTCGGAGCACTTTTCCCGTCGCCCCTTTTCCAGAAAAGTTTTACACCCACTGTTTCGATACCGAACTCTGTAGGGTTCCCTTTTTCGATTGCCTGCCCCCCCCCCCCCCCCCAGATCTCAGAAGAACATGATAACCGTTCGCGATTTGCCGGGCCATGACAATTCTGGAGTGGGTGACCCCCTTCTGTCTTTTGCCAAGCTTTCCGATGATCTTCCCCCATGGATGAGGGTCGACTCCCCTTCCCGATCTGAGTCGGGATTTCAACGGGCCATCCCTTCGTGTGAACTTTTTCCCCCCCAACTTAATCACCCAATCCATTATCGAATTCCTGAGATCGCCTCCGGTTTGCTCAGTATTTTTCCTTCACTCAATCCTTTTTATTAGGGCCCCCGGTCACGGCGATTTTATCTCCCTCGGATTTTCACGCAGGCCCAATTACCTTCTAACTTCAGCTGGTACCGTCCCATGGGCCCACGTCGCTATGGTGCTATTCGCGCGCCCCGCCTGCATTTTTTTGCCCTCTGGTTTTTCTTCCCCTTTTTCATTATGTGTAGATCTCTCAGCTCGCCTCTCTTCATGAAAATGTCCTCGCCCAAGTCCCCCCCGTGACAAGGAGAGTCTAGGGAGCTGAAAATTGAATCTCTTTCGGATTAGGTCCCTTCCAGGTATTAGAACAATGGACCAACCTAAGAGATTTTATAGCTCCATATCATTACGCAAAATTTTGCTTTGACGAGCCTTCCCACCCCACGGTCTTACCCTCTGCGTTTTCCGTTAAAGCCGCCACCAGAAACGCAGTCTTGATAAATTCGCCAGTCCTCCCCCTCCCCCGGCATTTACCAGTGTCTTCCCCTTTCCAAAATCTTTTTTTTTGACCTCTCCTTCCCCAGGTGGGGACCGTAAGATCTTTTCTCCTCCTCGTTTTTTTTTTTTTTTTAAGATAGAGGCTTTACTCTTCTTCTCTTTTTCGTTATCTTTGGAGGACCCTGTTGGCTCACGGGGGCCTTTGGGTGGTTTGGATTGCCTTTCCGAGACGCCCTTCCTTCTCCCTTGGTTACTTTTTTTTGAACCTAAGGGACCCCGATTCCCCTGCCATGTAGTTTCCCTAAGTTTCTAGTCTTTTTTCTCTAGGTGTTTTGTGATTGCGCTGTCTACTATTAAGCCTGTTTTGACAGGGTTTCCCCGAAAATGAATTTCTTGTTGACGCGTCGAATAATCCTGTCTATTATCTTTTCTAGTCCAAGGGCCTTTGACCTAATGGTACCTGTTTTTTCTATTCCGCTTTTTCCGTGTGAGCGAGTCCTTGCGAGGAGAGCCTCTAAACCCATCCCCCATTGCTTGACTACCCCTTCATTCCTCAGAACACCTTGCGGTTTCTGTCCGCCTGTTGAACCCTTATGAACCCCGTGCGCTTTCGGTCCCGTCGGCCCGGTATCTCTATTTCGGCCTTGGCCCCCCTTTTTTTTATCCCAACGCCCTTTGTCCGATGGATGGCCCTAAGAACCCCCGCCTCTTTCTTTTTCGATTTAGGATCTTTCATACTCTCTCGGTCCTTGTGAGGGCTTTTTTTTTTCGTCCGTTCCTTTGCGCCCCATTTTTCCCCCCCGGAATGTTCTTCCTCCCCGTCATTTTTTCTCTCGGATTTCTGCTTCATCCAGAACATGTGTAGACTATCCTTACGCCGGAATCCTTTCATTTCCCCCAATCAAGCGCATTGGTCCCCCTCCTTGATCACGGGAGGTCGAGTCCTCTCTTAAGGTGCCCTTTATTAGGTCTATCTAATACGGTTCTGTATTGAAATTTCCCCTTCAGCAAGTTCCACCTTCTCTCAACTTGGTGCCCCCCTTCTTCGGTCAGGAAAGTTTTTTTTGTTTCCTATCTCTGCAAGTCTGGGTTTGTTTTTTAAGAGCCTGGACATTTCCCGAATTCCACATGTCGTTGTTTTTCCACACCCCCGACCGAAGGCTGGCTCCCCGCTCCCTTTAGTATTACCGCAGTAGCGCTCCGAAATCCCATCCTTGGTGCGGCCCCGTGCACTTTTGCGCCTTCGTGCACATTTTGCCCATCGCGCGAACGGCAACGTTCCTTGTGTTCCCGCACCCCACACCAACTTCCCCCCTCCTTCCAACCTTGCCCCAGTCTCTACTTCTATTACCTGCTGTCACGAATCTTCACGTCCCCCGGGGCTGTTTTTCTTCTCTTTTCCCCCCTTTTTATAATTAAACTATCATGTGGTTGCCCTTTATCGCCATCTAGAAGTTTTCTTGTTTCGCGAATCTCCGCGCTGCGGTCCCCCTCTGAGTCTCTTTTCCCTTCAGATCAGTATGACTTTTCGCCCTTCCAGCACTGCTAGACCACTGGGCTTTACCCAAAAACAGCCTCGATCCTGACCTTTGCCCCCTCCCTTTTCGCTAGAATCTGGGTCTTCTTTTTTTCGGACAAGTCTTTTCTGTTCTTTTGGGTGTTTGTTTTTTTTTTTTTTTTTTTTTAGGGGGGTGTTTGGTTTTAAAACCGACGTCCGCTACACCCAATTGCCCCAACACCTTTTCCCCAAAAACCCGGGGACCCCACCAGGTTCCTTCCTGTACCACGCCGTTTCCCAATTATTTTCCCAGCGGTTCCTTTTTTCGAACGATCCCGCCCCTTGAATGTTTGACAAGTTAGGTCCACTCCGAGGGGGTCACCCCCTTTTGAACTTAATCTCTTTTTCCCTCTGTTTGGATTAATGCCTTTGTTCGGTACCGATGGTTCCGCCAAGGAGCCACCATTATTTTTGACCCCCCCCCCCCCCCCTTCCTCTCCTCCCACAATCCCTCTACAACTTGGTCCATGGATTTCTCTTTTTAGGTCAGGGGTCGCGGATTTTAGGGCGGACTGTTGGAAGAGGTTCCTTACCCCAAGTTTTATTTTCATACGTATTGCCGTGGTTCTCTCGAAGGTATGGTCTTTTAGGACTCTCTTCCTTCCGCCCTACCCCGTTTTCACTCTTTTCGCGAGGATTGGACCCCCCTTCCCATCCCCTTTTTTGATGATATACCCCCCTCTTTTGTCACCTGGTCCGAGGGTGACACATGCTCCTCCTTAGTGGAGAGCATCCATACGCCCAGCTTTCCCCTCTCAGAGTCCTTTTTTTTTTTTTTTGCGTATCCCTCTTGTCATCAATATCCTTTTGTATTCAGACACTTGTTAGATTATTTTGGCTCTATTTCCAAGGGACCCTTCCCCTTGCAATTTTTCCTTTTCCCCCCCTTGAATCCCAGGTTTATCGATTTGGGCAACCCCCCGAGTCCCCCCCCGATCGAGATCTTCTCATTTCTCCCGCCTCGCTTTAATGTTTCCCTTTAGACCTTTCCCCCCCTTGTCACCTCACGGTCCCCACTGTCACGTTTCTTCGCCTTCACTACATTCATCTTTCCCCTCCTGCCAGTTCGCCAGCATTTGAGTCCCCATGGCCCCCCGCGTTTGTTTTTGTTTCCCTCAAGTAAGGGCCCTGAACCTTTTCTTTATGAAATCTATAGGCGTAGTAGCAGGGTCATTCCCTCCTCTACCCTGTTGATTTCTAGTTTTTTTCGTCCTTTTTCCCAGATTTTCTCCAACTTTTTAACGTCTCTTTTCATGTTTTCTTAGGTCGGAAGAATTTTGGGGATTGACCGGCGAAGTTCACCTTCCCCAATTTTCCTCGTCCAAACCTTGCGCCCATCACGAGGATGGAAGTTCTGGCGGGAAGCAGTAGTAGATTCGAGCCCGAACATCTCTCTGGAAGCTTTTCCCTCCCTCCCCCCTGCTCCTCTTCTTCCCCATTTTTGCCGGTGGGTCCCGGGTTTTTCAGTTCGATTGACAGCTTTTTTCTGGGATTCTGCTTGTTTTCAAGCACGCAACAGAACATACCCGTTCGACAACATTTGTTATGCGTATTTCCTTTTTTTCAAGAGACTCGACGTTGATCTAAATTCCTTCCACGGATTAAGCGGTCCCTAAGCTTTTTTTCTTAGTTTGCTTTCACCAATTTTCTTTTACCCCTTTCTTGTGGTGCACCACTTAGATTGCGTTTCTGGACCTCAAACACTTCACTAATTTTTAACTACTTTGTCTTTATTCTCCCCCTCTTGAATCTCCCGGGTCTTCGGA
>Ga0179593_1262289_pt1 | contig 17722 bp, 19 predicted proteins | sample CZODoug2_1_08_16_FD_185931 | JGI IMG/M metagenome (GOLD analysis project Ga0179593, IMG submission 185931) | Vadose zone soil fungal communities from Angelo Coast Range Reserve, California, USA - CZODoug2_1_08_16fungal (PacBio error correction) | ecosystem: Environmental > Terrestrial > Soil >... | reverse complement strand
AGCGTTTTGTCCCCTGACCATTACAGTGAAGTTATTCCACCACTCTCGCCCTTCGAGAGACAAGTCTAGTTAGAGTCCCGATTAGTGAGGATTTGGTCGATGTCCGTCTTCTCGTTACCCTAATTCTTGTTTGTCGTTCTGTCCTCTCTCGGCCGTCACCCGTTCTTTTTTTCCCACCCCCACCCTCAACAAGCCAAAGATTACTTCCATCCAGGTGGGCATCACCAAAAACGCCAGCCCGCCGTTTTGAACAATCTCTCTTCGTTGCCAGAGTGTCTCTCCCCCTTTTCTCGATGTATCGGTAGTATTCACCATATTTTTCTTTTTAAATTTAGGGTGTCCGACGGGTTACAAGAGCTCGTGGCGCCAACTCTCCTCGGCTATGATTGAGCCGCCTCCTCATCTACCTGCTTTCCTCCCACCTGCCTCCCTCCTCCGGTTCTCGTGGTTTCGGCTTCATACCTCAGGCGCGCCCCCCTTTTTCTCTCATAAGGCCCCCTTTCACTTCTTTACGACCTTTCGCGCAAGAGCGCTTTTGATGATATCTTGAAATTGATCTATGTAAGCTCCCCTCCTATTAATTTCTCCGTCTCTCATCGGCTCGTCTTCATTCTTGCCTTCCAGATCGTATTCCGATTAGTTCTCGATTTTTTTCCATGTATACATGCGTCGTTCGCCTTGTGATCGTCCAACAGCGTGACGCCGTCTTTCCGGAGGAGAGTCCTCCCCCCTTCCACCAGAACGAAATCTTCCCCTGTTTCCTTATCGTCCTCCCATTTCCTCGAGTCTAAAAATGCTCCCTCTGAACATGAGTGCAGCGGCGGTAGGGTAAGGGCATGGACTTCGGCCTTTTTTTTTGCTTCAGGTTTTTCCTTCTTCCCTCCCCACTACAAAAGTTTTAAGCCAAATCCCTCCCCCCCCCGCTTCCTTCGGCGCTATCTTGGGCCGTGCGGTTCCTTTCTTTTTGTCGGGGTTGCTCTTCTTTGAACTTCTTAGCTCTAGACCTCTGGCCTTGCACTCTGGCGGTAGATAACTCGTTTGACTGCTACCTCATGCCCATGACTTTCCTCGCCCGCGCCCTGTCCCTGCGTTCATTGCGGGACCCACACCTTGCTATTTCTTCCCCCACTCCGCAGAGTTCTCCCTCTGGAGGGAATTAGACTTAGAGCCCTACCCTCTGACCTGGACGCTTCCCTCCCCGTTGTTCCTGGTACGTCGGTTGGACTTATGACGTAGGATGAAGCTCTTGAAACCTGGGCCCTGTCCTGGTCATTACTTTTTTAGGCATGGTCATGGCCTCCCTTCTTTCAAACCTCCTTATGGGCCGGTATGCTGAAAAGGCCTGGTGAGGAATTCGGTCCAAAGTTTCGGCGTCTTCTGGCGCTGCCTCCTGTCCCCTCGGTATCTACCTGAGTTCAAAGTTCTGTGGGCGTCTCTCCTCTTTTGGAACCTTCCTTCCGATACCCAACAACCAGCTTAGCAAGTTACTAATTGATGGCCGGCCTTTCTGTTTTTAATGAATTTTTTTCCGTCTTCCCCCCCCTTTTCTGAATTCTACGGAGTTCGGATTATATTCGGACAGCGTCTCTCCCTATCTACCGCCCCGAACTTTGTTTAGAGCCCCTCCTTCACTTTGGTCCTATAGCCTTGCGCGTAAGGGAAAGTTCTTTCGATTGACACCCTTTTCCAGCATACTTCATTCCTTTTCGTCCAAAATAATTTTGGTGAAAACACCTAATCTGAGGGCCGCCTCCTCTGGTTTTCTCAAAATTTGCTCCCTCCACGCTTGCCGCTTCTGTTTCCTTTCGAGGTTTCTCTCCCTCTTCCTTCCTCATGGTCAGTCCCCCTATCCGATGCGAACAGGATAAGTCCTGATTTCTTTGAGAATGCTGCTACACCCTGGCATTCCACTCTTCAGCGCTTCCGCCTCTCTCCTGCTGTCGCTCTTCGCTGGCCTAAATTTTATGCTTCTTTTCAATCTTTATTCCCTCAACTCAAAGACTGGCAAACGCTTCGAAAGACAGACACACCCCGGACTTGTCGGGCCGCCGATTTTCATCCGGGTCTTCCAGTCACCAATATTTTCTTCAGCTCATTCTTTATTATTTGTAAAGGACAATCCCTCCCGTATCGCAGATAGACAGTCAGGTTGTCGAAAGATATCGGCCAAGGTTCAAGGGCCGTTGTGTCAGAGTATGTTTAGAAGGTCGATTTCTCTTTCTCCCCTAGTTTGTCCTTTTCTTTTCTCCTATCCTATCTTGTGGAAACTGCCCCCGGCTTGTTCGCTTTGTCATTTGTCTTTTTCGCCGAGTCCTCCCGCCCCCCTTTTTTCCACTGGTTTTCTGGAACACATGAGGATCCCCGTTTTCAAAAACAGGACCTATAGGATTTTTCCCACACATAGTTTTCCCTTGACCACCCTCCGTTGTTGTTGTTATCTCTCTTTTCTTCCTCATTTGCCCCGCCGGACTTTGGATTGCCCTTTTTTCAGTTGCCTATGTGCGATCCTTTATGGTGCGCCCTTCGACTTGTTGACTTCATAATCGGCACTCAAGGTGCCTGATGGCTCGCCCCGCTTTTTTTTTTTCCCCCAAATGCCTTAGATCGTGGGATGGGGTGGTTTTTTTTTGGTTGTTGGGAGTGGGGGGTTTTTAAGGGGGTGGGCTGGTTGGGGGGGGTTTCACTGGGGGGGGGTGGGGGGGGGGAGGTTTTCTTTTTTTTTTGGGGGGTTGCGGGGGGGGGGGACAATTGGGGTGGGGCGGGCGGGGCGGAATTTGTTTGGGGTTTTTTTGGGCTTTTGTGGGGGGGTTCGGAGGGGGGGGGGGGGGGGGGGGGGAGGGTGACCCAGGGTTTTTATCCCCTTTCCCTTCTTTAGCGGACATAATGCCTCGAAGAAGAACTGCGTACGTTCGTCAGAAGATAACAAAAGAGCGCCTTTCCCTCTATGGTCCTTTTCCGTGATCTCGGTCTTGCCCTCTTTACGTGTCTATCTTCCTTTCTCTCGTTTCCCAATATAAGATTTTTTTCCAATATCAGCCCGAAATTCTTTTCCTTCCAAGGATTTTTACTTTTTCCTTTCCCTAGGGCAACCTCGTTTTCCGTCGCTTGATGGGTGGGGCTGTCGCTTTAGAGTTTTTCCCCCTAGTGGAGTTGTCTTTGAGAAAGTAGTTTCGAGCTTCTGTATCTTTCCTCTATATTCCCTCGTCTACTTCACCTGCTTCGCTAGTTTGTTCTGGTCTCTTATCTTTTCCTCTTGCCAGGTTCCGCCAGCATGCCCCACCGCAGGCCCTCGTTCTTCTCTGTTTACCTGAAATGAACCTATATTTCTTCTATGGTGCGTCACCCGACTACTTCTCCTGACGGGCCATATTCATCGTTTGTTTGCTCGCCGAGGACTTCGTGCTGACTCGGTTTTTACGGACATTCCGCATTTAGATGAGTTTCTAAGACAACCACCAAGTTTCATGACTCATCTAGTTTCCCCGGACCGCTTTTGTGATTTTTCAAGTCACTTCCTTTCCGCTTCCTTATTTTTCCCAAGGGGATTTTTTTTCTTAAGAATTCTCTGGGGTTCTCTTATTTTCCTCTCTCTTTTTATTGGAACTAGCCTTCCCCCCTTCTTGTTCCCCAGTCTAGATGTCCTTTTTGCTACTTTCTGAGTGATTGGAGACTTTGCTTGGATATGCCAGGATATTGGTAAAACCCATTACCGTTCGCTCTCTCTATTCGGTTCCACCTTTTCCATCGAGGTGGTCCCCCCTATTCCTCCTGCGTCTCTTGAACCCAGTCCAGTTCATGACCTCCCTAGAGATTTCTTAGATAAGGCACAGAAGTTACGTTTTCACCCAAGCACTCTCCAGAAATGATGTCCTCGTCCCCTCCTGTGACCCGCTCTTCATGAAGCGTCTTTTCACCCTTGTCTCCTGTCAGGCCCCCCCTCGGAGGCGGTGCCCCAAATTCTCCCAGCTTGCTACAACTGAGATGGGGGGCATAACTGGTTCGTGCCTTCTGAGCGCCTTAGATTTTTTTTCTTTTCTCGCCGATTTCGCTGTTTTTCTCAGTCTCCCTGGTCTGTGGACTAGGAGGCCGGTCCCCCCCAATTCCTAGAAGGATATCCGAAGCCCCATTTCCCCCTAAACCCAGGCAGACCCAACTTTCTAACGCTTTCTCGTCTGTACCTGCCTTCCCTCTTTGTCTCTTTGCTTTCTCCTCTTGATCGTGGTTTTTTCGCGGGTCACCTTCAACGAACAAACCTTTCCTTCCCCTGACTTGACCAGACATTCCGTCGCTCCTAGGCTTCATTGCTGACTCCCGGAGGCTATGCGGCCTATCTTTCCTTCTCTGCCGGTTCTTTTTTTTGTTTTTTTTTGATTTGTTTTCATACTTCTCCTCTTCTCGCTTTTGACGCTCCCCCTTAGCGAGTCATGGTTCTACCGATGTTCCCCCCCACTTCCCTTACCGGTTCTCGATGATTCGCTATGGGCAGTTCACTTCCGCTCGTTGCCGCTGACCCCCACGCGCACACACAACTCCCAAACAACCCGCCACACCCCACCAAAAAAACCCACACAAGCAACAACCAACCCCCACACAACCCCCCCAACAAAACACCAAAACCCACACAACAACCCCAAAACACCCAACAAAACCAAACAACCAAAGTATAGGATTATTCTTAGCATATAACAAATTTTCTGGAACTGAGCTCCCTCTTTTTCGACCCTTTCGGCATCTTACTGTCCTCTACGTGCCCCTTTCTCTCGGTTCTATTCCTGAATTCCACGATTCCTCTGTCTGTTCTTTTTTTCGGGTTCCTTCGGTCGGGCTCCATTCCACCTCCCAACCTCTCTTTGAGTTGAACTCCGCCATCCTCCGCTTGTTACCCTTTCTTCATGCATCCCGTTACGAAGTTTCATTTTATTTTGGATCACGGAGAGTCGCCCACCATAGATTTTAGTCCCTTCAGCCTTCTTTTTTTCCGGAGGAGTGCTGCTTTCTCACATAGTTTATGCGGCTTTTCTTATTTTGGTGGTGTTTTACTCTTTTTTCTTCCGATGATGCCAGTTATTTGCTTTTCTTAACTATCCGTCACATCGCCCAAATTTATTTCAGAGAAATACCTCCTGCTTTCGATTTTTTTGATTATTGTTTTTTTCTTATTTTTGCAAGAATCCTCCAGGTCCTTGTTCCCCTCCAGTTTAGGTGCGGACCATGTTTTTTTTCCCCTGTCGTAGTGCTCCCTTTTTCTCTCGCAGCTCTCTCTTTTTCGATAGTTACCTGATTTATCTTCTTATCCTTTTAATCTTCTCTCGTCATTCTCCGTCCCTTTTGGTCTCTTTTTTCTTCCTTGATTCGAGACCCGTTCATTTCCCCCCCAGAGGTTATGTTTCACCTGACCCCCGGACATTTTTTCTTATACTTTAATTCTCATTAAGTGTTTTTTGTTTATATATCATACTCTTCCTGGAATCTGTTTTCGTCCGGTTGCAAGTCTACATCTGCTTTGCTCCCCCCCCGGCTATCACGTTCCTTCCTCCGCTGCACTTCAGAGCCTGACAGAAAGATGTGAAATGAGCATCTGAAATATGTTCTCTCTCCGTCCCATCCCCCTATCTCCTTCGTCGAAAAAACCCACGACTCCCGTACGGAAACCTCTTCGCATCCCAACTTTTTTCCTTCCTGGACCTTCCAGGGCTTTACCAACCGGGCACAGAGAGGTGAGCTATATCCTCTTTCTCGTCTTATTTGTTTTCTCCTTCTCGTTACTCGCCACCGACGCTTTCTTTAGCTTCCATTCCTTTCAGCTTCCACCTCCCCCCGACCCAACCCAGTTCAAAAGATTTAACATGGGTATCCAATCGGTGGCACATTGGGGTACCCACGCCGCGCGAAACATCCTGCCCTTCCTCTTTTTCCCCCCCCTCCCCGAGTTCAGGCCTCCTTTTCCGGTTTGCCAATTACACCTATTCTCCTTTTCCGGTAAACTTATGCGGTGATGATTCGTGTTTGTTACTGAAGCCACGATGGCGTCTTTTTAAGGCTGCCTGATGCGATTCTATAGCCCTCCTCCTTAATTGCTAACCCTTGGTTCGAACCCCCCGCTCCCATTCCGCCTTGATCTGTGTTCTCGGCTCATATTAACGCTTCGCTCCCCTTTTGTATTCGATTGCCCCGCACTCCCCGAGTCGCCCCCGGGCGAGCAACGGCGCGATTATCTTTCCCCCTTTTTCTATTGCTAGGAAGAGAGCATCCCTGCCCCCATTGAAGTGCATCGCTCGAATCACCCTCTTGCCTATTTTCTCCACAGCCAGAAGCGTACTAATAGCGTACCGTTTACGGCTGAGGGGATCAAATCATGTGGACCCCCTCTTCTCCTGGTGTATGTCCACTAGCCTACGCCGCATTTTTCTTATGGTCACCAAACCTACGGACCACCCCCTCGTCTCTAACTTCAATATATTGCTCATCTAGAGGACCATCACCGGCGTATGAGATGTCCCTCTTCCTGCCTCTGTTTTTCCCTTTTCCTTAGTCTTTTGGTTCTCTTTGACGTTCCGCTAAAAACAACTATCAGAAACGCACCCAGACAGAAAACAAGAGCTTCAGGACGCGTTCCGCGTATCTTCGTCCTATGGTCCGTGCTTTTTTTCGGTGGCGATGGGACGTCGTCCTCGAGCTTCTTTTTTGAGATGCCTCATGGCGGTTAGCAACTTCTGTCCGCCTAGGCCCCTCTACTTTTTTTCTTCTTGATATTTGCATCGTCATCTCTTAGTCCCTTTCTTCTCTGACCCCCCACATAGACCTCCTCTGTTCACCGAGGGCGGCGATTTGTTTGAATTATCTCCTTCTTTTTCATTCTGCGCTTAACAGCTTGTTTTCTTCTGCTAGTCGTATTTCCCAGTCACATTTTGAATGGCCCTCTTCCCCCGTCGTGGCTTTTTTGGTGATTTTTGATCTAATCCCCCCGACTTTTTGGTCTTAGAACCCATTTGCCCCCCCCCTCCGATGCTTGATTTTTTCTCCCTTCCTTTTTTCTTCCGTCTTTCTCCGCCTTGCTGTCCTCCCTGGTTCTCGACCCTCTGTCCCGCATCCCCCTTCGCATCTCTCCTGTTCATTCGTTGAAATAGCGGCGGCAAGATCCCCAAGCGCTAGACCAAAGAAAGATCAGGAGGCCGGAAGTGTGCCGCCTCGTTTCCATGCCTTTGGCCGCCCTTGCGGTGACTGCGTTCCTTACTTCTAAATCGTTCCTCGAAACTATCGCCCCCTCCCAGACTTTTTGTGGCTCGAAACGAGAACAATTTGGCACGAGAGAACGCTTTTTCCTTCCATTTTTCCATGCCCAGAGGATCTCACACTTTTGAGACCAGCCCTTTCTATTTCCACCCTTTGGTGTCGTTCCCCCCCCCGAAATGTAAGGCCTTGATGTTAACCCCCACGTATCTCGTAATTCGTCTAGGGTCCTCTTGCCGCTTCGCCGGCATCCTTTGCCTCGTCGAGTAGCGGTGCTATTTCCAGAGTCCTTCCATCTATTCGCAGCAAGTTCATACGGATGAAAATGGCTGGAATGATTTCTGCGTGATACTGTTTTCTCCCCCTTTTGACCCTTGACCCTATACTCTGAAGACACGCTTTTTTCCCCCCCGATGTCGGCTCGCGATTTCCTCCCTATATCTCGCTCGAACTTTTCTTTCCTGCACAGCTTACCCGCGAGCCCGTACCCAATCAGGAGCCTTAGGGCTGATTGCCCGATCTGGCGCTTCACCCCGGACACCTATCCTTTTCTTCGCCGCGTCCTTTTTCCCGTCGTTATTTATTGTTCTGACTTATATTTGTCCTGACTTTCCCCTGAAGTCCTCTTCCCCAGGAATGTCTCCCGTATCGCACCCATTTCTCTCGAATTTGACATACTTCTTCGATCGTACGCAGTCGTCTCTGGTTCCTTTCGCTATTTCCCTCGGGGTTTTTGTCCATCTCGACTTTTTCCGTCCCCCTTTGTCAGAGTACGATAATTGCCACTTGCGATTAATACGAGTACGACACAAAAGGAGTAAAGTTTTTCAGACACCAACCTATCTCCATCCTTTTCTGCGACAATCCAAAACTTCAAATCCCCCCGGAAGGGGGCCCAAATATAGACCACTCTCTTGTCCTCCTTTTTCTCCTTGGTCCTGAAAGATTGTCCCGAATTTCGACTGCGACTTGCCGTTGTTTGGCGCCAGGGAGAACCTTCCTTTGCCTCTACGTTTGTGCTTCCTCCTCTTTTTTTTCGGTTGCATTCTCTACTTTGTGGCAATCTCGTTTTTCCGCATCCTTTCGTTCCAAATAGCGTAGCCAGATTGATCGGTCCTTTTATTTGGCTAGCGGAGATTTTAAGACGACTGTCCCCGATGTTAAAGAAGGAAGATGACAGATGAAATAGTCACTATATGCCCTTGTATATCTGTGCTTGAAATCCTGTGCAACTTTGGTTGTGTTTCTCTTATTCGACTAGAGTCCCACATTTCCCGCTTTTCCTTTTCCCCTCAGTAATGGTCCCTTTTTTTTCAAGGTCTATCGGTCGAGCTAGATAGTTTCACCTTCGGAGCCCTCCGAACCTTCTTTGTCGTTTTTTTCTTTCCGTTCTCGTTTTTTTTGAGTTGATGTTTTTGGAGCCCCTCGTGAACTGCTCTATCTTTAGGCCCGCGCCTATCGCTTTTGTCTCCGAGCTTGTGTTTCCCTTTCTTGTGATATTTGTCGATGAGGGTTCGACAGCAGTTAATAGCTCATGTGTTAATTACACATTGATTCTTTTTTTTCCATCTATTACGTCCTTTTGTTGCTGAGTCACCGCTCGAGCAAGCTTTTTTCTCTTAGCCTGTTCCGGAGTTCTCTTCTTGCCTTGTCTTTTTTCCTTTTAGTTGCATCTTTTGCTTTCTCCCAACGCCTTCCAGAAATATATTTTGACGTGGTGGAGTTCTGAACTCAGGAAACTGTCTCCGGCGACCCAATTCTTCTCGTTCCCCAATTTTATCTTATTACTCCGGTTTTCGTTGTTTTTTGGATCCCTGATTTTTCTGTCTCTTTCTTCGTTTAGTGAGACCCGCGTACGAATCCTTTGACCTTCCGTCACGGGCTCTGCAAGGCTACGGCTAAGGTCAGTCAAATTCCGTGCTTTTCTTGCGTGCTTGGCGTCCCTTCTTCTTTTTTTTTCTTGGAACCCGCTTCCCCCCTCTGTGCTCGCCGGATGCTTTCCCTCGGTCCTGTCCGTAGGTGGCGAGCCTATTCCTTCGAGGTTTTGTTTGGAACGTCCGAAATCGTTTCGTCTTGGTTTTCTTCCTCCCGAACTCAGGCGAACCACGTCTTCCCGTCCTTTCCTCGTCCAAGGCATTCGTTCGACAATTCAGTCCGCGCAAACCTTAAGTGCTGAGGCCCCCTTCCGGAGGCTCTTCTTCTCCCTCTCCCTCATGGGACTCCAACTCTGCTTGGACCCCCTATTCTTCCAAGGTTTTCCTTCTGAGAGTCTTTTCTCTTTCGATTTCTTCTCGCCTGCTTTTCTCTCTCTGCAGCAGTAGCTGGAGCGGCCGCCAGGATTGCGGAGCCCAACAGGTATATATTTTCGGTATCTCTCCGCCCCCAATATCCCCTCCCTCACGGTACCTCTTTTACGTTATTATCGCTGACCTCCCCTTTCCTCTTGTTGTTTCGATGTTTATCGTGTTTTTCTTGGTGGAGGCACGAACCCTGCCCTTTCCCCGTTGACTTGATCTCCTTCTCCTTCTCCTTTTACTCCCTTCTCCCTCTATCTCTTGGGCGCCTGCTCTTCCTTGCTGATCCCGGTGTTTCTGTTTGGATGGGTCCTCTTCTCTTCCTCTACTCGCTGTCTGACGATCACCAGTTTGAAGCTGGTCGCCCTTTGGTGCTGATCCCCCTCCGCCTTTGACTTTACTCTATCCACCCTCGGTAGTCTCATACACGCTAGATTTCTTCGTTGTAACGTCAACTTTTTTTTTTCTCTTCCATAGACCGATCCAAACTCTGGGATATCATTCTCTCCGTGTTTGTCTCACCCTTTCAGTATCCTGGATTCTTTCTTTCATCTCTCGTGAAGTGCGCTTTATGTCCGCTCTTCCAATCCTCTTCTCCCTGCTTCGTCTTTTTTTTTTCTGACCTTGATTTGCTACTCGCTCGCTGACGGAGTTGAACCGACATGAGCGCCGTACCACTTTCCAATTCCATACCGTTCCCGTACGTTTTCTTTTTATTGTCTACGTCGTCCTTCTCACACGCAGCTGTTTGTTCCCTGTGCCTTCAGCTGCGATGTTTCTCGTGCTTTTTTTTCCTTCCTCTTTTTTTCCTAGGGGAATTGGCTTTTTTAGTGTGTGACGGTGGGCGCTTTAGTCTACCGCCAGCGTCTGGGCCTTTCTCTCCCTTCTTTCGAAACTTGGGCCATATCGCCCCCCCTGAGGACAATCTCCTCCCCTCCTTTGCTCTCCCTTGCTAATTGATTTTGAATCAGCCTGCCTTCTTTCAAGCGCCGTTGGTCGTCGCCATTTTTTTCTTCATGATTTCCTTTTTCCCTTCGTGCCGTATTTCTCCCCGCTCCTCTTTTTCTCTTTTTGAGTGTAAGACTATTCTTGGAGCTTTTCTCGTTCGTCGGTCCTTCTCTTCACTGCTTGATCCCAGACGTTTTAGCGCTGCTTCTAATTCAATCAGGTGTCGAGGGCGCCGCCGACACCCTTCCTTCCTATCTATCTCTTTCTTTCCCTCCCTTTTTTTTCGAGTTGCGCGAGCCTCATTGAATCTGTTTGTCCGGCCAGACCGCGAAAGCCCTGATTTGGAAGCGCCGTTCTCCCGGTCTTTCCTTGCCAAGTTCCGAGCGGCGCATATTTCTGAGGCTCCTTAATCTAACTTCTTCCTCTCGCTCCCTCCTTAGATATTGCGAGACCCCTCCCTCGACGACCTCGCAAATACTTTGACAGACCCCCCCCTCTCTTACCCGTCACCTTTACAGTGCCTTTCCACAAAGCTCGCTTTCTCTCGCCGGTTGAGTTCGATTCCCTCGTCTTTGATTTATTGACTTCGCTCTCGTAGCTACCATAAGTATCTTAATTCACATGATGTTTATGAGTCATAGGCAGGTCCTCTTTTTCCCCCCCTCCAAACACATTCACCACTTTTGGCACCTCTTTGACCAAGTCTCCTTCAAACCTCCTCTGCCTCCCTCCTGGCGAAGATGTGAGAAATTCTCGTCCACATAACCATATAACGGGTAGTGATGTACCTCTGTGGACTGCGTTTGAGTCTTTCCCTCCGTCAGCGAGGCGCTGATGAGTTTTCTTTAGACAAGTCGGTCCGAAACCACCCCGCCGAGGAGTCCTCGTGCTCTTTCTTCTTCTCATAAACGAGGTCAAGAACCTCTTTTAGTGTGAAGCTGTCCGTCCCCTGATTCCTGCCTTGTTCCACGGTTCTTCGCGTGGGCTAAAGGGATATTGCTATGGAAGTTCCCAGTCCGATTGACTTGCATCTCTTCTCCTCTCTCTCCGTCTGCTCTGCCTCCAGAGTTCCGTATCCCTCTCTTTTAAACGGATAAGGTGTATCACATTCAATCTTTCCCGAACAAGGGCGTACTTTCCCCAGTCCACAGAGACGTCCTCTCAGTGCCGCCGGTCGTCGGTAGAGGTCACTTCCTCCAAATCTGACCACCTTCGGATTCTCTCATTGGCCCTACCTTATAAACCCGCGGATAACAAGGCGACACGAGGACCCTGTTGTTTCGAAGGCAGGAGGGTTCCCAGTGACTTTCCGTCTTATTTGCAGTCTTTTTCACGCCCATCCTGACTTCATTTGACCCAACTCCTGCCACTCTTGAATTTGTTTCTCTATCTATTATGGTCAGTTCCTTGATGATTGCTCTCCCCCTCTATTCAGACATCCTTTTTTCGCCCTTGCCCTTTTCTTCCGGCAGCACAGATTGCTCCGCAGGTTAGGATTATCGGCGTATCCCCCTCTCCCCTCTTCCATTCATAAAGGGACAAATTTCGCTGAACCCCCTCCGCCTAGTTCTTTGTGGAGATTGAGAATCATTCCTCTACTTATTTTTGCCTGCCAGTTTTAAGCGGTGGTGGTCCAGGATCCACTCTTTTTATGCAGACTTGCACCTTGGGCCTTGAGGTCCCGTATCTTTGGATTGTGGTTTCTTTTTCCCTGACCCCTGCACCTTCTTTTACGCCTTCCAGATACCCCGTTGTTCTTTCCATTCGGTCCATTTCGTTGTTCTTCCTGAGGCGTTCGCCTTTTGCCACGTTTTCTTCGTACCTATGTTCATGTGTTGATAGAGTTCCTTGTTTGACCATAGCTCTGAACTCTTCCAACCCCATCTCTTTTCCCCTCACCCCACGTCAAGTCCCTCCAGCGGATGGTCTCCCTTACCCTTCTCTTTTTCCGCGTGTGGACATTTCCCTTTTTGGAATTTTGCGTTTTCCCATCCCTTCGTTTCATCGTTTATCCCTCCCCCTATTTCCCAGAAGACATGCGGGTTAAGCGTCACTCCCCCATATAATTTTTTGAACCCTCTCGCCTATGTTCTCGTAAGGAATTATTGACCTTTCCTGCAAACGTCGCGCGAAAGTAGTTTCGTTTTTTGTGTATCACCGCACGCGACCTCCTCCTTTTCTTCGAAAAACAGTCTCGAGGCTTTCGTAATAGTGCCTCTCTTCCGCCACTTTCTTCTTTCCTCCTGCCCGTTTAGAGGTGTCGCACAGATACCTAATAGCGGAAGCAAGAAAAAGGTTAGAGAACCAGTCTCATCACTCTTTCAGGCTTTGAGACGGCGAACCGGGCCCAAGCTCCCCGATATTATCCCTTATTAGACCTGTTCTTTTGAATAAAAGAGACGTGATCGCCCCTTTCCCTTCACTCCCGCAACGATTGCCCCCCGCCTTGCCGACAGACCCTTCATTTTTCGTGTTTCGCTTTTCCTCGATTTCGCTTCCAGATCATCCAAGTCGCCTCGCATTTCGTCGTGTTCTTTCTTTTTACTTCTCGATACGACTCCTCTTTCCCCCCCTTTCCCGGTCTTGTCAGCACGATTATCTAGGTATATTTTTTCTCGCATTTTTGTTTCCTTATTTTCTTTCTCTTGTCGATTCTTATCGGTCGTTCATATTGACTTCCATGTAAGGTTCGGGCAGCGCCCTCTCTAAAGCTTTGTTTGAACACGGCAAAAGGATTGGTCGAGTACCGCTTTGTCCCTTTCTTTTTCTCTTTTTCTCCTCGTTTAGCGCCAAGGCGACGCGACTACAAAAAATGTCTCAAGTTATCTCTTCCACAACTCGGACCCACGCCAATATTTCCTAGGTCACCTTTCCTCTCTACTCCTTCCGTGTTTTGAGAGTTACCTGTTACCTCTTTTGGGCACCCTACTTCTATTTTTCCTCTTTTTGGGTCTCGGGAGCCCTTATTAGGTGGTGTAGTCTGGCTTAAATGACCAATCTTTACTTCCCCCTTGAACTGGTGCCCTTATCGGCCTTTTTTGAACCCGATTAGAGAGTCGAGATCGCCAGCCCCGGTTTTTCTGGCGCTGAGCCCGAAGACGACCTGCGTACGATCGTCCAGAAGAAGATTTTCCACAAAAAATGCACGCCCCGTCCCGATATGACGCCCTAGGTTACCTTTTTCCAGTGGTCGACCTTCTGTCTTCGATTATTATTCACCACCTATTAACTTGTCCCTGCCAGAATAACCTCTTTTTTTTTTTCCTAGTTCAAGTTTATCTGGCCAGTGGTGCAGATGATGGTCAATAGGCGACCCGTGCAGCTCTTGGGTTTGTCTTTTTTTTTTTTTTTTTCACCCCCGTTTGTCACCCTTTGAGTTTTTCCTACTGTGAGTTTATGTGTTCCCGCTTATATTGATTCTGACGATCAGACCATGTAGAGCGTGGCCTGGTCGCGCCTTATTGTGCTGACGGGCTTCTCCTCTTCTTACATCAGTCCCTCGTTCCTGCTGGTTCTACACAGTTTTCTTTTTCTGAACATATCCTGTCCCCTTCTTTTCTCGTCCCACCGATACTTTTTTAATTCTTTCGGGAGTTGTAGATTGACCCGAGGATTACTTGCATTTTTTTTTTTCCGTTCTCTTTCCATTAGCGTGCTGTGGCGACACAAGCCGTTGGAACATATATTTGTTTCGTGGTGCTCTTCTGAAAGATCACTTTCCTCCGCGCACACTTTTCCCTAAAGGGGAGATTCCTGAGAAAAGAATTCGGGGGGGCTTTTTCTGTATCCGTAATGTTGAATGTTCCTTCATCCAGATCTTCCCCTTCCCTCCCTTTCTTCATGTCAGTCCCTTCCGGCCTCGAGCTTGTTTTCGCAGCCCGATTTCTATCTACTCCTATTGTTAACCCTTACTTCTCGAACGATTCTGAAATTTGTCTAACGAGTTTGTAGGCCGAGCTAATCTTCAGCACTGTAAACGGATTGACCCTCCTTCTCCCCCCCTCTCGAGCTTTTCCGTCGATCCTCCAAGAATTTGGACAGTGGTCCCCTTCCCCTTCCCAATTCTCCTCTGGCATTTTTTTTTAGGCGGTGATCTTCCTATTTTTATACTGTCCCACCAGATGTACGAGTCTCAGTCCCCCCCCCTCTTCCCGATGTCGGATAGCAACCTCCCAGCTTGTCCCTTCCTGCGGCGATGTGGGTTTAAACGGTTTGACCTAGCATTTTTGGGGCAGTTCTCGCCGTCGAGATTGCTCATGCGTGGGAGGATTCGATCCTCTTCCTTCACGGTCGCTTGCCCCACAGGTACCCATGTCTATCGGCCTCCCCCTCTTTCCCCCCGACAAACTCCAGGACTTGACCCTCCTGCTGTCCGAAGAATTCAACGCTTTGTTTTGGCTTTTCTATGTTCTGTGTTGGTGGGCCAGTGGCCATCCCCTCTCCAAGCCTTCGTTGAAAACCGTCCGTTTTTTAGGTGAAGATCCAGGGTATCGCCTCTTGATTATCCTTTTTCTCTGGGTCGCTATTGCATGAGGAGTTCTCTTTTTTCTATTATGTTGCGTTCTCCTCTCTCATTCTGACATCTGCTGTGGACTCCCCCCTCTTGAAGCCTTTTTTTTCCATTTCTTTCTCCCCTTCTCATTGACCGGTTCCTGAGATTCTTGTTTTCAGCTTTCTTTCTCTCTGCGCTCTGCCCTGCGGCTTTCTTTAACGAATCGCGTTGCTTTGCTCGAAGGTATTTTGATCTTGAAGAATTCTTTCAAGCTACTTTTCGCTGTCTCCTTGCTCTTGAAGCATCAAGATCCGCTGATCCTGTCCGGTGTGGTCTTTGCTCCCTTTGTTCTTTGTCTGATGCTCATTTCTCTCTCTCTTGACTATTTTGACGACGTCCCTCGAGGATTAGAAAGGTTGCCCCAAAAAATAAATTACGGCACTTTGCTCATGGTGTAGTTCTTCAGCTGAAAGTTCGCTACCCTTCTTTTTTTTGCCATTTCCCTGGCCTCTCTCTTTTTTTACGCTGCGTGTTTCCTGCCTGACCCTGAGGGACTTTCTTTTCTTCTTTTTGTTGTTGGGTTAACGAGGGTACTTACAGAGTTCTTCAGCGTTTGATTCAGACGTTTTCGACATACAAATCTTCCTATTTCTGCCCCCCACCTCCCTCATTTTCTCGAAGGCAGATGCTGTGGTTCAGTTTAATTTCCCTTTTCCAGCTCCTTTTTTTCGGAACCTGGTCCTTCCTGTTTTTCCTCAGGGTCTTAGTGTCTTTTAGAGAGATTCTATTTTTTCTTGATCGCTTCTAATCCCTCTTTCTTCTTCGTAGCCTTTCATCTCGAGTAATTTTGGCAATGTAGCGGCTCCCCCCCTCCCTTGTGCTTTTTCCCGTCCTTTCCCCAAATATTTGTATTTCCCTGGTGAGACCGACTTGAATATTTCTGATCTATCCCTTTTCTTTCCTCCCTTTTTGTTGTGAGCTCTCTCTTAATCGTTCTTCAACGGAATAGGTTCGTGACACTGTCTTCATACCGATTTTGAATGACTTTCCGTCTCGTCCTTCTGAGACCTTGCCAACTAAGAGCATGCAGAGAGCCAAGATTTCCATGTAGCTCCTCTCATAGGTTTCCTATACGACTTTCCCTCCCCCCATTCGAATCCGCAAAAGTCTTTTTCCTTGCCCAGGAACATCCCCTTTTCCCTAAAACGTCTTTTTGAATTTTGACTTTTCCCCTTTTTGCTCTTTCCAAAAGCTCGCGATGTTCCAAGGATTGTCTTTCGATTTCCTTATTCTCGGCGCTTGGTCGATTCGCTCATACGTCGACCCAGGGAGTGGGGTCAGTATTCCCTCTTAAGTCCACCCGCCCTACAAACCACCTCCACCAATCTTCCCAAAGATACCAGGTCCACCCCAGGTTGTCCATCAGAAGTAACTTCGATTGCCCTCCCTTCCTGGCTTTTATCTTTTCCTCCCCCCCCCCTTCGTGCCCTCCTCGTCCAATCAACCCGAAATTGCCGGTGTAACCTTCCTGTTGTCTTCATTCTTTTTGACTGGAGCGTCGATGGGTGGGTTTTTCCTAACTCTGCCCTCCCCCCCTCTACTTCTCACCCAGTTCCCTACTTTCTTCAGGAGCAGAGGATTCGGGATCCTTATCATATAACCTGTTTGAGCGAAGCGGCCCAGTATGCTTATCCTCCTGCCTTTCAAGATGCCGACCCCGTTGTCGCACAGCGCCTCTATCCGGGATTCCCCTACCTTTTAGTCATTGTTTTCGGCATTTAAGCACCGCATTGCAATTCGAGATTTACCCCTCTCCTTGCAGATGCTTACAGCCATTCTTGCCTATCTTACCTTTTCCCGGCGACCCTCATTCTTTGAACGCGTTTTCTGATCCGGTCCACATCGCCTTTACAGCCGCAGTCCTTCGTTTCGGTCACCTTTTGAAACCTGGCTCTCATCGCATTTCTCGCTCCTCCGCCCGCGTTTCACCGGCCTCTTTAACCTTAAGGGGGGTTTTCGGCAGCTTCCTTTCTGTTTTTCCTTCTTTTAGGAAGTTATTTGTCCTTTTGTTCGCTTTGCCCCCCCCCCCACCACCGGGCAAATCGCAAACCAGCTGACAACGCGTTAAGTGGTCGCCCTCCTGCTTCTCCTTCTGGTCCCTGCTTGTTTAGAGTTTTTGGTCTATCACTTCCTAGGATTGTTCTACTTGCCCTTTTTTGGGCCGCGAGAGTTTTCCGCAGAGCTCTCCCCCGCCCCTACTTCTAGTTGAGCCGTTCCTTGTTAATGGCGATCTCTTCTTGCCCTTCGGCTAACCATCGCCTGCCGAGTTTCGGCTCGAGGATGCGTCCTCAGTCGCCTCCGAATTTTGCTTTCCTGTACCTCTTGGTTGGCAGTCTTCTTTTTTCTTCTTTCCTGGGTCCAGCTACTTTCCGTGGTGCGGTCTTCGTCCCACTTTCCCCCCTGAATTTTTTTCTCCTCCCGGAAGCTGCGACGTCAACTTGTTTTCCCCTATTCGTTCGGACTCTTGTCCCTGTCTCGTCTAGCACGGTTCTCTCTTTCTCTTTCCCTTTCTGTGTACCATAGCTTCGTGCTCTCAAAAGTTCCCCCCCCCTCCCTCTCTTTTATTCTTAGGTCGCCTGGCCCCTATTGGACAGCTTGCTCGGCCGCGTCAGTTAATATTTTCGCCTTTTTCTTCGTCCCTCTCTTTCTCGACCCGTTTCCTCCCGAAACCTCCCTTTGCACGATTACTCTTCTTTCC
>Ga0179593_1302802_pt1 | contig 17723 bp, 18 predicted proteins | sample CZODoug2_1_08_16_FD_185931 | JGI IMG/M metagenome (GOLD analysis project Ga0179593, IMG submission 185931) | Vadose zone soil fungal communities from Angelo Coast Range Reserve, California, USA - CZODoug2_1_08_16fungal (PacBio error correction) | ecosystem: Environmental > Terrestrial > Soil >... | reverse complement strand
CATGACGGTGTCCCTTTCCCTGAAGGGAGTAGCTCCGGACCCATCTGCCGACGGTCCCGGCCGGATAACCTTTTTGTTTGCCGTCGTTTGATTCCAATCACCCCCCTCCCATTGGCAAATACGTCGTGTGTACTCCTGAGTGGGTCACTCGTCCCTACCGTTCCATTCCTTCTACAATCTTTTCACCTTCCGCCTCGTCTCCCGTATTTGCCTCCTGAGTATTCCCCCTCACACCCCGAGCCAACCATCCCCCTCTCATAACGCCAATCGAGTGTTTTTTTCCCAATATTGTTTGTTCATATTCAACCCCTCCTTCTTCCTCGCCGGGGAAAGTGGAGGCCTTATGGACCGGCTTCCTCCTTCCCGGTCGTTTCTCCGGTCTTTGTGAAATTACAACGTTAATGCCAGGTTGATTCTTTTTTTTAGGCCCCTTCCGGGCCCTCCAGGTCCGATGACGTTCGTCTCTCGGCCCGTAGATGGCTCGACGGGTTTGAATCCTGATTTCCCCGCACCGCGGGTGAAAACCTAAACATCAAAAACCCGTTCCTGGACGCCTCTTTTCTCCACAGAGTCCCGTTGTCCGACTGGGACCATTTTTCACTCTTGTTTCTGCCTTCGCAACTAAGGAAACTTAGCGACCGCCGCCGTAAATCGTTGTTTTCGTCGCAAAAACCCCTCCCTGACGAAACCCTTTTGGGTCTTCTCACACCCCTCTTCCGTAGTTGAACGGTTTCCCTTCTGTCTGGTCTTTTGTCCCGTACACAATCCGCCTCCCGATCCAGACGTTTCTGACCTTTCACGCAGTTTTTTTTGATTGGATTTGCCGAGTTTTTTTTTTATGTTTTTGGTAACTCGCCCCTTTGAATCGCCTCCAGGAGTTACCGTTGGACTCGAACCCTCCTGGTCGCCCTAATTTTCCCTCTCTTCTTTCCTTATTCCTTATCGCGGCTCGTCCTTTTTTGTTGCTCCCGTTCCTTCCCGCACATCCCATCCCTTTTCATCTTTTCTATGCCGGTGTCCCTTCCAGTGTTGCACCCGCCCCCTCCGGCCGCTGACTACAGTGGTCCTTGCACACCCACGTTTGAACGCCTTTTTCAGTTTAATAGAAACGAGTTCCCGTTACTCTTTTTTTTATACAGTATGACGCAACCCCCCTGCCCGCTTCTGAATTGAATCGCGCTGTTCCCTCGTCGCCTCTTACCCTACGCAACTTCCAGATAGAGAGGAGTGTGGCGCGTTGCGAGGTTCCGTGACCGATTTTTTTCGATAGGTTTTTTTTCTTTTTCCCGTTCCCCCCAGTCGTGCTATTTCGTTCGTTTTGCCCTGAAGGGAAGCGTTATGCTTTTTTTTTTGATGCAATCGCTGGTTTGCCTGCTTTCAAACTCCCCCAGAGAAAAGAACGTTTTGCATTTCTACATTTTTCCACGCATTCTTTTGTTTTGACTCGCTCCCCTTTCGCGCTTTTTTTTTGCCTTGCGTCCCTTCTTTCTGGCCGAAGATATTTTGTGCTTTTACTTTTTTTGGAGACGCATCGCGACAGCCAGTTGGATACACCTACCTTTCTTACTTTGCTTTTCCCCCGTCTTTAGTTCCTGATTTCAAGTTTCTCGGTTTTTTTTTTGTTCCGGCACCTCTCTGTTTTAGCAGACAGGCCCCCTCTTTTTTTCTCAACCTGTTACCTCTCGACTTCGTAATTCCCCCCCCCCCCAACAAGCTAAAATCCCCTGAAGCTGTCCTTTTTTTACGCCAATTTCGTTCCCCTCCCTTCGCTTCACCGAACGTTTGACCCTGACAGTTCGCTGGAGATTTTGAGTGGCACATCGCAGATCTCTTCCTTCTGCCTTCAGTTTTTATCCTGCTTCATTATTTTTCATTCCCTCCTATCGCACGATTCACGCTTCAGGATAGTGCATCCACATTCTTCCACTTAACCTTGGCCCAATTTCCCCCACAGGAAACTCTAGTATGTAAGGTTGCCTGCTTAATATGGCTCGTTACATTTCTGAGGTCGAGGCCATTCCTTTCTTCTGGTCCCGTTTTCCCGTCCCCGTACTGTGTAAGAGTCGTTTTGGAGACTTTTTTTCACCCTTTTTTGACCATCAAAGTGAGTTTGAAAGCGTTCAGTGCAAGGCCCATGTCCTTCTCATTTTCCTTCCCGTGGGCCGCCCTTACCCCCAGTTTCATATGATCACAGTTTCAGATGGAGGCAGGACCCGAAAGTTCACCATTTCTGTCGCCGCGTGCCTAATCACGTCGTATCTGGCCTTCAGATTGGTTAGCCCTTGCGGCTCTACCCACGTCGCCTTGGGTAGTACTTCATCTTGCGTTTCCACTTCCCCATTACCTCTCCTCTCGTTCCGCCCTTTTTTCGGCGATTTCGAAACTTTGCCCGATCGTACGAGCCGGGGCAGCCGTTCCACGACACATACACACTCACCAAATTGGTCGATTGTCCCCAATGGACTGGTAACCCGTGAATAGTTATCGCACCCCCGTTTTTTTTTTCGGACTTTGGTTTGCCCGACCAACGAGTTCTTCGGCTTGTCATGTATTTTTTTTTTATCGTTGTCCCCTTTCATTCACTTTCCCCCATATTAAAGAAAGGTACAATTCCTGACACTTCCTCTTTCTATTTTTAACTTCTTCCCGGGCAGGTTTTTTTCTTTTTCCCCCAGCCCGTTTTTTCAAGATCTTAAGGCAGCCCGTGAGCATCTCTCCCAGCCGAGCCTACCTGATCTTTCCCCTTTTGTCTGAGTTTCCCCATCTCCGGGCCCCTTCTCCCTTCCCCCCCCTTTCCACCCTTCCGCCAAGATCCGCAAGCGATTTATAAATGCGTTTTTACACGCCGCATCCCTCCCGCTTGCTCTTGTGCTATTAATTGTTTGTTTTCTCCCAACCATTTTGCTCTCGACTTGGTCTTTCCGAATTATCCTTTGGTTTTTTTATTTCTCCATGGTTTGCCCCCACTCATTTTTTTTCTAGAGCAGGACTTTTCACTTCATGGTTTATTTTCAGTTTTTCGCCGCGTGTCCTATCCCCTTTCATCCCTTTCTTACCCCGCCATCCACTGGGCTGTTGAACGGGTTGTCGCCAACCCCGCCAACCCCCTTTTCTCAGCTTATTGCTGCAGCTGTTCTTCCTTACTTTCCCGTTCCCCAATTGTTATTTTTAATTGACTCCCTCTTTTGTCCCTCATCAGTTTTTGTTTTTGTTTTTGTGGTTTTTCTTTTATCGCTATGAATTTTTATTCCCCTAATTCCTTTTCCGAACACCCTGAAGCCGTGGTCCCTCTTCTTCTCGTTTTTTTGCTTCTGTTTTTCCAATCCTCCGGTTTCACGCCTTTGTGTCTTCCCCCCGGAGTTAGGTGGTACTCCAGTTACACGCGGTGGCGCTGCCGTGTACCCCTTATTTTGAAATTATGAAGCCGATTAAGTGGTTTCCTCCAGTTTTTTCCTTCATCCCCCCCACAATAGAACCCCAAATTCTCTCCGCCCCTGAAAAGTCTGTGTCGCCCAAGCGGTGTGTTCATATACCACCCAAGTACCCCTCCCCCATCGCCTTCTACCTTGGCTTGAGGACATGGTACACTATTTCGTTCTTCGGTTAGGATACTTTGGTTAATACTTTTGTCCAGGCCCCTTTTCTTCCTATGTTGTTTAAATTGAGAATTGGAGCTTGACCGGACAAGCGTTGACAGATAGGTCGATCGGACGGTGCGCGCCGCCCGGTCTTCCCCTCAACTTTCTTATCCCCGACCCTGCTTGGGGAAAATCCATCTCCCCACAACCGTCCTGTGACGGCCGTGCCTCTTACCCCAGATTCGTGTCCTCATGTTTCTTTTCTTGCTTTCCCTTGGTGAGACGTTCTGTCTCGACCCTCTCCTTCCACCCTTTTTTGCTTTTTTCGCCGATACCTCCACTTATTTTAGCACCCCCCCCTATTACGAACTTCGTTGAGGGGAACTATTACCGTCTTTTTCCATTCAAGTATTTACTGGTCGTTACCTCTTTTTCCAGCGGACGAAGATCATCCTCGCGAGTAGTTTTCAGCCGAAAGATTTTTTTTTTCAGCTTTCCGCGTGCTTTCTGGAGCATGGGTCGTTTTCAAAACTTGCATTTCTCCCGGCAAAGGGCGAGTTGGTAATCGATACTGCTTTTGCAGCTGCCTCCAGCGTTTTTTTCGTCAGTCCCCCCGTGTCCCCGGCCGGCCGTGGACAATGTGCTGACCATTCTTCCCTCCACCCCATCTTTGGTCATTCTTTGAGGCTTTCGTAGCTTTGGGCCCTTCGCATCATGGACGCGTGTGGTCCTTTGCCTATAAACCCAACGCTTCCTCCACCCGCCTTGTCTTAAGTGTATCCCCAAGCGTTAGTTCCGTTCATCTTCTTCGCCCTTGCCGCCCACTTCTAAGTCCAGTTCCTTCCTCTGCTTCTCCGTTTCCTTTACGCTTAATCACACCGTCACAGACAGCCGACTCCGTGTGGTTTCTTGCTAGTTCGTGGTCCGAAATTATGTGGATGTTATGCTTACTCTTCAATGTAGTTGCTGACTCCTTTTTTCGTTTTTGAACTACCTGGTCAGCGGCTACTTTCTTTGAGTCTCACGCCCTGCGGTATGACGAGTCAAACAATAAACTGAGCCATCTCTCCCTTGAAGTTCGACACAGGCCAAGCCTGTGGATTAGGTTGTTTCCTTTTTTTAGACGTTTTACCCTGGTTTCTCGCAGTTCCTGTAAGGTCCCTCCTTTTATTCAGTTTTCTTGTTATATGTTATGGACTTGACTACGTCTGAGCTCGTTCACCGGGTTAAAAACTGTCCGAATCGTGGAAGTGCCCCTGCGGCCAAGAGAGGGAGTTCTGATCTATCCTCCCTGTTTTGTTTGGTGAGTCGATTCTCAGTTTCCCTAATTCTTTTTTTCGCCCTTTTTTTGTATTTGCCCCCCCGGTTTTTTTTCCGTGAGATTTCTCCGATCCAAACCCTATCCAAGCAACACTGAGCCGTCGGCCTTTCACTCCCTCGCATCCGCGCGACCCTGCTTTCCCCTCCCTTTTGCATTTTACTTTCCTTACTTCGTTTTCTATTTTGTGACCTTTTTCTAAGACCTCGGTTCGCCCTTCACCATTGGACTTCCTCTTCCCCCCTTCATCAGCCTACGTTGTAGCGCCCGCACCTTGTCATCCCCTCATGGAACGCCTTTATATTTGATTGTCAGAAGCTTTTTCTCTTTTGGCCGCAATTGCCCCTCCCCCCATCCCCCCATCCCGGTCTTCTTGTATCTCTCACCCTCGTCTTGTCCTCTTCTTTTTTTGCTACCCTCCCTGGTCGGCCCCAATTTAGCATACCTCCTCATCGCCCTCTCCACCCCACCCCCCCTTCCCTACCTTGCCCCCTCTTTTTTCGTACCCTTTGCTTTGATGAATTTCGGCTTCACACTTCAGGCGGCATTTCTTGCCTTGTTTCATCAGGCGCTAATCCGCCTTGCCCGTTCACCTTTGATAATGCCTGTACATTCCCCCGCCGTTTTGACCCCGGCTTTGTTTTTTGGTTTCACCCCCGGAACTTAGGGCCTCTGCAGGTCCTTCGATTTTGACTTTCCATTACACCTTTTTTCGCCTCTGTCCGTGTGATCGATGTTGTCGTTAGGACGTGATCAGAACAATTAGTCCCGCGCGCTCGTTTTCCTAAGCACTCATCTGGAAATATGGGCCCGTGCCCGTATTTCCCAACTTTTTTTCTCGGACCCCGTCTTACTCCTGCATCATAGGCACTTTACTCTGGCCCATCATTTCGGATTTTTTGAAAACGTCTCCCGCTAGGTAAGGGCGGCTTCATATTTTGGTGGCTTCCATCGATTTGTGACAAGACTGGTTCCTCGGGCCCCTTCTCATCCCCCCCAAAGTTTTTTAGTATATGGGTGGGTTTCTACTACACCCCCACTGTTTTTCGGCTTCCCATCATGCGTGCCTCTCGTTTCAGTCCTCACAGATTGCCCGGAAAGTCCCTCTCACGACTCTTCCTATTTCACGTCGTTTTTTTTTTGGCTGTTATGTATACACAGCCGGTTTCGGGGCTAAGTCCCTCCGTGAGTCCTTCCGGTTCTCCCCCTCTCCCATGCTTATACCTTCCCCTCTATGCATTGTCCCCCCCGTGCGCATTAGTCTTTGCGCCGGGAACCGAGGCCGGTAACGTTTTTTCCTGCCTGGCCCCCATCCTACGCCTCTTTATCCCGAACTTGTTTTCATCCTGACCCCCCGAATTTCTCCGGAGCTTCAGCATAGCAGGGCCGGTTGCTATCATTTTGGGATCCCCCCTTTTTTTTTCCCTTGCTCCTATCCGGGTGCTGTTTTTTTTCGTGCTGTTGGGCGCGTTCCCCATGGCAGCACCTGTGCCCGTCGCCTCCCCGTTTGCATTCCCCCCTTTTTTTCATCAGGCCATTTCCGCGTTTCACTTATTACCCCAGGCTTACAAGACCAAGGCCTGGGAGTTTTAATTTGGGATTTCAAATCTCCCCCCCCCTTTTTAGCCTCTTTTATAGTCCAGTCTTTTGGTATTTCCTGCACTTTACATTCAAGTGAGGGCCAATGACCATTGTCTCTATTATCTTTTCATCCTCTTTTTTTTGAGAGATCAGTGAGAGTCAATTGACTGCCCACTTTAGTACGCTTCCGACACTCTCCTTAGAATGGCCCCTTTGCTTACCAAATTGTTTTGGGTCTGTTTCGACAATCCTACGGGTACAATTTTGGTAGTGTAATCAACTGCTTTGTAATAATTTTCCCCCCAGGCGCCCATGAAGATACCCAGGATTTGACCTTTCCTGGCTTTTCGTTGACCCCCCTCTTCCGCGCCCCCCACCCCAATCAGTTGACCCCAACCGACTTTATCGAACTCACGTTTGTTCGCCCAAGGGGTCCTCTCACCCCCCAACTACCCCTAGCCTGTCCATGTAGTTCGCCCCCCCCGTTCCCTTGATAACGCTCCTTTCCTCGTAGGCTTCGATCCGTGGTTTGACTTTGTGAATTTTCAATTTTTAACTTCCTTTGATTCCTTGCTCATTTGAGAACTCTGTCCCCGTGACAAATTGACGTTCGGACCGGTTTTTTTTTTGAGGTCCCTTTTCCCCCGGCCCTTTCTGTTGCTTTCTTTTTTCCCCCCCCGTTGCCCCCTTCACGATCTGACCTACAGGTTTTGCCAACCGAACCCACCCCTCCGGACACGGCCTTTTCTAATGATTTTCTTTTCGGACTGGAATTGCTTTTGCCAACTTGGCTATGTCCGTGTCACACCTTCGGCCACTTTCTTTTCTACTCAACTCTGTGTCGTCTCACCCACCCGATGCACCTTGTACCCCCTTTGGGGGTTTGATGTCAAAAAATCTTGTTTCCAAGTTTTTTACGCGGCTTTTTGTGTCCGGCCATCTGGGCCCGGATCTACGATTTCCACAGTTTTTTCTAACTAGTCCGTTGATTTTTGAGGATCGTTTTTTCTAGTTTCGTTCCATCAATTTCTTGCATCCCTTTTGCTTTTCTCGCACGCCGGTGTTTCTCCCCCGATGAATTTTCCATTAGGAGGATTTATTATATCGCGGCGCTCAATGGTTCTGATCCGTTTCCAAATCGTCCTCACCTTTTTCATCTTCCGATTAATTTGTTCGTATGCCTGTCTTCCTCTTAATCCTTAAGTCATCCCGTACCCCCTTTGGTTTTTCATCCGACTTTCCCCCATCAATGGGAATGTACCCGTGCCATGAGCCAGTTCGTTACTGCACTCTTCGTCTTGAACCTTTTCCCGAAAACAGCTTCTTTTCCTAAGTCTTCCCCCTCATTTCCCGCGTAGAGATACTCAATCACGCAAAACCGTCCCGCTGACGATGCATGTGTCTCTGTGTCTTTTTTCCCTTGCACCCTCCTTTCCCTGCCGACTCTGCTTAAGCGTTCAATTTCCTTTCGAGTCTGTCTGGGCAAGAGTTTTGGCGGGATCAATGTCTTTGATTTTTGAAGTATCCCATTCGGTCTTCCGATGTACCACTAATCCTCCTCCCGCCCCCCCTTTGCTTTTTTGTTAACAGGCCACCCTTCTCAGTCTAAGTGCCGCTTATTGATTCTGCATTCTGTTGACGTTTCTACCCTGGTGTGTCTTTGTACTGTGATCAGGCCGAAGTCGTTTCGTTTTACCCGTTTTCCCACCTACCCCTGGGTCAATTTGCCCTAGCGGAGTTCACTGATATATTCTGGTTCCCCCCCCTAAATTTTTTTGATCGGTTCTCCTCCTCTGGGCCTTTTACCTTTCATTTTATCCACCTCCCTCTTAATGCCTGATCCCACCCAACTCCCACTCAACACCTGAGTTTGATTTTGCCCATATCCGGAACGGTTTTTCTCGCGCTAAACTTCCGCTCACCCCTTCCTTCCTTTTTGATCTTCCCTTTACCATGTCTGGATCATGTTTAGGGACATCTCACCCCCTCGGTTTCGGCGACTGTAACGCATTATTTCCCTCTCCCCTCCCCCTCTTTTCCCGCGTCTATCGCACGAACCTGACCACACCTTAGCACTTTCTACTTCCGGCGTTGCTGCCACGGGACTCCCATCCCGCACCCAAATTCATCGCATGCATTTTCTTTGATTATCCTTCTGTCCGACGTCCCCTTCCGCTCGCGTCCTTATTCGGCTTTCGCACGTAGCGTAAGAGAGGAACGAAACGCTTTCAATTCGGGACCCTTTCACAATGTTTTCTGCCCGAATTTTTTTTTCATGACCTTTTTCGCCTTCTTCTTTTATTTTCCTCCAGGGACTACCCAGGCCTCGAAGATCGGTGATCAGTTTGGCGTTCACTTTAAACTTTACAGGACCCTTGGCTTCCGCGTTCCCCCTCAATAACATCCTCGATCTGGGCCTTTTTTTGACCTGGCTTCTTTCCTACCTTTTTCACAACGTCGACGGTCTTGCGCGTATTAGTTTTGTCCCCTCCCAGATCTCGACATTTCGTCATCGCCTTTTCGGTTCCCAGAACCCTTCGCCCCCTCTTTACTTCTCGGCGGTTCCTTTCCTTTTCGGACCCTGACCGGTCCACGTTCCTTCGTGCCAAGAATGAAAATCGTTCTCATATTTTCCTCGCAAACCCAAGGTTTCGTATCTGGGTTGGGGAATACGCCCTCTGTTTTCCTGCGTAAGCATTTTTATTCTCTGTCTCAGCATCCCCTTCCCACGATTGAGCACTGTCCACTCCTTTTTTAACTCCTCTTCTTCTTCACCGTCGTCCCGTTACTTTTTTTATTTTGGTCCACCCCTTCCCCCGGTTTTTTCCAAAGTCCATTGCCGTTGCGCGTGAGCTTCACCGCCGTGCTTCCTCGGTTAGTTCTTTCTATTCCCCCCCCCATTTCCGTGCAATCATCTCATGTCGGCCTTTCCCAGCCAAGGACCCCGTACGAAGTCGCTCCTTTCCCCATTCGTTACTCCATGGCCTTACCGATATCAGTTCTTGAGAATAAATTGTTGGGTTCTCGAACAACTTCTGGGCGCCTCGATTCTCGATTTCCGGCTTTCTTATTTTTTTGATTTAACTAACTGAGTTTCCCCTCGGTCGCTTTCAGGTCATTTCCACCCTTCCCATTTTTAATCGTTGCCGGTGCTCCCTCCCCTGTGCCTCTTACCCTACCTGGATTAAGGAAATTTGATGATTTTCCCCGCCTTTGAACCCGTACTCCCCCCAACATGTAGCAGTGGCTTCCCCCCGTGGAAGTGGTTCGTATGGACGTCCTTTCATTCATTTCCTGCTCCTACTCTAACCTGACGTTCTTTTTTGGAGTCTATCACTGAATGATTGTCTCACTGTCCGTACTTCATCCGGGACCATTGCCCCGTCCGTAGAAGTGACTGATGTCCCGGGCCCCGTTTTGGTCTTTTGCGACAATCGATTTTTCCATAAGTCTTTTGGGTCCACTTCTTCTGGTCGATAAGTTAACCTGAGGCTCCTCCCCTGTTACTTCCCCAGTATTGGTTTCTTCCTGGCCCTGATCCTTCGTTTTCCTCCATGGTTACACACAAACTCTGAAATCTCTCGACAAGACAAAGTCGCTTTTTTCCAATTTTTTTTCATCCAACCCCCCTTTACTCTTTCAACTTCCGGACCGGATACAATGTTCGAGTGCCCTTTCTTTAAGCCTTATCTCTTTTTTTTCTTTTCCGTACTTTTTTTCGTGGGCCTTCCGGTGACCCGTTCCGTTTTTTTACCCCGCCCCCCCCTCCTCTTCCCCGGCGCATTGGAGAACTTCTTCATTTCAACCTCCGGGTTTTTCTGAGTGTCGCCCCTTCGTGATCTCTTCTCCGGTTTTTCATTCACCTTTTCTTTGACCCCCCGAACCTGTGGACCAACCCCGTAACATCCCAAAAGTCGGGACGATTCGGGACTGAGGATTACCTGCGCTTTTTCCCGGATGTTTCCATTCCTGTTCAGCTTTTCGTATGTTCCTTGAGACATATCGTTCCAATCAGCTTCCCCTCGAAGACCGGTGTCGTAGCCCACCATGCTAAAATGGTTTTTCGGTGGAAATATTGCCTTTGCTTTCCGCCCGCCGAGATTTCTCCCGGTCTTCGTCCTTTCCACTATGTCCCCCCTTCCGCTTTCTCCGATCTCGACTTTTTCGTCCCCATTCCCCATTGAGTTCCCGGAGGGCTGTCTTTGATTTGGTTTTAAATTGAATCTCGCATCCGGTCCTCCGTTTTTTAGTTCGTTTTAGCCAAGATGAAAGCTTGGATTATATCTTCGCCGGCGCCTTTTATACCCGGACATTTTGCTTGATTTCTGCTCCCGTTTTCTGCCGCACTCAGATACAGGTGTATTTCTCTTTGACTTTTCTGCTATAGTCTTTCCTCGCACGCCCCCTGCGCCGCCCGTGTTCATTCCCCCCCCTACATCTACCCACGCAGACCTTTTCCCCCGGAATGGCTTAGGTTCTGCACTCTTCTTCGACTCCTGACACCCCAGCCGACTTCCATATTTTGCCTTTTTTTGGTGTATTTTTCGTCTTTAAGCTTAACCCGCCCCCCCTCCTTCCTTTTTTCTTTTCTTTTTTGAGCATTTTTTTTGGCGCTTTCTAGGGTCCATTGTTTTTTCTCCCAAGACTGACTTGACCTTCTATGCTGAAGCGTTCATTTTCCCCCATACGTTGTTGTTTCGTTTTCCCTCCTGGGACTCTATCATTCTGTTCAGTTGCCCCCGTCCCGCGATGTCCACTCGAAAATCCCCCACGGCGCCCTTTCCCTTAGTCCCAGGCCCCCAACGACCTACTTTGTGTTTGTTTTTTGTGTATGATGTAAGCTGATGACAGTGAATGCATGATGGTGATTGCTTCCGTTTTCTGTCTTTGAAGCGATTTTCGCCGATTCGTTCGTTCCCTCCTCCCTTTTTACGCTCAGTCTTTGCGGTCTCGGTTTTTCTTCCAGTTCGCACAGTCGTTCGCGTCACTTTTTGGCTCCCACGACCTGGGGTCCCTTTCGGTCCAAAGATGCGGCAGTTACTGCATTCTGCTTTTTTCCCGTTCCCTGTTTTGTAGGATCTATCAGGAACTCGCCTCCCTCGAAAGGACCCAGTATGGATTCTCCAACGGTTTTCCGCTGGTGATCCCCCCCATAGCCTAAACTCACACCCTTTTTCTGCCTTCTTCCTTTAAAAGCCGATCTCCCTCTCCTTCCACGCGCCCCCGAATGCTGTTCGAGTTCCTGGCAAATGTCCTTAGTTTTTTTTTTGGTGGCACTGAAGACCTTCTTTCTTTTTGAGTGCCGACATGTTACATCCGCTTCCTCTTCACTGAATTGACTTTCCGCCCCTGGACCAAGCTTACAGTTCTCTTTCATCCTATTTTCAGAACATCCTCCCTGCGACACACTGCCCTCGACCTGCTCTTTGACGTGCGATAATTCCTGCGCCTGTAACCTTACGTCGCGGATCTTCCTGTCTTTTTGCTCACGCCTCCCTACTGTTAGGGAGTTTTACGCTTCTTCAAGGGGCGACTTCCAAGCTTTTTGCCAAGCGGGTCCGTATTCCCTTTTGCGGAACCCTTTACGTTCATGTGGATGCTTTTTTGCGAAGTTTCTAGACAACCGTGTCAGCTGCATTCCGTCCCTTATCCAGCTTTTGGCACGGTAATCCCGGGGTTAGCACCATTCCGTCGCGTGCGCCCCCTGTTTTCGCCTAAAGCCGCCGCATCTTGGCAAATTCAGTGTTCGCCCTTTGACGTATCTCCCCCTCCGCCGGGTTTAATTGAGGATTTTTGCCCACGCCCTTTCTCTCGAACCGCGTTCATCGCCTTCCCCTTTCGTCTTTTCCGAACACGTTCTCGTTCTGGCGTCATATTTTCAGGAACGCATTTGCCGCTCTTTTCCGGACTGGACGCCCTTGCAATATTCTCCCACTCCCACTTTTTTCGTCATCTGGGTTTTTTCTGTAGTGCTACGGACAACTGATTTTGCGTCCGCTTGTATTTTCGTGTCTGTTCCTTCCTCCAATATTGCCCCAGCATGCCCATCACCACTTTTTTCCTATTTCCTTTTCCGGTGACTTGTGTGTGATTTTCTGTTCCAAGAAAAACGTGTTTCAATTTATGTACTTGTCCGGGTTCTACCTCTAGCCCGCCGAGAGCCTCCGTTTTCTGGCGTGTTTTAGCTTCTACCATGCGCGTTCCTTCCTGTGTGTTAACCCCCGTGACTTTTACCTCCAGGTCCCACGATCACCCTCCTAGATGACCGACATGCGTCATCCCCCTTGTCGTCTAAAATGCCCTTAGACTTGAGATATCCTTTGTGTGCCTGGTAGAACCAACCCCTTGTTTTTTCGCCAACTCTCCCTGGGTCGTCTTCGGTGATTGGCTAGTTTTGATGGTATTTTCCATTGGTTGAACGCGGATCGGCTGCCCGAATTTCCCCAGACGGGTTTCATCGAATTTCTTTTTGCCCCCTTATTACTTCAGTTTTCCCGTACCTTTGCAACGCCTGATTTTTCAACTCCGCCAACCCCCCCTTTTTTCGAAGCGGCCTGCTCGGCGGGCCGCAGTGTCCGTACAAGTGAGGTAAAGTGACTTACTCTTCCTCTTTCCTCATTTGTTGGTTTAGCGTCTCAATGACGATCCTCTCCGTGCAAATTCCCCTCCGTCAACCCTCTGCCGCGTGAAGGCATCGATGGAACTTTTTTAGATTGCGCAATTGCGGTTTCGCCCTGACCATTCAAAGTTCTTGTTTTTCGTCCTCCACTTGATGGGTTTATAAACTTCAACTCGGCGTTCCTGCCTATGACCCCAGTCCTCTGTAGACATTAAATGCCCCCCCCCCCTCGACGTTTTCCGTTTTTTCCGCATGTTTCTAATACACACTCGGACCCTCCACTTTTTTTTTTTTTTTCCCTCTTCGATTACCAGTCTCGGTCCTCCCAAGTTTTGTTTTCATCAACCCACAAATTATCTCCCCCCCCATCGTTTTCCCCTTCTACAGAGTGAGCGTCCCGGTCTATCCCGAATTTATCATCGTCTTTCCCTTTTCCTCCGTGTTTTTGGTGCTGGATGTGACAATCAGTTACTCTTTTCCTTGATTCCCCTGTGGCGCTTATTTTAGCACCTGCAAGGACACCTCCTGGCGTAGGAGCTTACAGCGCCTCGTCCTGTGGTCTTAGGCGACCCGGTTGGCTTTTCCTTCTCTTTGACCCCCACGCACTTCTTTGGGTTTCAAAATAACTCCCCCCCCAACCTGTCCCGTTACTGACCGTTCATAGTATAAAGAGCTTTTTGCGGCCTCGTTTTTCCCCTTTTTATTTCCACCGTCTTTCCTGCGTCTCTACCCTGCCACTCATTCGACCCTGTAGCAGCCCTCAGCCCCTCCCTTTTCGCACCCACAAGATGACCTCCCCCTTGGGGTGAAGTCCTGCGAAACAGTTGCAGTACTTGGTTGCACTATCACACGGGTTGTTTGTCATTGATTCCGCGCGACTATTTCCGACCCCGACTTTTTTTCGAAATCAGCGGAAAGGAGGACTCGGACGCGTTCGTATGATCTGCTATGGCCCCCTCCGTGTCAACTTTCCTTCCATCGTTTTCTTGGACAGATCCCTGGTTCCAAGCTTGGAATTGCAGCTTTGTTTTGGTTTCCTTTTATTTTCCTGAGTCCGGCGAGGAATTGTTGGTCGTTTACTTATCACACCCCGATCAAGGGTCATCTTGTGCTGTGTAGTATCCTTCGGCCCTTCCTGCATCGGCGCCGACGACAGTGGTAAGTCCCCTTCTTAAAACCTTCTCGCCATTGAATGTCCTTTCAATTGCAGCCCTTTTTACCTAAAATCTTTTGTCGAGTTCCCCCCCCGGCCGTTGACGACACACCTCCCGTAAAGTTCCTCGTTCCCCGAATTTTCTTCCCCCCGTTTTCCCGATTCCTTCCCCTCACCCACTCTAACAGATTACCCCCCTCAGATGGAATGTGGCTCTGCTAGGTTTCAGTGGTCCCGCCTTTTTCATGACTATGTCTGAGTTCCCCTTATCGAATTTGCTGAAGATGTTTGGTAAGCGGTCTTCGTTACCCCCGTCACGATTGGACGCCGCCTAACGTCGGTCTGCGTTTTCACTACCAGCCATTTTCCATCACTTTTTTCCCCTCGAAAGTGCAGTTTTTCTCAACCTTGCCACTTCCCCTTGTTTGACATTTACCTTTATTTTTCTATGCGATTTTCGCGGCCCGTATCTGACTCTAGGGTTGCGGGTTTTTTTGGATACAGTTATTTTCAAAGTCGAGCCTTAACCTGTTCGGCCCCATGCCCTTGGGCCTTTTTCGTAATTTTAGGGGATTTTGTGTGACTTATCTCATATTTTTCCGCTACTCCTTTTTTTGATGGGCTCCCTGACTAGAGCCTCCTCCAAAGGCTTTGTTTACTCCCACGGTTACGCTCGACTTGAGATCCAACCCGCTTAAAAAGCCCACCTTTGTGCTCTCTATTAAGGACCATCTCATCTCGCGAAACTTCGCAACCGCCTTTTTGCTGTTTATTGAAGGCAAAGGTCGGGGAGAGGCTTATTTTGTAATCTCCCTCAATCTCCGTGTCGTTCCCTATTTTCTTTCATGTCATCCGCTTCCCCCCCTCCCTTTACCTGCCTTCCCGATTTCTCCGAAATTTCAACTCTTCCCTCCGTCGTATTTCTGGTTCCCAACTTCCACTACGAAGCGCCCCAGGCATCGAGCGTGTGTCCGGTGCGTTTTTCCCTCATACGCCTGTCGTACCAATGAGATTTTGAGGCCCCCCTTTTTTTGGCACTGGCGTCCCTTCTGGACCAGAAGAGTTCTGTCGCCCACTTTCCTAAGGGACATTCCAAGCGTTTGATTTGAGTGGACTGCCAATGTCTCGGTCAGTGCTCGATTGGCCCACGGGCTAGCCCCCAGGACCCCTCAGATGTTGTGATCGATTTGTTCCCGGAAAAGGGATCACGTCCCTTTAAGAGAGAGTGTTTCAGCTTAACGACGATGCCATTTCTCGACCGTTCTGTATTCCGATGCCCCCCTGACCGGTGTCGAGTAACTTTGAGTTTTGCCACGCCCTTGATTCGAACTCGTTCCTCGGCATTTTGTTCATTCGTCAAACGTCGCAGTTTATGATCTTATGTTTCTTATATGTTGTTAAGAAATACGACGACTTCTTGCCACTACTTTAAATCGTCAGTCTATTTCCCTTTGACCCCCCAAGGTTTCCCTTATTGGTGGGTTTTTCGACACCGAGTTCTTCCGTCCATTCACTTCTTGTTCCTTCGTTTTCCTTGCATACAATTCCAGCACTGTCCCTCACAACCGATTCGATATGCCCCGTCTTAAAGGTGATTTGTTTTGCTTTTTATACCACGCCGTTCGGTGTGTAAAATACAGTCACGGGAGACCACGGTAGTTTTCCCTCCGTGTTTTTTCGGTGGGTCCTCCTGTCCTGCGCTTTTTTCACTTTCTCGATGCATCAATGAGCACGTCACCAGGGTTCCTGTTCCCTTCTCCTCCCTCCGCGCATTCCCCCATGCGTGATCTCCCCCCTCATCCTACCTTTATTCTCTGTGAGATTTATTGTTTTTTTGTGATATGACCAATGTGTGCACTTCTTTTCTTCCGATATTTCCTGTTATGTACGAGTTTTTTGATAGTTAATCCCGGATGTTTTCCACGACTGTTCTCGGCTGTTTTTACTGTGACTATTTTTTTTTCCCGGTAGTCCCTCCTTTGTAACTTACTACTCATGGCGGACCACGATGCTGCTTTGATTCCCACCTCTTGACTTCGAAAGCCGATCCACACCCCATGTCGCTTTGGCCTTCCTTTGCATATTTAGTATGACCCCCCTTCGTTCTTGTCTTTGAGTCATTCCGTTCATCCTCACTATTGTTTTTTTTTTGGTTTCGAGGCGATTCACCTCTGAATTTCCCTAAGGTCTTCCTCCGAAACCATCTGCCGCCTCGCAAGTCTTTGCTAACATTTTGTTGGCGTACGTGTTGGCGACCTCCTCCCCCATGGTTCATCCCAGTCTTCTCCCCCCTGCCTTTTTAGTTTTTTTTCTCTTTTTCAATTTTTTTCTGCCGTTTGACCCCCACCGTGTTGGAAATTCTGCCCGTAGACACGTCTGGTTCTCCATGTCTTTCACTCCACAACCTCGGCCCCCCCTCCCCCCCGGAAGATCTTTCAAGCCAGTCCTTTGTTGCTTTCCCGTTAGCCGGTCACGCCACGGTGGTCACAATATAAACTTTCCGACCCCACCAGAGCCGTTTAGATAAGTCTCGCCCCAGAACGCCACTTTCTTCATTCTCGTTATTTCGCATAGTAGGTCCCTGGATTCCCCCTCTGCGCCCCTGTGGATGTTATGTTCGGGCGCATCCTGCCAGTGGTGACCCCTCGAGGGGTACACGCGTGGTATTGGTTCCTCTTCTCGGTATACGTGTTTCTTGATTTTCTTCTTACCGGGGGCCGTGGCGAACATCTTGTGCCAACCCCCTGTGTCTGCCAGGGCGATCGTTTTAGTCGTTCCTCCTTCTCCTTACCCCCCTAGTATCTCTATTTGTGCCGTATGCTGACATTGTGACCGATATTCTATGAGTGAGTGGATCGACCAGGTGAGCGCCTTTGGGAATCCGTCGAGGAGGTACGCCGCTTTAAACACACGGGAAACTTCTCTCACTTGTTTGTGTAGAGTAGAACCCCCCGCGCGCCCCGTTTCTGCACCCCTGTTGAACCCCTCCAAACTCGGGCGACGACAGGCGACACCTCATTAGAGCACACATTTTCATACTCCAACTCCTGCTTTCGAGCTTACGATTTAGTTTCCCGGCTTAGCCCCTTCTCCCCGGATCAAACTGATAACGTAGCTGTTGTCGTGAATGGGAGGAAGTGGCTGGCACGCCACTTTTCTTGAGTCATTGGATCTACTGGCTTGGCCACTCTTCTCGCAGCGTACGACATGTTGCCTCTTAGCCCCTTTCTTCGCCACCCCCCCCCTCTGTACGAACTACTGTTCTTTATGCGTGCCGCTTTAAGCCGTACAATGTTTTCTAAGCTGTGGTCCAGTTTTTTAGTCTTCCCTTTCCAGCATGCCGTAACTGTGTATTGTGTCCTGCTCCTCCCCTCTATCCCCTAGCTACGGGTGATTCCCCCCACCCATATTTTGCGATTTTACAAGCCAGCAGTCTCTTGTCAAGACACGAATTGACGAGCCCGCAGCATCACT
>Ga0179593_1300637_pt1 | contig 17723 bp, 18 predicted proteins | sample CZODoug2_1_08_16_FD_185931 | JGI IMG/M metagenome (GOLD analysis project Ga0179593, IMG submission 185931) | Vadose zone soil fungal communities from Angelo Coast Range Reserve, California, USA - CZODoug2_1_08_16fungal (PacBio error correction) | ecosystem: Environmental > Terrestrial > Soil >... | reverse complement strand
TCGTGACTTCCCCCTTTTTCCTTTCGCACGCATTCCCGGGAGACCCCATTGCTTTTGTTCATCCTGTTTTATAGACCTCCCCGCCTGATGCACCTTTACCGTCCCCCCCGGCGAAAAAATGGCCTTCCCCTCCCCTGGCGTCTCAACCTCCTTAGAATAAAGGCAGGGTCCCGTGAATATTACTTCTTCGCCCCTCTTTTCTTGTAGGAAATACTGAGTCTTCCCTTGCGTCTTCTCCCCCCTACAGACGCTCAACCGGTTTAACCCTGGGCCCCAGGGCTCCCCTTGTGTCAACGTTCTTTTCTTATCTTGTTCCTAACTGGACGAATTCTGTCAGGTCACAGTGCGTCATTTTTACTACGAGCTGTTGACCCTCCCCACGTACCTTCTAAAGCTAGTCTTTTTTTTTGACCGACTGCTTTTGATAAAGGGCTCCTGGGTTTCTGTTTCGTGGAGGCTTTTTGCAATCTCTTAGAGTTTCTGTCCTGCGTTTTCAATTTTTGGAAATGAACCACCCCCCCGCTTTTCTTTTTGAATATTCGGTTTCTTTACCTCTGGTGATTTCTTCCTTCGCCTCCTTTATTGTCCTCTCTTCTCCGTAACCCTCTGTTCCGTTTGTTCCTCGCTCCCTCCCCCGGTCGATAAATTGATTTCTCCCTGTTTGGTCATTTTTTTCTAAGCTTCATCGTTCCTCCATCCCCCCCAACCTCCGATTTGAGCAATGCTTAACATCTATTCTTCTCTAGATGGCATGGGGGCGCTTCTAGTCCTGTGCGCGCTTTCGGATTTTAGCACCGACCAAATAAGACTTTGTCCCCTATCCACCCGTATTCCTGTCTGGTTACGGAGAGAGCGCTTGTGTCCCATCCCCGTGGACCGTCCAGCCCAGCCCCTACTGTTTTGATTATGTTGTATTTATTGAGACTGCGTTCTTCTTTCTTTCTTTCCCCCCCCCCTCCCCTTGGTTTCGTCCTGTCCGGTTCTACCCCTGTTTGATTTGCTTTTTTTTCCTTTTTTACATGGGATTCTTTTCATTGGGAATTCCCCTGTGGACTTTCGACTTCTCCCACAATATTTTCCCCCCCCTCCCCAAAATCCTATTCCCACTTTCCCCCCCTTTTTTCGGGTTGCAATTGTTGACCCGGCCAGATTCCCTTCAAGTCCTGGGGAGATCCGCACTGCCACTGGATTTTCCTCCACCTCTTCTCAGTTTCCTTTTCTAGCGGTTGGGGTTGTAGTTTTTTTCCTCCTTTCTTCTTTCGGTGCAGGCGCAGCTTATCTTTTATTTCCCCCCGGCCCGGTTCCAATCCCACCCCCCTGGCGTGAAATTTCCCAACCCACTCCAGCATTGTTTATCCAAGCCTTTTTGGTCTTCCCCTTTTTCCCGTCCCCTACTCACGGCGGGTCGCCCCCTAAGTTTCATTTCCCCCTAGAAGTCACCCCGTAAGTGTGGTGTACTCATTGGAGATTAGTTTCCCTTCCCTCCCGGAAGGACGGAGTTGATTTCCCCCTTTTACCAAAATCCTCCTTTTCCCCCCACTCCCCTAGCTCCCTCACATGTTTGAAGGATTTTGGGTGCACAACGTTTTTTTGGGCTCACCCCAGTCTGGTTGTTGTTCGTTACATCTGCATTACCCCTGAGTCATTTTTTTTCTTGGTGTTTCTTTCCCTTGCTTGCATCTGAAAGAGTAACAACGCTTCCTGTGGTGCCCCCTCCCCCCTTTCCCCCCCCCTCCCTGGTTGCAACCCCCCTTATTAATCGTTGAGGCCCTGAATTTCTTCGCCCCCCGTTTCCCTCTTGTTAAACTTAATCTCCCTCTCCCCCTCCTTTTTTTTTAGAGAGATAATGTTTCCTCCCAAAACTTCGACCCAAGACTCGTCCTGTACCGAATCCCCTGATGGAATAAGGTCGCAACCCCGTTGATAGGATTCCCCCTCCTTCTTCGCATCTACAGAAGGTGCTCCTTTTTTTCCATCCCAGCCACCTCCCCCCCCTTCCTCTCTTGTCAGGCAGAGTCCACGAACACGCTTTCCCCCCCTTTTCTGGTTCTTCCCCCCCCGCAAACATTATTGCTCCCACCCTGGCACCCCTTGTTTTTCTGGCACAGGAGGGAAGTATGTGGTGGAATTTTTTTGTAAGTTGACAATTTTTTCCCCCAACTCCGGCCGTTCGGGCGCGGGTTGACCGATCCTTCTACTTGTCGCACTCCCACCCAGCTTCCTCTCCAGGTTAATACAGTAACTGGTCCCTCTCACCTCAGCACTCCCCTTTCTTTTCGACGTGCCCTCATTTTTTTCTTGGTCCCCATTGCGGAGGCTTGCTTTTGTTTTCATCCCCTTTTTCCGGCCAATGGTTGTTCCAACGATAGGTGACCGATATTAGCGCTCCTGCCCCCGAGCCATGACGCAGACACAACCGACCCCCCCCCCCCCCCTCGCGATACCGTCCCTTTTTTTTCTCCGCTTTTTTAGGAGACTCCTTTTTTGAGACCCAATTCTGGGACGGACCTGGGCTTCCTACCGTTTCCCCATTGAAGTTCAGCTTCTTTTGGATTTTTCTGTCTTTTGATTGAACCTTCTTTTTTTTCGAAATCCTCTGTCGCCTAAGATCCCAATCCACCCAGGTTCACACCCCCTTAAACCCCCTTTGTCCCCTGATGAAAGACCCCTTTTTTTAGTGGCCGCCCCCCCCCCCTTTCTGTCACATCGGAAGGCCCGCCAACTGCGCTGTCCAGGCGCCGGCTCCCCACCTCGTCTTTTTCTGTAATCCTTTCCACGCGGCTGATTCCAGAGTTTTTTTTCCCCCCCCCCCTCCAACCTACAACATCATACGTTGTCTGAACGCACCCCTTTGTTGCAACCTCCGTTTTTTTTAAAAAGCAGCCCGCCTTCGCCGCCCCCCCCCCCCTTAGCTAATGATAAGCCTCGCCCCGTCCTTGCGCTTCTTTTACTATCAGGACCCCCTTAAACATTACGATTGCGGCGAGAAACACTTCGTACCATTGCCCCACCTACTCCTGCGGCACTTTTCCTTGGAAGGTGTTTCAGCTGCAATAGGTTTCTTTTCCCCCTAACAAGACTCGCTCTGGCAATAAATGGATATTTACCAAAAACACCCAGGGCGGTCTCCCCCTACCCCTCGCCACATCGTCAACCAACAGAGGGACCACAAATACTGTCTTTCCCGAAAATCCCCCCCCCCTGAAGGCCCTGGATAACCTTTCCTTCCAACTTCTCTTCCGGTAGAGAAAATCCGTGCGGCCACGTTTCTCCCGCTCGAGGGTGTTTTACCATGTGTTTGGTACAAACTCCCGCCTTTCAACCCTTTTCTTTTTTTCCTCCGTTTCCTGTTTCCTTTTCTTTCCCCTAAGTATTCGCCTCTAACTTCCTCAGGATTACCCATTTCCCTCCCCTTTCGTTAACAGTAGTTATCCGTTCTTTCCCAAATTTTTCTCTCCTCCCATGCTTCTTTTTTCCCTGGGACCATTGCTTCTCCTTGTCTGTCTTATTCCTTCACCCCTTTACACCATCCGACTTCGGCCCTCTTCCCAAGCTGTACATTTTTCCTTTCCCTCTCCCCCCTCCCGGATGACAAGGGCCCACACAGTTTTTTGACCATCTTAAACAGGAAAAAACGTTATTCCGAGCTCCCCCCCCCCCTTCCCTCCCTTTCAGAACCGCAAAGATTTGATTCAGTACTTCTGTTGTTTTTGTGCCTCTTTAAGTCTATGTTTAAAATGGGGACACGGACTTTTTTTTTTGGGGGGGATGGGGGTCCGCCCCCCTCCCACCTACAACCCCCAAACCCCCCCCAACCCCCCCCCCCCCCCCCCCCCCCCCCAACACAACACACCCCACCACCCCCCAACACCCCCCCCCCCCCCCCCCCCCCCCCCCGTTTGGGGGGCGTCTGAAAAACGCTCCGCTTTTCGGTGACGCCTCACTGCCCCTTTTGAGACAGATTAATACTAAATGCGACCCTCTCCCTTTTCCCCTGATAGGAGGTTGTACGAAAATTTCCTCGCTTCATAGGTTACCCCTCCCCTTTCCAGACTAAAAGTATATCTTACTTTTTTTTAATTAATTTCCCCCTCCCCCCACTTATGGTGTTGCATCTAACCTGGGAAAGCTGTCCTGGGGAACCCCTCCTATCTATCTATTCCCCCAATGCTAGGTACCGCCCCGGGCCCATTTTTCTCCCTCCTCCTTTTGCGATAAGTCTTTCCTTTTTATCCGCGCTTTTTTACCCCCCCACTTGCCCCCTAGATTAACTTTCCTAATGAAATGCCATGGATCCGTCCCCTTTCCGCCTCTGAGGGCCTTTTTTTTCATTAAACCCCCCTGTACGTTCCTACCCCCCCCTCGGACAAGATCTTTTATCCCAGTTGTCTCTTCCATCGGCACGTCCCCTACCCTTTTATTTGGTTTCACACCCTCCCTTCAAAGAACGCCCTTCGATACTCCCCCTTTCTCCCAGTTTTAAGCGCCTTTACAACTATAATTTCGTAGTCCCGGACCACACTTTCGTTCACGGGTCTCCCCCAACCCCCTTCCCTCAGCGGCCCCCACACCCACCATCCCTCAGAAATTCCGCGGCGTGCTCCTCACCACCTCTTATTTGCCGATCATTTTTGGGGAGGGCATCCAGGCTGATCCCCCCCTTTTTTCTTTTGCGTTGCTAACGTCATTGCTTTTCCCCTAGGCACCGCAACAGTTTGACTGCAATGTTTTGCGGTATACATTCCCCTTTCTCTCGACAACCAACTTTTTCTTCGGTGACGCCCCCCTCCTTCATATAGCCACTTTTGCCAGACAAACTTCTTCGGACCCTGCTTTCCCCCCTTCGAGGCAGGCGTTCAAGTTCATTTTTTTTGAAATTATTTTCCTTTCTTGTTTACACCCCCCATGCCGCCGACGATTTCTTTGTTGAAATTTCCCAAGAGAGGCAGTTTTCTCGTCACCGGAGCCCTGTTTATACTACACCCTTGCGCAGCAGGAAAACTCCCCTTTCTTTTTTTATCCTTTTTTTTTTTTCTCTAGATATTTAGAAGCTTCCCCCCGTTACCCCTTTTGTTCCGAGGACTTTTCCTGGGACTCTGCGTGCGCTTCACACCTTTCCTCCCCCTCTCTTTCTTGGAAGGGGTCCAAAACCGAAGGTCGTATGCGGCCCCATGTGGTTTTTGTGGGTGCGTCCTCAGTCTCCCCCCTGTTCCCCCCACTCCCTTGAACCAAACCGCCTTGGTCTGCCTTCCCCTTTATTCTTCCAGCGCTTTCTTCCCCTCCCCGGTCGATTGAAAATTGGGTTTCGAACGTGCCTCGGGGCGTAAACCGCCCTCCCCCCCCCCCCCTCTTTTGCTCGGTAAGGTTAAGGAATCACTGGCCCCATATGCCCCTTAATGGTCACCTTTTTGCGAAAGGCTTTTCATTTCTTTTCCCTCGCCCCCCATCCAATCGGCTTCCTTCTGGGAAACCAAACTCCAATCGTAGAACGGTGACGCACCTGCGTTTCCCTTCCCTCCCGCGGAAAGGGATTTCCCTCCGGACGGCTTCTTGGTGTGCTTTCGTGGTGTGCGTCGTGGCCCTAAGGCCCTTGTTGCATGGTTGTCCCCTTTTTCGGGGAACGAAGTGACCCCGTCGTGTGAAGGCGCAACCTGGTCAGCGTATTAGAGGGGAGTGTTTCCCCTTCTTTTTCCGGACGCAAATGGTATCGGGCGCTGAGTGACCGGCTCCTCCCCATGCTCATTAAATCTTTTTTTTGTTATGTGACCTTTTCTTTCCCTTTGAAGCCAACCTGTAAGGCCCCTTCAATTTACCCCCTCACAGTTTTAGGCCCAGGCATGTTTCTGCCCACAGTGTAACTCTTCGGCCCTTCTTCTCCTTTTTTTCCCAGGAGGTTTCCACTCGTTGGATGCCGGAGACTCCCTTCTGTATCAAGCGGCGGAAGATGTGCCGGCGCCCTTGAAAAGAACACCTTGGAAATCTATATGATCTGGGGTCCTGGGTTTTCCCGACGATTTACAGTCTTTCCCCATTATAAGAAGTACCTTGATTTCCCACCCCTCAAAAGTCCCCACTGCTATACTTTACGGACTAAGGGATCCCCCCCCTTCAGGTTAAGAGAGTATTTTTTCGCCACGCCGACTACCTGCCTGAAGATGTCCTTTTCTTTATTATGAATCCCTCAAAATTTTTTAGCCCCCGACCCCCCCTTCAATCTGACTGGTTTTAGAACTTCTCTAGAGTTCCCTTCCCCTTTTCTCGACTTTCTAAATGATCTGCTAAAGAGGAGTTCCCCCTTACTCCTGAAGAGGTATAAATTTGTTTTTTTTTTTTTTTTTTTTTTTTGCCCTGGACCTTTGCCCCCTGCGATGGGGTGGATCCCCCCCCCTCTTCATTACGCCCTGACTTTTCCTATGGTCCACGTTTGGGATGGCGCTTCCGTACCCAACCGGGTTGACTCGGTCCTCCCTCTCCACGGCAAATTTTTTTTCCTACCTTGTCGCCGAAACCTCCAGAAAACTTAGATAACGGTAGTTTCAGCAAACTTTCCCCCCCCCGTGCAGCAATTTTCCTGTGCAGCGGTCAAATTCATCCCCGCGCAGATCCTGTTCCCCTCCCTCCTTCCTTGTAGGACAATTCCACTGATTGGCTTCTACTTAGTGATCAGACACCGAGACTCCCGTTTGTGAAACTTTCACGGCGGAAAAGGTTTTTTCACGGGTCGTGCTTATCTTTTTACGCACTACTTGACCGGACAACAGTTCAAACCCCTTTAGGCCTTTTTCCTCTCCGTTGAAGACACGGTTTTATCTGATGAGTATTTCTGCCCTCACGACTTTTTTTTTTTAAATTTTTATTCATGGGTTAAGTCGTGAACATGTTATTTCGCAATCTTCTTCTTTTAGATAGGAAGGCTGATTCCCCCTTTTTTGAAACGTTTTTGATGTCTATTCCGGTTGCTCATGCGATTTTTTTTCCTCACAGCTTATTTTCCTCCTTCCCCCCAACGAGTAAGATGGTCTTCCGTATCCCAGCGTTTATCAATATTTACCGGGGAACCTGTTTTGGCTATGAGTTTTTAATCTTTTATGTATGGCCTCCTTTCCCTCCCCCCCCCGACTAAGAAATCTCACTTGTGATATAGCCCGATGCCTTTTTTCCTCTCTTTTTTCTGGGTCTTCTGGTTACGTTGGCCCCCCCCCCTCCCTCCCGGTCGATGCCAACGTCTTCTTTTGTGGTTCAAGGAGTGCAGGACCCAGCCTCGTTTTTTAAGGATTCAAGAAAGTATCCTGTCTTGGTTGTATGTTTCCCCCCTGCGACCTTTGAGCTGCTAATATGTATTGGTACTGCTACCTTTGCACGACATGGGTAATTTCGTTAAAAGGTTTTATTTCCCCTTTTTTCCCAACGGGTTGAAAGTTTTATTGGGACACGTGGCTGTTTCATCTGCCATGAACGCTGACTTCTTCTTTGAATTTGAAAAGCCCTTTGTTTCCCCAATAAAATCTCAAAACCCCATTTTTTCACCCATCTTTGTTCGTCATTTCCACCCCCGATGCGCGCCAAGTACCATTCCGGCTTTTTTTTTTCCTTTTGTTTTTTTATTTCCCTCCCCTGGATAGCCCCCCTTATCCTCTCAAAACGTTCATATCTTATAGGGGTGTTCGGTCTGTTTTTCTGTCCTCCTCTTCCATGATGTGGAGAGCATACCATACTATGTGTCGTACCTCCCATTCTTTAAACTCAAGTTCCTCACTCACGGACGTTATTGTCCCCTTCCCCCTCCATCAAAATAAGACCTGGTTTTGACCGCCATCAAGCCCTGGAGCACTATTTTTCCCCGGCACCCAGGAGTTCTTGGTATTTTTTTTTTATAGGACTACCGTCCTTTCCCCCCCCTGACAAGTCCTACCCCTTTGACCGTTGCTCAAATGTTAGATCCTCCCACTACGGCCTAGTGATTGACCCACCTTCACCCACTCACAATTCCCCCAATCTCCCCTCCCCCCCTCCGCCAAAAAGGTTGACGGTTGTGCATACCTTTGGTGCTACCCCAGTTTTGTTTGTTACGCTCTGACTCACACGTTGACTTTATTCTTGGGGCTTTCAGTCCCTCTTCTCCCTTTAAAGGGAGGAACGCTACTGCCCTTCCCCCCCCCCTCATACAAATCGTCGCCCCCGTCTTTCATGTAGTTCCCTTACTATCCCTGAATGTGAGTGTTGTTTTTCTAACAACAGTTTTTATTTCCTCTTAGTTGTTGTGGGGAGCGATATTTTCGCACCCAACCCGAACCCCCTCCGGAATCAATCGTAATTCCTACAGAACGGTGACTTCTAGAATAAGGGGTTCGCAAAGACCTTGATTCATCGCTCCACGTTCTTCTGGATGACTGATTCCTCAGGCATTATGCACTCCAGCAATACCCCACGGTAATTCGATATAAGCCAATCCCCCCCCCCTTTTCCTGGTGTAGTCCCAGTTCCCTTTTCTTTCCGCACCGTAAACCCGGTTTTTGGCAAGGCGACTTTGGGAACTTTTTTTTAAAGTGGCAATCACGGACTTTGTTTTCTCCTAAACCCAAGAATATCACCTTTTCTCAAGTTCCCCCCCCCCTTCCTGAATTCCCTAAATTCTTAAGGCTCCTCTCCCTTTAGGGGTTGCTTTTACCCTTTGATACCCCCCCTGGCATTCCCTCCCCCCCCCATGAGTTTTTTCCTTTTTTTTTTTTGGCAGTTACCACGTTCCGTCCCGTGTGTGAATTGCCTTGTCTACTACTTTCTGGGAAGAAAGCTAGATTTTCCTTCGTCGCCACCATGATCTACAACCCCAGACCAACACCCTCCCTAACTCACCAATCCCTATTTTTCCCCACGCGGTTGGGGAGCGATACCTGTCCCCGAGCCTTCCTTGGAATCCCTGCTACTGTTCCACATGCTTCGCCATTCTTTGAATTCGGATGCGTTTGATTTCCTTTAACGTTCTTTTTTCTCATCTTTCGGTGAATGCTAAGATTACTATAACTAGGTGTCCCCCCCCTCCCCCCCTAGTCAAACCGGTTCTTTAGCCGAGTCTTCCAGCCATACTCGGAACTTTAGGACACGCCGATTTGCTTACTAAAAGGAGCAATTAATCCCTCCCACACCTCTTTTTCTTTTTTCTCACTAAAAAGAGGTGTTCACTCCCTTTTCTCCCCCTTCGTCCCCCCCAGACTCAGTTGCATGATTCCGTGACTGATAACAGCCCTGGTTCCAGAAAGACATCCTCTACATCGCCCTTTTCCTTCCCTCCTCTCCCTAGTGAGATGCAGACACTATCTTCCTTTTTTTAAATTCAAAGCGTACGCCCGCCCGTATCCCCCCCCCAGTCTCCTTTTCCATCTATCACGCTAAATATTGGACGGCCCTCGTTGGTAGTTTTTACCTTTTTCCCCCAATAATGAGAAGGTAGGACCTATCCCACCGCGCACGTTTCTTTCCCCCTCACACTTGTGAAGAAAACACAAGGAGGGGTATCCCCCCATTTTTACCCCTTCCTCCGCGCAGAAGAAGGATGTCCACCCCCCAACACCCCGGCGTAACCCTCCCAAGGTCCTTCCAACCTTTTCTCCCCCCAAATTCCTTCTTACGAACTCTTTCTTCTTTTCCCACGACCCAAATCTCGTCGATCCTGTGTTTGAAATGTGGCCTGTACGTTCCCCATTTCTGAGTAACCCATAAGCAGTTTTTCACACCCATTTTCGCAGTGCCCAGTCCCTTTTTTAGTTTTTTCAAGTTTTTCATCAACCGGCCTCCGAACTTAATAAAGCAAGCGTAGAGAATACTGTCTTCTCCGGGTTCCGGCCCATTCCCTCACTGTCCATCCGCCCCATCTGGGGCAAGTTGAATCGGCCTTTCCCCCGGTTAGAGCATGTTTCTCGGACACCCCCCCTCCCGATTTTTTTTTCGCAGTGTTACTTCCCCTTCCTCTAAAACACTTGGCCTCGCCCCAGATACCTTGATGAAAGCCACGTGTCGGTTAAAAGGACCCCCAAAGGGCTTATCAAATCGTCCGGAAACCCCCCCCAATGAGAAGATGACTAGGTACCCCCCGGTCAAGGTTGGTTTTTTTGTTTTTTTTTTTTTTTTTTCCTACCTTTTTCTTTCTTTTTTTCTTTTTTTTTTTTTTTTCTTTTTTTTTTTTTTTTCCTCCTTTCTTTTTTTTTCCTTACTTTTTTTTTTTTTTTCTTTGTGGTCCCCTGACTCATCTCCTCCGGAGGGAACGACTTCTGATTTTCCTAGATACCCATTTTTTCTCGACAGGGTTCTGGAATGGTCCCCATTCTCTGACGAACCCCCTTCTGGATTGAGCTCTGCCTCACTCTTTTTTGTCTAAAGATTACCCCTCCATAAAATCGTTTTCCTCGTACCGGCCCTTCTCGCGGATTTCGAACCCTTCTACCCTCTTCACCGGATTGGATTACACCCCCCTTTCCTTTTTCCAAGTCTCGCTTTTACGTTTTTCCTTTGGCCGTGTCCAGCCCCTGTTCCTTCTGATCTTACATGAAGTCGGAGCTGTTTTTACCCACCCCTCCATATATGTCCACATTCTTATCCCCCGTGTGGATCCTACGCTTTGGAACAAAGGTTTTCCTCTTCCTTCCCCTTTCCCCTCAAAAAAAGACAAGCTTCCGGCCTCGCTTGCGCTTCCGTTAAAATTTTTATGTCCCCTTTCTTCTGTCGGCTAAGATGGCCCGTTCTCATACACGGTAAGATCTATTGAGAAAGTTCTGCCTTTTAAGCTTACTCTTTCCTACTTTGGAGGGGGGCCCAACTTCCCCCCGCCCGTAAAGCTGATGAAAGTCTTTTTTTTCGAATTAACCCCCGCCTTCCCTTTCTGCTACGGAACCACCCTTTTAAGATTACACGGTCCTTCGCCCTCACACGCCCTCCGCGTATACCACATAATCCCTCGCCTCTTAAAAACCCCACTTTTTTTTCCCTTCGCTAGATACCACTTCCTTTTCTCATTGCGATTTTGTTTGGGCTTTCCCTCCTCTCCTTGTTTCATGCGGCAGCTCAACATCAGAGTTTCACCGTTCATTTCTCTTCCGTTTCTTGGATTCTGCCCCTTGAGTTTGGCCCAGACACAGGATTGGTTCGCTTGTGGGTTGGTGATTTTGGGGGGGCGTGGGTTTTTTTTTTTTTGGTTTTTCTTACTCAATTTTGTCATCCTTCGCCTGAAACAAATTGGTCCCCCTCTCCTCCCCAAAGTTTGCATCCCTTCCCCCGTTACTTGACAAGGAAGGTTTCCGATGTTGAACGTTTCCTCTTCAACACCCAATTTGGCGCCCCCTCCTCCCCGTCTTGTTACCCTGTTCCCCCTTCCCTGAAAGCTTTGGCAAGTTTGAGCTGGCTAGGATTCCCTGGCTTTTTGCCCGCCGGTCCCTCCCAATTCGCCCCTCTTCTCAAATACTCTCTTGAAAGATGTTGTGGTGAGAGAGCGATTATACTCCCGGCCTTGAAACCCATGTTTACGCCCCGTGCCCCAGGCCCTCCTGAAGAGAATCTCAAACTTGCCCTCCTTGTGTCCCTCCCCAAGGGTTTCCCACCAGAAGGCGGCCCGGCGGCACACATGGTTTTGGGCCTTTTTCTTACGGGCATTTAAACATGACCCCTGCTGTCTCTACGGGGGCAATCGTTAAGAGCCCTTTCCTAGACCTTTTTCGGGGCTTTTCACGTGTTTTTTCTCAGCTGGCGGACTTTCGTCACAGCAAAAAAAAAGGTCCCGCAGACAAGGAAGGATCCTCACACCCTTTCTGCCGCGCCTTTAACTAAAGTCGCATGTTAAGGCTATGGTCGTGTTGATGATTGCACCAATTTTTTGGCTTGACCCTCCCTTTGTTGAATCCTTCACGTCAAATCTCGCCGAAGGGTAGAGGTATCGAGCATCCGCGTTTTCCCCCCATGGTTTCCTCCCTTCCTCAGTTTCTGTGGCGTTACGTTTCTTTGCTTGGTTTGGAGCAGGATCCCCCGTTTGACGCTGAAATTTTTTTCCTTTTAAGGCCGTCCACCCAAGTTTTTGCCTTCGCGTAAAATTTCTTAGGCGTCGGCTTGGATTCTTTCTTGGCCACCCTTCCTTTTCCTTACTAGACAACCTTTCGTGAGTTAGAAAGGCGACCACCGCTTTATTATTCAAGTGCATCTTTTCGAGAAAGGGCGGATCTTGACCAAGACCCCTGGTCCACTTAAATGGTCTGTCGATGCTATTTTCACATCTTGATTCCCCCCCTTTTTCCCTTCTTCCCCATATATGTTTTAGTTTCACCTCAGGGATTGCCGGTCGAGGTCATTCAGAACCTTTGGGTTGTTTTCCCCAAAACCTTTTACCGCGAGACCGATTTTTTTGCCCCAGTCTACAATTGCATTTTATATTGATTGGAACTTGTCCCAGCAGCGTTAATCTTTAAACTGTATATTCAACCCTTAAATGGGATTTTTCCCCCAGGCCCATCCCCCCCGACGGATATCTTTATTCTTCTTTCAAGGTTGTTCCTCACCCCCTTAGCGATGACTTTTCGCCTTTTTTCCCGATAAGGATTGATTTTGCGTTCTCCTAGCTCGGGTAATGGTCGACACCCCTGGCAGGAGTTTCAACCGACCGCTCATGGCTAGTTTTTTTTAGCAATCAGAATTTCTTCCCCCTGGTAAACGGTTGCCAGCTCGCGAAAGCGTCCAGTCGTTCCCTTACTCGTCTAAAGCGGTCCCTTCGCTCTTGCGCTTTCGGCGAATGTTTTTGGCCTCCCCAAGAGTCCCGCCCCTTGTTTATGCGGCAAGGGTTGACCGCCGGCTTTTTGGCTTACCCCCCATGGGTTTGCGCGGCCCGCGACCCTGAAAGGTCCTTCATGAGATTTTTTTTCATTCAGTGTTAGTCGCCTTCCCATGACGACCTTCCCCGAACCCCCTTTTTCAATGGACACCGAAGTAGGCGCGCCTCTTGGATGGACCTCCCCAAGCCACCCTGGCCCGACCGCTTCCTTGTAGGACCCCATTCTTGGTAGCCTGGGATTAACGTTTGATCCCCCCCGAAACGCGCCGAGAAATGGTTCAGTCCCCCGGAACCACTGTTCTTTCCCACGGAGTTTTTCTTTTTCGGGTCTACGTTCAATGGAACTTTTTTTTTTCAATTTTCCCCAAGCTCGGATCCGAGCTTTTTCCACTCCCCTTTTTCCTCTTCCGTTGACCTCTAAGAGTTCGTGAAGAACTTTATTTTTTTTCTGGGGGCCCTATGGGGGCGGGGTGAATTCATGTTTGGCCTGGCCCTTTTGCTTTCGGGCAGGTTTCTCAATTGGTTAATCCAAGCCTTTTTGTACCGTTCTTGACTATTCCTTTTGATTGGTTTACTCCCCCCCCTTCCTCCCCTCCCTTTATGTCCCCTCACCTCATTATTTGCTCCCTACCCTTTACGTCGTTCCGGTAATTTTCGAGGTGGATCAACTGCAAAAGGTCCGATTTTTGTTCTCTGCTATTAGGCCATTTTTCCTATGGTATGTTAATTTCCCTCCGATCTCCGTTTTTTCACATCAGTATATTAGCTTTTGCGGGTGTTCATTTCCTATGTCGCTTTTTCCGGTGTCTCCCCGCAACTTTCATTCTTTTTAAAGTTTGTAGACCACATTGGCTCTTCACTTCCAATTCTTTTTGGATTGCTGAGGTACTTGTTGGGACCAAAGAGCTTGACCAGAATGGAATTGATTACTCACGCCATGATGTTTGATGTTCAGGCAAGTCTGGCCTGCGCCCATCGTTTTTCAGTCCTGGTTTTGCTCTTTTAAGAAGGGAGGTCGCTCGTCCAAGTTTTTTGCATCTCCCACCGGTTTTACGTTAGGGGTGGAGGCCCCCTTGTGGCCTGGCTTTGGGAAATCGTATTATTTCGACTACTGCCCTTTACCCAACACTTTACTGGTCCCACCCCCCCCCCAATCACCCTCTTTTCCCCCCTTTGTTTAGGGTTTTCAATTGGAACCGACTACAGATTAGTCCCCTCTTTGGATTTTTCTCCTTTTTCACTACACTTCTCTCCCCCCGCGTGATAAAACTGAATTGATATAGGTCGTATTTTTGTTGAGTGTTTGTTGGGTATTTTTTTTTTTTTCCTATTCAGATATGCTTTTTTTCGTCAGCCCCCATCTATCGTGGATCACTGTGGAACGTTATTCCCCGTCATTTCCCCCGGGCCCGGAGGATTCTTACCCCAATTACAAAATCACCACCTTGCCCGTTTTCGATCTGAAGCAGCCCAAGTTCCCGACCGGGCGTCAGACCCCCGGCCGGTTCTGTCGTATTAGGAGTTAATAGGGAATGGCCTTTTCCCTCCTTCGCCTGTTGTGACTTCAAAGGGGAGATTAGTTTTTTTTTTGCTACCTACCGGGCCCGGCGCACCTTTAAACATAAAACCCACATTAAAGCAGCTTTCCACCCTCCCCCCCACACCGTGGTTTTCAGGTTTTCTCCCAATGCGGTTTTCTTAAAAAGTCTTGGTATCTGTTTTGCGTTTCTTCCCTTGCTGCATTAACTCAGAGCTATCCCTTTTTGGGATTCCCCCAGACCATGTTTTTACCCTTCTTAGAGGCAGACTTTTTTCCCCCGGATCTCCCGAATCTGGGTTTCGACTATTCATCCTTGGAGGCCTTATGTCCGCAAATGACACGGACTTTCCGGTTTTCCTTGTTTTTGTCCTCACACCAGGTATCATCTCTTTTCCCCTCTAGTGTTTTGAGCTTCTCCTTGTTAAAGCACACCCTCGAACATTCCCGAAGAATCGTAAGGGCCCTCGAAGACAGGCCTACTTCTTCCCCTTTTGTCGCACCGTATCGAGATCAGTCCCCGCTTTCTTTCTTCCCTGAAGCAGCGGTGAAACATTCCTCCTCTCGAGGTAATGCCCTCGGACACGAACCCCTCACAACCTTCCTTTTTTGTCCAGTCCCCCGCTCTCACGTACAAAAAACGGTCCTTTTTTCTGCTGGCGTCTTTTTTTCCTTTGATGTTCATGGTCCCCATCAACTCCGCGCGGTAGGGAGCGGCTGACCATTTCCCTTTTCACTCCCCCGAGCCTTCCCCCCCCTGCGGAATTCGTCAAGGTTACCCCTTTATTTTTTTTCCCTTTTCCGATAGCTCCCTCCTGATCGTCTTGCCGGGTTCGTACCCTTTCGTCTTCAAAAACCACTTCTCTTCGTTTGATCTCCCGGAAGGAAGCGGACTTGCTTAAAAGCCGGGAGCGTTCCCCCCTAAGATTAGTCCTACCGCGTTGCCCCTTTATTCTTTAGCCAACCCCAGTCCACAACACCCACCCTCCGCTGTATCAAACATCTTTTCAGGTTGGACTATAACAGTTGCTTTTTGACCTCAGCTTTTTTCCAGTGATCGGTTCCAGCGGCCCGCCCCAACCATTCTTTTCCCCCAGGATTTTATTTCCTTCCCCCATATTTTTCGCAACCAGATCTGTAACTTGAACGATTCCTCGAGACCCTCCATTTCTTACCCCACCTACGTACCCGGTGGCAATTTCTTCCCAGTCCCCTGAACAAGTCGTTCGGGCCCCTATGGACTGGAACGCCATATTTTCTTCTGCTACCCGACCTACAAACCACATCGTTGCTGGGCTTCCCCTTGACCACCCTCTGCTGTCCCCAGCTTTTTTCGTCCCCCACCCCCCAGTTAATAAGTGGCGGAGTCTTTTATCTTGCATGAACATTTGTGAAAAGCCTGCAGACTAGAACGCCACACTTCCCCGACATTTCCCCGAACTTGGATTCCTTGCCGAGGAGACTTAGGTTCCCCACCATTTACCCAGCCAAAGCTTACGAACGCATCTCAACACACCCCTGAGCCCCCCCTTCCCTCTTTCTCTAGAGGACTCAAAGTAGGGAGTCAATCTCCCAACCTCCATTGTGTGGACGAGCAAAAGCGTCCCCAGCTTGTCCCCCATCCCCCGGGTACTATTTCACGTACTCCCCAACCCGGTTTCTTTCCCCCCAATTGAATCTCTTTCAGCGCACCCCGCAGCCTCGCGCCCCCTCCACCCCTCCAACACATCCCAAAGTCACCGGCCCCCTTTACCCAAACCTTTCAGACCTTCCTTGCTTCCCCAGTGCCGGCCCACAGCTTCGACTCTTTGTTTGCAATGTGCGAGGCGTAATCTGTAACAAGTAAGACCCCTCCCTTTTAAACTTTTTTTTTCCATGTGTCCCACCGTTTCGGTTCTGTTAGGTGACTTCTTTTCCCTCGCACGGCATCCATTCGGACTTGTACTCCCACCCCCCCCCCCCATAAAGATTTCCCGTCGTTCATTTCATTTATAGAAGGGGCTGGATTTTCAACCCCTTTCCTTTTCTTAAGAAGCAGGTCGCCTGGGTGCCAGGTGCTGTAATTTTTTCCCTCAAGTCCGTTTCTTCGATACCCCCCCCTGCTCCCACATATTTTGCATTCCATTTTTATTTTGCACAGAGAACCCCGGGGACCCCCGATCCGTTCAGAACGTGCCACCCCCCTCAATAAAAGTACTGGGTGTATTTCATCTTTCTTCAAAATAGAAGGAATGCCGGTCCCCCCACTTTGGATGTCCGCCCGTTGACCTTAAGGGAACGCCTTGCGATTTCCTAGCTTTCCCAGTGTGGAACTAGAAGGCGCGTTTGCCCTGTCTTGGACAGTAACCAGGTTTTCTCGAGTCTTGCTACATCACAGCCCCTTTATCTTCTTGAGACTAAACTGCTTGCTTTTAATAGTCGCTTCTCTGTGCTTGTCTGGAACCCACTCACTTCAATTCGTTGGAACTCCACTTTTCACTCCTCCCAAGAGAGTGTTACTTCTTTTTTCAGCCCTGTTCTTTTTGAGATCCTGTTTCCCAGCGGAACCCACAAGATTATTCGATGTAACCATGTATTGACCCGCTTCGCCTGGCCCTACGTTTCCTTGATCCCAGGTGTATCGAAGTCCAACTTTCAGAGAACACTTCTCTTTTTTCACATTTTGGGACTTTCTTTGTGCTCAGCTTTGCTTCACCATGGCCCTTGCCCTGCGGTTCCAAGAATCGCAAGTCATCCCCTTTGTTGCACGATCCTTGAGGCACAGTGAGTCGCCTCCATCTTTGCCCGACGATACCTTTGCTTTCCTGGAAACCTATTCACCTGCGAGCCACTCAAGAATTGAGCTTTTTTCCATTGCTCTTCCCATTTTCTTTCACTTACGGAACCAATTTCGCTCCAAAGGTACCTTCAGACCTACCTTTACTTCAAACAAATCCAGACATCTCCTTTCCTCCCTTTTGGCTCCGACCCCAGTTCTTCCCCTGTTTTTCTTTTCCTGGGCTTTAAAAGAACGAGCATGCTTGATTTTGTCCATCTAATGATATACCAGGCCCTTATTTCCCACTTCCTCCTTTCTGCATCGTTTTGCGTATTCCTTCCCCCTTCCCGCGAGAATGGACAAGGCCCATGGTTTTTCTTTTCTTGACCTGCTCCCCCAATGCGAAAACCCATTGCTACGAACAATTTTTCGTCCCCTCATTTCCACCGTCGTTCATCGGTAAAAGGTTTTGTCCTTTGTTGTTTCCAGTATCAATTGACTCCCGCTTCTCCCCACCCGGCAGAACATCCAAGTTCTTTTTTATTCTAAAGAGAGGACCCCGTGTGCGAGGGCTTTCCGGAAGGCTGGCAGCTCTCACGCCCAACACATTTAAGTTCATAAAT
>Ga0179593_1260209_pt1 | contig 17726 bp, 16 predicted proteins | sample CZODoug2_1_08_16_FD_185931 | JGI IMG/M metagenome (GOLD analysis project Ga0179593, IMG submission 185931) | Vadose zone soil fungal communities from Angelo Coast Range Reserve, California, USA - CZODoug2_1_08_16fungal (PacBio error correction) | ecosystem: Environmental > Terrestrial > Soil >... | reverse complement strand
ACGCGAAGCGTTCAGTTTGGATGACGCTTCTTTCGGTTTTTTTGTTTTTCTTTTTTTTTTGACTAGTGGTAAATGACTTTTTTTTCTTCCCCTTCCCCGCGGATGACCTCTTGCCTACGGTTTCCCCCCCTTTTTACAACTGGACCAACCTCTTTATCTTAACGTCAGATTTTTTACTTTGTCCCCCTACATACTACTTGCGGGACACTTTCACCCCAGTTTCGTTCTTCCTTTTTTTTCGACAGCAACAGGATTAGGGTCTAATTCCTCTGCTCCCAAAAAACGTAGTTCCCCCCCCATTTACTCAAATTGAGGACTTTACCCCCTCCCGAGATGCCAGCTCTTGACCAACCGTGCGCTGACCACGCACCTACTTCTCCCTTTTTTTTATCCTCTATTTCTCTACCTCTTTTATCCCTGCTTGCCTAGAAAGAATTTTATCTGTTGAAGGTTCCGCCAGACCGCGTCCTTCTCCACTTAATCACCCCCCTCAATCTCCGACGTGAAAGAACCGCTTCTTTTCTTCTACTCGACAATTCTTACGGATTCAACTCTCTTCAGTTTTAAGGTTTTTTGGTCTAAGAGTCACGGATCTCCTTTGTTTTCTTCCGTTTGTTCCTCCCCCCCTGGTCCCTTCCCCCTAACGCGCGAAGAGATCCTTCCTAAGTATAACCAAAGCCACGAACCCCGACAGGCATTCGAGTTTTTATAGTGATAAGGCGACTATTTTCCCCCAATGCGCGTTTTTTTTTTTTTAATACGTCCCCAACCTTCAAGGTCTAGGGCAGCGGGAGGCTCTTTTCCCCCCCCCCCCCTGTAAACCCCTGCCGACTTGCGAACGCGGATGCGAGATTTCCCCACTCGTCTTCACCTGCTGCATGTCCCTGTGTCCCCTAACTCCTTCATATTTTAGGTACTTTACTTCCACCTATAAGGCAAGCCACAGATTTCCATCGCCTAAAAGATCTCTCTTTAAATTTCATATTTGGGGTTTGCTCATCTCTACCTTCCTTCGGCCGCGATTTTAACCTTTTCCCCCCTGGTCTTGATGCTCTCCTATTTTAGGTCCCCGGAAGTGGAGTTGGGAACTTTTTTGCAGCCTCATTTCTCCTTCTTTGAAATCCGTCTCTCCGCGTTAAGGCTCCCCCTCCCTCTTCCTCTATTTACGATTGCTTGGCGCAATCCTCTCCTTTTTGAGAGTCCTCTCCGCCACGGTTTTAGGTGACATTTTTGCGTCTTTTTCCTTTCTTTAAAAAATATAAGTTTCCCCCTTGCGGTCAGTGGCTTGTTTCCCATCTTCTTTCTTCCTGGACTCCCTTTTATGTATTTTCCCTTAGTGCCTTTAGACTAGGTGAAGATCACGACTATTTGATCTTTTCTATTCTCCCCTTCCTCAAGAGGCAGATAGGAAAGTTCCCAATATTCTCCCCTCTTCTATCGGTTTTTCCTGCGTTTTCTTCGGACCGTATCTTATGAGCGGACAAGTTCAATTTTCTCTTTCTTTCTTTTCTTTGTGAACCCGCTGCAAGTAAGAGTCCCTTTCTCTAGTGATGGCCCCGATAGTCTTCCAAAGATCTTCTCCCTGCCAAACTAATTATAAATTGTCCTTTCCGTGTATTCCCTTGCGATTCTTTCTTCCCACTGACGGTCCCTTGTCCAAATCACCGCGGCTTTACCCGTGCAACCGTCCTATTACGTTTTGGGATACTAAATCCTGAACCCGATCCCCTTTACCTTTCCCTCTCTGCTTCGAAACGAGTAATAACTTGTTACACCTTCCGTCAAGATATTTGCTTCACGCATCTGCGGTAGACCACGAATTCTTGTCCCACCGTTCCTTTTTTCAGCCCCACTTAGGCTTTTGCTGTCCTGTTTTTTAGTTTTTTTTCTCTCCCCCTGAAGAAGTCCCCTCTTCACTAGACCCTACGTCGGTCCTCCCCTCCCTCCCTTCTTCTCGTATGCTCGGCCCCTTGCAACCCCTGAACTTTCGTTTGATCTCCTCAGTCAACAGGCCGACAACATCTGGATGGATTGACCCCTCATTCCCGATAATGGCAGTCGTCCCCTTGATGGTCCACAGGTTTTTGACAATGTGAAATGTCTTTCCACCCTATGACTCGCGTTTCTTACTCTTTTTTCTAGTAAAACTCCGAGTTTTTCCTCTTTTTTACGGCGCCCCCGATCCTTGGACCCTCGATAGTTTTCCACTCTCCATAAACCGCCAGAGAAACTTTCCGGGATCCCGCCCACTTACCGAGAGATCTTCGAAACTGACCCGATGGTCCGCTTCTCGGTCGTTTGTCTGAATCTTCCAATTTCCTTTCCCTGTACAGAATAACCACTGACGACCCCCCCAACAGGGCATTCGGGGTGTCGGTTGCGATTTTCAATATCCTCTAAACTTTTCCCCCTCTTCCTCTTCTCGGTAAGATTCCTCTCGGATTATCTTAACCTTTACTATTCCCTTTCCCTTTAGTGTTGATAGACTTAATCGGCTGTTTGCCCCCCTTCCCCAGCAAGATTTCCCCGTTTGCCCAATTACAGCAACCCCTCTTTTTCCTTACTTCTGAACGCACCAATGATTTGAGTCATGGAGTCCCTGACGACCGCCGCCCCGATCTTTCACGCCCCCAGTTCTTCAATTTTCTGCTTCCCAACCACCAATGAGTGGCTTCTCCACTTCAGGCCCCACCTCGGGCAGTCTTTCTCTTTCTTTCGGAAGTCAAGGGTTTTTCCCGTTTCTGAGACGCTTTTTCTCCATTTCCTTTCTCTTTTGGGCTATTAATCATGGGCCTATACGTCCTTTTGAGCAATTCTAGTTCTCATGGTTTTTATTTTACTTTCCTTCCAGACCCGCCTTCTTTAGCCCTCCAACCAATCTCGGGATATATACTTTTCTGTCCACACACCCCTTCACACCCTTTTCCCCACTACGAGGTCGTATTTCTCCTTGTATAGGTTAGTTCCGTTACTTTCCCTTCTGGCTCCCAGTCTCTTTCGGCATGGCTCCGCTCAGGGTGGCTACTTTCCCCCCTTCCTTTCTGGGTTTTTTTTTTTGGTTGACCGGCGGCTGCCTCCCCCCCCTCCACCCTCCCCTCCCTTATACCGGCGGAGATCCTTTCATGGAGAACTCGCCCTCTCTTGTCTTCTCTCTCGGTTCCCCTCATCCGGGTTGGCTTTTGTTCGTTTTCTGTCCCCTTTCCTCTGCTGCTCTTTCTTTTCCTCCTGCTATAGCTCCCGAGCCTCCTTCCTTTTCTTTTTCAGGTTTAGCCTTTTGCACCCCCCCAGGAAGGGGACACGGCGCTGGCTGCGCGGACCCCTCCAAAAGTCTTGCGGTTCCAACTCGGCCAACGGACTCCCTACGGCGCTCCGACACGTCTGCCCCCATCCGACCTCTACTTTAACGATTTTTCTCTTTTCAGGCAAAATATTACCCACAAGAAACTCTATCAGTTAACATATCTTTGGAACAGGCCCTTTTTCACTGACGGCGGTCGACAATATGTCTTTACAGAACCTTAAAATCCCTTTTCGAACAGGTCAACTAGACGGGCCCGAAGTTTACATCTAAAGGACCCAGCCCTCCCTTTCAGGTAGCAAGCTCACAAACCAAAGTCGAACAGTACCCCCCCAATGAACCACAACCCTCTTCCTCCTCTCTTCTTAGCGACTGCCCACGAAATCTTCCAACTGACCCCCAGGACGTCTCCTCACCTTTCTACCCTTATTGTGAGAGACCCTAGAGCTGATCTTTTGGTATGGAGAGGAGTAATAGCGCCGTTGAGAACGACTCGAAATAGGGGAGGCCAGTTCTACCAATTGATGTCCACACAAACCTCCAAGGACCATCTGGGCCCCCCCCCCACTCCCCCTTTGTGCCTTTTTACTTGTAATTCGTCTTTCCTTCCCCTCGGGCGCAGTACTTTTCCCTCCCTTCGCCTTTTCTTGCCCTCTTAGGAAAAGATTGGAGGGCTCATACACGCTGTCCCCAGCCCCCCTCATTTTTTCAGTTCCCCGTATAATCGAATTCCGTCCCTCCTTTAATCTCCTTTCCCGTTAGCTATCTTTTCCGAGGGTGCGTGCAAACCTAAAGGCCATGTAGTTTTTTTTTACTAGCGCCTAACGCGGATTCCTCCCCCACTGTTTTTTTGACATCGTTGTTTTTTTACGAGCCACTCAGTATAGTGTTTTTGCGATGGAAGTGGCTCCGTTCTTGCGACGTCTTTACCATAGCGATGAGCGGTGATTTTTATCTTTCCCCCTCTACACGGTCTCTTCTTTGACTGCAAACACCACCAATCATGCTTCGGTAACCCTTTTCCTTGCCCCTTGTCCTTCCTTGTGGGGAAGTGCACTTTTTTCTTCTTCAGTACTTTCGTGGCTCCCCTGTTCATAACGTTGGATGGCCTTTTTTCAACCTTCTCTTTTTGCCGCCGAGCCTTCCCCTAAGGCGGCTTGAGGCTTTCTTTGGTAGGGTCTACTTTGTAACTGCCTTTTCTCAACCTCGAGGCCTCTGCACCTACTAGGCCATCGTTGGTATTTCACCCCCCCCTGTTCCTCTTCCCCCCTTCCTCTCACTCCCAGGAGTGCGTCGAATACTCTTTTTTCCTCTTTTACATTCGAGGCACCTGTGTATCTTTCCTTTCAGGTCACTTCTTCTGGTCGGAAGGTTTGCCCCCCGTCCTTTTTCCCCCCCCCAACAACTCATTGACGGAGTCTCTCGTATGGCCTGACCCACCACTTTCTCGTCTTACAAGGATTGTGTTTCATTTTTTTTTGGTCTCCCCTCGGATCTCTTTCCACTTTTGACCTTTTCATGCCTAACATGTCCTCCCAGACCCGCCCCTTTTTCCTTTCTCCATCGACCCACTCGACCCCTTTTTTGTTTTTGACCACAGAACACCATCTAGATGTCTCCCGCCGTATTGTACTTCTGGTCCTAGTCTTTGCCTTCGGAGTCTGGTCTTTTCCCTCTTCCCCTCTAGCCCTTTCGTGCTCTCCTCTTTACCCCCCCTCACTACCCTTCCCGAACATTTTAGCCCCCGTATTTCAGCCTCTGTCCCACCCCCCCCCCCCACCCACTGCAGCAGCCGGAAAGTCCCTCAGTTTTCGGCTCTCCCCCCAAGTTATTGATCCGGCGGAGAACTACGCAAGGATGTCTGCGGATCTTCTTCCCCCCCTTGCCAATCGCAGACTTTCGTCCTTTTTCTCTGAGGCCATATTCCTTCTTAATCCGAGCCCCACTGGAGACCCTGACTCCGAACTCTTTTCCCCTGAAGAGCAGGGCGCCGTCCCTTCCCTTCCCATATCGCCGGCCTCTCCTCTTCTCCCTCCCTCCCCCTTGGTGGTCGATATTCCTCGGCTGTCCCCTTCCCTTCTTTCCCCTTTTTCCCGATCATCCGAGTGGCACGGAGTTGGTTTCCCTTTTCCCTCGAGTTCGGCTTTCCCCGACTTTTTCTCTCCCGAGAGCGATTTTCTGGGCCGACCCTGCCCTCTCCTCATTTTTTTTCTGTACGTTCCTCGGCCGGCGCGCATTGACTCCCGTCGAAGGCGCAACTAAGTTTTCTTGCCGGGTTTGTCGCGCCGAGGATGCTCGCCCCGGAAGTCGTTTCCTTTTGAGCTCTTTACCCTCTAAGAGCCAAGCATTTCTCCGTCTAGACCCTCCTGACCTATTCCCTCCCTCTCCCCACATACACCTCCCCTTTTCCATCTTTCTTCAAATACGGGCTGAAATTTTTCTGATTGGGCTCACGATTACCACATGTACCCTTTCGCGTTTTTTTTTTTCCTTTCGCGGGAAACCTTTTGTCCCTCAGATCAGTTTCCCTCTTCTTTTTTCCCGATCGAAAGGCCACCCCCATCCCAATCGCCTGGGTTCCAGAGCTGGTCTCTCCTACATCACACCTTTGAGCTTACTGAAGTATTTCCTCTTTGATTGTTAACTTTTGGTGAGTAACCCTGTTGTCCCGATCAGTATTCACGATCGACTCCTTCCAACCCTGACTTACAACGCCCTCCACTGTACGCAATTGCCGCTAGTTACTTCGACCGTTTCCCCCCCAGGAATTGTGACATGGTTGCCCCCCTCTTCCTTTTCCCTAGGGGACCCCCCCCCTGTAAAACTACCCCGCCTCCCCCCGACTTTCGTTCTTCTTCGGCTCAACCAACCCTTCCCTTTAAAGTTTGAAATTTCACTATCTCAGTCCCCTTCCAGACGCTCCTTTCTCCACCTTCCCTGAATGCACAATGCCGCCCCCTTCCTGGTTTATGATCGTTATCCAACTCAAGGTGAAGTACTTTCTCCCTTACCTGATAGCGTGCCGTATCCACTCCCCCGCCGACCGGGCAGAGAATTTCGACTCCTGTTCGCTCTTTTTCGTGTCGCGAACTCCCCTCCTCTTTTTTTTGTCAACCCCTCGGATTCCCCTGACTAACGACCCCCTTACTTCGGTTGGCTTTGCCCCCCCCCCCCGTTCATCTTTCCAATCGAAGAGGCGCAAGATGCTTCCCTTTTCATTCTGATTATAGTCAAAAATCGTTCTTGGACCATGTTATGTTTTGAGGGGGGTAATTCCCCCCTGCCGTCCTTTTGCGCTACCTTCCAGTCTTTACCAGGGAGAACACCTAAACTTTCTTCTACTTTTGAGTTTTCTTGCTTCTTCCCGCCGAAGTCCCACCTCCCCCGAGGCCTACCTTTTAGCTCCCACCCGGTAAGGACCCCCACGCTTCCCCCTTCCCCTCCTGATTCCTTGGCTCGCGGTTTCTCAACGAAAGGTGACGTCTTTTTTTCCGTTTACTTTCGGTCCCCGTCCTAGTGGCTCTCCCTTTGGTTCTGATATCTTTGAACATTTGTCTTCTGTTACTGCCGACGCTTCTCCCTCGACACCCACCTTTCCCCAATCCGGGGAACTTTCTTTTGATTACCACCCTAGCATATGTTAACACTACTTCCGTCATTGTCTTTTTTCTCTTTCAGTTATAGAGGGTACTTTTTTTTCTTTCTGTTCCATTACAGAAGTTTTTTTTTTTCTGATCAAACCCGAGCCGGACATGCCCCGTTAACTTCCTTTCGGTCCCACTCTCCTTCAGATAATAACCCTCCCCCTTCAATCTTGCTATCTTCTTTCTTCAGAAGTTCCATATCTCGCTTGAAGATTGGGTGAGAGAACCTGCTCTTATTCTTTATCCTTCTCTCGATCCCGCACTTGTTCCTAAGCTGGGGTCCTTTCGTCTTTTTACCCTGACGCTTCCCAAATCCCTTCCTTTTTTTCTTTTTACCAGCCTGTCTCTTACATTTGAAACGCCACCCAAGTGCAGTTCCCTGGCACAAGTCCTCACTACTTATAAATTCCCCTTCCCATGACATACTACCACCCTTTGTTCCACTACGTGTTCGGAGGCCCAGCCACGACTAACTCACTCGACTTTTTTTTCTTTGACCCTTGATTTTTTTTTTTAACCAGCCTTTTTTACGTTGACTCGTCCAGCACCAGTAAAAGCCTTCCATTCTCTACCGCCCTAAGAATTTCACTTTTTTCCCTACTGCACTTCCGCACGTCACCCCCACTCCTCCCCCCAGATTCCAAAAAGACTTTCCTCCCCCCCTTTTTTCGCGGTTTTTTGCGGGCAGCGTACTAACATGTTTTTGCACGGCCCCTTGTTTGCTAGCTACCCCTTGATCTTGGTTGAACCCCCTTCTCTTCGTAGAATCGACTTTTTTTCAGATCAGTTTTTTCCTCTTTTCCTCCTAATTTTCCGTACTATTCTGCCACCTTTTCTCTTCTTTTTATGTGCAGCCGATTCTGGCCTTCAAAATAACCTGCCCCCCCAGCCGACTGTCCCCAAGATAATATCTAGGAAAGTCTTAACACGCCGCTGTTACTTCCTCCTTTACTTTTGAAACTAAAACCCCCCTTCCACTTGTGCGCGAGTCCTAACTCTTTTTGCCACCAATGTCTTCACCCGACCATAGTTGTTTGCTCAATCTCCTCTTCGATCTCTGTGCGGTCTATGTCGATGCCCTTTCTATAGCTCCTTCTTCGCGAAACGCTGGGAGATTTACCTCTCCTTTTCTTTTGATTTAATAAGAACCCCGATTCCCCCCCTAAGCTTTTCAGCGGATTTCCAGTCACTCTTGGACGGACGCCCACGTTTAGCCTCCCTCTTCCTATCCAGTTCCCGTCTTTCATTTTTGCTCAGAACGAGAATGCGACTTTCTCGGTTCTATCTGACCAGTATCTTTAGGTCTGCCCTGCTCAGAAAGATCTTCCCTTACTTGTGTTCCCCTTCCGGTTCCCTCCCCCCCCTTCTCATTCCTTAGACTTGCGTCCGCCTCTCCCTTTTTTCAATTTTCTATGACTCGTTATCTATATTAACGGAAGAAGCTGATGAAGCCCACCCTTTAGTTCCCCACCCTTGTTTTGACCTGGAGCTGTTGCCTCCAAACTCTCGCGACAGCATGGGAAAGTGTCTCTTCATCGTTGCTCCATATGCTTTCAGCGAACCTCGATCTGCCCTTGTCCTCGGAACTCCAGTTACCTCCCAGCTCATCCGGAACCCCCTCTCCCAGCTTGCCAGTCTTTTCCCCAAGTGTATGGCCTTCGAAGTTCTTGGAATCTACTTTCCCCCTTACCCGTCCCGGATTCGCCTCCAGCCCTTTCTCTGTCTTTATCTCAAGCCACGCATCATGGGTGCTTTTTTCTTCCTTTTTGCCTCCGCGCGGAGGTCTCTGCTTAAATCTTTCTCTAGGGCGCATTGCTCCCCTCCCAACTTACCGGCAGCCTTTCTCCATCGGCGGGCTTCTCGCTTTAGACTGATTTCGGCCCTGTAGACGAGGATCTCCTCTCCCCCCCCGCACCTCGGCATCCTTCTCCTATACTTTCATAATACTCGTGGTTGTTGGAGTCCTTTTCTTCTTAATGACCTCCACCTTTTGGTCACCTTCCTCTCCTGAGCGAGTTTTTTGGAGGCACTCATGCCTCTTTGCCTGATTCTCACTCCCCTTTTCTACTCCTACCTTAAGCTCCTAGGCCCCTCCCTCCAGAATCCTTTTTAGATCCCGGATGGTCGCCTTTTACAATGGAGAGGAACGCTAACATTCCTATTCTGCCCCGTTGGTGTTCTTGGCGGTGTTCCCTCCTTCTATACATGGAGAGTACACAGGGCGAGGAGCTGGCCCTCTCTTTTCCCGTTTTTTTGCGGATTTATATGAATCTCCCTCCTCATTTTTTTCCTGCCCTGATAGACTCTATGATCTGAGCATCCTTTTGTCTGTTAGTAGTCTGGCATTTTTTATCTCCTCCAAAAGTCTCGGTCCGGGAACCGTTTGCTTGAGAAGCTTTCTTTTGATTTCCCGCTAGTTCCAAGTTCTCCCAACTTCCTTACGTCTGGTTCGCCCTCATCTCGATTGCGCCGTCCCCACCCGGTCCCTATCGATGTTCCACTACGTTTTCCTTAAAATGCTCTTCCACCCCCTTTAAAGCTGAGTCGTCCCCCAGATGACCCATAAGTCCTTCCCCGGACTCAAGTGAGCCTGCGGAATCCTCCTTAGCTCCACGTTGTTCGGCTTCTTTTCCCCCGTGATCACAAGTGGTCCCTTTTTCCTTTATAAAGAGTTACCTTCAAACTCCCCCCCCCCCTAGCAACTCCCCCTAGAGTTGTCTTCCGGCAAATCAAAGTTAAAGTGCCCCTGTTTTTGTTTCTTCCCCCCCTTCTTTGGCGAGAGACTCCGTCATGGGCCTCCCCCTTTTTAACTTATCAAGAGAGAATTTGTAATTCCCCCTCTACCCCAGCTGATGGGGTATGCAGTTATTCAGTTTTTAATTAAGCACTCTTTTCCAGGTCAGACGGCACTAAGAAAGCTCAAGAGATAGGCCCAACCTCCCAAAACGCCCTCCGCAGTCCCCCTTTTGACAATCTTACCGGCCCTCGCTCTCCCCCTGATGGTAGGCTCTAAGAAAACTTGATTTCTGCGTACCCTCCCCCCACACTAGGGTCATCGTGTTGGCTTCCCCCCTGCTTTCCATAGCCTACTCGAGCGAGGTCCCCTCTCCCTTTTATTTTATCCCGATTATCCCCGTCCCATTGTCAGTTTTTTTACATTCTTATTGACCCCGGCCTTGTTTTGCCTTCCAGCAATTTTGGGGCCTCTCCCTTACTTGCGAAGAAACCATCCCACAAATTCTCCCCCCAGTTTGTCCTGCCGCATCGCCGGATCCTTTTTCACAAGTAGATACACGCAGCTTGACCGTCAAGTCCGGTCACAATGGATTGGGCCTTTTCTTGCAATCAGGAGCAAGGGTTTCGTGCACCTTTTTTTATCCTGTTTGTGATAGAACAGTTAAGGTAGTGGTCTATTTCGATTCCTGGGCACCCTCCCTTTCAGGCTTCGTTACGTTTCATTGAGACCTCAGTCCCCGTTTCCCCCCACAGTAAAAAATCTCATGGGTCTTCAGGATTGTCGTCTTTCCCAGCCCATCCAACCCTCTTGTATAGATGTTATTTTGTATTCTATCTTTTTTCTCCCTGGATTTAAGTTTTCTCTTTTGTTCAATTTTTCGGAAGGCCGCATTCTTTCGTAAGTGATTGGCCGCGCGCTCACCCTTAACCCTTACTAATCTGGCCGCTACTATCCCCTTGCTTAATCCCCATCTACATCCTGCCGGTCGCTCTCTTTTTTCGACCTTTGCTCTCGATGCCCGATCGTCTTCCTCTTGCTATGTAACATTTATATAGCAGTCCCCTTCTGACGGTTTCCTTTTCTTTCTCGCGCGTGTAACATACCCCAAAGTTTTACACGTCTGCTGCTTCGAAACCTCCCTTGAACTCGGACACCGAACTCACTCTAACTCCTACCCCTTCACCCTCTCTCTTGTGAACTATGTTTTTTAGGAACCCAACGACCCTTACCCCTTTCAACTCTGTGTTGAGTACACCCTGCGCCGGCCGTCTCATAGTCAAGTTCAACACTTTTCAACCCGAAGGTTAATTTACCGAAGGTTCTCTTCATAACCCGACCGGGCCCCTTCTTTTTTAAAGAGCAAAACTCCTTTCCCCTCCCAGTCCACCCGAAAGCCCCCATCGTTTTTTCCGCGAAAGGCCTCTCCCGTGGCCTTTTTCCCTGTCCCCCCTTGGGCGAGATACATCCCGACTTTTTTACTTCCTAGGACCCGCCACTACCTCGGATATCCTTTCCTCATAGGAAGCGTTGCCCTCGCTCCATCTTGCCTGGAATGTGCCTGACAGGCGGGCGTCCCAACCGCCGCCCCACCACTTTTCCCTTAAAGAATACCCCCCTTCACAGCTATAGTTCCTTAGGTTGGCCAAGCAACCCCTCCCGCACCCACCAACCCACGGTATTCATTTGATCGTCAGTACTCCCGTTTTCACACAATTCTCACGAGCGGTTTGCGCACACGCTGAGTCTCGGGAGGATTTCGCTTTCTACTTTCCTCGCACCCGCTCTCTCGATTAACCTCTCACTTTCTGATTTTACTCATCTTTTTCTAACCCAGCTCCCATAATCTAATTGTCCCCCCGACCTACCGCGTACCAGAATGTTCTACTGTTAACTTCATAGGACGGTCTTCCAGCCCCCCCTGGTTTATTTACTAGGTATGTACCCCTTCTTCCCCCCGAAGCTACGAGATATCAGGCTAGGCGGCTTTAGGGTCTCTTCCTGGTGTAACTGATTGTCCCTGCCCCCCCCCTCTTTCAGCCCCGACCGTGCGGGGTGGGTTACATCCCTTCTATTACGTAGACGCATCGTCCCCCAACTTTTTACTTGAGGCTGGTAAAACTTTTTTTCCTCTGGTGTCCTAAGACTTTCTTCCGACTTTGAGTTGATGGAATCCCAACCGTGTTCCCCCCCCCTCTCATTGACGGGGAGACCTTCTGAAAAATCTACGCCATGCGAAGAGTCGTGACGCGGACCCTCGGTGCCTACCCTTTCCTCTGATAAAGTTTCTTTTATTACCCTTTTCCAAAGATATCCTCCTTCAGGTCTCCACTATACAAGGGTTCTACCAACCCCGGCCTCTTCATACGATTCCCCATTCTGCGAGTGTAATACTGAGTTCGTCTTTTTTTTTGGTAGAAGATCAAGAGTCAGTTTCTCTTGATCCTCGCCTAATCACTCCCTCTCCTCTTCAAGCGCCAAATCACTAGCTCACTCACCCCGCCCTTCCCGCAGGAGTTTGTCCAGGCTCTAGTTCCATCCGCTTCGCTTTTCTTCTTATTATTTGTTGCTGATGCTCGGCCTCGGGCCAATCCCTGAAGCGATTTTCCCCCCTCTTGCGACCCCTTTCTGCACCTCATGAACTTTGTGAAGGCCGGCGGCAGGCACCTTCATGCGGCCTCCTTGCATTCTCTCATTCTTGTTTGTTTCTAGCTAACTAGCGATGCTTGTTTTGCCTGAGTGAATCGCTGCACGTATTTTCTGGGAGCAGGAACCCTCATCAGTCGACTGAGCCCTACGTCTTTTTCCCGGTCTCAGCAAGCTTTTAACCGCTCCCTCCTCCCTCATCATATACCTGGCCGTAAGTTCCGTGACGCCCTTGCTTCTGAGAAGCCCCGGTATAAACTTCCTCCGCGTGATGCTGGACTTGCTTTTCCACTCTGGGCCCGAGACCGTAGATGTGCTCGGGGAAGGGCTCCTATGCCTCTTCTCCCCTCCGATTCCGCACTCTTTACGTTCTCTTCCGATGCCTCTAAAGATTCGTTTGTTCGGACGTGAGCCCGTAGCTTACCGAATTCTTCCCTGTCCTCGGCGGCCCCCCCTGGCAGCACTTTAGCGTGACCTATGGCTCCCGATTGTTCGCAATTTCCTTCCCCTCCCTCTTACGTGTTCGCATGTGTGACGCGGCACCATCGCGCGGCCCCTTCATGCTCTGTTTTGGTTGGAGTCAAATGCCTTGCCCGATCAGTCGTCCCTCTTGATCGTACGTCCTAACGTTTTCCCACGTCATTTTGTTCCCCGCATGCGACGGGAGATCCCCAACCGGGCTGGCCTCCCACCGTAGGTTCCTCGCTTTCTCCCGGGAGGTTTCATTTTTCCCTTATCAGATCGTTTCTCTAAGCGCCTCTTGTTGCTCGTTGCAAAATCGACTTTTCAGGTGTTCTGAACCGCTTTTGCGTCCTTCGATTTCCTGTCTACTCTAATCATACTGATGCCTACCCCAGTTGGAAATGACCTCTCCTCCTGCCGGATAGGGTTTTCGTTAAACTACGAAGAGTAGTTTCGCGGTCTAGGCTCCCCATACACCTCTGGTGTATATTCAGATCACGCACTCGCAACGCCAGCGCCTTAAAATTCGCGGAAATTGGTTCGACCATCAGGTGGTCTTCCGCCTGTTTTATTGAAAACCTGCCGTTCCTCGTCCAAACCACTACTGCTTTGCCCCCCCCCCGGCACTCTTCCCTTGAAACGTTTCTTTACAGCCTATTAGATCTGCACCGGCCGGGATGCATTGCTTTTCGCTTTCCCCAGGTCCGAAACCTTAGCAAGCCACCACATGCCCCCCCCGTACTCGCCATTGCTACAACCATGAAAATGATTGCCAGGAGTTCTTGCTGCCGAACGCCTCCGATACTCAAACGAACCGACAGCCGACGGTGACGAGCAAGCTTTCCCGGAGCTTTCTCGGACCGATGACAGTATTTTGGCACTTCAGTTTAGACTGTTTCCCTATTAAGTTCGGGTCTTGACGTCCTCGGCCGCTTTGGATATTCCCCTTTCGGAGTAAAGGGTTGACCCCTCAGTGTGCCATTGGGCACCCCCCCTGACGTTTCGTTCCAACAAGCCTTTTCACAACACACTGACGACAAATTCGTGGTCTTCTCAAGTGAGGAACCTCCTCTTCGGAAATTACCTCAAAAGTGAGGGGAACCCAAGAGACCCGGGAGTGAGGGAGCAGTGTCTCTTTTATAAGTAGGCCCTGTTTTAGTGCAGCAATGGCTCACCGTCATCCGGTGCCGTTCCCCTTCTTATGCACTCCGCTCTAGTTTAACCCCCCCTTACCCCTTGCTTGGCCTAGCTAATCTGAATCAGATCCAATCGACATCCTGTCCCGCATATCCTTCTCTCCCGTTTGACTCTCTGTCCTCTTCACTTCAGAGCGCCGCCTCTGACGGACGTTAAGTGATCTCGAGTGGTGTAAACCCCTAGTAACCTGACACTTGCGCGTACACACGTACCCCTCCTGTCCCCACGTAACTCATCCATACATACCTTACCTATGTGTGAACTATTTGAGTGTTCATGCCACCTTATACTGTCACAATAAGGTTGTCAGGGTTTCTTGTTTGCTCGGACGGTTTTTGAGAGAAAGCACCCCCCATACCTGCTATCCCGGCTGGCGTTTCCCGCCGTCAGGCCCGGCCCGGCGCGCCAAAGTCCGACTCCCAAACAACCTTGGCCCTCCGTTTCAATCGCCTCACCCCCTCGTGCCTTTGTTTTTTGACTCTTGTTTCGAGTCCATGTATCCATAAAAGCGGCTTCCATCCCCCCCGCGGCGATCCCCCCAGCAACCCCGTGCTTGTTCCATGGTTTCATCATCGGGCTCGGTTTAGACTATCCCACATGCCGCCGTCTATCGCTGTCCTTCGATTCAAACAACCACCGCCTTTCACCTACCGGACGTGAAGTGAACTTTTACTAAAAGATCCTTGATTAAACCTCCGTGATATCGATTGACCCGGGGCGCCCATCAACGCATTCCCGTTATGTCGCCCGCCATTCGGGTGCCCAAAGTAGCCGATGACAGGGGAGCTCCGGACCCTTTTCCTCCTGAAGAATCCCAACGGCAGCCGCTTTTGCTCAGTGCCCGATCGGGATTTGGACCCGCAGTTTTTCACTACACCGCGCACATTCTCCATGTAGGACTGTAAAGGTCATTTCCACCTTGCAAGGTCCTGCTACCCGAGTGGGACCCCCAGAAATGGTACCCGGTTACATTAATAGCGCGGTTCTTCCCTTCAACCCCCGCGGATCCACTACCTTTGCAGTTTCAGGGAAGCCTTGCTTTAGGCGAGGTATGTCCATGCTTTATCTAACTCCTTATACGTGAATCCCACGTGACCCAGTCCCCTTGGGACAATCTCTGACCCGGACGCAGTGATGCGTAAGTACTTTCCGGGACACCTTTCTTAGGACTAGTGTCAATACATCTAAAGAATCTCTGCACTGAATTGATCCAACCCACGCCACGTCTGACGGCCGGCGCGAGTTGTTTCCGAAAACCAGAATTAAGACTCTGTACAAGACTTGGGGGACGGAGTTTTTAGAATTAGACTTTACCCTACCTCAACATAATGAGGGCCACAATGGCATAAAAGCGCTTCCACCGGAGGTCGATACCTCCTAAACCCCCCCTTCTTTGAAGCCACCCCCCCCCGCCCAACCTTCTCCCCTCTAGGGAATCAGCCAAGGAGCTCATATACCACTAGGGCATAGCCCGGAGGAAGTGGACCCATCGAGCCATTAGTACAACTACATTTTCCATAACCCAGAAAGCCACAAGCTATAGAAGGACCTCACCTACATGACACCCCAAACACTGATAGCAGCAGGCGAATTCCTCCCGCTCTGTCATTTTTCTCTCCGTTAGGAACTTCCGCCAACTGATTATGAGTTCCTCGGATGCTTCCTCACCCCATCGGCGCTATGCGTTGTCGAGGAGTCACGTTTCAACTGCTGTTCCCCTGCCCTCCCAAACCCCCATCCGGCATTCTTCTGAGCACTCATCCTGTCGGATTACTTTCCTGCCTCGTGTTGAGAGAGATGCCGCAGGATCGATTGCATTGCCTTGCGGGACTGTTCTTCAATGAGTTTGGGGCATGCCCCCGCAGATCTTCACATCTCGCCGCTGGCGCGGCTTGAAGAAACCAGCGCCAGACTCAGTTTTTGCGTGACAGTTCGCCTCTCCGCATGACGAGTTGAAATCCAGAAGGATCCCAGAGTCATGAGCACTAGTCTTTGTTTCTCCTGCCGTCCGGCAATCTAGGGTTGGGTTTTAACCGCCGGATGTACCGGATCGGAACCCCGGGATTTTCCTACCGAACATCGTCGACAGCTCCGATTGGGTAGCCCCGCGGAGATCTCTAATCCGGCTCATCCTCCCCGGAACCTAACAACTCCCCGGGACCTGCCGCCCCGCACTAAAACGCCCCGCCCTTTCCCCCCTCCCTCTAGTCTGGCCCACGAAGGAACTAAACTACCCGTTCTCGCTGTGACGTGGCTGGGGTAAAGAACAACCTCCCCCTTCGGCCGGGAAAGTTGGCAGAGATTTGGGATTGAAAAGCTCCCCTAGCCCCGTTTCCGCAACTACCGGTCCTTCTGCTCCGCTTTTGCCACGGCCCAACTAGCCCTGACCACCGAATTTCCTTTTGCATTTGTTTCATATACGACCCCCTATCCCCAGTCTTTAACTCCTGACAACAGTCCTCCGCCCTGTTGACCCCGCCTTCGGAGTATGTCGACGTGCAAGGTGGTCGAGGGACTTCCGACTCTGTACCCAACTATTTCGCAAACGGGGCCCGCTTGCAGGGCCTTCGACTTAATGGCCCTCCCCCTCTATGTCCTCGCCTTACTATGTGCCCCCGGTTCTGTTGCTCGGCTCTGACCAAAGTTTCAGTATTCCCCCTGGCCTTCTTACGTCCGCTTCTGGACGCCGTCGCCATGCTAATCGTGCCAATCCATTCCTCCACCACCTCGGTCCAGGGACAACAAAGTAACCACATAGGTTTTTTCGGGTTCCCACTGTGCTCCCCCAGCCCAAAAGAAGGCCCCCGGCCCCCGGCCCCAAATTCTATCCAGCCGGATGCGAGGAATAAACGAAAATTCATACAATGACGAACCTAAGCGACCTGGTGAGTTTTTAGCGCATAGGTCGCGCATGTTTAAGCCCAACGCGCAAGTTCACGCGACTCCCCCCCAGGGGAACAAGCTGGTGGCTTCCGGGGGGAACTAGAAAAGCCAATTTCGTGATCAATCCAGGCTGGAATTGCCCCTTTAGCGTTTATATGGCAGAACACTGACGAGGTTAAGGCGTTGCTCTCCGGACTCATGTGGATTAGACGCCACCAGCCTCCAGGTTCCAGGCAAGTCATCCCCCCCCCCCTCCGACGAAACTCCCCAATCGACATTTTTCTACTGTCCCTTCCGCCCATAGAAGTGAAAGCCACGGAGCCACGTCTCCGCCCATTTAGGGACTTCTCCCCCCACGCACAGGCCGATTCGTTTTTGTCTCCTCCCGAACTCTTTGCGCAAGTTCTTTTTCCCCGTTGTATTTAGCGGTCAATTTTCTAGGGCTTCGCGGCGGATAAACCTCGAGATTTCTCTTCCCCGACTTCCCATTGCCCGCCCGTTCCTAAGTCCCCTTCGGAAGGGCTCTGCAGAGGAAGCCCCATCTCCCCCCCAACTCTCTCCCCCCCTTCCTCTTACACCCCTATCATCTCTCATTACCTCTGCACCGGGGAAACCCCCCAAACTACCAAATTTCCCCGATTTCGCCTTGAGCCCCAACCGCAAAACCATCTCCGTTGAAATAAGTTACGACCCGTCGAGTAGGGAGAGTGTTATATTAGCCCAACAGGAGGGTTAAAGGAGTTTTTACGACGTGGGGAGGCTGTCTAGTTCCCCGTTTGCGTTAAAACAATTATGGTTTACATCGCTCATAACGTTTACCAGTCAGCTTGGCGTCTCTCCCTCATGACAGATCCAATCGAAA
>Ga0179593_1632229_pt1 | contig 17728 bp, 20 predicted proteins | sample CZODoug2_1_08_16_FD_185931 | JGI IMG/M metagenome (GOLD analysis project Ga0179593, IMG submission 185931) | Vadose zone soil fungal communities from Angelo Coast Range Reserve, California, USA - CZODoug2_1_08_16fungal (PacBio error correction) | ecosystem: Environmental > Terrestrial > Soil >... | reverse complement strand
TTCCTCCGCAGGGCATCTCTCCTCAGCGCTCGCAAGGGGGTTCATGATGTACGTTTTCCCTTCCCCAAGGAGCAGAAGATCCTTTCCATCTTTCCCCTGTATCGTTGATCAAGATTCTTCCCATTGAGAAGTTTTTTCCTACTGCAGGAGCCTTCTCTTTCTACTTTTAAGAGTCAAGGGACAATTATTTGCGTAATTCTTTTTGTTGTTTCCTTTAGAGGGCCTCTTGAGGAAGATTTATTTTAAGGAGGACATTATAATTAATTTTGGTTACGTACCCCTTTCCTCCAGGGTAGTTTTCTTAAGAGAATCCCCTTCGAGGATTAATTGAGACATCTCTGGGGGGGGGGGCCTCTGTTCCTGCGGTTGTTGATTCCCCTTGGAAATCTTCCCCTTCCCCGAGAAATTTTCTCCGATGTAGTTTCCCTTTCCCTTCCCGTGCAGATGACGATCTTTTTTTCCTTTTTCTACGTCGGACGTTTTTTCTCTTTCCGCTTTCTACTGTCCCTCCCCCCCGTTGGCGGAGAGAGTCCCCCAAAAGTTTTTCCCCCGGACTCTCTTTCATGCCTTCATGTTCAGAGTTCCGGAAAAATCCTTTTTTTCGAGAAGACTTCTTTCCCCCGATCCGTCTCCCGCATAAGGTTCTTCATTATGATCTCCCTCTTTCGCTGAGCGTTTTTTCGGACGGACTCCGTCAGCCTGGTACGAAGAGGTCCACCTTTTTTCCCTTAACCACCCCTGAGGAAGGCGAAGACCCGTGCCACTATGAGAACTTTTCCTCTGCCGCCCCCGAGGGAAGGAGGACTTTTCTCCTTGGACATTCCCTCTTTCAACCCCCCCAGAGGTCCTCTTTGGGCTTTTTCGAGTTTGACAGATTTGTCTTTTCCCATATTCCACCTCGACCAGCAAAGGGGAGGGGAGGATTTATTTTTTAAAGGCAACAACCCACAAGGGACCCGCCCTCCTGCACCGGTGTTCCCAGAAGGAGGAGACCCCCCACGAGAGAGATTGAAGAGTAAAGACGTCTCCGGGACCCTCGCCTTCTTTTTTCCCTCCTTTCAAAGAAGGAGACTTCGGACCTCCCCCCTTGCAGTAGAAAACGAGCCAAGAGAGAGTCCTCCCCTATCTTTTTTTCCCCGAGAGGAGATAGAGGTCCCTTGTCGAGGCGCGACCTTCTTTTCCCCTTCCCACCCTCCCCCCCTTCAATGGTGCCTTCTTAAGAAGGACTCTTTTTGGCTTCCGATTCCCTTCTTTTTTTTTCCATTGCTGGTCTTTAGGGAGATGGATCCTCAATTAGTACACGCTCCCTTCTCACGCTTCTTTGGTACGCGCTACCGCGATCTTTTGGAATGGCTTTCCCTCCTGCGCCTACGGAAATTCCTCCCTCCTTTTTTTTCCATTCCTCCCAGAAGGTTTCTTTTTTCGGCCTTCCCCTTCCCATTCAACAATTTTCTCCGTCCCAAGTTCAACCTCCTCCTGAGGAGTTCCCGATATATATGAGGGTCCCCCTCCTGTTGGGGGCCTCACAGAGATCAACCCACAGGACCCCAATAGGATTTCCCAGATTCAATTAGCTGGTCTCGTTGATGAGGGTAGACCTCCCGTTCAAAGATCCCTCTTCCCTTTGGGTTATTTCAGAATGACCTAGAAGTAGTTGAAGATGGGTTTCCTTTTTCCCCCGATTTATATTGGTTTCTTTCTCTTTGCTTTTTTTTCTCGATTTTTTTTTTTTTTAAATCTGTATTTTCCTTTTTTTTTCTTTTTTGTTTCTTTTTGTTTTTTTCGTGGCCGAAGTGCCCCCCTTACCTTCCCGCCAGACCGAAAGGAAGGCTTCCTCCTCCTCCCGTCTGCGGTCAGTCTCTCCTTGGCACCATGTGGGAAAGGAGTAGTCACTCTGCTAGATTTTTGGCGAGCCTTCTCCCTTTCCCCTCTGGATTCGACTCCCCCCCTTTCCCCAGAAGCGAGTGGAGGCGCGGTTTCTTTTTCCTTTGGAAGGCGCGATAGAGGGCGTTTTTTCTTTTTTGGGTACCATAGCTGGCTGTCTCCCCCCTTTCCTTCCCCCCTGGCTCCCTTGACAGGTGAGGTCTCCCTCCTCACTCTTTTTTATGACGATTGATGGAACGATTGATAGTCTTTTTTTTTCCCCCCCCTTTTTTCCCCCTTTTACTCGAGCACAGAAACGATAGAAATCTTTTTTTCCCCCTCTGCCTTTTCAAAGAGGCAGACAGTATGCCTTCCCCTCTCCCCTTGCGGCAGGAGTGTCCTTTCCTTTCCCCTCCACGATAGCGGACTCCTTCTCCTTCCCGAGTTAAATCTTTTCTTCCTTTTCTCCCTAGAAATGAGAAAGCTCCCTTTTCCTTTTTCCTCTGGTCGAGCAGAGGCATTAAGACCTTCTCTTTCCCTCGACTATTCGAAGGAAAGAGCTTCTCAGAGGACTGCCCTCGTGGTCGAGGGAATTCTTCTCTTCTTTTCCCGAGACGGTATAATTTAGTGCCCTCTTCCTTCCCCTATGAAGGGCGGAATGGATTCCCCCCCCCCTTCCTCGTCGAGGTATTCCCCCTTCCAGCCCTGTGCGACGCCACGACATCGGCACTCCCCTTTTTCGCCCCTTTTTGCTCTCGGTGGCTCCGGTTCGAGGTCATCTCCTTTCCCCATGACATAAAAAAACATTCTCCCTCCCCTTTTTCTTTTCAACTCCCATTCTCGGTCCCGACGACCATGAACTAAATGAATTCAAGCTGAAGGTAGAGGGACTTCCTTTTCCTCCCCCTCTCTGTTCCAAAGCACACTCTCCCCCACGTGTCGCCTACTCTCTCCTTCCATGGCGGTCTAGTACTTCCCTTCCGACCGGAAGCCTTCTCCTTTTCCTGCAAGGAACAGCGCCTCTTGAGCCTTCCTTGAACTTCCTTGAGTCTTACTACGAAATAATTAGCATCAACCCACCTTGCTCTTCCCTTCTGCCTGACGGCGAAGCTCAAAAACACCCCCTCCTTCCTTCCTCTCTTTTGTGTTTCTTTTTCGTGTGTCTCTTCCTGGCCGTCTTCCGTGCCAGGTGTTTTGAGGAGAATTCTTTCATTTCGGCGCAGCAGGCAGATCATCCCCTTTTCCCTGGTCGGCTCAAGAGGGGAGGCTTTCTTTCTTCTTTTTTTTGATTAGCGTTTCCTTTTTCGCGTCCTTAAAGGAGTAGGAGCCTGACCGGCCTTCCGTGCTCTTTGAGAAAAAGGGGTTCCCCCCCCTCCTCCTTACGTCTTTTCTGTCGGGCCATGAGGAACTTTTTTTCCCCTTTCCTCTTTCTTATTCGTTATTTCTTTCCCTTCCTCGCCGACATGAACGATTCTTCCTTGCCCCTCGAGGGGGCCGAGAGGCTTCTTCTCTGATGCCGAGGTAGATGCCCTTCGCCTTTTTAACCCGTCATTTTTTTTTCCCCCCCTCTTTCGCCCTTGACACCCCCCCCCCCCCCCCCCCACCCCCCTCTCTTTTCTGCATCGACTTCGGAATTGGCTTCTTTCTTTCCTTTTTCTCCTTTTTCATCTTTTTCTTTTTCAGCACCTCGGGCACGAAAAGGCTCCCTTAAGTCGATGAAGAAGATCCGCTTCCCCTTTCCCCTTGTCAGCGTCTCTCAGCCTACGCTTCCCTTTTTTCCTTCATTCGGAAGATCTTTCTCCCTGCCGAGGTCGTCATGAATTGCGAGACCATTTTCTCCCTCTTTTTCTCAGGTCGAGGGCTCGTCGCAGTCCCTCCCTTTTCACGACCAACCCCTTCTTCTTCCGGCTATCGTTTGCATTCGCACTGTCTCTTTCAGTACTGAAATATTTGACGTCATCTTCTTACCATTGCATAAAGTAGTGACCCCCCCCCCCCCCTTTCTCAAAAATCGGTTTCTCCCTTCACCGCCGACCCGGACATTGGAGTGCCGTTTTTTTTTTTCATTTTTTTTCCCTTATGCTCGTTTTCCGTGACATAGTAGGCGCCCTCCCCCTCTTCCCTCTCTTTACCATAGAAGGAGATAGCCGCCCCCTTTCCCCCTGCTCTCTTTCAAGCGTCCACTTCTCTTTCTGAGGAGAAGAGGCGAGGGTCCTTCTTCAGAGGCAGCGAATCTGACCCCCCTCCCTCCTTTTCCTTGCCCCACATTGCGCTAGAAGTGCTATACCTCTTCTTCCCCTTCCCCCTTAGCGGATGGAGCGTTCTATTCCTTCTCGTCATCCCGATCACCCGAGTATCTGCGCTTTTTTTCCCGCGAGACGGTGGAATGGAGGAAAGGAATCCTTCTCCTTTTGCTCGACAGGAAAGGAGAGACTCTCCCCGCCCCCTTTTTTTTTTTTTCTCCGAGACCTTCCCTCCCTTGGCATAATAAGAGAATACTTGCTTCTTCCTTGATCTCATCGGTGAAGAAGAAGCCGTTTTTTTTTTTTCTCTTCTCAATGGAATGACAAGAAGAAGTATGCGAGGTGCTCTTTTCATGGTGATTTTTTTCGCTTTTTTTTCTTGACGTTCTGTCTGGTAGAGGTATAGACGCCTGTTTCGTTCTCACCGCGGCCGCTGGTGAACGTGCAGAAAGCCCCTTTTTTTCCTTTATCGAGAGACCCCCCCCCCCCCTCCCATTTCCTCCTCTCGTGAGACGCTGCCTTCTTTCCTTCCCACCCCTTCACTCCGTCAGGAGCGAAGACGCGGTTTCTCTTCTTTTTTAGTATCCACGTAGAGACAGTCCCCTTGTTTTTTCCTTTTGTGAAAGGCGAGCGGGGAGAGGTGCGAATTTCCCCCTCCCTTCCCTAGGCGAAGACTCACCTCCCTGCGCGGGTCTCTACATAGGGAGGGCCTCCCCCTCTCTTCTCTTTTTTGCGAGCTCCAGCGAGAGTTTCCATCTCTTCCTTGGTAAGGCGCTCTCTCGGAAACGAGACCTTGGGACATGTTAGGCTATAATTACCGTCACTCCCCCCCTTTTTTTCTTTTTAAGATTGATGGGAAGATTGATCTTCTCCCTTTCTCCCCCTCAGCAAAGGCCTTCAATAGGTTGGCGGTTCCCTCGCGGATTGTCAAGAGCCAGTAATTCTTTCCCGGTACTTGCGAGGAGGGCCCCTTCGTCGCAATTGCGAACCCGATAGCCTAATTGTTTGTTGTGCTGGCAGATCGTGGTGAAACTCTTTTTGGGAAAGGTTCGTACCCTATGCATTCATGTTCTCTTCAGAGCTGGGTTCGCGCCTCTTTATTACCAACCTCCCCCCCTTCGATCAGGGACGAGGAGTACCCCTTCCCTCCTCACCTCCTTTTTTCTTCCGCGAGACTTTCCCTGAACATTTTTCTTCGAGGGAATTTCTTTCCAGTCGCGACGGTAGGTCATGGTTTCTTCCGAGTGCCTTCCCTTCCTCTTTGAAGTGTGGTCCCCCCCCCCCCCTTTCTTTTAGATCCTCAGGTTCCCCTCGGCTCCGTCGAGCGAGAGTGCCACTTCTTCGTCAGAGGCCTTCTGCTGCCGTTCCTTAAATCCTTTCCCCCTTCGTAGAATGCTCCTTTCTTTCCTGAGGTAAGAGACCTCGTTCAAAACCAAGGTAGAGAAGACCTCGAGGCTCTGTATCCCACCCTAATCGAATGTAGGAGCTTCTTTTCTTCCCCTCCGGGCGTCAATAGATACTCTTTTCCCCCGTACGACCTACCTCTGGGAAAAGATTTCCCCCTCCACTTCCGAGGTAGTTCCTCCCTCCTCGACGCGTACCATGGAGGTAGATCCTTCCTTCTCTCTCCAGGAGGCCGGCCGACCGCGAAAGAAGCCGCGCCTCTTCTCAAGAAATAGAGATTTTTCTGCTTCCTTTTTCCTTTTGTCCTCTTTCCTGAAATCTTGTAATCACCCCCCCTTTTCTGAGGTGAATGAATGCAGGCGTGAAAGTCCTCCAACTTCAAATATCTATCTTGTAAGAATCCCTTTTTTTTTTTTTCGCGATTTGCGGCGTTTTTCTCCTTTTCCCCCCCCCCGATGCCTTCTTTTTTCTTTCCCCGTAGGTATAGCGTGCCCCTTCTTCTCAAGAATACAGAAGCGTCCCTTTCCTTCTCCCGGATGTTCCTTTTCAGTCCTTCTCCTTTTTGGCGATGAGGAGCTTGCGCCGTTCTCGTCCTTTTGGCCGCCGTACCCCCTTCCTTTCTTCCGGCCTCGCGAAAGCTTTTTTTTCCTCCCTTTTTTTTCTCCGACTGTGATCCTCTTTCGGCCCCTGTCTTTCGATGCTTTCATGTAGGGAATGGTGAGAGTGCTGTCTTCTCCTTCCTTTCCCGTGGAGGTTCTTTTGTCTCTTGGTTTGTATGATGCCGAGGGAGATGTCCCCCCGGAGACCTCCTTCTTTTTGTTTCCCCTCTTCTTCTCTTCCGTGCCGATGAAGGATCTTTTTTTCTTTTTCTTCTTTGCGAGATAGGAAGGATCTTTCCTCCTTCCCCTTGGGATCTTCCCCCCTCGGGTCACGACAAGGATACCTTTCCTCTTCCTCCCGATGCCGAAGATCCGCTCCCCAGAGGTCTTTATTTCCCTCTTCTACCAGCACGCGCCTCTCTCTTCGGTGCCGTCGACGATATAGTCCCTTTCGTCCCCCCTTCTTCTGATCTACCCTCTCCTTCGTTTCTTTCCCAGTGTCGAGATGTCTGTCGTTCTCCTACCTCGTCGAAAGACCCCCCCCCCCCTCGCCCGATCCGGCTATTCTTTTCCTCTCCCCCCCCCCTTATGTGCCCTTCTTCTTTTCTTACGGATCTTTGCCCTGTCCCTTTTCGTGACCCCAAACCTGGTCTGATAGGTTCTGTGCTCTCTCCCCCCTCTTTTGGCTCATCCCCTTTCTTTTTCACCGCCGAACCGACCTTTGTCGGTGCCGGAAGTCATCCCGAACAGGTCCTCCTAATTTCCCCGGCGCAAGGAACATCTAGCCGAGTGTTCTCCCTAGCGATGGTAACAGATCCGTTCCCCCGACCTCCGGCGAGAGATGGCCGCCCCCCCCCCAGCGCCCCTCCCTCTTCTTTCCTTTCGAGCTTCTCGGCGTGCCTTCGAGGCGAGTCTCTTCCCCGCTCGACTTTAAATAAAGACTTGCCCCCCTTTTTTACGAATCCGCTGCGCTTACGCTAACAGAGGTTCTTTCCTTCCCTTCCCTTTTTTGGGTAACCTTTCCCCCCCGATCCCGAGTATAGCCTCTCGGTTTTCGCGCTAAAGAGAGCCTTTGTCCCTTCCCCTTCACCCGCGGAGAATAGACCATATTACTCTCCCCTTTCCCAGAGAACCTTCCACTTTTTCCCTCCTTTCCCCCTCTTTTCCATCAAACGTTATCGCAGAGGAATCATCCTCCCCTTGTTTCCCTTCCATTGAGCTATGATCCTTTTTCCTTTCCTCCCCTTTCCTTTTCGCTATGATCCAATGGAAGGAAATCTCCATGCTGCTCTTCTTCGGAGATATGTTCTTTTTTTTTCTTCCCCCGTTCCCCGCTGGAACGTCTGGGATAGTCTTTCTTTCCTCAGGCGAGGAGACGCTGGTGACGATTGTTCCCCCCCCTCCCCCTTTTAGGCGCCTCGAAAAAGAAATCGCCCTGCTTTCTCCTTTCTTTTTCCTTCCCCGCTTGGTCTCCTCTTGGCTGAGACGAAGACGCTGTCTCTTCTTGCATCGTTAGAGCACGTAGATCCTCTCCCCCCATGTGGGGGCCACGGATGTAGGGGTAAAGTTCGCTCCTTTTTCTTTCTATCTGCGCCCTTTTCTGCCGCTTCTGACTCGAGATAGGCTCCTCCTTCTTTCTTTTTCCTTGCCCCCTCGGGGGAAGCGATCTCCTTTCTTTCCTTCCTTGCTCCGCGAGAGTCCTGTCCTTTTCTCTTCTTTGCCGACGAGGTCCCCCGTCCCCTCTCCCCGGGAAATGTTCTTTCTTTTTTCCCTGGCCCCGCCACTTTTGCGGTTTATCTGCTCTATTCTCTGATAAATTCTGGCCCCCTCCACAGAACGATAGAACTTCCCCCTTTTTGTTCCTTGAGTCATGGTAACCTCGTCTCCCCCCTTTTTTTTCTTAGTCTTGTGTCCTTCTTTTCCCACTTGCGAAGGCCCTCTTCTATTTCTAAGGTGTGTGTTTTTTCCCATACGAGGTGAACGTACTTTTTTTTCGACCATTCAGTCCCCCTAGCGAAGAAGAGTGCTTTTTAGATGCATGAAGAACTCTTATTTCCTTTCTTTCCCCTTCGAAGGCACGAAGATTTTTTGCCTCTCCTCCCGGATCGCCAATCCGGCGGCTTGGTCGAGGTCTTTTTAGTCGGAATCGCCTTCCCCTCTCCCCTTCTTTCCCTAGGTGCTGCTTCCCCTCCCCCTCCCACCTCTATCTGTTCCGTCCTCTCCCCCTCCCTAGACTATCGTCAAGATCGCCATCATCTTTCCTTTCTTCCCTTCAAACCTCTTAGAAGGATGCTCTCTGTTCCTTTTTCCCTTCACCTCGGAATAAAAAACCCGGCTCTCCTTCCTCCCCCTTTCCTTGCCACCTTTTCCCTTTTTGTCGGCGCTGCTGAAGGAAGACATGCCCTACATGGAGTTCTCCCTTCAGAGAGGGCCTCAGGGACGACTACATCGTCTTCCCTTTCCCCTCTTCCCTGCTGTCAATTCGCAACGAGGTTCTTCTCCTTACTCTCCTTCCTGAGAAGATCCCCCTCCCTCCCCTCCTCTCCGCCAGGAGACGAGACTGGCACGGACAGCCTTCTCTTGAGCCGGACCAGACATCTCCCCCTTTCTTCCTGCTTGGGCACGAGAGAAGACGTCCTCCCCACTTACGGTCTCTTCTTGCGGCGGAAGGCTCCCCAACACGCCTCCCCTTTTTCTTTGGTGAGCGAGATGTGCGGCTTTTTTTTTTCTTTCCCTGGCCAGGCATTGAAAATCGCTGCTTTTCGAATTCCTTGACCTGTTCCTTTCTTCCTTTCCCATCAGGCAACAGCGGAGATTTCCGGGTCCTGGCTCTTCGGCGGCTTCCTTGACGAAGTAGGAGCCTTAGTCGAGAGGAGATTTTCCTCTTCGAGTCCCTTTCCCTCGGCGCCGAACCGAGTTGGAGAATTTCCCCTTTCGCGTTCCAGAAGACTCTTTGCCTGAGGCCCTTCCCTGAAGCGTTCGTATTGCCGACCTTTTTTCCTTCTTCCGGGTACTTCCTCTCCCTACTCTTTCCCGTGCTCTCGAGTTAGCTAGGGGGTATTCCCCCTACCTGGTTTGTTGAATGCACGAGTAGATGACCTTTCTCCCCCTGCTCCCCTTCTCCCTACGAGGAGTTCTTGCCGATTCGGTGTCCCCGTGGATGACCCTCTCTTTTATTGACTTGGCGAGGATCGAAGAGGATCTCCATTCCTTTTGAGTTGGCGTCGAGCAGAAAATACGGTGTCCTACCCCTTTTTTCCTTCCAAGGAGTTCGCCTATTTTTTTACCAGCGCGATGTTAAGGTCTTCTCTTTCCCCCTGCTCGAGCTAACTTCGGTGCCTTTTCTTCCCTTTCAGCCCGTCAAGAGAGGGAGTAATGCCCTTTCCTTTCTCTTTTTGCTTGTCCTCTTTTCGCCGGTAAGCAATAGTGATTTTGCTGCACAAAACACCTTCTCCCCTTAAGTCCTTATCTTTTCGACGCCTTACCTTCCCCCTTTGCCGGCAGATTGTACGGTCTTATCACGTCTTGACCAAAAAGATTTCTGTTCTCGAGGAACAGAGTTTCCCTTCCTTTCGTCAACTCCCACTTTCTTCCCCTCTCCCTAAAATTGGAGGTTCTTTCCTTCTATCCCTTCCCTGAGATCGTTGCACAGGTGACCTCGTCGTTCTCCCTTTTATCGAGGTGTAGGACCGCATTAATTCCTACCGTCTTCCCCCCCCTACAGGAGATCCCGCCATATGTAAGAGAAACGTCTCCTCCCCCCTTTCCCTTTATTTCTTATATTCCATCTTCCTCCCTTGTGCCTTCGCTGCGCTTTCGACCCTTACGTTCCTAAATCCTTCGAAAAAACCTTGTTTCCTCCTGTGCTCGAAGAGGCTCTTTTCTTCTTTCTTTCCCTGTCTTCCTGAAGGGGAAATTAGGTCAACGTCTTCTTCCCCCCCTGTATCGCACGATTTAAGTGGCTCCCCTCCCGTCTCCCCCTGGGAAGGGCGGCACGTAAAAAGCTGTCGTCCCCTTTAAGTCGCTAGGATTCCTTTCTTTAAGCGTGTGCAGCAGGAGTTTTTCTGTTTAGGATTACCTTTTTCCTCAAACTTATCTTTTTTTTCCCCTCGCCCATGGAGGAGGTAGTTCCCCCCCCCCCCTTTCCTTCTCCTACTCTAAGGGGTGTTTTTCTGCGGACACCTTTATGACCTAAGAAGGATGGGTTCTTCCCTTTTGTCTCGCCGTTATAAGAAAGGGCACGTGACTTTTTTTCTTCGATCGCTTTCCCTCTTTCCTGTCTTCTCGGCACGTGGTATTTTCCCCCCTTCCTCTTTTTTTTAGAGCCGCGCCTCCTGATATCGGGATCGGGATGACTTTTCCTGCCCCCCCGGTAATAGCGAGCCAGAAAGAAATGGTCCTGGAGCTCCTTCCCTATTCTCTTACCAGTCCGTAGACCTTCCCCCCTCTTTTCCCATGTGGGCCAACTTCTTTCGGTCCTTTACTGCGGGTCGATGGAGAGACTCGGGCCTCTACTTCCCTTTCCGAGTCTCCACCTATTCTTTCTCATGAAGCTTTTTTGAGGGTCTAGAAATCGTTTCTGATCGCTGAGGGGAGGAGATCTCCTTCTCTTTTTTTCTTGAGCTCCCCCTCTCTATTTCGGCCGACGAATTCCCCCCCGAGGGCTCATTGACTCTTCTTTTTCCTTACGCCCCGGTAGGGTCGGCGGTGGCATATTACCTTGTCCCCGACTTTTAACCTCTTTTTTTCCTCCTCTTTTGGGGTCACGACGGGAGCATGGTCAAAGACTCCTCCCCTCCGGCAAGAGTCGTAATGGAGAAGGCTTTTCCTCCTTTGCGAAGCAAAGATAACCCTCCTTTTTTGCTGGAATCGAGGACCCTCTTTCTTATTTTTTCTCGACTGCGCACGCTAAGAGGTTCCCCCCCCTTTCCGCTTTTTTTTCATGCCGAAATATATGACCTTCCCTTTCCCTCTTCCGGGACGTTCACGAAGATTCTTTCCTCTTTTTTAGAATCTCTCCCCTCCTTTTTTCCGGGGCATCGGTTGATCGTCGCATCCCGGCCCCCCTTCTCCTTTTCGGACAAGGTGGTCTTGCTTCTGCCTCCCCCCCCTGAAGGGCGGCATGGACCCTTTTCCTATCTCGGCCCCTAGTCGACGTCGAGAGATCTTCCCCTTTCATCGGAACGTCAAGGGCGAGTCCCCCTCCCCTCTTCATCCCCTCATGATGCTCGAGGGAGAAGGTTTCGGTTCTTTCCCGGTTTCGAGACTTCTCTTCTCTTTCAACGGAAAGACATCTCCCTTTTTTTTCTCCCTGCTGACGAAGGACCATCCCTCCCTTTCGTCATCGCACAAGAGGGAAGGCTGACGTGTCCCTCCTTTTCTTCCTCTTCGGGGCCCACCGCTCTCTTTCCCAACGCGGTCGGCTCCCGGACGATATTGCCGGAGCGGGCCCTTTCAGACGGCAAAAGCGCCTCTCTCCCCCTCTCGGCGCCGCTCCTGAGAAAGTGGAATCCCCCTTTTTCCACGCCTCTCCTCTCTTTTCAGGCGCATTGGCACGCGAGACTACTTCTTTCGCCTCCACAACATTGCCGGCCCTCTTCCCCTTGCTTCTAATGCGAAAAAAAAGCCTGCCCAATCTTTCTTTTTTTTGTTCGAGACCATTTTTTTTTTTTTTTTTCTTGAACTCCCGAGCCCCCCACTTTGGTTGAGGCTCCTTCTGTTCCTCTCCGTCTCAGAGGTGAAAAGGCGGGCAGCCTTCCTCCCGTGCTCCCTTTTCTCTTGCGAAGGATAGGCGCCTGGTCTTCTCTCTGAGGAGCTTGGAAGGAGAGACCCTCCCTTTCCTCCCTTCCCGGAATGCGTCGGAGCCTGACGCGTTTTCCTCCTTTTTTGCCACGGCCTTTTTACGGGACGATGTGTGTAGTCGTCCCTTTTTTCGTGTCGATGGACGACCTTCATTATTATGGTTTTCGTAGTAAGCAGCCTCCTCCCCCATTCTTTTTTTTTTTTCTCCTCTGAGGGCCGAGATTCTTCCGGGTTGTTGTGATGCCTCTTCCGATGAATAGAACCCTTCTCCGTCGAGGTTTTGCTCCCTTTTTTTTCCCTTTCCTATGACGATATTGAGATCGCTCGACGTCGGCTTTCGGACGGGGATCTCACAAGAGAGCCCCTTTTCCTCTCTTTTCTTTTCTTTTCTTCCCCTCTTTGCACAGAAAAGGATACCTTCTCGTTTTTCTCCCTCGATACATGTCCCTCGTCTTTTTTTTTTTCCGGACGGACAAGAGAGAGCGAGCAGCCCTCTTCGAAGATAGGTAGGCCCTTATCCCTTTCGTCAGGCATCTGCTCGAAAAGACTTCCTTTCGCTTCTTTTAGACTCAACCTCTCTTTCTTCTGCAAGCACAACCCCCCCCTCCTCTACGGCGATCGTGCAGTCGCCAATGGCGTACTCCCCCCTTCTCATCTTTGACGGAAGACGGTCCTCTCTTTCTTTTTTCTTTAAACCCAACGCTTCTCTTTGCTCGCGTAACAGAGTTTTCCCCCCCTCTCCTCACATCGTTCCAAATCATATCTCACCCCGGCCGACCCTTTTTCTTCTTCTGCGCCGAAAAGGGAAATGGCTCTCCCTCCCCTGCGACCTCACCGCTCTTTCTTCTGGGAACCTCGCCGGAGCTCGCAGCCCCCCTTCTATCCTCCCTTTTTTTTCCCGAGGTCAGAAACCTCTTCCCCCTTCCCTTTCTTCGCCTATATAGAGGGATCCTTTTTCGCTGGGCAGGCGCGACATCTCCCCCCCGACTTCCAGAAATCCTCCCACATTTTTTTCCCCGTGCTCTACGATTCCGATGACGAGGCCGCTACCGCGGCTTCTTTTTGGATGGCTGCCGGCTTTCGGAAATTAGTAAACTCTCCTCCCCCCCCCTTTTCAGAGGTCTCCCCTCTTTTTTTCGCGCAGCCTCTTTCCTGGTCATTGTTTTCACCAGCGTCGCCTAACGACCTGCTTACGGCAAAGTCCTATTTCCGATAAAAGACGGTTTCCTGCTTTTCCTTTAAATCGTTCACCCATTATAGCACGAGGCCTTTCAATCCTTCCCTCATGAGGAGTCCTCCATCTTTTGTACCTAAGAATCCGTTGTTGTTTTTTTTTTCTTTCCTTCGATCAGTAAGCCTCAGGATTAGAGTGTGACGCGGAGCTGAAGGGGGCTGGTTCTTTTTCACAGCGGCATTTGGAAAGGTTTTATCGTTCTCTTTGGTCAGTTCGAGATCTCCAGGCGCAGAGGGTGACTTTTTTTTCCCTTTTTCTTAGTTACTAGCTCCGAGACACTCACCTCGATTCCTCATGATAGTGCCTACTTTCACCCCCCTTTTCATAGCAGAGCCAGACTCAATTAGGAGCGGACGCGCCCCTGAGAAGTCGTGATTTAGTCCTTTCTCACCATTGTAGGAAAGGATTTTTAAGTAGAGAGGGTCTATTTTCGGAAGAATCTCTCCTCTCCTTCCTGGCCGAGTCCGTTTTCTTGAATAGTTCGACAGCGTAGGAGTTCTTGGCTCTGACTTGGCTTGGTGGAGGGGGGCGAGATCCTTTCTTTCGGTAAAAGATCTGCCTCTCTCGGAAGAGCTGTTTGTGACTATCCGGAAAACGAAGCCCCCTTTGAAATGTCGGCTCTCAAGGACATTTCCCCCCCCCCCCCGCCCCCTTCCCCGGCGGGGAGAGGGATGGGCCCTTGCTTTCTTTTTCCTTAAAACGGGACTCCTCTCCCCTCCGGTTTTTTTTTTTCCACGTGAGGAATGGTCCCTTCCTTTTTCTGCGAAAAGATGTCGTACTTTTCTCCCCTTCGTTTAATCGAAAGGCCCCTCCGGAAGAGGTCCCTGTTTGGATGGCATGACTACTTTTTCCGATATGGACTGTTCGGATTCCACTGCTCCCTGGCGACGAATAGCTTGGTCTGAGAAGAGGCATTTCCCTCCCCTCATGCCTTCCGGGGACGAACCCCTGGTTGATGCTCGTGTTACGAGGAGGACGTCCTGAGCGACGTACATCGAGATGGTTCAGTTCGACATCCTCCTTAAGCGGACTTTCTAATTTTTTTCTCCTCATTTCTTGCTTTCTCCCCTTAATTTCGGCATGGAGATAATACGTCCTATTTTCCCTCTTACTTCTAGAGATCTTCCCCCGGACCCCTTTCAGTTTCATCGGAAAGAACCTTTCTTCTTTCTGATCGGGGAGTCCTTTTGTTCTTTTTTTATCCCCCCTTTTTTTTTAGTCTTTCGGGCCATAACGGAGAACCGTTCCCCCCCCCCCCTAGGAATGTAGGAGAGTTTACCTTCCTTCCTGTCCTTAAGAATTTTTTTTCTTTCCTTTAGAGGGTGCAAGTTTTTTTCCGACCTTTCGGGGCCAGAGAAACTCTGCCCCCCCCCAACGCCCGGTTCTTCTTCCCTACATGGCAGGGACCCTCTTGCCCTTACGTTGCCCCTTGCCTCCCCCGAGCGAAGCCATCCTCTCCCTGGAAGAGAAGCCTCGGCCTTTTCTCCCGGGACCCGGAAATTACTCCCTCTTTCTGTCTTTTTTTGCCGTTGTCACGCGCTTTTTGGACATCATTCGCCGCAAAAACTTTTCCCCGTTCCTCCTCTTTTTTCTCCTTTGCGTGAAGCGAAAAACACGCCCCCCTGCCCCCCCCCCCCCTCTCTCTTTGCGGCAGGACGCCGTTGTTGTTTTTTCTGAGTTGATTCTTGAGTTCGCCCCCCCCTTCCGTAAGGGACCCCTCCGGCAAAGGTGGGTTGATTCTTGCTTTTTTCTTTCCAAGGCGCAGCTTGCGATCCAGCAGGGAAGAGGATTCCTGTCCGGTTTATTCGGCCCTCGGGCATGATTAGGAGACTGGCCTTTTTGAAGGAGATTCTCTTTTCTACTCCATGGAAGCGGCCTCCTTCTTTCCTGCTTGGGCAAGGGATTTTCTTTCCCCGCCCGGCAGAGGACAGATTTCTTTTTTCCTTTCTCCTTTCAAGAGTTTTTCTTTCCCCTGTAGTGGCATGGGAGGCGTCCTCCTCTTGCCGAATCGGGCCTTTTTTTTCTTGAGTGAAGAGATGGCCGACCGGGTTGTTGGCAGGACTCTTCGCTTCCGGCGCCTCGCGCATAAGGGACGACGAGGTCTTTTTTCTCTGAACCTGACCTTGCGTTTTTTTTCTTCTTTTCTCCCCCTACGTCGGAATTGCGAGGATCGTTTTCTTTTTCTTCCCTTTCCTCCATTAATAGAGTTTTCCTCTCCGCCCCCCCCTCCGACCCGGACTAAAGTCGCGGAAGTCGCTGCCTCCCTCTTTCCCCTCTTTTAATCTTTTCTCTTGCCTCCTTTTCTCGAATATTAGGGAAGGACGAGCTTTTTTCTTCCTCTAGGTCGTAATGCATATGATCGACTCTTTTTCTGAGATTTGAAAGGGAGAGATTCGTCGCCCCCTAGTCTAATTCCCCCCTTTTTCTATCGTTGCCTTTTCGCAATTCGACAGAATAATGCGCAAGTACTCCCTCTTCTTCCCTGTACGCGCGTTTGAACAAGGACTCACGTCTTCTCGGTCTCTCGTTCTGTGATCGGGTAAGAGTTTTTTCCTCTTTTGCTTCCCTATCCGTTTCTCTTAAACGCCCGTTTGTACCCTGCTTTCCGAAGGAGAGCCGAAAAGGGAAAGGGAGCTGTTCCTCCCCTCTTCTGCGCCCGTCCAAATATATTTTTCTCTCCCTTTGTCCCCCTCCTGGAGATAGAAGAACCTTTCCCTTTCCCCTTTTTCTTTTTTCTTTCAGAGCCGCTGATCCTTCCCCTTTTCGCATCTACGAGGAGAAGAGTGCGCTTCTCTCCCCCCCTGCGAGGAGGCGAAATAGACCCCCTCCCTACCACCTACACCTTGCCCAATGGTGATGTCTCTATTTCCCCCTTTCGCCTTTAACCCCCCCGCTACCTTATCCGGTAAGGAATTCCCCCCCCCGGGTCTATGAACTTTCCTGGGTCCCTTCAAGATAATCCCGGCCTCCGATTCTTTTCGCGCTACCGAGAGACGGTTTTTCGGCCAAGTAACCAGCTCTCCGACCATGAGGATCTCTTCCGAGCTCTATCTTTTGCCGGGCTGTCTGGATAACTGCCACATAAAAATGATGAGAACGCTTCATCCCTTTTCCATTCATGGCAGGAATTCCATTGATCTCCTCTTTGTTTATTTTCTATATATCCCATTCCTCCTCAGGAGTTCGTTTTTTTCCTCTTCAGATATGTGGATGGTTTTTTTTCTCCTTCCCAGCGTCCACGCGGACCCTTTCTTTTCTTTCTTCTCCCTGTAGTGTTCTATTTTTCCCCCATTACAAAGTCTCGCGGTTAGAGCGAGCCCCGTCCCTCTCCTCTTATTCGTTTCTATAGTGGAAGAATTTCCCTCCTTCCTCCCTCCCTTCCGCCCCTTTGACGCGGGCGTCTTTCCTTGCCTTCGAGGCAAGTCGAGAAGCACCATGTTTTCCTCTCGTCTGCTGATTGTCCCCTGTCGCGCATCGCCGCCCTCCTTCCGCGCCGCTTCTCATAGCAGATAGTCTCCGTAAGAAGCGATTTGCGATTTCTTCGGCCCTCGTTTCTTTTTTCGGGGCGGCGAGCCTCCGTCGAGGTTTTCCTTTCTTTCTCTAACGCGAGAGATGTGCTTTGCCTTCCCTTGGTCACAGGACAAACGCGGCTCCTTTTCTCTGAATTTCCCCGCCACTTTTTCTTTCCTTCTGGGGAGATTGATAGGATCAAATTGTAAATCCTACTTCCGAGCACAGAAACCCCTATTCTACCTCGGTTGGGGTAACGACGTGATTCCTTTGTTCCCCAACCTTGTTTTTTACTGCGGCATGAGGGAGTCGCAATTGAGAATTCCTCCCGAGTTCCCTTTCCCTTGCTAAGGGGTTGTGGATGGAAGACGATTTCCCTATCTTCTGGCTCCTCCTACCTGAGGAACGCAGTCCCCTTTCTTTTTCAGGACAATTTTCCTATTTACTTTTCCTTTTTGATTGAGTCTAGGCACGAAGAGTCTGCTCGAGCTCCTTTTTCTTTCCCTGACGATGAACATGAGAGATGGCAGGGCTTTTCCCTCTTCCCTCTCCGTTATCCTTTTAGTGACCGAGGTGTTGGCTTTTCTCTTTCATTTCATTCCCCGCAAGTTCCGAAGTAGAGCACGATTTTTTTTTCATCGGCACGGGTAAGGGGCCCTAAGTCCTCCTTTTTTCTTCTTCATTTATGCTCGGGGAGCCGGTTTTCTCTTTTCCTTCTCCTCAACAAACAGATCCCCCTCGAGGAGCACCTTCCCGACATACTAGGCATTCGGCGCTGTGACCCTGACTTAAGGTCGTATCGAAACCGATGAAGGAGAAGGGCTACTCCTGCCTCTTTCCTTGTGCGGGGCCCCCGCTAAAAGAGCCCTTCCCCCCCCCCCCTCTTTTTTTGACATGGCTTCGCTCCTTCCCCTTTCCCGAGCGCCGCAGGCGCCTAGACTGGCGCCCTTTTTTTTGCTTTTCTCCTCCCCGGAAATAATATTTCCTCTTTTCTTTCTTCCTTTCCTCTCGAGAGACGACATCGTTAGACTTAACCCATTTGGAGGTGCAATGACTGCAGGAGAAGCTCCCAC
>Ga0179593_1595203_pt1 | contig 17729 bp, 14 predicted proteins | sample CZODoug2_1_08_16_FD_185931 | JGI IMG/M metagenome (GOLD analysis project Ga0179593, IMG submission 185931) | Vadose zone soil fungal communities from Angelo Coast Range Reserve, California, USA - CZODoug2_1_08_16fungal (PacBio error correction) | ecosystem: Environmental > Terrestrial > Soil >... | reverse complement strand
CAGGAAAAATGAGGTGCCACCGATTTTGGCCCAAGATTACTACTCTTGATGTGGATGTACAGGTAGTTAGTCCCAGATTGTACTTTTTTTGGGTCTTTTTAACCCTCTTAACCCCTCGTTCAACCACATCGGAAGAGACGGACCTTGGGTTTTGGAAGATTGAACCCCTCGATGTGGTCATCACCAACCGTCTGGACCCTTAATGAAAATCTTCCCTTTTCTTTGAACAAAGAGGATATTCCGTCCTCTATAACCTTTCTCCCTCCGACCTTCGCGCAGAACGGGGACGATGAACGGCCCTGCGGTAGTAATAATCCAGCACGGCCCCTCTGATAGATGGGATTGAACTTTGATCGGATAAGTCGCGAAGTTTGACAAACCTTCGTTTGGACGTACGTCCTGAACACTTTTTTTAGTTGTTCCAGAAACAGTCCTCCCCACCTGAGTCTGGCTCGACCACGGTGAGCAGGCAGCAGATGACCCTGACATCCCGTAACCCCTTGAAAATTTCCATCCGTTTGGACGCGCTAGTTATACGCGGAGCCGAGGAACACCGTTTTCAGCAAGCGCCCTTTCCTTAAATACCGCTTGCTTGAAGCGCAACCACCGGAGTCTGCAGGAACGTCCTTTTTTTTTTCTCGCCACCGCTCCGGGAAATACTGATCCAATATTTTTGCGTACATTTAATATTTTTAGCTTTTTTAAAATTTACGTGCACAAACGCAGACTTTTTCACTAGCCCTCCCCGACCTCCAATCTACCACAAGGGAAAGAGCTCTTGTAGAGCTTTCAGCACCAAGATTACCGACCCCAACCGTGTCTTTTTCTCTTTTAAGTTTTTTCCACCCCGTGTGCCTTCGATCGAAAGTAAGGGTCCCCTGGACAGTTCTCGCCGTCCTTTCCAACCTTTGCTCGGGTGCAACCCCCCTTTTCCCGTGTTCAACTTATTTGTTTCTTCGAAAAAGTCTCGCCGAAAACTGCAAAGCAATGGAGCGCTTGCGTTCTCCCCTCTTGTCCTAGATTTTTTATACTTCGCAATAGAGGAATATCCTTCGCCTTAAATACGGTATCTTTTGAAGGCCCTGTGTTTTTCGCCTCTCCCCCGTCCTGATGCAATCTAGCTCATGCTGCTGTGGCCTTGGTCATAAAGCGACCTCTCTCATTCCCTCCCTGGTTACATTGCCATGGGGAAGGGCCCCGGTTCTTCGTCTTTGATTGATTCACTGAGATAATCTGAGCCGCAGCCATCTCATTTCCTCCCCCCCGTTCTCCCCTCTTGAATTTAATCCCCCCCCCATGCCAGTGGGTCGTGCAAAGGTTTCTTCGGGCTCTCAGGGTGTACCCTGCCTCGCCTTATGGTCGCGCTTGTCTCTTTTTTAAGTTCAATCCCCTTTGAATTGTGAGTGACCAGACTCCTTTAGTCCCCGTCCCTATGTCTCTTTCTTCCCCTGGACGGAAGACCGTCGTCTATCGAAGACCTTTCCCTCGGCAGTTTCCCTGATGATTGCAATTCAACCATTCTTGCCTTTCTTTTTTCATAACCTCCAAGCCCCTCCTTCCAAAGCTGTGAACTATCTCTCTATTTCCCCAATTCCCGTTTTTTTTCGAGATTTGTACTTGCCGCGAGAAATTGGTCCTTTTTATTGTGTTTGACCCCTTCAACGAGGGAACATACGAAGGTTTGCATCAAGCAAGGACGCCGCTTAGGATTCTTCCGTTAACATCGAGGAAAGAGTTTCCTTCAATTACTGTCGAGATAATTAGGAGGACGCCCCCCAACCCCCTTTCCCGATCCTCGAAAGGAGATCCAATAGCAACCTCTCGCTTGACCCCATCCCAGACTTTTTGCCGGCCCCCTTTCGCTCACAACTCTATGTGATTAATGGGAGGTCTTTCCCTCTCTCTTTTATTTTAATAGAGTTCTGTCACTTGGCGCTTAGCATTTAGTCCCCTTGAGAACCTGTCTGCTGAGCCAATTAACCTGGCTAGATCACGGAAGTTTTGAAGGAGAAATCCTTAGTCCCCTGGCTGAAAACTCCCCCCGAGATGCTAGCATCGATTGTCACCGTAGCAGTTCAGCGCCCGGCTTTCGTTTCTTAGGTAATTCCCTTTCATTTAATTACAGATCTATATTTTCGACCTTCCAGATTGCGATCCGCCGACGACCCCGTCTTCGCTCCGAATTTTTGCTTTTCTGTGCCTTAGACCGTTTCTACGAGACATCATGGGAACACTGAACCTTTTGTCGCCCTCGATTTCCCCCCGTTTGGCAGGGATCTCGCATCACTCCCGCGACAGCGTACGTGTTTCTCCCTTTCAGGCCGGGTGAATGAAACCTTCGCAAGACGGTGGCGGTCAATCGTTTTATGGCCGATGCGCACCTTCGCTCTGGACTTTTTCCGTGCTTCTTTCTTTTTATTACCCTTAAAAAGCTGCCTTCTGGCCCGTTGGCCGAGTGCCCACACTAAAGTCGGAAATTGTACTAAACCTGGCGTGCTACGCTTGGTCGCCTCCGTTCCCCCTTACAAACACCTAAAGAAGGAGGTTATTCATTCGAGCAGTCACAACTAAGAGGATGGACAAGGCGACGTCACAATTCTCTTAATCAGATAATTTTTAGAGATAACTTTTGAAAAATGGGTGAACCACGACCTCGAATCGGTTCTTACTGCATACCAAATCATTTTTTTGTAGCTCCAGATTGTGCCCTCATTTTTGTACAATGAGTAAACTACTTCACGGGTCTCTACCGGAAAACCCCGATTTGAAACCGGTCTTCCTGCCATTAACAAATTAAAACTCAATCCTATACGCCAAGCGGGCATGTGTATACCCTGGCATGCGACTTTAATTACATTATACCGCTCTTCTCTTTTCTTCCTAGGATTCCCTCAGGTTCATTCTTTTTCAGAATTGCGAGATGTCTTTTCCCTTCTGCCGCGGGTTCTGGTGGATACGAACATCAGTCACATCATCTTAAGTTCGTTTCGTTCCTTCAATGTTTTACCTTCCACGGTCATACAACCCCAACCCCGGGTAAATACCCTCTGACCTTGAAATCCTGACCCTCCTTTTATTCACTTGTCCTTAAATAGGATTTGGCCCGCCTTTCTTCAGTCGTAGCCATAGCGTCCACCAGGAACCCTTCTACCTTCTTTCCACCTTCAGACTTCGGGCCAATTCTACTCCCCTTCCTCAGGTATAACCTACGCACATGTAAAACTTCTTCCTAACTTCTCTAATTTTCACCATCTTTGTGACCCACGTCGCTTCATCCCTTTTTCCCAGATTCCTTGCTGCCTGGGTTGATTTTCCCCTCACCCCCGCAAATGCCCACCGTCTTCCTCTTTCTTATCTTTGCTCGGCAGTAAAAGAAGCCTGTTTTCCTCCGTTGGTGCGAAAGGGGCCCACTTATTGCCCGCTCCCCTCTAACCAAGACGTTCGCGCCTTCAGAAAACTTTGTATCTTTTTTGTTTTGAAAGTTGCCCCTTGCGGGACCATTTCCTTTTTCCCCCCAAAGCAAATAACGGGTGAAAAATCATGACCTTGTTCTTTGGATTTCCAGCAGCACCTGTATTAATGACACCCAAACAAGGTGAGGTTCTACCATTCCGAACGTTCAACTTAGTGTTTTTTTCCACTTAGAATACAATGACGGAATTTTAGAAGCCTTCCTCTCCCCGGGATCTATTCTCTTTCGGACGTTCCCGTTGATGAAAACATTATCTTACCTTTCCGGAAACCTGCTCTGGATTTTTCTTTTCTATCTTTAAGTCCTCCTATAGGAAGGAAACCATCCAGATTTCAATCAGATGTCTTCTCTATTAATGTCCAGCTTACTCCGTTTAATGGGTTGTTCCCGCGTGTTTCCAGATGGCGACCCTTGAACTCCTTGTGAGCCTTCTCTCATAATCCCTCCCTTTGTGTGTGAGAAGGCTCTTCGCGAACCCCGGGAAACGTGAAATCTTGCCGATGGCCCCTCCAGTTCAACAGTTAAGAGTTGGTTTACGAATCTCGTTGATCTGGTTCCTGCTGTTGCTTTCAGAACCCCCCACTTAATCCTTCCTGCCCCTGTCGATAAAAATTGCCAGCTCAGATTTCCCTCTCTATATGACCTCCTTTTAGAACCGTTTTGCCCTTCTGAATAATAGATTCTCTTCGGCGGTTTCCCCCCCCCGCTGCTCCTTCCCATCCTTCTTATAGGTTTCTCTCCTAAGTTCCCCCCTCAGTTTGACCCTTGCTCGTACCGCGACCTCTTGTTTTGACTTTATCCAGGTGCCTTTCTTTTTAACACGCACCCTCCCATGCCGCGTAGGACCGTCGGGCCCCGGTCTACTCTTGGGTGTAGGAGGTGGACCTACAAATTCACTCCCCCCTGGTCTTTCACCAACACACTTCTGGAAGAAAGGTAGGTTTCCCTTCTATCAGATCTTCAAACCATGAGAGTCATCCGGTCGTGGTGCGTTGCCACATCTCGCGCCCTCTCTTTCTCCCATCTACTCCTTTTTTTGCCTTGAAGTCTTAGATACGTTCTCAGTATGGGAGTTTCTCCCGGTTGGCCCCCAGGGGATGAAAAAGGACTGCTAAATGACCAAGTAAAAATGCGTTACCTCTTTTTTCCCACCGGGGATTTTTATGAACTTCTCACACCCCCTACAGCCAGAAAGATTTGCCCCATAGGTCGCTGTGGGGAAAAAGAGGGTTCCCTTCCAAATCCAGGCACCTCGCTCTCGGAGTGAGCCGAGGGGAGCCTGTTTTACGTAGTTAGAACCCCCGACCCGAATTGTAATATATTTGACTTCAGTGTCCTGAAGTATTTCCCCAGAAGTTTCCCACTGTTCTTTCTCTCACTTTTTCATTTAGGGCCGTATGCTCCTCCGTCAACTCCCCTGTTCTTATCAAATCAATTTAACCTCAGATTGTCCCTTCTGAGCGATTGTACCACGGTTTGCTGGCTGAGGCTAGGCCGTTACCCCCCAACACTTTGAAGCGCGTCCCTTTTTGGACATATTTCAAAAAGTAGGTCGTATCAAACATCCCGGCTGTAACCTCCTCTTTCCCTAACTATCCGTCTTTTTCCCACCACTCCTTTGCTGACAGGCAACGACAAGACTCAACCTCTCCCGGGTTCTCTCCCGACCACGCCAAGATGCATCTGCAATTCTGGGAGTTATTTTCGTAATCCATTCCCGTCTTTCCGTGATTCGGTAAACTCCTTTGTTCCGCTTCTGACGTCGAGAAGTTTCCGTCCCGCGGGTACGTTTTCCCACGAGCAATGAACCCCAAGTCGGTGAGAATATGCTTTTTATCTCAAGGACGACATATATGGTAGGCTAACAACGTTAGATAGAAGAAGCCTCGGATTCCCGCTGGATGTCCCCCGTAACAAGGGAATCCTGTGTTCGCGGGTTCTCCGATTGAAAATTTGACGCCGACTGGGTACTGTTGAAACTTCCCTTGTCCGCCCTACAACCCTGCATTGTGATACCCTACCTTATTATGGTTTTCCCTTTCACACGGCTCTCCCTGGCAGTAGGGCCTCCAGTTTTTATGTTTACTCACTTTTCAAGGATATAGGGGTATCCTCTTCCCCCCTTTTTTTTGACGATGAAGAGGGGCCCCTAACGCCCCCAGATCAAGCAGATTTTTAAGATTAGGAGCTCCGGCGCCCCCCCCTATTACCCTCCATTCCCCCGTCTGGTCTTAATTTCAGATTACCTTCAGTTTTTCTCAAGCGGGCGTGCTCTTTTCGACTCCTACACCCACTTTTTGTTCCACTAGGGCAACAACTAGTTTCTTTTCCATTGTTGAGCCCCCCCCCCCGCTCCTTGCCCTCAAGCCCCACACGCTGTGCCCGTGCTCATCGCATCCATTCTCTGAATGTTTTCTCCCGCAATCTCTAATCCTCTCAGTCCAGCAGCAAACCCTGGGCTTTCTTGCCTTAGGAAATGGGACTCCTCGTTACTCCAGCGATCGAAGATGTGTTTTTCATTGCGATCCATCGCTCCTTCTTTTCTCCAATCAAGCCAAGTGCCCTTGCGATCCCATTTGAATGGGTGTATTCCAGTCTCGGGTAGGCTCTTTTGTACTTTCACTGCCCCCTCGCGGCCGAAGACCAAGTGCCATAGTCTCCTTCCAGCCTCTCCCCGACAATTTAATATCCAATTCGCCCTTGGGATAGGAATTTTCAGTTCCCAGGAGTAGCTGGGTCCCTCTCTGACTTATTCCCTCAGTTCTCTCGTTGACTCATTCCCAGTGCCTTTTTCTTTTCCCCCTCGTTCGGCGCCGCTCCTCTAGTCCTTCACGAATATTCCCAAAACCCATACGTGCGTACTGTTAGGCCCCTTCACGCCTTTTCGTCCCTGGTTTTCCCACGAAGATCTCTGCGGCTTCCCCCTTATCCTCACCCCTTCGTGGGCTCTGTTTCCTTTCCCAAGAACAACCTTTTCGTTCCAGTTTAAGCTGTACTTCTTCTATCTTTACTCCATCCCGTTTTTGTTGTTAACCAAGTTCCTCGGATTTGATAAAATGTTGACCTTTTTTTTTTCTTGGTTACCCACTCCCGGCCAACCGATTATGATAAAGCTAATGGGAACAGTTTGGACTCTCCTAACCTTTAACCTAATGGAAAGGAAGCACTCCGATATTAAGGAGGCTCTCCCCTCCTGGGACATCCCCAACGAATGAGTCCATGAGTAGCACGCTAAAACCGCTGTGCCTGTCCCAAAGTTGCCGCAACAAGATCTCTTTCCCCTGGTCCTTTTTTCGATAATGGATTATTTTACATGGACTGAGAGTTATTTTTGGCGAGTCAGACGCAGTTGCATATAAAACACTATACAAATCTGGTCTTACACAAATCTAACCCTATCCTTCCTCTCTCAATCTCCCCCACCCCCCCCCCATAGATATGGATGACCCCCTTCCAAAACCGCCCGATTTCCAGTATGCCGTGCTCCCCTCGGCAGGTTCAGGCAACCCGGGATGTAATGATTTGCCAGATCGACGGTTAATTAGAGAATTCTTCCCTCTTAGCGCAAGCAGCTTTGTCAGCTTGATCTTTTCTCGTTCCTTTTAGCTTCTTTAGAACCTTCAACAGGTCCAACCGTTTTCTCCCTCTGCAAAAACTTGGTTGAAGGGATCGTAGAGACGCGCCTCAGCCATCGTAGGCTCGAAGAACTCGGGGAGATGCACCACTTAGACAAAGAGTTCTTCTTCTTCAGTACTCTTGGTGATCCCGCTCGCACCTTCAGATATTCATTATTCTTGGCTTTACGGAAAAAAGAGTGATTCCTTTGAACTTTTTTCATCGAGGTCTTTGACCATAACCACCTTCAAAGTAAGGCCCCGCTGTCGGCTTTTTAATGACTTCCTCCCTGTGCCCCCCCTTTACCCCCCCCGGACAAGGTGGCTCTGCTATTTGGAGCGCGTCCCCTCAATTTTGCCACAGGCTCTCTGCTTTCACCTTCTTCCTAGAGGTTCTCCTCGTCGAATTGCCAATGTTTTTTTTTCCGAATGCCTATGCCCCTAATCTGAATCGCTAAGCATTTTTTTGCATGCATTGTAGGCCGCGTGCTTAGGCCAGAATAGGTTCCCAAAGATTAACGGGGATTTTTCCCCCAGTCCCCAGCGCAACTTTTCCTGAGTGCCATTAACAAATTATATTCCCCCCCTCCTCCCAAAAGCGGGCCCATGTGGTTCCTCAAGAATTGATATGCCATTTCCGAAAGGCTTTCTGTTTTGATATTATCGCAATTCAGTTTTTTGGCCCTTGACCCTTTTATTTCCCGGAAGGCTCCAAGAAGGGTTCTGGTGGTGAATCCAGTGAGTATTCCCCTCCACCCTCCCCTGGACGCCGCTTTACGCTTTGTTTTGCCCTCATCCCCGGTTTCATTCACACCCACCCTTGTCCCCCATAGACTCGACCTGACATGAAGGACTTCTTTTCCTCCTGGGGTCCTCAGGAATCTGTTCACGCCCTACCCCTTTCCACGTTCTCCGAACCCCTCACCCAACTTCTGAAGGGACAGGGCCCCTTGAATACATTATCCCTGTCGAGTTTCTTAAAGACGCGACCCCCCTTCGGCGAAACCAGTCGCCAAATTTTTCCTTCGCACCCAAATCTGTTTCCCCCACCCGAGCCTTTTATACACAGTCCTGTTTGCCTTTTGTGAGTCTTTTTTCCCGCACCCTTGAAAAATTTCAGTCCGCGGGGCTTATGAGGGCCTTTCTAACCTCATAGCCCGGTTTTAATGCGCCCTGGCGAGGCCCCTAACTGGGCCCCATATTCGCTATAAACAAGGCCAGTGAAGGTTTTCCTCTCCTCCGAAACAAGGTGCCTTATATTTCTGATTTCTGCGAAAGGTCGCCCAGGTGGCGTAACCTACCCTTTCCAACAAGTCCTGTTAACCCCGCCCTTTCGCGAGAGCATGGCATTTTGATTTTAAATACACTCGAAACGGAAAAAACTTCCGTCGCCCCCCCCTGGTCACACTCGTCGTCAAGGGCTTTCTCCTATTCAGCAGAGGGTTTCCATTTATTTTTCCCCGACTTGACAGAGTGTAATTCTTAGCTTTAGCTAAGTCACCCCCCTGGTGAGATATCCAGGCTGGACGAGATGATCAAATCTTTTGCAGTGAGCCCAGTTTTTTTGTCCCCCTTAAGGGGAAGTTTCTCTGAATTGCAAAAAAGTCCAACCCAACGAAAGAGTCTAGCTCTTTTTTGATGAACTCGCTGAACAGTTTCGAGGCGGGCCGTCGAAACTTTTGAGACCACCATCGTCCTTTTTTGGAGAATTCATCTTTCCCTTCTTGTCAAGAACCCCTTTTTTTGTTTGAGCTGTCACCCCTGAGGGGCACTTAGTCTTCACACTCTGGCCCCCAGAAGGCAAATCTCCCCCTCGTGGTCTTTTCTTTTCCCTGTGTGTTTTTTTTTTTTGGGATTGCTGGCCTTCAGAGCAACTCCATCCTGAAGGTATGAACTTCTTAGAATGTTCCGATTCGGATTCCGTTTTCCCTTCTCTTTAGCACAGCGGTGGTTATCTCAACGTTTGAAATGGACCCTTAAATAGAAGAGAAGCATGTCGTTTCATGCCTATGGTCCTAGGTTAGAAACCAACTAGGAGGGAGGAGAGATTATCTCTCCCCTTGTGCACCCCCGATTGAAAGCGAGGTAGACTGGCGGCCCCTAGGGGTTGCACGGTTGCTAGGAATCAATGGAAAGGAGGATAAGGACGCTCGTGTGGTTCGGTTTCCAATTCTAAATTTGCCCCTAACCCTTGTCTGCACCTCCTGGCCTCTGATAACTCGACCCCCCTCGTCTATTTCCCTTTTTTCTTGCTCCAGCATTACCCAAACACCCCCAGCCTCTTCCCACTTTCCTGACCTCGCCCCCCTTCCTTTTTCGCTTAGCGGGCCTTAAAGGAGCCCGTGTTCTGGGGATCGGCTGATTTTTCCCCCCCGGCCTCGGTTAATGCGTCAGAATAGGAATCCTCCCTCTCTGGACCCATTTTGTTCCCCGAGAAAACACTTCCCAGTCCGTTTTTTTTTTGGCAACGAGTTTCTTGTCCAGTTTTTTTTTTCTTTCAGTACAGTGCTCGCGTTCGACGTTCTTTTCCCTCCAGTTTGTGAGCCGACTCGACTTCTCGACTGTGGATTCCCCCTTTTTTTCGCCCGAAGTTCCTGGAGTTTCTAACTTTCTGACGTTTTTTGTCCCTTATTTCTCATCCGACACCCATCCCCGTGCCATCCCTTGTTAATCACAAGCATCTTCCCTTTAGGTATTCGTTTTTTCGTTCTTGGACAACCGTTTTTTTTTCGTCCGAAACCCGCTTCCGGTCAACAACCTTTAAGGGCTGTCCTTTTGGTTGGCATATGACCTAAAGCCCCTCCGCTCGGACTCACCCCCCCACGAATGTACCAACCCCCCTTCCGGACTTCCCCCGCGAAAGTGGAGGTTGACCCCCTGGCCTGTCAAGCTCACTTCCAGAAAGTTCAAGGGGGTAGAGAAGTCCACTGTTGGTGAAGACTTCCGTTCCATGGAGTTTCGGTTAAGACATCCTGGGACAGTGTTTTGGTAGCTTATTTTAACATAATTTAGACTTCCTTTCGTCTCTTCCGAACCCCGATTGGTTTCTTTTCAGTCATCCCTCCAAATTCCATTTAGTTTCGCCCACCTGCGGTGGTTTACATCCTCTTCTACCAAAATATCTTGTAGAGCAAAACCACGTTGAGACTTTACCATTCTTCCGGACCCCCGGACAATTCGTCTTCCCTTTCCCACTACTTTGTCCCCGTTACTTCTTCGGAGCGGAAATTGTCCTTTCCTTGACCGTTAATTTTCCCCCCCCTTCCTGAGAGAGCCCCCCCTGCTTCCGGAGCCAAGATTGCTGGGAATGGGTTCTGAAGGGAGGGCTTTCCCCTGCAATCTTTGAGTCTTTGTTACTCCATGGTAGAGCTCTTTTCAACTACTGCCAATTCCAATTGCAGCTTCTTTTTTGCCAGCATAAAGCCCAGAAGCCCCGAGCACCTCGAATCGCTGACGATCTATCCATACCCCCGCCGCATCACACGTCGTGAGACGCAAAAAGTACGGGATCCCCCCCTCCTCAGAGCTGGCTCTCTCTCTTGAGACGCTTCTCCCCCACCCCTTCTTTTCCCAGCGAGGGTCCCCCCCCCCCTCCTTTTCCTGTTCCCCATCGGTCTGCGTACCGCCTAGAAGTGAACACTAACCCTTCCCTTCCTCTGCTCCGATCCGTCGATTGCGAAGGTATCCTTCCAGAGTAGCTGGAGGCGTAAAAACAGGTCCGAATCCGCCGGGGCTTTTTCATACGTTCCCAGTCGAAGGGGATGTTGCGTCCTTCTCTCCTTCTCTTTCTCGTCAATACAATGAGCGCGGCCATTATATTGAATTTCTCACTCGGTTTTTCTCTTTTCGGTATGTCACTGACGCTAAGGCGCTCGCAAGTGCCTTTTTATGCACTTAATCCGTCCCCCCAACTCCTTTTCAAGAGCCTTTGGTATTTCTTCCCAGGGTGGTCCCACTCGGTGGCGAGCATGTATTTGGCGAGGTGAGTCGCGCGAACTTCCCCCCCTTCGCTGTATGGGATTCCCCCCTCCGTGGAGACGATTAATCTGTCAATCTTTGATAATACTTTCCCTTCCGGAAACCTTTTCCTGTTGTGTTCCCCGTAAATTCTTCCCCTCCTAGTTGAGACCTACCAATTCGTTGCCGTTTTCGCTATTTTTTTTTTTATTTTTTGGAAACACCACTCTTTCCCCCCCAACTCACCTTCTCCTCCTGGTCCTCCTTATAGATTTTAATGACCTTCTTTGTTTTTGTGTCGCTAGTTAAGCTTGAACGGCGATTTCCCAATTTAGGGGTGTGTCCTTCCCTTTTTGGAAAATCTCTCAAAGACTTTTTGATGCTCGAATTCAGGTTTTTCCTCTTATTCTTCGTGGAACATCCTCACCGGGTTTTCCGTCTCCCTTGAAGAAGGGCAGAGATAAGTTCTCCTTTGTTAAATCACCCCCACCATTCAATCTCCCTTAAGGGAGTCTAAAACTCCCCTCCCCAATACCGTTCCCTGCGTTACCCATTCTGACACGCTTGCCACGCCCCCAATTTTTCCCTCCCCCTTCTTTGAGTATACTTGAGGACTTTCTTTCCTCCTCCTCGAGGATGTCTTTTCGCTTCGCTCTCCCCCCCCAGAGGAATTTCCCTTCTCCAAACGTAATATGTTCTAAAAAACTGCCATTGCTCCTCCGCAAGCAGTTCCCAGACCTGGATTTTTGAACAAAGTCAGTCCGCCGGCTCTCCCCACTTCCCCCTTAGCACTGCTTTCCAGGATGGGCGGCAGATCCTCTTAGTTCTTCTTCCTCGGACCGCACTTAGATCGGTTCCCTGCGAAGCAGCCTGGCGTTTCTTTCGCTTCCTAGGGTTATCGCCGACTGAACGAGCCCACTTTGTCATCGCTTACCAATGGTTTTCCCTTTCTTTTTTTCAAGCTTACAGCCCGTACCCTTTCTGGCTAGAAAAAGGAGGTTTTTTCTCTGAAATAGAAAGCCCTCTTGCCCCTGGTACGGTTTTATTTTCCCTCGCGCTGCCACTAAGCTTTCTTCCCTTTGGTTTTGCTGGAGGGGTTCTTTTCCCCCAAAATTCTATTCTGTTCCTTTTTCTTGTTTTTTTGTAACCACTTCCGATGGTTCCGACTCAACCTCCAATGTATTCTCTCGTGAGAGATGTACTCCCCCATAATCGGTTTGGGTTCCCGCATATGGTTTCCTAAAATCGCGGGTGTTTTGACCCATTGCGCTTCCCCTTTCTCCTAGCCTTCCGCCGAAGCCGTCCCTTTTCTGGGGGACCCAACACAGTTGTTTCCGCATTCTTCCTGCTCATCCAGTCATTCTCTAGAACAGATTTTTGAAGCGGTTGACACAGATTGTCCTTTGAAAGACTTTTCCCCTGGGCGCGGACCCTACACATCGTGGATGAAAAAGTGCCATAGGACCCTAAACGTTCAAGTAATCTGCTACCCCCAGCAGGTCATGCTTTTCTTTGCCCCTTCCTCACCTCCTGCTCCACTTCTTGACTCGGACGCTTTCTTCGCCTCCCCCTGACTTTTCTCCCCTTTCCCCTTCTTTTTCCGAAAGCTCTCTCTTGATGTTATTTTCGGCGTGGCTCCTAACGCGGTTTGTACTCATATGAAATCATTTCAAAGTGACCGCGAGTTCCGGCCTGTGTCCGTCCGGTCTGCTCGCCCCCCCACACGTTTTGTTTCCAACCTAGCCAATCGTCTTCGATTTTCTTTATTGGCCATTCCCCTTGTAGTATTCGCTAGAGTCCTTACCCTCACCGAAACCCCTTTGGCCCCCCCAAAAGTTCAGTTTTCCTTTTCTTTGGCTCCTTGGACCACCTCTCCCCCCGGTTTGTCGTATCCATCCCTTGCCATGAGTCTCATGACTACCTTCGATAGCATGTGAATCTTCCCCCCCCCACCTTGTCCCCATCCAAAATGGTGAAGCTTCCTGTCGTTCTTTTGACGCGTGCCAACACCCAAAGTTTGCTGGCTGACCATCTCTACGGGCATACGATGCTTTCTCCCCTTTTCAGGCGAACTTGGGCCCGCCCGCTCCCGGGGACGAGGGTCAGAGACCACTTCGGAAAAAGTGAGAGCTCTGGACTGGCTGGAACCCTTAGAATGGGTGGAGGAACTGTCCTAGGGAGAAAAAGTTAAATCCAAACGAAAGGTTTTTCAAACCTGCTTCTCGTTAAGGCTTTAAACTTACACTGTGAAATGTCCAACCCCCCCCGAGGGCTTTTCCCTGCAGGGTCACAAATCGTTTTGAAAGGACCTATACGAACGTATGGATGGGGGCCAGTTACGGAACTCCTTCTGAGCTCAAGAAACATTTTTTGCCCACTGAGATCAAAGGATTTATCTATTTCGAAGAAAGGTTGCTGAGAGGATTTTCTGCACGGCACCCGATATAACCCCGTGGTTTGAGCCTTTTCAAAGAGGCTGTGTTGAGGTGGGCCCGTGTTTGCCACCCACCCCACTTCCCACCCCACCATTTTCTTTGGTGCAAACGACCAATTTTTTTCCCCCTTTTTCCCTATAACGCTTTTTTCGCGCGCCGCCCTCAAGCAACACCCCCCGACAAACCCGCCCCCACGTTCACGGGACGCCCCACCACACCCCCGCCCGTACCCCCCCCACACCCTCAGCCCCCTCCCACCGCCCGGCCCCCCCCCCCACCCACCCCCCCCCCGCCCCCCCGCCCCACATGCAGTCCGCCCCCTCCAGGAAGAAGCCCCCCCAGCCTCACCCCCAGGGGCCCCCCCCCCCCCCCGACCCCCCCCCTATCTTGCGGGCTTGCTCCCAACGGAACGTGGACAAGAGCGGATCCCCAAAAAGATGCAGATTCTTCTTGGGAGAAAGATAGGGTGGTCTAGAAAATTCGTCAGAGCGCATTAGAATGCATCCTCTTAAAATTAAATTAAGTGTGGTATCGCCTTCCAAACCCCTCATTTACCGAGGAATGGACCCCTCCTACCGTGTGGGCTCATTATCACCGTGAGAAGGGTCCAATCACATTCCCAATTAGCCATTCAGGAAGGTAAAGTTCGTGGTGAGTATGCGTGCTAAGGAGTCCGGGCCTAAAACCAACTTTGCAGAACCAGGTCGCGACAAGAACCCAATCTCCATTCTAACCCCACCCTCCCCCTCCACTTCCATCTACCCCTTCTCTCCACACCACACTCCGCCATCTCTAACCCCCTCTCCCTATCCTTTCCACCCACTCATTCAAACTACATCTCATATTATCCTTCCCCCTTACCTCCCCCCCCCCCCCCCCCCCCCCCCGACGATCCCCTCTCCCCCCCCCACCCAACTCTCCCTCACCCCCCCCTCCCCCCTGCCTCTCTATCACCCACCCCCTCCCCTTCTCCTCTCTCCTCACCCCCCCAGCCTCCCCACCCCCCCCATTTCCCCCACGAAACTCTCTTATAGCTCTCTCTCTATCACACCCCTCTCCAATCTCCCTCCCCCTACCCCCGTCCCCACTCAACCACAAAAGTCACAAACTAGACCAATATTCCATTAACAATCCTTACGTATTAGCGTAGCCCTTGGGGCCCAGTTTCCCTGGTCAGTTGATAGCCACCGGCCCTTTTCGGGGACGCAGATTAATATGAAGCTGAACATTCTTTACGGCCTTTGCCCCCTACCCCCCAAGTCAAGGTAGTGGCAATGCGCTAGTGGTCCAGTTGTTCCCCCGGCAACTCCCCCCCCCCTTTTGAGAGATGACACGAAGTGAAGTTCTCGTATGTATTTTTTTTTGAATACGAAGGTTACCGATTTCCGTTTTTCTCCTCGTCTTCAACAAGTTTGGACCCTGAGTTAATTTTCTGACCTTTTTTGCGATTTTTTGGCGCGTGTACGCCGCCAAATTACGACCGATGGCTCCCACCCAATCGACGAACTCATCAGATTTAAGGTCGTCGCTCCCGACTGGAACCGTCCTTTTGTCTGCCGGAACTTCCAACCCAGTAAGGAAGCCGTCACTTGGCGGGTTGCTAGCTGCACCCACTACCCGCAGATTTTCTTCCCCCCAAACGAAGTTCGGTCCACCATCGGAATCCTCAGTTATTTCTTCACCAATTTACCTTTAAGTAAGGCTTAACATTCGCACCCCCCGCTAAACCTTCGTAGTCACAAGAACGGCAAGATCGCCTGCCCTATTCTTCATTCCCTCAAGCAGCCACCGCGGTTGTGTTTTCTCTGGTCCCCAAGGAACCTTATGTGCAGTTTCAGGGACCTTTTGCCCCGAAAGAGATCTGGGCGCAGTTAGACCCCTCTGAAAATTCTGTTCGAAAGTGAAGTTTGTTTCCATTAAAGCGGGAAATGCTCTCCCCCCCCGGCAGAGCAGAATCCTGGCTCGGACTAGGCAACTGTTCACATTTTGAAAAAAGGGTCCTCTCGTTCGAGTCTCCCCCGAGGAAAAACTTTTTTGCAGTTTTCAGCGCTCCTGAAATAAGATGCTTTCCTGACATTTCGGAGAGACCCCTCAGGCTTTTAATTTGTTTCGGGTCTGGTCACGTTGATGTATTAGTCGCAATCGAGCAAGTCTCCATTCCGTGCGTTTTTTGTGTATCCCTCTTCCCACTTTCCACGAATTCTCCTATCTCCAAGGCACACCGAGAACCAGGAATATAGCGTAGGTGAGACTTTCTCCAGCCCCCAGACTCCCATCTATTTACCTTTTCCTCTTCAACGTTTCTTCGATCTGGAAACGGGCTCGTTCAGCACGATCCCTTCCCCCCCCCAACCTTTTTCATTTTCATCGCCAGATCCGTGATTCAATGTTTTCCGAACCGAACTCTGGGCCTAAAAGCCAATGCTTGCGAGAGTTTTTTCCTCTAGCTTTAACCAGCGTCGTAATAAGAGATCCGAAGTTTCTCGTAACCTCTGGTGGACCGTCGCATAGCGTTTTTTTCCCTAGAACTGTCATACGGCAGAGATAGACTCTCTTGTCCTGGATAAGAGCGCACTCCCCCTTTCCCCCAAGCTCCTGAGAGCGCCAGTCCCATGGCTTTCGCACTCACGGGGTAGAGTGTGTCGATTCTCCTGATTTCTCGGCTAGACGCCAACTACCAATCTCGATTCGAGACGCTTCCTTCCCCCCTCAAAATGAACACGCTTTTGCCAGTGGGCTGAAAAGTGGGGTTCCATTTCCCTTGTCTCTCCTGGTTCCAGGCGCAGGTATTGCAGCTTGCGATTTTGCACCTCATTTTTTGAATTGGAGTGCCCCTCTTTTCTTAGGCAATTCCCGTCCAGCGTTGCTTTGGGGACGAAAAGGTTTTCTTTGAGTTTTCCCCTTTTTCCTTCAAGATTCTTCGGACTCTGCTTGATCACAAGTGAGTGGGACTCTTTTTCTTTTGCCCTTCTTTTCAAGGACAAAGCCCCGACAACTCGCTTAAACACCCCTCCTCTATTGCCTCCCTCTTTTTTTTGTTGCGAGATAGGTCAGCTTGTTGGCGTGATCCTGGGGAAGTTGTATTTTGCCCTCAACCCCAATCTGACCAGGAAGAATTTCGATCACGCAAAGGACGCCGCCGGAAACATACTTTCTTTCCTTTTTTCTTCTCACAGGACTCCCCTGGACGCGTAAGGAGGAGCTCCTAAACACTGGTTCCCAACATCGAGAAGAGGTTTTCCAGGCTCGCGCAAGCGACAAATCGCCTTTTAAATCCCCTCTTTTTAGGCCCACCCATTTTTTTTTTCCAACTGGCTTTTTTTGGATTAAATTGTCCCCCCCTTCCTTAGCTTCTTCGCGTCCCGAGGGGGGGAGGGTTTTTTTTTTTTTCTTTTGGTTGTGGTTTTTTTTGGTGGATTCCCCCACTTTTGGCGATTCAGATCCGTCTTTCCGTGGAATCGCCCACTCTACCCCGCAATTTTCTTACTTTAAGTCTCTCCCTTCCCCCCCACTCAGCAAGGTGAAATTTCTCTTCTTGATTTCCATTCCACAGCAGTCGATCCTCTTGTCCGGCAAGTACGCTCCCTTCTCTTAAGCCCTTTATTTATTCGCCTTAGATTTTTCTTGAGAATCTAAGTACTTCTTGCCTTCGATAGCGCAATCCGCTCTTCCCTCTGTTTTGCTTTTTTCTCCGGGTCCTGTCCTTCGCATTGGAACACGTGAAAAGGTGCAATCCTTTCCACACTGTTCCTGTTCTCCCGTCCGTCCTCCCTCCTTGAAGTTTTCTCAGTTCTGGGTGACAGCTGCCAACCAGAAGGTTGGTTTAAGAGGTGGCTGGCCTCAAGCGCGACCCTTTTTCTCCCCTGTGGAGTCTTTTCAGGACAACAAGATCTGAATTTTTCCGTTGGAAGCGTTTGACACCAAGACCTGCAAAGGAACTTTCTCACCCCCCAGGCAATTGCAGGATCGTGTCGGAACGCTAATGTTTCCGAAACCCCCAATGTCCATGTCACTTGTTGCGCGCGTTACCATCGGATGGAACCCTTTCTGCGCGATCTTCCTTAAAGTTTTCCTCCCTCTACCCGAGTATTCCCGATTGGATGCCAATGGGACAAACCTTGCCTGCCTGCGAATTCTCGATTCCTGCACTCTGCGCCGTATGTTCCGTTCGTGCCCCCAAACTTCCCCCGAGTGTCCCCCCCCCCCTTTAAACTTTTCAGCTCGGAAATCCTTTCGCTGCGTGCCAGTGCC
>Ga0179593_1521939_pt1 | contig 17729 bp, 28 predicted proteins | sample CZODoug2_1_08_16_FD_185931 | JGI IMG/M metagenome (GOLD analysis project Ga0179593, IMG submission 185931) | Vadose zone soil fungal communities from Angelo Coast Range Reserve, California, USA - CZODoug2_1_08_16fungal (PacBio error correction) | ecosystem: Environmental > Terrestrial > Soil >... | reverse complement strand
CTTTCCCTTTTCTTGATGGCCGTATGCTGTTTTCTGATGTGTAAAGATTTCTTCTTTCCGGGATTAGTTTTCTTCCCTCCCCAAAGGTACTCCTCTTTGCTTTCCCTTTCCCACGGACAAGGTTGCCTTGTATTTTTTTGAGGGCGGGTTTTCCCACTATCGCCTCGGTCCTCCGGTTCCTGAAGTGGACTTTTTCCTTCCCTTCGTGGACCCTTTTCTTTCCTCCCTTTTTCCCCCGACCTTCGGAGCACAACCGGTTTACCTCCCTTCCTTTTTCTTTGGGTCAGCTTCGCACACAGGAAAAGTCGATGCCACCCTTCTGGTTTTACTTTCCAGTGGTTACAAAAAGGACTTCCCAGGCGACCCTTTCCTTACTGAACAAGGTTTGCCCCCCCTTTCCCTCCCCCTGAAGAACGGTCTTTTGAGCCTTTCGTTTTTTAGGGTAGTAATTGCCTTTCCCTTTTTTTTTTACTGTTGGATCCCCTTTTCCTCTTCGCGGCGCCCTTTTCCCCTTGTTCTCAGTTGATGAACTGGAAGGGTTCTGTTGCTTGGCATGGAAGCTTTCCCCCTTTTTTTTTTTTTTTCTCCTTTCGTTGGGGTACTTTATTCCCGTTCCATGGTGCCCGTTTCTCCGGTTCGCCCCCCTTGCGTGGAGTGCCAGCTGAAAAGACCATTTTTCCTTTCCCTTGCCCCCACGGCCTCCTTTTTCCTTTTTTTTTTCCCCTTCGTGGTCTGTTTGGTCGGGTTTTTTTTTTTTCCCTCTTTGCGCGCCCCTTTTTGGTTGAAGGGTCTCGCAACCACCCCGGTTCTTTCTTTCCTTTCTTCCCCAATTTATTTTGTTTTCTTTTTTTTTTCCCTTCTCCTGCCTAAGTCCTTGCACTCCACTTGGGCAGGCGGGACATGCATTTCTCCAGGCCCCACGGAAAAAAACCCTTTTTTCCCTTTTTTGGGTATGCGCGACGGTGGAACAGGTGCCTGTTCATGCCTCCTTTTTCTGAGGTATTTTTGAAGAAAGTTTTGTCGGGTGATGATGATACTTTCTCCCCCCTCCCCTTTTCCCTTCTTTTCCTTATGCTGGTTGATGCCGATGCCGTACTTGACGCTGTCTTTTCTCTCCTTCGACAGGAGGTCGATCTTTTTCCTCTCTTCACGTAGTAGGCTGTCCGTTCCGGCCCTCTTCCCCTTCTTTTCCGAGCGGAAAAGTTCTTCCGTGAGATAAGTAGAGAATTTTCCGGTTAGGGTGTTCTTTTTTTTCTTTTTTTTTTTTCTTAATGTCCATCTCAAGCGGATCCCTTGGTGAGTGGGTGGTAAGGTTGGGCCTTTCCCCTTTCCTGAAGGTGCCCCCTCCCTTCCTCCCAGGTGGGCGTGTCTTTTTTTTTTTTTTTTTTTCTTCCGGAGCGGACCATCCCCCGGGAACCAGGAGCACTCGGATCTCTCCCCCCTCTCCCCTCTTATTTACGGAAGGCCAGTTCCCTCCCCTTCTGTTTGTCCGGCCAATGTTGCACAGAAGATTCCGGTCCATGGAAAGGACTTCCCTTCTTTCCCCCTCCGTGCGGGGATACGCCAGCCTCCCTTTTTCTCCCCGCGGTCCACCACCCGTTTTTCCCGGGGCGATGAAAATAGCGGATGTTTTCCCTTCCCCTGGCTTTGGATGACGCCCTCCCTTGTCCTTCCCTTGCGTGAAGCCGTTTCTTTTTTTTTTTTGTCCTGGGCCACGTTTTTTGGACAAGGTAAAAAAGGCTTTCTTCCGTCCCCGCAATGTCATAAACCCCCCCTTTTCTGTTTTAGGGCGGTCCGCGCCCTTCCCCTTTTCTCCCTCTTTCCCCTTTAGTGAGGGCAGTGATAGATACAGATTTTTTTTTTCCTCCAGGCCCTGGGTCTGCTGGGAGGAGGTCTTTTCCCTTCTTTTCTCCCCTTCCCTGCGTGCGGGAGCGCTCGACGTACCACCCCTTTTTTTCTTTTCCTTTTTCACCTCGCGCCATTGAGATAATTCCCTGCCTTTCCCTTTGTAAGGGATATACACCCCTCCCCCCTTCTTTCTTCCTTTACTTGTCATCACACCAACATTTGGGTTTCCCTTCCTTTTTTTTTTTTTTTTTCTTCTTTGCGTGGAATCGTCGAATCCGTGCTCATATATTTTAATCTCACACGGTTGTTGTGTGTCTCTTTTTTTTTTCGGGCTCGACGCGGGTCTTCAAGGTCTTTTTTTCCCTCCCACTTTGTTTATCCGTCCGAGCAAAGTTACTTGCTTGTTCTTTGTCTCCCCTTTTCCCGTTTTCCCTGGTAAGAGCCCTCTTTGCGCTTTTGAGGGATGGCGTTTTTTCTTTGGTCGTCCGAGAATAGGCCCCCTTTTTTTTTTCTTTGCCTGCCGTCCTTCTGTTTGTGAGAACCGCCCCCCTCCTTTTTTCTTCCTTTTCCCCCTCCCCGTAGGTATATCACGGGATACCCTAATGAAGACAAGGGATATAGGACCGCTTTTTCCTTTGTACCTCTTCCCCCATAAAGGTTTATGACCTTTTTTTTTTTTTTCTTCTTCCTTTTTCCCCTTGTACAACGGGAAAACCTTCCCCCCGACCCAACGCCGGCTCCTTTGGGAGGAGAAGCCGCCCTTTTTTCACCCTTTTTTTCATCCCTCCCTTCCGTCGGGTGGAACGACCACATCTTCCTTCCCCCTGTGTGTGGTGGGGACCTGCTGTTGGCGGGGACTGGATACCCCCCCTTTTTTTTTCCCCGTGCAAAGTCACATACTTCCCCCATTTTTTTTCCCTTTCCTTCTTGCGGTTGAAACCTGTGTCCGTTTTATTTTCTTTCTTCTTTTTTACAAGTGCCGCGCTGATACTTCGTAGGAAATTGTTTTTTTTTTCCCTTGTTGTCTCTGGCTGGCCTTTTCTTTCCCTTTTTCCCCCGTTCTCCCGCCCAAACCGCGTCCGTATTTTTTTTTCACCAGCGGGATTTTTCCGCTTCCTGCCCAAAACGGGACACCCCCTTGGTGAACCCCTCTTGCTTCTGGCAATGGTGTCCGACACCATCACCCCCCCCTCCTCCCCCTGACCAGTCCTAGGGACCTGGATAGAGCTTTTCCCCTTCCTTGTGTGTAACAAGACGTGGTTTCTTTTTCTTCCCCTCCCACGTTCTTCTCCTCTGCGGACCGAGCCCTGAATAAGTGAAGCGCTCTTTTTTCCCTTTTTCTTCCAACCAGCCGCGGATTCCCTCCCCCCCCTCCTTTCCCCCACCCCCTGAACTCGTGTTTTCCCCCAGGCAATCCAGTTTTTTGACTGTTGTAGGTTGACTTTTTCTTTTTTTTTCTCTTTCCCCTACCACGTTAGCCCACATCATTTTTTTTTCCTCCCGGTTACCGGCTGTTCCGGGGCACCAGGGAGAGATAGTTTCCGTTGGCCTGCACAATATTTCCCCCTTTTCTTCTCCCCACTTGTGGATGGCGGTCGGGGTACTCCTTCTCTCCCTTTTTCGGTGAAGATGCTCGAAGGGGGTTTTCCCCTTTCTTTCCCCTTAACCGCAAGCTTTTCCTTTCCTCTCCCTAACCCTGTTGGCTTTTTCCTTCCCAAGCCACAAAGTGGTTAGATGTTATCTTATCCTTTAGCTTAAAGGGGTTTATTCTTCGCCTTTTGACCCTGGGACTTTCAAGCTTTCCCCCCCTTCCCACGAGATCGGCTCCCGTAGGTCATCCCCTTTTTCCTGCCGCTCGTGGGACCTTCCGTCCCCCAGGAGGATCCTGGCGGCTTGCCTCTTTTTGCCCTTCATTTATCAACCCGCTCGGACAAAAGGATAGAGAAGATGAGCGTCACATTTTTCCCCTTCTTTGGCCTGCCTTTCCTTTACCAGAACGGACCGGCCTCCCCTTTTCTTGAGGGGCGGCAACCTGGCATTATAGGATCGGCGTCCTCTCTTTTTTGTGGGGGAAAACCCCCCTCTTTTCCCTTTCCATCCTCCTGGCCCTGGTAGAGCGCGGCTTTTCTTCCTCCCTTGCGGTCAACCCTTTGTTTTCTTCTCGTTTCAAGGCTGGGCTTTTTCGATACCGTAAACCGTCCCCCCTTTTTTTTTTTTCCTCGGGAGTCGGGGGTTGTTCCTTCCTCCTTCAACCCTTCACCTTGGCCTAAGTGAAACCCCTTTCTCTTTTTGTCGGGAAATCCTTTCCCCCTTTTCGCCCTTGCCAAGATAGCGACTTCTCTCTTTTTTGACTCTAAAGGCCCCTTACCGTACAGAACGATAGTCTCTCCCCTTTTTTTTAGAGATTTTCTCTTTTTTTGTCTTTGCGTAGAGGTACTGGGCGAACCTTTTTCAGGATCTTCACGTGCTAGACTTTTCCCCGAAAAAAGGACCTTCCCTTTTGTTTTCCGTCCCCCCCCCCGGCCAACCTGTGAGGGTTTTCGCGCACTTGTGTAAAAACATCCTTTTCTGAAGACTTTTTCCCGTTTCTCTTCTTTCCCCGTGGCATCGGACACCCCTTTTTTTCCCTCCCCCGGTTGACCCTACGTGAAGCTTACTGGACATTTTCTCCGCGCTCGTAAACACTTTCCTTCTTCCCCCCCCCCCCTCCTCTTGGTATTTTTAAACCCGGAGCAGTTCTCCTTTTCTTCGTGATCACTTGGCCAGTTTCACAAAGCTACAAGGCCCCCCCCCTTCCCCCTTATGGTGAGAACGGGTCGTTCTTTCCCCTGTTCTGCCAATAGCGGTGGCTTTTCATAGTTGCCTGTGAACGCGCATTTTTTCTGGCCGTTCCAGGGTCCTCTTTTCTCCTGGGGCAAGGGTGTCTTTTTTTTCTCCGCTGGAGTTGCATGGAGGCGAGTTTTTCCTTTTTTCCCCGGTGCTTCCTCCGGTTAGAATCTTTCCTTTTTTCTTTGGGAAGTGGACCTCAAGGTAGGCACTTTTTTCCCTTTTTTCCTTCTCCGCTAAGTATTTCTCCTCTTCTCCTCTGCACACGGGGAGGTGGGGTTTTCTTTTTTCCGTGGCAACCCGTTTAAGGGTTTTCCCCCCCATTTAGAGGAAGGTTTGTTTTTGTTTATGTAGCACCCCCCCCCCCTCTTCACGTGAATCTTAAGTGCTTTTCCAAACGATAAATCTCCTCCTTTTCCCCCGTGTCCTCCTTTACAAAGTACCGACTCCTACCTTTCTTTTCCTCCCATTTTTTTTTTTTGGGGGGTTGGTGGGGGGGGGGGGGGTTTTTTGGTTTTTTTTTTTTTTTTTTTGTGGGGGGGCCCCCTCCCCCCAGGTCACACACACAAGAAAGAGAGGTCCCTTTTTTTCCCTTTGTTTCAAGCAGGCCTGGTAAGAGGTTTCCTCTCTTCGGGTGGCGAAAGTTTTTTCTGATGATCTCTTTTTTGGTCCAGAGTAAACCGACACATTTTTTCTTTGTCTGCTTGGTTTCTTTTCCTTAGTTGCAGGTGCCGGCTTTTCTCCTTCTTTTTATCCGGACGGCCGGATGAGTGAGTCTTTTCCTTTTTCCCTTTTTTCTTCTTCTGCACGTAGTCGGCGGCGTGTTCCCCTTTCCTTCGTGCAAATTTTTCTCCCGACCTCGGGTTAACAGAGGACCTCCTTTTTTTCCCACCGTTTTTTCCAGTGGAAGGGTCTTTTTCTTTTTTTTTTCTTTGGTGTTCTTTATGGAACTTTCTCCCGTGCTGTGTTAAAAAAGTTCGTTTTGTAGGTTTTTCCCCCCCCCGGTTGGGAAGGGGAAACGCGTTTCGTCTTTTTTTCCCCGACGTTTCACCTCCCTTGTTTCCTTCCGAGGTTTTGCGCGCTTGGGAAGTTCTGGCATCTGGAACAAGCAGAAACCCCTCTTCCCCCCCTTTTCCAGGAAAGGTTTTTTTTTCTCTTCCTCTTTTTCCTTCCCGTTCCCAGGTCACTCCCTTGCCTGTCCCCCCTTTCTTCTTTTCCCCCAGACAAGCGTAAAGAACAGGCCATGGACCGGTCCCTTTTTTTTTTCCCCCCGCCGCGTCGACGACGTTTGCTTCGCCAGAAGCCCGCGCATTTTTTTTGTGGCGGCCCACCATAGCTGGATGGGGGTTAGTAAAAGAGGCATGGTTTTTTTCTCCTCCCTCCTTTGATTCAGGGTTCCCTCCTTTTTCCCTGCGTTTTTTCGGGGGGGTCGCTTCCCCCCGGACACAAGTCCTCCCCAGTAGGCCCCGTTTTTCCTTTTTCTCCTTTCCTTATGGTTCTCTGTTTTTATCCCCCTAGGGGGAGGGATCCTTTTTATGAGTGAGTCTTTCCCCTCTGTCTTGCAGAGGGCCCCCAGGTAATTGGCCGGCTGGGGGAGGGTGGTTCCCTTTTTTTAAGTGAGTAGGCCCTTTCTTGAGCTGGTAGACGGACAACCCCCCTCTTTCCCTTTTTTCTCAGAGCTCTGGTCCGCTTGAAAGGAAGTGTGCCCCTTTTCTCCTCCCGGGAAAGGTACGTCGATAGAATTCCCATCACCAACACAGTGGTTTTTTTTTTTTTTTCGGTCGCAACGCTGGAATTTCCCCCTCTCGCCTTTGAAGGACCGTGAAAGATCTATATATTTTTTCTCTTCGATTTCCTTTTTCCCTGCTTGCATTCGAGTCTTCATTTTTTTTTCCATGTCCCTTTTCCCCACCCCCCAATTGGTGATGGGCCGTCGAGCCCTTTTTTTTCCTTCCTCTGCACACGGCACTTTCCGGTCCCCACTCGCCCCTAGGATCTCCTTAGATGAGTCGTATGATCCCTTTTTTTTTTTCTTTGAGGGAGCTCGCCGCCTTTTTTCTCTCCTTATTTTGAGCCGCCCCTTCAGGCTTCCTGGATTTGGACGATGGGAACGCAACCGTTCTTTCTCCTTTTTTTCCTTTTCCTGCCCCCAAGGCTATAGAAGCTCTTCTTCCTTTTTTTCCCCCCTCCCCCTTTTTCTGGACAATTGCGGAGTGGCCTAAGGTTTCTTTCCCCCTTTGAGATCAGGACACCTTCCCCCCCACGAAAGGGATTAAAGAAAGGAGTGGCCTTTTTCCCCATTTTTCCCCCTGCGAGGTGACACCCCTTTTTTTTCTTTTTTTTTCCGGAACCCCCTGTTTTACTGTGCGGAGGGGAGGATGGCTTCCTTTTCCCCCCTTCGTACGGGCAAGTAAAGCCATTCCCCCCCTTTTCTTACTTCCCTGCGGTGCAACCTTTTTTGCCCTTTCAGGAAGGTACCTGGCCTTTCTCGTCCGAACTAATGAGAGAACCTTTGTTTTTTTTTTTTTTTCTCTTTTTGCGGATTTTCCCCTCTTTTCCTTTTTTCCCACGGCGGCACGCCACCCCCTCCCCTCCTCGGTCACACAGGGTCTTGACTTACCAGAGTTCATGAACAAAAAGGACCCCCCCCCCCTTCTTTACCCTCCTCGGCATGGACCCCCTTTTCCCCCCCCCCCCCCCTATGGCAAAACCCGAACCCTTTTTTCCTTTTTAGGCGTGACGGAGCTTTTTCACCAGAGGGAGTTCTTTTTTTTTTTACGTAGAGCTTCTCTTCCCCCCTCTCCCCCTTCCTCCTGTTGGGACGCCGCTTATCCTTTCCAGAGCTCCCGTACCCGAGGATGATAAACGCACCCTTCCTTTTCCCCTTTTCCTCTTCCGTGAATACCCACCCCCTCCCCTCCTCCCCTTTCGGTGAAGAGGGCGCCTTTTCCTTAACCAATCGACACCTAACAGAAGAGCGAAGCTTTCACCTTCTTCTTTCCCTTTTTCCCCTGGAGAGCTCCTTTTTTTCCCCCCCCTTTCCCCCCTTCACCAGGGCTGAACCTTGCCCTTCCCCCCCTTCTCCTTTGAGGGCGTTTAGTTAACGGGAGTGAGGATACCTTTTCCCCTCCTTTTTTGAATGCTGATGTTCTCCCCCTTACTTTTTTCCCCTTGAATTCACCGCCTCTCTTTTTTTTTTGTTTGCGCGGGCCCCACCTGGAGAAGGGAAAAGCCCCCCCCCCCTCATTGCGACTGTTCCCTCTCCCCCCCCCCCCTTTTCTTTTTCTGTGGGCAGGCTCCGCGGGTGACCTTTTTCCCCTTCCAACGCCGCTTTCTTGGGACAGGGAGCGTAAGGACACCCTTTTTTCCTTTTTTAGACCTCCTGGAACGTACCCCCCCCTCTGATAAGAGGACAGGCCCCCCCTTTTCTGTGACGCACTTCAGTGTCATCAAACACCGCTGGGACCTCCTGTCTACGCCCTCCTCTTCCCTTCAAATGACCCTTTTCCTTGTCCTGAAAGGATCCCCAAAGAAAAGACCCCCCCCCTTCTCCCGTTTCGTCGGGCTTGGTTAGTCTTTCCCCCCCCTTTTTTCTCGCGCTACGCTGCTTCGGGTGGGTCCCCCCTTTTTTTTTCTCTTTTTTCCTCCTTGACTGGACTGTGTACTAGTGAGGACCGATGAAGGATCTTTCCCATTTTTTACCCGTGTGCCTATAGTACAACTTCTTTTTCTTTCTCCTCCTCCTTCTTCCTCCCGTGAAATTGCTGCCGGCTCTTTCCTTTTACAAACCCTCCTGTTGGGTGAGAAGAATTAAAAGGCCTTTCTTTCCCCTCTTGAGGGGGTTATTTGTGCCACGGAGACGACTCCTCCCTTTCCGAATTTTCCGTCAATCAACAGGAATCTTCCTTCCCCCCCCTCCGTGATATGTTAGAGATGGGTCTCCTCCTTTTCCTTTTTTTTTTTGTTGGGGGGAAGGAGTTCTTCTCTCCGTTCTGACGTGTTTCTTTCTTTTTTCACATTCTTTTCCCTGTTACGTTCCTTTTTCGGGTTCATTTGGAACGGGGCTACATTTTTTTCAAGTCCCCTCCCCTTTTTTTCCACGTAGGTCCCCTTTCTTTTTGAAAGGATTCCTTTCCGATCCTCCCCCCCTATCGCCTAGGAAAGGCACAGTTTTTTTTTTTTCGGTATATCCGTGAACGGATTCCCCTTCTGTGTTCCTCTTTTGTGCGAGCACAAGGTTTTCACCGAACCCCCCTTTTTTCTTGTCTTTTTTTCCTGAAGCGGGGTTTTTTTTTCTCACACCAGGGCAAAGTAAGGTCTCCCCACTTCTTACGGCGGGTTTTTCCCCCCTTTTTTTTCTTACCTCTTCCCCTCGGATTTCTTTGGGCCCCGCTCAAGAAAGAGAACTTTGACTTTTTTTCCCTCCCCCCTGGTCGTTATGGGTCTTCCCTCTAAAATATCTTGTTCAGGTGGACGTGTGGTCTTCCTCTTTCCCTCAGAGGAAGTTACAAGGGTCAGAGGTTATGGTTGTTCTTCCCCCAGATTTTTCTCTGTTGGATGGGAATGCCTTTTTTCTTCTCTCGAGTTGTGAGGGAGGACGAGAGTTCCCCTCTTTTTCCCTTGCTGGACCTCCTTTTTTTATTTCTCATTTTTTCTTAGTGGACCTTTTCCTTCTCCCCCTTTCGGCGAGACTGCCCACCTTCCCCTTCCCCTCGGGGGGGCTCCTTGCTGTTCAACAGCGGAAAAGGCTTTTTTTTTCCCCTTTTTCCCAAGTCCAGTTTGCTGACCATCTGTGCTGTGAGTTTATTTTTTTCTCCCCTTCCTCCGCTTTCACAGATTCTTGGAAGTAGTGCCTCCCTTCTCTCCCCCTGAGCGGTCCTTTTCCAGTTGTCAAAGCTGTGGAAGGCCCACTGACACCCCCCCCCCCCCACGAGCCCTCCTTCCTTTTTCTCCCCCCACTCCGTCCAGCAGGGCCGTTTTTTCCCCGGTAGGTTTGTTTGAAAAAAAGTGGTTCGGGGATGCTTTCTTCCTTCCACCTGAAAACACTTGCCTTCCCCCCTTTTCTTTTTTTTTTGATGCCGAGCTTTTTTTTTTTTTTTTTTTTTCTTGTTGCGCTTTTCGGTGAGAAGAGGCAGGTCCTTTCTCTTAGGGATTTGCCCTTCTTTCGGAACGTAGTCGGCGTTCTTTTCCCTTCGCGTCCTGGCAAGCGCAAGGGTTCCCTTTCCCCCCGCGGACGTTTTTTCCTCCCCTCCCTCCAGTCGGAAGGGGGTTTTTTTTTTTCCTGTTTTTCTGACATTGGGCCGATGCGCTGTTAAAAAAGGAGGTTGGGTGGTTCCCTTTTTTTTTCCCTTCTTATGAGCCATTCCCTTTTTTCCGACACGAGGGTTTTCCCCCTCGTCACATTTGGCAGCGGTGGGGAGGGCCTTTTTTTCAAGGCCGTGGAATAGGCCCACTCCCCCTGCCCCCCCCAGAGGAACCCCTTTTTTTTCCAAAATTTCTTTCTCCCCCCATTAGGAGGATAATTTTCTCTTTCAGGTAATCATGCCCTGACGGCCGGAACCTTTCTTTCTTATCAGTCACCAGCAAAACTGGAACCTTCTTTATTTTTTTCCCCTTTCTCCTAAAGAGGGGGGATTTGCCTCCCCAAAGGGGTTGTTTTTGGCGGGAGATGGAAATCCTTTCTTTTTTTTCTCCCCCTGCGCAGGGGACCCCCCTTTTTTTTTTCCCCTGTCCCCTCCTCCCTTCTCGCGGCCGCATGCTTTTTTTCGGGTTATGATCTTCCCTTTTGCAACTGGAACAAGATAAGAGAATTATTTCCCGTCCCCCATGTTTTTCTATAAACCCGGGGAATTATGGTTAGAGGTAAAGACTACAACGCTTTTTCCCCCTTTTCCCTTGCTTTGAAGGGGAAGTGATCTTATGACTACCCCCTTTTTCTCTTTCCCCCCCCTTGCCGGGAGGCTGGGGGCTTCTTTTTTTTTTTTTCCTCTCTTAAGGGACTGCCTTTGGTCCGGATTTCTCCCCAAACAACAGGATGGCTTCTCTTTCCTCTTCCCCTCTTCCCCCCTCTCTAGTTTTTTCCTTTTTTTCCCGGTGGGCATCACAACGGACAAAGGAAAGTAAGTGGCCCCTTTCCCTTTTCATCACCCAGGTGGGTGACAGGACTTGCAGTCTCCTCTTTTCCTTTTTTTCCCCTTCCTCAGGAACCGTGAGATCTCTCTCTTTTCCTCTTTTTTGTTGAAGATCTTTTTCAATTTTTTTAGAAGAGGTATTCCAAGAAAGTTGCTTTTCCCCCCTTTCTTTTTTTTTCTTTTTTCCTTCTCACGTACTATTGCTGTCCCCCCCTTTTTTATACTCCCCTTTTTCTTTTTTTCTCGCCTCGAGCGCTTTTTTTTCTTTTTTCTCATCCGGTTTTTTCGCATCGTCCGCTCAGAAGCAGTTGAGTTACCTCCCCTTCTTCCCTGCCCCTCCCCCCAAGAAGGGCACCCTTTTTTCCTTTACTCCCCTCTTTCCCCCTTTTTTTCCCCATCATTCAGACAAGGCTATAGCGTTCTTTTCCCATTACGGTTTATGTCTTTTGGTCGTTGGGCTTAGGGGAGGAGGATCCTCCTTTCTTAATTAAGTGACACAAAAACGCCCACCCTTTCCTCCCTTTTCCATTCTTGGCAGAGATTTCCGCGGGCGTCGAGTTCCCCCCTTTTTCTTTTTTTCCCTCCCCCTCTATCCTTCTCTCCTTCCGAAAAACCGGGGTGGTGTTTTTTTTTCTTTTTTTTTTTCCTATACCCGCGTTCTCTTCCGAACTTCCCTTAAGAGTAAAGGGAGGGATGGAACCCCCTCTTTTTAAATGGTCTTCCCCCCCCATTTCCTTCATACACCTGGACCGCGATCGTCGTCCTTCCCTCTGAGGGATAATTGTATCTTGAGGATGGTAGGATGAAAGGCCTTTCCCCTCCTTTGCCCTCCCCACGGGAATCCCCTTTCCTCTTTCCCCCCTTGGGTGAGGGAGGGACCAGCCTCTTTTTTCCCCCAAACACCGCCCTTTTGTCCACAAAGGAGAGGGGAGCTGTTCTCCCCCCAAAGAGTCACCATTCTTCCTTCCGGTCGGATCGGAAGGCGTTCCTTTTTTTTGGAACCCTTCAAAAGAGAGCTTGGTTTCCCTTGGAGAGCATGCTTCCCTTCCCTCCAGTGGGACGGCCCTTTTTTTCCCAGGCCTTCACTAGATAAAAACTTCCCCCCCCTTTCACCGTCACAGGTTTCTCCCCCTCCCTTCCTTCGGAATCAAGGCATCCAGGACGGCCCTTTTTTTTTTTTCCCCCCTGTTCGAGTAAGTTTCCCCTTTTTCTGCCACATTAACTCCTCCTCCCTCTCTTTTTTCCTTCCTTTCTCTTCACCCAGCGCGCACGCTCTGGTGGGAAAGGTTTCCTTTTCCCTTTTCCCCCCCCCCCCCTTTTCCAGGCGCGGGCAGGGAGGGGGCTTTTTTTTTTCCTTCCGCCTTCCCACTTCGGTGAAGCTGATGGGCTCTCTTCCTTTTTTTTTTTCCCCTTCCCCGCAGAGATTTTGCTCTCCTTCTTTTCCCCCCTTGACACGCCAACCTGTTCCTTTTTCATACGAGCCCCAACTTGAGCTGAAGGAGGCAGTGGTCCTTCTTTTTCTTTAAGATGGTCACTTCCTCCCTTTTTTTTCCCTCCCTTGGCAGGTTCAAGCCTTTTTTTTTTTCACGACGCTCACACAAATGCCAGAAAGAACCCCTCTTCGGAAGTTCCTCCCCCCCTCTTCCCCCCTCAGTTCATCCACCCCGTCAAAACTGTAGCGAAAAGAGTTGGTTTCCCCTTTTTTCCAGTCCCGCTATGGCGCATGGCCCCCTTTTTCCTCTTCCTCCCTTTCTCCCACCTTCCCGTGCGTAGGGCTTGAGGCGGTTTCGCTCTTTCTTGATCCGCTTGTTTAGGTGGGAACACGCCGTCGCCCTTTTTCCCCCCCTTCCCTTTTTTTCGTTCCCCGCTGGAAGGGAGCTGTCCTTTTTTTTGTTTTTTTTCCCCTTGTGCTCCTAGTCCCGGCGGGCCGACTCTTTTTTCCTGGAAGGATGTCCCCACTGATGACAGGACTCTTTCCTTTCTTGTGGTGGGACGACCTCTCGCGATTCTTTTTCCCCCCCCCCTTCCCTTTTTTGGGGCTAAGTGAACCCTCTTTTTTCGGGCCATTCGAAGGAAAGGAAAAGTCCTCCCTGTACTCGTACCAGAAAATTCCCTTCCCCCCCCTTCCCTTCCGTATCTCTATATTTTAATACTCCTCCGTTTGTGTTGTTTCTTCTTTTCTCGAGGGCTTTTTTTATAGGGGTAATGGTTAGAGTACCCTTTCTAGTTCCCCTTCCTTCTTTTTTTTCTGAGAGTGGAAAGCAAAACGGTCTTTTTTCACGGTAGTTTCCTGCCATTGGTGAAGGTTTTCTCTTCGGCGTCCCCCCCCCTTTCCGCCTCGGCAAGGTCCTTCCCCCTTCCTTTTTGTTCCTCTCTGGACTAGCCCCAGACAGGGAATCTCCCTTCCCCCCGCCAAGTTCCATGCTCCTTCTTTTTTTCCCGCGCTAGAACCAGGGCCCGCTTTTTCCCTGTCCCAAAAGACGTCCCTTGTGTTCCCCCCCCCCCTTTCCCCCTCCCTCCCCGATCCTTCTTTTCTTTTTCCCTCTGCAAAATTCCGAAGTGGAGGTGAGCCTTTTTTTTTTTATCGTCCCTTTCACTTCCCCCTTTCTTTTTTTTTTTCCTTTGAACGAGCAGCTTTTTTTCCTTCCTTCTCCCTCTTGGGTTGATTCTTTCAACTAGCTGAGCGTCGCTTTTCATTACTTCCTCTTTGGATCTCTTTTCGTCGGGAACAGGCCGGATCGAGTCCCCCTGAGTCCCGTGCCGTGCTGGGAAAGCATTTTCCCCTACCTTTTTTCGCGGTGGGGAAGTGTCCCTCTTTTCAACAGCTGAAAGCTGGAACTTTTCTCCCCCCCTGCCACGGCCTCCTTCTAGCTTGGATGATGAACCCCTCTCGTTTTTTTTCCTGTTTTTTTCTTTTTCCATTCCCCTTTGGGACGCCCATCCTCTTCAGGTCTCGGCACCCAGTAGGAAGCCTTCCCCGGGCTTCTTTTTTGGCGACGGGCCCCTTCGGCGCCTAAGTTCCGCGCAGCAATCTCTCTCCCCGGGTGGTTCAAGGCTTTTCTTTCCCCCCTTTTCAGAAAATTTATCTCTCCTTTTTTCCCGGAAGGTCCCCTTTCCTTTCTGACTCTGCTTTAGGTGTCTCTTTTCTTTTTTTTCTGATGATATAGGCCCTCTTTTCCCCCCCCCCTAGTAATGTTCTTCGTTTCTTTTGGATGACTCGTGCACGGTGAAGATGTTTCTTACTGCAGAGCGGGCTTTGTGCTCTTTGGTCGGGGTTTCTTTTTTTTTTTTTTTCTTCACCTTTTCGTAGGAGGAGTTTCCCCCCCTTCCTTTTTACTTCTCCCCCTTTCGTGTGGGACAGCGCGCCTTCCTGTTTACCCCCTCTTGAGTTTTCAACGAGAGATTCCTCCCCCTTTTTTCCTTTTTTTCCTGTTTTTTTTGCTCTGGTGGATGTCGTCTTTCCCTCCGCGCTTTTTCACACAGGATTTCTTACTCCTTGTGCTTGGGTTCTATCCCTCTCGGTACCTCTCTATTTACGCGTCGTACTGTGCCTTCTGATTCGTTTGGTTCAAGGTTGGTTTCTTCCAAGGAGGCAGACCTCTTCGTCAATGGTCGCCGAGGGTGTTTTCCCGGACGGGGGGAAATTACCTTTTTCCTCCAGAAGCCACACCTTTCCCCTTGGGGAAGAGAAGGGTCCCGGCATTAGGCTGGAGATTTCCTTTTCCCTTTCTTCCTTTGCCATTGAGGGGACGTTCTTCCCCCCTCCTCTGCCAGGCCGCCATTTTTCTGAAGTCTGGAGTGGAGGAAAGTAGAACGCCCACCTCTTGTGAAATTCCCTCCACCTCTTCTTCCCCCCCCCCAAAAAGGGCCTTTTTTTCCTGATGAAATACGCTTCGGTCGGTTTTTCACCTGCCCTTTAGGGTGGGCCCCTGGATGAAGCCTTCTTTTTGGCCTGCAATGAGGGACCCGCCTTGTTTTTCTTTTTTTTCTTTTTGTGGAATAGATCTCCAGTTTACCCTTTTTTCCCCCCGGCTACGCGTCCCAAACTACAAAAATTTTCTTCCCCTTTTCTTGGATTTTTTCTTTTTTTTTTTAGCGGTCCTCTTTAACCCGGGAGATAGACTTGGTTTCCCCCTTGAGTGAGGGGACGGTCTTTTTCCTATTTTTTTCCTGTCGGACAATCCAGGGCCCGGTCTGCTTTCTTTCCTTGCTTAGTCGAGGAACCACTGCGGGCGAGCGCTTCCCCTCCCCCCCTTTGGGAGCTCCCCTCCCCGCCGCAATATAAGCTGTTCCTATTTCCTCTTTCTTTTTTTCCCCTTTTTCAGGCTCTACACGACAGCAACCTTCTTCTTTCCCCCCCCCCCCAGTGTGGGTGTTCCTCTGGTTATTTGAGAAACGGATGGAAGTTTCCCTCTTTCCTTTCCTTTTTCAGTCCTTTTCCTTCTCTTTTTCTCATAATCCTTTTTTTTTTTTCTCTTTTTTTCTGCCTTCGACGGGAAGGTTTTTTCCTTTCTACCCACTTGTGATTTCCAGTATGTGTTCTTTTTTGTAGAGGCTGTACCCCCCTTTCCCCCTTTGTCAGCGCCCCTCGTGGAGCTGCTTCTTCTTCCTTCTTTCCATACGGTTGTGAGTCGTCCGAGGTATCTTCTTCTCCCCTCCCCCAGACCGTTATGTTAGCACACCAGCGACCCGGAATGGATTGAAGGCTTCCCTCCCCTTTTCCACGGCCCTCCTCATGCCAGACAATTCTTCTCCCTTCCCTCCTTCTTTCTCCCGCTACCATCAAGGTTTAGGGACCCCCTTTTTTTCTTCCTTGTCAACTTGATCAGGGGACCAAAAGAAAAACCCCCCTTTTCCTTTCGGAATGCTCTTCAGGCTGCCTTCCCCTGCAGATTTTGACCATTAAGACGATTTAATAGGCCCCCCTCCCCATCTTTTTCCCCGTCTCGGAGGATTTCCTCTTCCTTTTCTTTCTAACCTCTCAAGGTACATTCCGGTACAGGTCTTTTTCTTTTTTTCCCAAAAACCTGAATTGATCAAGGGTGGTGAGGTTCCCTTCCTTACCGCGTCCTCTGAAGAATAATTTCGACTTCCCCTTTTTCCTTCTCCTTTTTCCTCGTGGGGAGGCTGGTTCGATGTCCTTCCTCCCTTTTCCCCGCACCCCCGATCCGACCATTGAAGAGGTAACCTTCTTTCCCTTTTTTTCCTCGTTTCATGACCAACCCCTTTTTTTTTCCCCCCCCCCCCCCACCCGCCTGGCCCACAGCTCCTTTCTCGATTTACATGGAAGACCTCCCCCCCTTCCCACCACGAAACCTTCCTCCCTTTCTTTCTCTCCTTTTCCCCTGTGAGCGGGGGGAACACCCCTTGAGCTGGTCCTACGCTGCGCCGATGAGCCCCTCTGATTCACGTGGGAAGAATGGCCTTCCTGGCAAGAGGCTCCCCTCCCTTCACAGCTTTGCCATGCACTAGATAGGAATAACCCCCCTTTTTCCTGGACGGATGTTTTCCTTTTTTTTACCTCTTTTTTTCCCTTTTTTCAGGAATTAAAAGGGTGTACCCCCCTCCCCCCCAAAGCAAGCGCACTCCCTCCTCCCTGCCAGGGTCCACTGCCTTCGGTGGGACCCCCCCCCTTGCATGACCCTTCCCCCTTTCCCCCTTCCGCGCAGGGAGGCGGCTTTTTCCCTTTCCTCCTAATTCCCGACCAATTAGGGTGAAAACCTCTCCTTCCGGGTTTCTCTTTTTCCCGACACATTCACCGCCGTCCTATCCTTTACGGCCACTACCCGCACACGAAAAACTTCCCTTTTTTTTCCCTACGAGCCCTACTCTCTTTTTTTCTGCCGTGGGCAGGTCTCCTTTCCCTTTTAGATTTCCCCCCCCCTTTAAACGCGAATCGGAGGAACGGGACTTTTTCTTTTCGGCACTGGACGAGATCGCTCCCTTCCCCCTCCCGGGAGGGATCTCCTCCCCCTCGTGGCACCCTTTTCACATTTAACACCGCGGAAATGGACCCCCTTTCCCTCCCTCCTTTCTCTTTTTTCCCACAGGAACTTTCCCTTTTTTCTTGTTTCCTAAAGGACGGACCCTTTCTCCCCCCACAACCTTTTTTCACTTTACGTCGGGCTTGAGGCGGGTTCCCCCCCCTTATCGGATTTTCTTCCTTCCCTTCGCTTGCTCGTGGGAAACCAGCGTCGCTTGAAGAGTCCCCTTTTTTTTCGAGGCGGAGGACCTTTTTCTTCTTCCCCGTGCGGTCCTTTTTTTTCCCGGCTTTTCTAAGTCAGGGGCAACGTTCCTTTTCGTTTTCCCACTGCTGAAGGCCGATTCCTTTTTTTCCTCCTCTCTCGGGGACGAATTCACCTTTTCTTTGTCCACAACGTAGTTCGTTCACGGAGAGAGAACCCCTTCCTCCTTTCGCGTTAAAAAAACCTTCCCCCCCTGGTGTCTCCCCCTTTTCCCCTTTCGAACGATATAGATCTTTTACATCCTCTCTTTTTTTCTTTTTCGTACGTCGGATTTCTCGGGAGGGATCCTTCTCTTCCCAGAGAAGTCAGGAGTTCTCTGTCTTTTCCGAGTGCCCGTGTGCTTTTTTTTTCACGTTCAGGCACCCACTCCTGGTGGAAGGACCAGGGTTTTTTTTCTGATATGTCCAAAAAGATCGCCTTCTGGGCAGAAGTTTTTTCACCTCTGCTTTCCCTTATTGAGGATCTCCCTTTTTTAGGTTCCAACAAGGTTGGGACCTTTTGCAGCTTCTTTGCCGACTGTTTCCCCCCTTTATAGAAAAAGGGCCATTTTTTCCCAATGGCGACTCTTTTTTTCCCCAAACAGACTCGCTGGGAGATCGATAATGACAAAGTTGGAAAGCTTCCCCACATCCCCCCCCGGTAGGGTGAGTTCCTACTTTTCTTTTTTAGTATTTGCAGG
>Ga0179593_1629754_pt1 | contig 17730 bp, 28 predicted proteins | sample CZODoug2_1_08_16_FD_185931 | JGI IMG/M metagenome (GOLD analysis project Ga0179593, IMG submission 185931) | Vadose zone soil fungal communities from Angelo Coast Range Reserve, California, USA - CZODoug2_1_08_16fungal (PacBio error correction) | ecosystem: Environmental > Terrestrial > Soil >... | reverse complement strand
GGATCGCCTCTTTTTTTTTTTTTTTATCTCAATTTCTGGGGGATTTTTCGCGATCTGATTTCCAAAAGTATGCGGAAAGAGTCCTCTTTCCCCTTTCCCTTCCTTTTATTCCTACTTGAGTAGAGTCAGGCAGCCGTTTTCGGTAGAGGAATCATCTCCTTTTCTGCAAACGAAGAGTGACCGCAACCCTTTTCTTTTTTTACACCATGCGCCAGGGAAACTTTCCCCCTTACTACATACTAAAGCTGTCTCTTTCCCCTTTTTCCCTTGCGTAAAAGGAATCGTCAGCCGTTCGGTCTCTTTCTTTTTCTCTTGTCTGTGACGGCATCTTTCCTTTGCCTATTCTTCTGCACTGTGCATTCTCCTTTTTTTCCTTTTTTTTACCTTTCGTCTCCCCTTTACTAGAAGGCCTGTCGCTCACTTCCCTCCATTAGGGAAGAGATTTTGTTAATGGCCTTTTTTCCTTCTTCCTGTATTTGTGATCGTTACTCCTCCTTTTCCCCTCGCGTCTCTGCTCAGAATGGTTTCCCCCCCCTTGATCCAAACTATGTCAGGCGATTTTTCCTGTTTTTCCTCCGGTCTGTCCACAGGTCTTTGCCCCCTTTTTTCTTTTTTTCCTCTTTTAGTGCTCCTCTTTCTTTTTTCCCCCTTTTTCTCTATCGGAGCCCCTTTTGTCAATTCACAGTTTCCATATTTGCTGCTGCTCGTTTTTCTTCCCCCTCCTTAATCCCTTTACTTTACTCCTATGCCTGCCTCCTGAAATGTCCCTCTCCTTTTACTTCTTTGACAGGGTGTCGCGCACCCGAAGATTTTTTTTTTTTTTTTTTTTTGAGAAAATGGTTTCCTTCTTTCGACCTTTCCCCAAGCGACTCTTCCCTTTTAAAGCTCGAGGACAGCCTTTTCCTAATAAGCCAAATTTCCTCCCCCATTCCAGTCTTAAGAATCAAGAGAAGTTTCCTTCCCCCCCCTTGGAGGATTTTAAAAAATAGGCTTTTTTTCCCCTCATATAAGAAGGACTTTTTTTTCTACTCCTTGAAGTAATGTAATCGTTTCCTTTTCCTCCCTCTCTTTAAACGGAAAGTTAGTTTCCCCTCCCTTTTTTCCTTCTGGCATAGTGAAAACGAAATTAGAAGACCTTTTTTAGAGAGTTAGATCGGCCCCTCTCTCTCTCTCTTCGCATCAGGTCTTTCTTTCTTCCCAGTCTTGACGTAAATCTCCCCCTCCATCCTTTCTGCTTTTTTTCTTAACGGCCAGCAATTGGATGACTTTTTTCTCTTTTCAGAAAGTTTTAGGGGTACTTTCCTCCTCTTCAGGATGTGCCCGCCGAATTTTCTCTCCCCTTTGACTGAAAATGGTCTTTCCTCCCTTTTTTTTTTCCCCCCGGCCAATCGGTCGACGCCAGCATCGGATTGTTTTTTTTCGAAACGAGAGTCCCTCCCTCCCTCCCATGTGATCTTTCCTTTCCTCGTCAGGATTAGAACTCTTCCTTTTTTTCAACCCCATAGGTCGGCTGCTTCAAACACATTCATTTTTTCCTTTAAAGAGAAAGAGGGATTGAGCTTTTCTCTTCCTACGATATCGCGTCCCTTCTTTTTCTCCCACCACTTTCAAAGCCCTCCTTTTTCTTACTTCCTCCCGAGCGCGCAATTCATGATCGTCTTCCCCCCCCCCCCCCCCCCCCCCCTCCCCCCCCCCCCCCCCCCACCCTCCCCCCCCCCCACCCCCCCCCTGAAATTTTTTCCTCTTTTTTTCCTTGACGCGCGGCCCCGGCCCTCCTTTTTTTTTCTTTAAGAAATAAGAGCCTCCTTTTTTCCTATGAGCAGTGTAGAGGAGCCACCCTTTGCCACACAGATATGCCTTTTTGACTCCCTTTCTGGGTTAGACCTTTTGTGTAAGTTTTCCGATCGGCCCTCCTCCGAATATCCTTTTCCCCCCCCCCCTCTCGAACCGTTTTTTTTTTTCCCTTGTGGTTCTGCATAGGGGCAAGCTAATATACGAACCCCCCCCTTCCCTAATTCTACCTCTCCTTCTTCACATAAAGCCTCTCTTCCCCATGAGGGGTATGAATTTAATCCCCCCTTCAAGAATAGACTTCTCCCCTCCGACATTCCCTGCCTTTTCCTCTTGGGGCGGAGGCGTCCTTTCATTCTCTGTTTGTTGTTGTGCATAAAATTCTCATCACGGGATGAGTCCCCTCTTTTCCTCCTCTATTGATGCTTTGGCTTTTCCCCCCTTTTTTGTGCTTAGATTAGAGGAACTTCCCCCTTCCTTCAGCCCTCAATTGGTAATATCACTTTTTTTTCGAGTAAAGCCGGCAACTTCGGCTTTTTTTTCTCTAAACAGAGTTCCCCTTTTTTAGCCTAGCTAGGTCATTGACTCGGCGGCTCTCCCTTTCGTCTGCAAAAGCATCACCCTCCTTGCGCCGCATCTTCTGCCTTTCCCCCCCCCAACCTCGGGAGACAGCTTCCCTTGTTTTTTTTCCCCTCTTCCAGATTGATTGTACTCCCCTTTTCTGCGGAGTAGATTTTTTTTTTCCCAGGAGTTGGGTTGTGTCAAATTGTTTTTCAGGACATGTCCACTTTTATTAACTTTTCCCCCCCCGATTCTCCCCTTTCTCCAATGGAATATTTCCCTTTGATCCAGCAGCTTCTCGCCTTTCCACTCTCTCCTCCGAGCCGTACTTATCTCATGCTAGTTTTCCTCCCCCCTTCTTATGTTTCCCACCCCCCGGTTCAATCGCTTTCCCCCCTAAGGTGTTGTTGTTGAGTATCTCCTTCCCTTTTGTCTTTTCTTCTTGAACTAAGATAAGGTTGTCTCCTCTCGATCTGGGCCCTGCGCCTCATGCTTTTCCCCATCTTCCTGCGGGAAGTCTTTTTTTAATCCTGTTTTTCCGGCCTCTCCCCCCTTGGAAAATCCTCGAGTTTTTGACGGTCCCTTTCTTTCCCCCTGGCTTCCCCCCTTCTGGAAACTAAAAGAAAAATCCTGACCCCCTTTGCCCCAGAACTTCCCAGTCATTTTGCTCCCCTCACCGATTCCAAGAATTTTCTTTTCTCTTTCTGTTTCTGGGGTGTTGAAGTACGACCCTTTTCCCCTCCCTTTTTCTGCTGTTGACGGAGTTCCTCCCAAGCGTAGTTTTCTCCCCTTTTTTTAATGAACTGGTAATGGCGTTCCCCTTGAAAAGGGAACAATTCCTTTCCCCGACCCAGAAAATACGAAGTTTTTCCTTCAGAGCGAGAGTCTACCCCCCGTTTCTGCTGTCAGGCCAAAGGTAGAACTCCTTTATTTTTCGTTCTATAATCTGCTCTTTTTTTTTATGGAACCTCCCCTCCTTTCACTCTCATGAGGACGCTGCTTTCTTTTCACTCGATCCGGGATCTTTTCCTTTCATCCCTCCTAATCAATTTTGAAATTCCGCCTCCTCCCATAAGAATCAACGCCTGTTCCTTGCCTTCCCGTTCTAAGTAGTAGTTCTTTCCTGACCTTCCTCATCCACCCCAGCCTTCTCGGCAGTTCTTTCTTTTCTCGTGGCTCGTCTTCCCTTTCTTTTCCTGTCGAGATTCGGCCAGCTTCTTTTTTAGTAATCACGGTTAATCGCCAAACGGTCGTTTCCTTTCAAAGGATAGTCGTCCTTGCCTCTCTTTCCCTCTCGGAAAAACCTTTTCTTTCGGTCGCTGTCAAAAACGCCCCCCCCCTTTTTCCCCTCCCTTTTCCTAGCGGTTTGGCACGACTTGTGCGAACTATCAAACTGCCTTTTTTCCCCCACCACTATGAGCTCTTCTTTTACGACGCGAATTAATCCTTTGGTCCGCATCAGTTCCCCCCGTCTTTTGCGAATGCTAAAATTCTTCTCTCTTTTCCTTGGCCTTCCTGGCAGTCGTTAACTTTTCCCTCTTTTTTTTTTGACTTTGGAGCGCCAACAAGATGGCCGCGAGGGAGCGTCCTTTTGCAAAGCTAAAGCCCGTACTTCTTTTCGACTATCGGCACTTCCCCAACTGAATGGTTGCGAAAGTTCTCCTCCCCCCCCCTCCTGCGTTTCTCCCCCCCCTCGAGGGAAATTATAATCCTGACTTTCCCGAGAAAGATAAAATGGTCCCTTTCTTTGTTTTTGGTCTGATTCGTCGCGTTGTTTCCCGCGGATTCTTGCGAAAAGGACTTCTTTTTGGGGCTCCCATGCCTCCTTTGTTTTTCCCCCTATTTGACATCCTTGGAAGCCCTGCAAAACAACCCTTCCCCCCTTCCCCCCCCCCCGTCCAATGGCTGGATGGCTACTCGGCCGGTTTTTCCTTTCACGAAACGCCCTTTTCCCCTTATTATGTCCCTCCCTTTTCTGACGACGAGTCTTTCCTTTTTCCCTCCTTCTTCGTGCAAGACCAGCAAGGAATGGATTTTTCTTGTCCGCTGAGCTTTGCTTCCCTCCTGCGGAGGACCCCACCTCTCGGTCAGTCGATATGCTTCGGTGCCGCTTTTCTCTGTGCGAAACGGACTTGTCCCTTTTTTTCTTCCCTTTTCCTGTTTTCTAATTTTTCTTTTTTTTCCCCGTCCGGTTCGTAAAATAAAACTTTTTCCCTAGGTTCTTCAATCACCATCGAATTGCAGTTTACCCCCGCTGAAGTCCTCGTAGCCTTCTTCCTGCCGCTCCTTCTCCTAGTGGAACTTCTTACCTTTCTTTGGACTATAGTGACATTCCCCTTCCTTTTTTATTTCTCGTTTCTTACCACTTTTTTTTTAAAATCCTGCTCGTCCTCCCTTTTTCATCTGCGGTGTTCTGTTTATCCAGGGGCGAACAGTTTTTTTTTTTCTTTAACCCGACCCTCGTTCCCCTTTTCCCATTCTTCTGGTGCTCTCCTCCCCCCCTGCAAACATTTGCAAATTCCCATCTTCCATTGCGTGAGCAGGATAGTTATTAATTCACCCCTTTTTCTCAGGAAGCCCTTCCCCTCGCAGCCTCCACTTTTTCGCCGAAGACTGGTGTCTTTCCCCCTTCCACCCCTCTCTTGAACTGCAGTCCCTTTTCTCGCACTCACAGCAGTGATCCCCCTTCCCTGCTGGAAGACCGGTTTCCTTCGCTCGTCCTGGAAAGATAGCTTTTTTTTTTTCCCTTTCCCCAAATCCTGACCGTGACTCTGTGGAAACGTTCCATTGTTGTTTTTTTCCCCTTGAGAGCGAGGACGATAGGACTTTGCAGTCTTAATGTCACACAGTCTTTCCCCCTCCCCGGATCTTGTTTGAACCCCCTTGTGAGAAGGAAATTTGAATTCCCTGGCAAAGGACGATTCTCCTTTTTTCCTTTTTCCGTGGGACGGGCTGCCTTTGCAAAGTAAAAGGCCGCCTCCACACCCTTCGAAGGCACTTTCTGACTGCCGTCGGACCCCCTTCCTTCCCCCCCCATACCAAGAGGAACAAAACAAAAGCGACGAAGAAGAATCCCCCTTTTTTACGCTTCCGTGAATTTGGAAGCCTCCTTGAGCCAGCTCGAAATTAAGGAGATTCCTCCTTTCGTGTTTCTTTGAACCTGGCTTTTCCCGGGGGAGGTGCACTTTTTTTCCCCCGGGGACATTCTGTTCTCCTTAAAGTATCTCGTGCTGCCTGGACTATCCCTTTCCCTTTTTCCCCCTGCTTTCTTGAGCTAGATATCGGGCGCATTTTTCCCCTATCGAGAAAGCACCCCAGCTATACCGACTAGGCTGAGGCAACGATCTCTTCCTCTTCCCCTCCGTTTTTTCTTCGTGTTCTTTTCTCAGTTTCATATATGGGGTGCTTTCGCGATCGATTCCTTTTTTTTCGAGGAGAGAGCTCCTTTCCGCCTTCTTATCGAGATCTAATGTGCGCTCTTCAGCACGAGAAGAAACTTTGACCCTCTTCCTAATTTCTCTGTCCAAACGCAGAGTGCCCGCAACCGTGTTGCTTTTCCTGTGAAAAAATTTACATCAAGTAACTCCTTGTCTCCTCCTTCTTCCGCTGGCTTCTCTTTTCTTCCTCGTCAGCCCGTTGAGTCCTTCTTGTTCCTTTCGTGTTATTGACGGCATCTGGCACTTGCCTCCCCTTCCACTGAAGTAGAAGTGTTTTGCGCTCCCCCCCTTTTCCCGTCTTCGCCACGCCCTCTCTTTCCTTTCCCCCTCGTACTGCCCAGTCATAACCTTTTTTTCCTTCCCCTTTCCTTTGGCATTCCCTTGGTGATCTCGTATTTGTTTTCTCCTTACTGAAAAGTATAGCGTCCTTCTTCTCCCTTGGGGCGTTCCCCCCCCCCCCCACCTTTTTCCGTTTTCCAAAAGTCTTTTTTCTTCTATCCTTTCAGGACGATCTACGGTTTCCCTTCTTCACGCCGCATCTGCTCCTCTTTTTTTCTCATTCTGTAGGTGATCCTTCCCTTTGATCGGCGGTTGAAAGTTTTTTCCACCCTTTTTGTGCCAAGATTTTTTTTTTCCCTTTGCGTAATAAGTAACTCCCTTTACCCTCCTCCCTCTCCTTATTCCCTGCCCTTTCTCTTCCCCCTTTCGATGGACCTTGCCAAAGGTTGTCTTTTTTTTTTTTTTTTTTTTTTTCCTTTTTTAGGTTAGATTTTGCGCAAATTTTCTTTCTTTTCCTGTCAGCGAAAGAGCACCGCCGATTCCCGCGTATTCCTAGAAGTATTTTCCTCTCCGCCCAAAGTGTAAGAAATGAACCTCTCCCCCTCCAAGCTCATGGCGACGATAGTCCAACTTTTCCAAAAGGAGCAGCGCGGGACTCCAGTCCCTCCTGACTTCAGCGTTTTCTCTCCCTTTCCTTCCTTCGTGGCGGGATCCACTGTACGAGATTCTTTTTTCCCTTAGCTCGACGACGTCAACCATATCCTCACCTTCTTTCCCCCTGACTTAGAAGAAAAGGGACCCTTTCCCCGTCTTTTGATTCAACCCGAATGAGATCGAGCTTCCCTTCTTTTTTGAAGTCTCCGCAGTCTTTGGACTCTCTTCCCCCCAGCCATTCCTTTTTCCTTTTCTTGCCTTTTATGATTCGGGTTTAGCTGCGTAGTCATTTTTTCGTTCTCCTCAGGTGTGTCCCGGGCCGATTCCCCTCAAAATGTGAATGACCCCTTTTCCTCACTGTTCCTTTTGATTGCAGGGCTTCCCCCCTTCCTTTTTCCTCGCGCCCAGAAGAGTTTCCCTATCTCTTTTTGCAAAGGAGTTAAGAAATCACGCACCCCCCCCCCCCCCTTTTCTTTAAATCGTCAGATTATCTTGCAGCGTGTTCTTAACAGAAAAGATCTGCCCGCTGCCTTGACAACTCCTTTATTCCTTTCCTTTCAATTATAACATCGGGTTTTTGGGGCACTTCACATTTGCTTCTTCGCGTCCATCTGTGGAATATCCCCCCCCCTCTCCCTTCCCCCCTTTTTTTCCATCAGGGAACGAATGGCTTTCCTCCTGATCGTAGCCCCGCCTCCTTTACGAATGTCGCACCTCGTGTTTAACTGGATGAGGCCTTTCTCGACCCTTCCGCATTTAATTTTTCCCTCTCTAATTTTGAATACTGAGAGGAGCCACCCTCTTCCCCCCACACCGTCTATCTCTCGTTTGAGATATTTTTCCAGTCCCTCGGACAGTGTAAGTTTTCTCGGAGGAGACTCCTCCTGCAAAACTTCTTTTCGAAACCTTCTATGCATTGGTTTTTGGTTTCTAGAAATATTTTTCGCTGAGAATCTCCTTCCCCCCATTAACGGCACTCTCGACGAGACACTCCTACCTCCCGCCTTACGAATTCAGGAGTGGGTTTTTCCTTTAAGACTCTCTGCAGCCTCCTTAGAAAGATTCCCCCTTCTGGGCCTTCGGAATTTCGGAAGTTCCCCCCCTCTTATGATCTTTTTTCTTTTTTTTCCCACGAGATTTCCACCCTCAGCTTCCGCCTTTTTTTGCGTTGCCACGGTTTTTTTCCGATTTCTCCCCACGCAAATCTTCTCCTTTTTCCCCCCATACTGCGGTCCTCTCTTTCCCGGTAAAAAGTCTCCTCTGAGTTTCGTTCAACCAGTGGAATTCCTCCGTCTTTGTAAAAGGTTCATTGCTTTTTTTCAGAAAATACGCTTTTTCTGCCACGCCTCCCCCTGGGGTCCGCCGAGACCCTTGAGGAGAGAATCCCAAAAAAACTCATCTTAGAAAGAGGAACCTCTTCTACTCACCGGCACTTAAGTAGGTGAGATCCACCAACTTCTTTGATTTGCTTGTTTAGATTTTTTTCAGGATGTCTAGGGGAGTTTTCCCCTTTTTTGCCTTCTCTTCAAGAGTTACCCCCTTTTTCTTTCAAAAGAGATCTCTTTATCAAGGGACTTCTCTTCCCCTTTCGGCGGGAACTTCTTCCCTCAATTATAGCTGTTCCATCTTCTGCAGACCGCGGTTCTCATGATTCGTCGGCCCCAACCTGTTCATGACAACTCACCCGTCTTTTTTCCCCCGTTGTTGTTGAGAGATTTAACCTTTTTTTTTCCTGAAACTAAGAATCTTTTCCCCCCTCCTATCATGAGATCTCTTTCTTTTTTCTGCGCTCCTTCTGGAAAAGCTTCCTTTTTTTTCCTCTTTTTGGATTACGCCCTGGCGACTTTCCCCCCGAATTCGGCCATTGCGCCTTCCTTTTTAAGCAGGACGTCTAATCGTGTGACTCTTCCATCCCCACCCCCCCCCCGGCTTGGACACCAGCCAACTTTTTCAACTCGCAAAGCTTTTATTACCCTCCTAGTTAGTTATCAGTGATTCGCTCTTTTACGCTGGGACTCCCTAGTTTTGTGTTTGAAGTCCCTCCTCTGTTTCCTCTTTTCTTCTTTTCGGCGTTGAAGAGACTTCTTCTTCAAGAAGCGGTACAATTCCTGGTCCTGGAGGGCTTCTTTTCCCCCTTTCCTTCGGTTTTTCCCCTCCCCACGAAACTCCTCTTCCGAATTTGACCTCTTCTCGAGCGGATCCTTCCCCCTTTTTTCAACAGTTCGAAGAAGTTGTTTTCCTCACCCCCTCCTTTTGGCCACACGCACCGCAGCACTATTCTTCTTTTCTTTAAGAAGTTTAACTCTATCTTGCTCTCGTTGTATTCCCCCTCCTCAAGACCCTTCTTGCCCCCCTCCCTCCCCGCCCACTCCTCCGGACCCGGCCCTTTCTGCGGCGGTCTCAGTCTCGCGAGATTTCGGAAATTCCCCTCGTCCCTTGTGGGCGTATTTTTCTTTCCGTCAGGATTCGTTCCTCCTTTTTTTTTCTATTCGGCACTCCTTTTGCGAAAACCCCCCTTTTCCTCCACAGTTCGCGGCTCTCCTCCTGTTGGAAAAGGATCTTCTTTTCTCCCTATTGAGGGACGATCCTGTCCCCCCCCCCCCTTACACTTGCCTTCTTTTCTTTAGAAACGGATTCCCCTTCCTCCGGGGTTGGAAACAGACGGCTGTCTCTCACCACTGACTATATTCCCCCCCTAGCTCTTATTTCGTAAGGCTCCTTGGTTTTTTCCTCCAAACGGAGGTCTTTCCTCTTCTTAAAATTCTTATTGATGCCCTCTCCTCCTTTGTTGAAGCGGACCTTTTTTTTTTGCCCTCCATGTGTGTGATGGGCTTTTTTGGAGATTCCCCCCTCTCTTCCTTGATGAGTTGTTGACCTTGCTGCCCTCTCCCTTTTCTCTTCTATGATTCGATATAGGATACTGCGCCCACCTTCCTTGTGTTTCCCGCGCCGAAAGAGAGTGGCTTTCCCTTCTTTTTTTCTAATCTGTAGAGTAAACGCGCCACCGATCACATGGTGCTTGATTTCTGCTTCTCTCTTTTTTTGCGCCTCGCGGAGTATTGTTCCCCTTCTTTTGCTTAAGCCCTTTTTTTCTTTTTTTCTCTTCAAAAAAATAGAACCTTTCCCTCGGCGTCAGTACATGGTTCTGGTTTCTCCCCTCCCCCCTTTTTGGGAACATCCTGAGGAGTTTCCCCTCCTTTTTCCTAACCCGTTCTTCCGACGCTTCCTCCCGAAGTCATCCAATTGGCCTGTTTTTCCACTCCCCCTCCTTTTGTGGCGCTGAGATTTTTCTCCTTCCAGATCCACACTAACTGCTGCGGGTCTTCTTCTTTCTTCTAATGGCCGATCTAACCTTCTTCGCGCTGTAGTGCGCCCCATTTTCCACGGTCTTTATAATAAAGGGTTTTTTTTTGTTGACCCCTTTTTTCCGCAGTCACATAACTTGCCTTTTCCCCTTCCCTTTTTTCTCCTTCCCAGAATTCAGTACTTCATTTTTTCTCCACGCTGAAGTACTTAGTAGCTCTTTCCCTCTTTTTGCCTCCTATGTTGGAAAGATAACCTTTCTCCCCTTATCTTCTCTTGGGCTGCTGGAAAATGGTCATTTTTCCCTTTTGGGAGGATTCATTCCCTTTTTTAGTCATCGAGTTCCTCGCGGTTGCTTCTTTTTGATGAAAGGGTCGCCCCGTCGCCTTACCCCTTTTTCGCAAAAATCTTCCCTCCCCTAGTTGTGCTCTACCCCCCCCCCAATGCAACATTTTTCATCGGAATATTCCTTTACTTTTCAGGGAGCAGAGAGTTAAGTTAATCCCTCCTCTTGACCCCTCCCCATACCACCTGAGCAGCAGCACCTTTTTCCCCCCTCCGAAGAATTGTGAAAGTTTTTTCCCCGACGTTCAACTCAGATTCTTCCCTCCATACAGAAATGCGCCCCTTTCCATCTCTTGATTTTTTTCAGGACAGGCGAAAGGAACGGAGACCTTCCCTTCTTCCCCCCTCGGAAACATGCCCCCCAAACATCGCCTGGACAGTGGAATTTGGTCCCCTTGGGTTTTGGGACCTCACCTTTCTAAAGAGGACTCTCTTCTTTTCCAGTCTGTAATTTCACCTATCCCCTACTAGATAATCAGGAGAAGGCCATTCCCCCCTTCCCCCCCCCCTTCGGCATTAAGGACTTTCTTTTTTCTTCTCTCCCTGCCGGCGAGTTATGTTTCTCTGAGAGCCCAAGTCCCTTCCTCCAACAAGTAGAAGTCCCTTTTTTCCCTTGACCCTGCGCCAAGAAACGTGACCCCCCCTTTTTCCCTTCCGAAGCCTACGCCCCTGTCTTACTTTAAGCAGAAGAAGAGCCCCTTTTCTCCCCTTTTAGCCTGTAAGTGTTCCGTAGTGCTTTTTTTTTTCTCCCCCCCGGGTTGCGCGGCACCTTTTTTTTCCCCTGGTTCCCTTCTGATTCGGATTACAGGCTTTCCCTTTCCTGCCTGACCTTAAATAAATTAAGTTTCTTTTTTTTTTGCCCGGGAGGCTTTTTCACTCGTTGTCGCACATACTTTTTCCCCTCTCTTTCTCTGCCAATCAAAAAGAAAGTATACCGAATATTGCCCTCCCCCCTCTTTCCTTCCTCCGTTTGTTGTGTTGCGACTCTTTTTTTTTCTCCTTTTTCCCTTTTAAGATAGATTTACTTTGGGTCAAAGTATGCTTCTTCCTCCCGGCCTCTCGTCTCCTTCTTGAGTTAATAGCAGGCGCACAGAAGCTCCCCCTTTCTTCGTTAGCGGAATAAGAATTTCTTTGCCCTCCCCTTTTTACCCAATGCGCCAGGGCACTACCGGAACCTACTTCCCTAAACGGCTGTATCGCCTTCCCCCGGCTCTCTTTCGCTTGCCCCCTTCCTCCGTTGAGGTCTTCTTTGTTTATTTTCTTGGACGGCATCCCTTTCCGGAATTCTGCCCTTTTTTTCCTTGTTTTGCGCGCCTTCTTTTCCTTCTCCGTCAAATCGACGGCTTCCGTCTCACGCCTTCACCTCGACGCGATCTTGTTCCCTTTTTCCTTCTCCCTGATGATATAGTATTTGTTCCCCTTTCCTACTGCAAATTCCTTCCTTTTTGCTTCCAAAAAACAATGGAACGTTTCCCCCCCCCCCCCTTTCCTTTATTTTTTCCTGTTCCTCTGATCCTGTGCCAGGACACGATCATACCCCTTTTCTTTTCCCGCGCTTGCTTCCGCTGTGAGTGCCCTTCCCCTTCTCGCTCGGCTTTACTTATGTTGTTCAAACCATTCAAAAGTCTCTTCTTTTTTTTCCACTATTTTGTGCGGTTCTTTTTTTTCCTTCGGACTGTGAATTAAGACTCTCCCTGCCCTCATAAGCTGTTTTCCCGTGAATGTTTTGAAGGTTGTTTCGCTCCTCCTGCTTGCGATTTTCTTTCCTCTTTTTTCAACTGTTTCAGGCGACTTTGCCTTTCCCTTTCCGAGCACCGCCGATTCCCCTTTTCTGTTTTAACTCCCTCATCCAAAGTGTCAGACCTTTCCCCGCCCCAAATGAATCCCCGTTCCGACGATAGTCCCCCTTTTTTCTCCTTCCAACATAGATTTTCTTGATTACATCTATACGCAGGAATTAATCTTTTTCCCCCGCGGACTCCTTTTTCGTGCGGGCCCCTGAACGGGAAAGTCTTTCAACCTGCCCGGTCCCCCCCTCGTCAGAATTAGCCCTGAATTAGAAGACTGGGCCCCCTGCACAGAGTATTGGCACGCTGCGCTCTGAGCTTCTTCCTTTCGTTCCGGTATCCTCCCTGACGCTCAAGCTCAGCGCCACAGTCCCTTGCCAGCAATTGGATGAACTTCTGTTCGCAGAAACGTTTCTGGTCTTTTTCCGCCCTTCCTGTTTGATGTCCCGCATGTATTTTTCCCTAACCATTGAAGACAATGGTGGATTCCCCCCTCTCTCTCTCTCCTTTCAGTTCTATTTTTTTATTTCCCTCTATATCTTTTTTCTCTCCCTTGTGATTGTGCTTTTCTTAAATCCTCCTTTTCCTCTGCGATTTTTTTAGGCACCTCATTGTGATAGTTATTTGAGTGAATTTTTTTCCTAATTGCAGCGTCGGGCTCCTTTTTTTTTTATTTTTTTGTCCCCCTGTAGTGGTTACCACGCGCCAGGTTGGGTCATTACGATATCTGCCCCCCCCCATCGGGCTTGAGATGGGCTCCCCTTTTCCTCTCGCGTAATATTTTGCCCCCCCCAGCCAGCATTCTTCACTGGTGGAACGAATGCTTTCCTCCCCCCTCCTGATAGGCATCCCCTCCTAAAGCATGTGCAAATAAGTTTTTCCCTTTTTCTCCCCCCGGAACCGGCTACTCTCTTTTCTTCGCCAACCAGAGCTCAGATTTTCTCTCCAGTGTGAGAGGTTCCCGTCGTGACAACTCCCCTTTTTTGCATAAGTTGTGAGTTGACATCTCCTTTAAGTTTTTCCGCCTCCTGCTCCTTCCTTCCCGCCTCCCCCTTTTTAAAACCCTTTTTCTCTTTACCGTTTGGCGATGAGAAGTGTTTTTTCGAAGAGGGGCAAGCCCTCCGAACATAACGGCCCTTTTCCCTCGCCAATATCCCCCCACTTCCCCTACGCCGGACGAATCTTTTTGGGTAGGAATTTAATTTCCCCTCTCTCCCTCGCAGCCGTCCTTCCGGCAGGTTATTTTGGGGGCGGAGGGCTTCCTTTCCCTTTATGAGAGTGTGATTGAGGCGGACAAGAGACTCCCGTCGCTTTTTGTTACCCCTTAAGCTTCCGCCTTCTGCGGTGAGTTTAAAAGTCTTATCCTTCCGGGAAAGACTCTGAAATGTTGACTTCGACATCCACTTTACTCTCTTCTCGCTCAGGTCACCGGATTTTTCCAATTCGGTCTTTTCTTTCCGAAAACTGTTTTCCCTGTGGAAAGGCCTGCCAGTACCAGTTTCTGTCTTTTCAGACCCTCCCTTCCCTCCCCCCTCCTAAACAGCCCCCACCAGGTCGCTTTTTTTCCGTAGGACTTCCCCCAACCCGAGTTCGCCAGCAGTCAAGAGGGAGAATCCCCCGGGATTCTTTCTCGGTATGGCAGACCCCCTCTTTGCTTTGGGAGAGGGGTCCCTTTTTCCGGGGAGGGGGAGGGCCCTCCGTTTCGGTTGTGTCCCCTTCTAGTAAAGAGGACTCCTTCTTTTTCCAACGCGTTTTCAATGCCTCCTCGGCTTTTTTCTCCGGCTTAACCCCTTTCCTTCACACCTCCTTTAAAGCAAAGGAGCTCCCCTTTTTTTCGTCATGCTCCTTTGCCACACAGTCTTCTCGTTTTTCCCTTTCCCCCCCCCCCTTTTAATCTCTTCTTCTTTGTTGTGTTGAGAGAGATTTACCCTTTTTTTTCTTTCAAACAAGATTCCTGTTGTCCCCCTTTTCTTTCTTAGTACGGTTGGCTGCTCTCTTTTTTTTTTTTTTGGACCATCCTTTCTGATGAGAAGTCTGCTTTTTTTTTTAGACGGCGACTTTTTTGATTTCAATAATTGAGTCCCTTTCTCTGACGTCTCATCTCCTTTCTTCCCACTCACCTTTTGGCCACCCCTTTTTCCCTCCTCAACTTAGGTCCCCCCACTTCAAAGTAATTGTTTCCCGAGTACGATAAGGGGATTCGCCTTCCTTTCCTTACGATGGCTCCCCTAGTGTGTTTTGACTTCCCTCCTTTTCTCCTCCCGCTATTTTTTTTAGGATGTTGAGGCTTTTCTTCCCCCCACTCTGTTCTTCACCCTCTCCCCATTCCTTTATGCGGGGGATTACTCTTTTCCGGTTTCGAGAACCTCCTCCAGTTTGGACGACTTTGATTCCGCGCGAGAGTTTCCTCCCCTTTGCTGGAGGAATCCCTCAAGAATTTTTTTTCCTTCTAAATTTTAGCCCCCATTCCCCTTCCCCTCACCGGCAGAAATATTCCTTCTTTTTGTTTTCAATAGAGAAGGGATCTCTTCCCCCCGAACAATCTCATACCTCCCTCTCCCCCGCAAACCTTCCCCTTTTCCCCCGTCCGTTCCTCCCTTGTTTCTAAGTAGATTGCTTTCTTTTCAAATTAAATTCCCTCCTTCGTAGGAGTGCGTTATTTTTCCTTTTTCGACTTAGTGCCTTTTGTCGTCGATTCTTCCCTTCCCTCTTTCCAGAACCCCCCCCTCGCCAAAACGTCGTTCGATTTGTTGCAAAGGTCTCCCCTCCGATAGCCGATCTTTAAAAAACTACCCCTTTTTTCGGCTGTCACCCTCCCCCCCCCTTCAAACGCAATTGCCCTTTCCCTACGGGGGCTCCTTCTCCTCTATTCACCCCCTTGATCCTTCTTTCTTCCCTCTCCTTCCCGCGACTTACGAATTTTCACGACAAGTTCCCCTCTTTGTCCAGAATGATTAAAATTTTCGCTCCATCATGACCGTGGCGAGAGATTCCTTCTTGAAAGAAAGATGGGGCTGGTTTCCCAAGATGGAGAGATCTTTCCCTTTTGTAACAGTCAATCCCGATGTTCTCTTTCCCCTCTATCGGCCTTTCCCCATGGGTGGAAGTCTCTCTTCCCCCGGTACGCCCCTTCTTCCCATCTAATCCTGACGATGAACTACCCTATCACCTTTTCTCGGTGCTGTCCTCCTCTTCCGAGGATAGTGCTCCCCCCTTTTCTTTCTGGGAGCCGGCGCTTCCCCCCCTCCCTTTGAAGCCGTGGAAGCCATGACTTCCCCCCCCTCGACCTTTTCTTACGACCAGTTTTTTCCTTCCTTGATGGATACATCGGCCGGTCCTTCCTCCTGAAGGCGGAACGGACCTGACCCCTCCCCTGACTTCCGCGCCCCCTACCGAAGTCATCCCCCCCCCCTTTTTTTGCCGAGGGCAAGCCTCAATGGGATTTTCTTTTTTCCGCTTGAGCGTCCCCCTTCACATAAACTGATGCGGACTTTTCTTTTGGGCCGATCTACGCGCCTCTTTTTTCGTAACGGATTGTCCAGGTTTCAATCTGTTTCTCATTTCTCTTTTTTCCTTCGGTTTCGTGCACATAACTTCCCTTTCCTTACAAGGGGATACCGCCACTTCTTCCATGGATTCTCCCACTCTTTTTTCCCCTTCCCTTCGAGACTGATGTGTCCCCCACTCTCCCTCCCTTCCCGGATAACTGCCATTTGCCATGCTCTATGAGTCTTTTGGCTTTTCCTTTTTCAAACTTTGGGCCGTCTCACTCAGGCTCTACTCGTCTGGATCCTCTCCCCCTTCGTGCGCTTGCTCCAGGGGTCCCCTTTTTCAAACCAGTTGCGCCACTTCCCCCCCCTGAAAATCTTCGAGGGGCTAGAAAACAAAAACCTTTTCCCCCTTTCCTTTAGAGGAAATTTCAGCCCCCCCCAGGCTCCCTTCTTTACTATGACGCAAAATCCTCTTCTCTTTCACCATAGTGGGCAACAGAAGAATAGTTTCCTTTCCCTTCTAAACTCCGATAGCGAAACCTTTTCCCCCTCCTGCGCACTCACAGCGGAATCTTTTCTCACAGCCGTGGACCTCTTCTTTCTGGCCAGGAGCATTGCCCCCTTCCCCCCTTCTGTCTCTTTGACAAAGTTCCATTGTTGTTTTTTTTTTCTCCCTTCGAAGAAAGAGGCCTTTTCGGGCAGTCTTATTCACTACCCCAACTTTCTTTTTCTCCATAACAAAGAATCGCTTCCTTCCTTGAAGGACTTTTGGAAGGACGGAGTTGAGCCTCGGGCGAGGGGACGTTTCCCTACCTCCTCTTTTTTTTCTGCGCTCGCAAAAAAAGTCTCCCTCCCTTTTTTCCTTGCCGTCCCGTCTTCCCCCTCTCGTCCTTTTCCCGCGGACAAACCGCAAGGCCGTGCCCTCCTTTTTTTCTGACGATCGGTGGAAGCAGATTTTTTCCTTCGATCCAGGCCGTTTTTTTTCCTTTTTCCTGTCGTGCCCTGGGCATGGTTTCTCCCCCGGTTTTGCGGGCACTCGGCGTTTTCCTCCCAGGGGACTGCTTTTCGATCTTCCCTTCCTGTGATGCATGAAGAGTAACTCTTCTTGGCCGGGAGGCTCGATCCTCGTTCTTTCCCCCTCCCTCGATCGCGAAAAGCCCCCTTTTTATCCCTCTAGGCGAGCCAGATCTCTATATTTTCTCTCCTCTTTTTTTTTTTTTCGGATAATTTCTGGGTGCTTTTCGCGTCCCTTTCTCCTATGCGCCCGAGGATCGCTCCCCCCCTTTTCCTCGGATAGATCCTCTAATGATTTTAGCGACGAGAAGAACTGTTAGACGTAGTTCTCCTAATTTTTCCCCCCCCTCTTGGCCCGCAAAAGTGTTGTTTTTTCCTACAGGAACAGACAGAAAGACCCTTCTTTCTTCCCTGGATTTCGCTGGCTTCTTCTTCTCCCCGGATAGTCAGCCCGTTGGCGGAGGATTAGAGGTTTTTTCTTTTAAGGAATCTTTAATTTTTCTTTCTTCTGAACTTTGACGTCCGTTTTTTTCTTCCTTGGGCCTCTTTTTCCCCGTCCCCCTCGCCGTAATGTAGAATAAAAACCCCCCATTAGTTCCTTTTAGAAGCGATATTTGTACACTTTTCTTCTCTAGTATTTGTGATTCGTTCTCCTCCTCCCATTACTAGCGTCCTCTTTTCCTCCTTGGCGGTCCCAAAAAACCCCACGTTTTCAAAAAGCGCTGATTTGTTCCTGTTTCAGTGCTCCTTTTCCTTTCCCTCTCTAAGGTCTTCCCCTTCCTACGCTCTGATTAAGATGTTCGTGAGCATCTGTCTGAAATTGCCCCTTGAGTTGAACGTTTTTGCAAACTTCACCCCTTTCTCTTTTCCCCCCTGCTGATGACTTTTGTTCGGATTTCCGTCTTAACTAACTTACTGTGACCCTCATTCTCCCTGCAATTCTCCCTAGGATGTTCTTTTTCCTTGCAAATGTTGGAAGGTTGTCGCGCACGTACTCTTCTATTTTAGGGCGATTTTTGCCCCCCCCCCCTTGTTCAGGAGATGGTCCTCCCCTTTCTCACCGAGCAA